>Ga0070732_10002377_pt1 | contig 10202 bp, 5 predicted proteins | sample Coa_R1_5_FD_66449 | JGI IMG/M metagenome (GOLD analysis project Ga0070732, IMG submission 66449) | Surface soil microbial communities from Centralia Pennsylvania, which are recovering from an underground coalmine fire - Coalmine... | ecosystem: Environmental > Terrestrial > Soil > Unclassified ...
GGATGTCGCAATACGGGTTGGCGTAGCTGCGGGATCGGCTTTTGCGATTTGGGTTTTTATGTTTGCGGCGTCACTCTCCACAACGGCGGAACCATTGGCGGCCGCTTGATCTTCGATCACCTCAATTTCAAATTCTGGACCATCATTGCCCAGCTTGAAACGGTCCAACCGGGTGAGCATGGCGTTGGAGATGCGGGTTCCGTTGACAAAAGTGCCATTGGTGCTTTGATTGTCTGTTAAACGCATGCGGCCATTCTCGATGGTCAGGATTGCGTGTTCACGCGATACCATGGGGTAACGCTCGGCGGCAAGGGGCACTTCGCAACCCGGATCTCGTCCAAGGCGCGCGCGTGGACCTGCGATGCGCCATCGCTCTGCCGTGCCCACCAGATGCAACTCAACCTGCATGCGCGGTTTTCTCCTTTCGTACCAGCGCCAGGCCCACGCCCGCGCTCATCACAACCATGAAAATACCCAGCACTCCCAGGTATTTCAGTGTGGCGGGCGGGGAAGACGGCAGGTTCTCACCTCCGGTACTCTGCTCCAAAGCTGTGCGCATGGCTCGCGCGTCATCAGGATGAAAGGTAATAGCCACGCTGTTCAGCAGGGCGAAGCTGTACCGTTCGTTATCGTGGATATAAAGGTCAGCCAGCCCTTCCAGTCCCCATCGGGCCGGCATCAGGGGAGAGAGGACATAATGAAATGTCTTGCCCATTCCGCGCTGTTGGAGTTCGGCAGGCACATCCACAACTTGAATTTGATCATTGACGATTTTTGGATAGAACGGATGCAAAGGAATAACGGGAATCAGCAATCCAGCCAGCAGAAGCTGTGGGATCATGGTCAGGGGAAATGCATAGAGCGCTTTTTCCGCGCTGGACGCAATGGCGGAGATCAGCAACCCAATAAGGCCGCCCTGAATGCCCACCAGCCAGGTCAATCCCCACGCTGCCAGGAAATGCCCTTCCTGTGTCCCCATGATCGTCATCACGCCGACGAAAAGGCCGGTTTGCAGTCCTGCAATACCCGCAAGATAAGCCAGCTTGGAAGCGAGATAGCTCCCGATTTTCAAGTCTCTTTGCCGTTCCCGCCGGTAAATGGAAGTCTCATCTACGATCTCTCGCACGCAGGCGGAGCACCCGAACCACAATGCAACCAGAACCATCATGAATAGTGATTTGGGTTCGTTGGGGCCCTGTTTCATGGCCCCCATCAGGACAGCAATGAGCGCCGGAGGCGCCAGCAGCGCCGCCACATTGCCTTTGTCCTTCACCTTGAGCGCAAGTTGACGCGAGAGAAGAGTAAAGAATTGACGGATGCCGGAATGGCGCACCTTGAGTTCTTTGGCAGACAGCGGGGGTTTGCCTGGCTTGTCTGGCCTCTCCTGCGCGATCGCATCATTGATATAGTGCCGGTATAAAGTGGATTGGCGGAACGCGTTTGCCCAGTGCTCCGGCGTCTGCTCATGCAGGCGATCAAAAACTTCTTGCGGCCGCTGGGCCTTAAAGTAGGGAAGCATCTCCTGGCTTGGGCCAAAGAATGCAAGCTTGCCGCGGACCAGCACCGCCACCTTATCGAGCAGGCTGAACGAGCCCAGCAGGTGTGTGTTGATGACGACCGTTGCGCCTTTGTTCGCAATCTCGCGGAAGAGCTCCATCAGCTTGGCTTCTGTGCGCGGGTCCTGGCCCGAGGTCGGCTCATCCACGAATAAAAGGCTGGGCTTGCTCAACAACTCGATTCCCAGGCTCACGCGCTTGCGCTGGCCGCCGCTGAGCTGATCAATACGGTTTTCCGCGCGCTCGCTGAGTTCCAGATTGCGCATCACGTCATTGACGCGAGTGCGAATTTCAGCATCGCTGTAGTCATCCGGCAACCGCAGCCGGGCGGAATAAAAGAGGCATTCGCGCACGGTTAGAGCGTGATGCAGGATATCGTCTTGCGGCAGATACCCGATCAGCGTGCGCAACACGGCCAGGTATTCATAGAGGTTGCGATCATTGAGCAGCACCTTGCCTTGCGCTGCCGGCCTGAAGCCGTTGAGTGCGTCCATCAATGTTGATTTGCCCGCTCCCGAAGGCCCCAACAGGCCGACAAACTCACAAGGTTCCAGCACCAGGGAAATATCATCCAGCAGTCGCAGGGTGCGGCCGCTCTGGAAGTCACGTGCCTCAGTTCGCAGTTGCTGTGCTACCAGGCGAATACGCGTGCCGTCTGCCTGCTGCTCGAATTGCTGGCCATTAAAAACAAAGTGGATTGCGCCCAGGCTGATGCGGTCGCGCGTTTGCAGCACTTTGCGTTGGATGCGAGCGCCATTGACGAACGTCCCATTGCTGGATTGCAAATCAATCAATTCAAAGCTGCCGTTGTTCTGGTGGATCTCAGAATGGAATGCAGAAACTGTGGGATGTTCAAGGCGAATGGTGTTGGAAGGATTTCGCCCCAACCGGATTACGGGCTGGTTCAGCTCAATCTCACTCAGCTTCTGCTCGCGCGGGCGTGAATCCCGAAACAGCAAAAGATAGCTTTCACATGCTCCAAGCTGGATGAGATCGCCCTCTTCCAGTACTTTGGCGGTAATGCGCTCGCCATTCACGAAAGTTCCATTCAGAGATTTCAGGTCGGCGAGCGTGGCCCTTCCATCAGCGCCAACTACGACTTCAGCATGTGTTTCTGAAACGGAGGAGTGGTCAATGCCGAACCGCCCCTTGCCTGAGGTTCGCCCCAGCAGCAAACGGTCGCCCTCGATTGGAACATCCTGGACCGCGTACTTGTCCAGCACCAGTTGAAACCGCGGATGCTGCACCGGCAAATCCTCAATCGGTGCGACTACCGTTTGCTTGCGCCGCGCGGCTACAGCCTGGAACAACACGGTTCCATGACCATCCGATGACTCTTTCCGATCCTCGACTTCAGGCGCTTCAAACAGGAAGGTGTTGGCCTGGTTCAAGCCGAAGCGAATGCGGTCCCCCGATTGGAGCAGGGCAGTCTCCACGCGCTGGCCATTGACGTACGTGCCGTTCGCTGAGCTGTCCTGCAGGCGAAATTCTCCGTCCGCGGAAATCAGGATGGTGGCATGAAAACGAGAAACTTCTGAGTCTTCCAGCACGATCTGGTTCTGTCCGGGAATGCGGCCAATCTTGAACGCAGGACCACTCAGGACGTAGCGCTTGCCTTTGTTCATTCCGCCTTCAGCTACCAGCGATACCTTTTCCTGGGTTTCCATGAACTACTGCTTCCCCTTCGCGATAGCAAGCAACAACTCGTCGGTTGCGCCTGCTTTGCGCAGCGTGGCCTCTGTGGAATCGTCCAGAGTGAAGTCCACTCCTCTCTGTTTCACCAACTCCGTTGCGCGCTTCGGAGTCACGCCGCCTTGCAGCAATTTCTCAATGTCTGCGGCGCTCAACTGCGTGTGCGCCACCTGTTTGGCGCCGGGTATCTCGGCATTTCCCATGGTGAACATGAAGGGCTGGGAGGTGTAGCTGGTCATTACGCCTTCCACATCCACCATGGCTCCTGGCGCGAGCGTATGGAGCGCAGGTTTTTGCAAGACGATGCGGATGTCAGCTTGATTCGCGTTCTGATTTTCGTCAGTGATTGCACCCTGGACCAGCTCTCTGGTTGCGGAGACGACCTTAATGGGAATCCGCATTCTGCCCTTGTCCCGAATCGCTTCCCAGACTTTGCCGGCGGCCTCTTTGTTGGCAGGCGAGGCATTGCCATAACTCAAAACGAACTCGCAGTCACTCAAGGAGAGTTTTGCCGGATCGTTCTGCTGAAACCGCAGGAGCGCCATTTCCGCCGGAGTCCGCATTTTCTCGACCACCGGAGTGGTGGGCGGCGCGCTCTCGTCCGCCGCTCGCGTCACCAATTGGTTCCAGCCATCATCGCTGCCGTGATAAGAGTGATATTTATCTTTGGCGTAAGTTTCCATCCCCTGACTGGCATCGTTGTTGCCTTGGGCCCGCGCAAGATTCATTGCTTTGGCGATATACCAGAAGCCATTGGGATCAATGGGGTTCATCTCCAGATCGGTGATGCCAAGCTGGTAGGCATCAACCATGTTGTTGGGATTGATCTGCAGTGCCTTCACATAATATTCACGTGCCGCGCTGTAGTTTTTAGCCTGCAGCGCGCAAAAGCCGGCAGCACCGTTGAAAATGGCTGCCATCTGTGCCCCCAGTTTGTGCGATTCACCTTCGGGGATGCCTTCCGGACCTTGCCACCGCGGCATCTCCTGCAATCCTTTTTGGGCGTTGCTGCATACATCTTCGAAGTGTTCGGTCTTATAGGTGCGGCCAAGGTAGGTAGTGATGGCAAGGGCGCGAACGTTGCTGGGCTGGAGTGCCAGCACGCGCTTGGCGGTCTCTTCCAGTTTTGCCGTATTCCCGGTTTGCTGATAAGCAGCCATAGCGTGCTCCAGCGCATCAATTTTGACCACGCTGTCCGGGTAGGCCCGCACAAAGGCTTCCAGCGCAGCGGCTTTCTGGGCGGGCTCGCGCATATTCACTGCTGTCTTGTAAGCGTTGTATTCTGCCGGATCTCTTATGATCTTCTGGTTCTCGCTTCGCTGCTGTGCAGACGGTGCCAGAGCCGGCGCAAGGGACGGGTAGGCTGCCAGAATCACCAGTAGAATCGCCCTAGCCAGCATCGCCCTGTTTGCTCCTGTGAGTCACGCCAATCATTTTTTCTGCAGAACGTTTTCTTCGGTTTTCTGTGCTCGTCGCGCGCGGACGAGCCCGTTGCGGGCTTCAGAGCTGTTTGCATTCAGCCGCAACGCCTGTTGAAAATCGGCAATCGCCGCATCGTAATTTCCGAGATCATTCTGCTGATTTCCACTTTTCACCAGGTCAGCCACTTTCTGGGAGATCGCCCCACCAGCAGGCATTGAGTTCCTGGCCGGACGCTTTGGTGGAGGAGCAACTGAGGGAGTCTGCGCCTGGCCCGGGTTGTCTGTTTCCATTTTGGAACTGCTGGTGGATGGCGGAGGCTGTAGACCCGCAACCACAATGTTATTGATCACGCCAGAGACGCCTGGAATGTCGCGCGCTTCGTTGCCGGCCTCCTCTTTGTCGCCGGGTAAAGGAACGCTGCCGCTGAGAGTCACCGCATCGTCGCTGACCGTGACGGTAATGTTCTGTCCACGGCTTTGCAGCAGCGCAGAGGATTGCAACTTCTGGACGACCAGGTTGTGAATTGCCGCATCGTGTTCTCGCAGGGCGGCATTGCGGCGCTTGTTGACCTTGAGCAGCAGGTAGCCGGCCACCGCAAAGACAATCACTGTCGCAGCCGCCAATATGATTCGCAAGCGCCTGCTTTTGTCATGCGCCGCCGGCACGAAATCCTTGGCGATCCTGGGGGTGGGTTGTGCTGCTTCCACCATAGGGGCGCGAGTTGCAGCGGCGGCAAGCGAAGCGGCTTCTCCCGCCGCCGGCAACGAAGAACTCAATGCTGCCGTTGGCTCTTCTTTCAGGCGGGTTTGTTTTTCCGTGACTTTGGTAGGGGCGAAGGCCCCGCTGCCGTTCACCGCCCGCTGGGTGCCCTCGGTCGGATTGCGTAGCGCGGCCAGCATCTCTTCGGCAGACTGGAAGCGCCGTTCAGGGCGTTTCTCCAACGCCTTCATCAACACCAAAGAGACTGCTTCTGGAATTCGCAGATCAGGACGCAGCTCATGCGGTGGACGAGGCGCAGTCTGCAAATGATGCAGGCACATTCCCAGCGGCGTATCTGAATGGAACGGCAACTGCCCGGTGAGCATTTCGTACAAGACCACGCCCAGGGAATAAAGATCAGCGCGGCCATCGAGCTTGTCCCCCAGTTGCCCTTCCGCCTGTTCGGGCGACATATATTCCGGCGTGCCGATGATCACTCCCGTCTTAGTTGCGGTGAAGCCACCCTGCAAAGCGCTTTCTTTGGCTTTGGCAATCCCGAAATCCAGCACCTTGGCGACTTCATTTCCGGCCGTGTCACGGGTGACAAAGATGTTGTCCGGCTTGATGTCGCGATGGATGATGCCGAGCTTGTGAGCGGCGCTCAGGGCTGAAGCCACCTGCGCTCCCAACTTGAGAGTACGCTCCACCGAAACCGGCCCCTGGCCCTTAATCAGCTTGCGCAGATCCTGGCCCTGGAGAAACTCCATGGCAATAAAGGGCCTGCCGTCTTCGATCTCGTCCAGATCTTCCACCCAAACGGCATTTTCGTGGCGAAGCTTGCGGGCGATGGCGGCTTCGTGGCGAAAGCGCCAAAGGAAGTCTTCATCCCTGGCAAATTTTGGCGCGACTACCTTGACCGCGCGCATTTCATTGAGCAACCGGTGCTTAGCCCGGTAGACGGCAGCCATGCCGCCGGACCCGATCCATTCCATGATGATGTATTTGCCGCGGACGATCATCCCAGGTTCCAACTCCCGGGCCACGCGCAATGTGACGTTATCTGTGGGACAAACTTGCAATTGGTCCGGGAACAGGTGTTGGCATGTGGTGCAGTGTTTCACCTGCCCCTCCGGCCAGTAGTAGGGTAAATCCGTCTGGAAACCGATTTCACAAAGGATCCGCTCAATCCGGTGCTTTGATCGTCATCATACTTCCGAACTCCTCAGAAACAAAGGACAAAGCACGATTCAGGTGCGGCAAAGAACGGCAAAACAAGCTGCTGGCTCCCGCGTTCAGGATTTCCGGAGGACAGAGCTATTTACTCTGTTCTCCCGGCTCCAGCTTTAATTCGTGGCTCTTTGCCGCCAGCACGGAGTCATCAGAATAGGGCATGGTGAAAGTTTTATTGTTGTACCAGGCATCCCACTGGTTCATGTAATAGGGACTCAGGAACTGGCCCGATTCGCCGAGCACAATATTGAAATGGGAGTTGTCCAGGTTGGAGAAGTCTATAGTCATGCGCTCAGAAGGGCCAAAACGCCGGCCCACTTGTTTTACCGTGTAAGAGCCACCCGACTGCGGCTGCCGGCCCGGCCCGGTGAAATGATTCACGATGGGAATGCTGCCCAATACGGGATGATTGATCTCTACCGGAAATTGCGTGCCGTATTTCCACGACGAGAGATCGGAAGGTCCCTGAGAGGCAGCCCAGTCCACCGCCGCGGTTAACAACTCATTGAAATTGGCGTATCCCGATGGCAGCCAGCGCTCTGGCTGGTTCTGCATGATGTTTTCCAGCGCAACGGAAGAGTTGGACCATTCATACTCCGCCCAATCATCGCCCAATTTCGACTCCAGCAGCATCTTCCAAAGATGAAGCCGGGCAAAGGCCTCAATCGTTGGCGCGGCGGAATCAGCGCTCATTCGTCCATCAAAGCCGCGCATAATGTCGGCTGCCTTGCGGGCCCGTTCACCAGCTTTGGGATTGTGGTCGATTGCATAGACAAAGCGGTCAGCAAAGAAGCGGTCGTATTCGGAGGTAACGTCGGTTTGCAGGGCGAGCATGTCGTCCGGGCTGAACTTGGGCTTGGATTCCAGAACGCGATAAATGCGCTCTGTACGGTAAGGAGGCCACCATTGTGTTGCCAGCATATAAGGGTATCCATCCGGGGTGATGCGTCCATTTGCCGTGGCGATGATTCCGGAGGGCGGATCATACAAACTGGGAAGTTTGTCGAAGGGAACATAGCCAGTCCAGTCATGTTTGCCGTCTGCGCCAGGAGCCGGTATCGTTCCATCCCCTGAGGCGCGGATCGGAACCAGGCCCATGGCCTGATAGCCAATGTGGCCATCCACATCAGCGTAGACCACGTTCTGCGAAGGCGTGGCCCAAAGCGAAAATGCTTTTCGGAACTGCTCCCAATTCTGGGCCGAATCCAAATCAAATAAAGGCGTGACCACTGGCCGCGGATCGTAGATTTGCCATTGCAGCGCGAGCTTGCGAGTTTCACCCGGGAAAAGATCGGAGATAATAGGGCCGTGGCGCGTGACCGTCACGTCTAAAACCGCGTCGGCATGGTTCTTCACATGAATGACTTCGTGATCTACCAGAGGTTTTTCCCAGCCTGACGGTGTCTGATATTCACCGGCCGAATTGAAGGTCTCAATAAATATGTCCTGGACGTCAGGATTGAGGTTGGTGAATCCCCAGGCAATGCGCCGGTTATGTCCGACAACCACAAATGGCACTCCGGGCAGGCTGAAGCCGGCGACATCGAAATCTCCCGAATGGAGCTGAACTTCGTACCACACGCCCGGCAGATTGTGAGGCAGATGCATATCATTGCTCAGCAACGGTTTGCCCGTGCTGGAGTGCGCGCCGGAAACTACCCAGTTGTTGGAGCCGGGCAGGCAGGATTCACAGTCCGGCGCATTCGTTTCATCTTTATTCAAGCCAGTCACGCCACGCGCCGGGGATTCCTTTTTATCTTCTTCCGGTTCTTCAGGAACGGAGAGAATGGCGGCACCATCATTGGCGGCGCTGGCTGGCGGGCGGTCGCGCCATGAAGTCATCGGATACAGGTCGGCCATCAGCTCGGGAGAAAGTTTGGCCCCAATCTTTTCCCTCCAATACTCGGTTTCATATTGAGGATTCAACAACTGGCTCATGCTGAGTCCAACCAGCACAGAATCAGTCACAGTCCAGGGCTTCGGGGTGTATCCCAGCAGGCGGAACTCGATTGGAAGATGCTCACGACTCTGCTCCATGTAGGCATTGATTCCACGTGTATACGCCTCAAAAAATTTACGGTCCCGCTCGGGTAGCTGTTGCGCGACGCGTTCAGCCACCGCATGCAGGCGCAGAATTCGCTGCTGCTTATCATGTTCCAGCCATGTATTGGTGGCCCGCTGAACACCCGTGGATCGTGAAGTTGCGGGAGCAGGGCCGCTCGAGGCAGGCAGGATCTCCGCCAGTTCGCCGGCGGCAAAGCGCCGCGTCATGTCCATCTGCCAAAGCCGGTCCTGAGCGGTAATGTAGCCTTGGGCCAAAAACAGATCGTCGAGGCTGGCGGCTGTAATGTGGGGTACGCCCTGCGTGTCGCGTATGACGTTTACGGAAGCCTGAAGGCCGGGAAGGGAAATGCTGCCGTCCAGTTGCGGCAATGCGCCGTGCGCCATTCGGTAAAACCAGGTGAATGCCACACTCGCTGCGAGCAGGACCAACCCGAGCAGGATGAGCACTGAACGAAGAACAATGCGGCGCCATTTGCGGCCCGCCGCGGGAGCAGCAACGGTTGAGGTAGCCATCGCCTGAATTGTACCCCGGTTCATTGCCCCTCGACTCACCCGATTCATAGGGCCGCAGGACCAACAGTTGCGCGGTTGACATGCCCTTCAGCGGCAACTAGGATGGGTCTAATTGAAAATGAATTTCATTTTCAACCGTTCTGTCGGCTTCCTGAGCGACGCCCGAAGATAACCCTTCTGCCGGATTGCGGATGTTACAACGAAGAATTGACGATCATGCGCCTCCCACACGCGAAGCCATGCGCGAGGCCCAGGAAATCTTTTACAAGCACCTGAGACGTGTTGGCCTGAAGCACACCGACCAGCGCGACACCATCCTCCGCACCTTCCTTGAGACTCGAGACCATCTTTCCACCGATGAATTATTTCGCCTGACGCGGAAGAAAGATCCGAAGATCGGATTTACTACCGTCTACCGGACCCTGAAGCTGTTGGCGGAATGCGGCTTGGCCAGCGAAGTGGCCTTTCATGACGGCGTGGCCCGTTATGAGCATCAGTTCAACCGCCGCAGCCACCATCACATGGTGTGTACGGACTGCGGGGCGTCAGTCGAGTTCTTTTCGGCGGAAGTAGGCAAGCTGGAAGAGGAAATCGGGCGCCGGTATCACTTCGACGCCACTCGCCATACCTTCCAGATTTACGGGATTTGCGAAGACTGCCGCAAGCAGGGAAGCGCGAGAAGAGCCTAAGCCTTCACGTGGTGGTGGCTGCGGCAACCTGCGGCGCAGGCTCCGGCACAGAAGTCTGCAACTGCATGGTGCGAACCTGCTTCAACCCTTGCTGTACCAATCCAAAAGCAACAAACCAGGAGAGCGCTCCCAGGCCCAGAGTCACAAGGTAGTTCAAAACTCCAGGGTCTGTCCCCATGGCGATAGGTGAGTCCCAGGTCATGTGGCAGGCCACCGGCACCAGGAATGTTTTCCAGAATGTCTTATCCAGCATGCGGAGTTCGAAGACGCCGTCTTTCTTCACTCTCCATACCGCCCCTGCGGCGATTGCTGTCCATACAACATGCCCAAAGGGCGA
>Ga0070732_10002378_pt1 | contig 10199 bp, 9 predicted proteins | sample Coa_R1_5_FD_66449 | JGI IMG/M metagenome (GOLD analysis project Ga0070732, IMG submission 66449) | Surface soil microbial communities from Centralia Pennsylvania, which are recovering from an underground coalmine fire - Coalmine... | ecosystem: Environmental > Terrestrial > Soil > Unclassified ...
TGCGTCGACCGTATCGTTCAGTCGATCGATCAACTGACGGAGCCGCCCGGTTTTCTGTCGATCGAACTCGAGCGCGATACGCGGGAGATCCGGCACGTCGTCGTCTCGCTTCTCCGCCGGCGATGCTTCGACCACTTCGATCGGGCTCTCCAGCACATCGGAGAATTCGGCGGACAGATCTTTCAAGATCCGCTCCTCCGGCATGACATTCAGGCGGAAAACCAGATGACCGCCGACGTACCGCTCGGAGTGATAGACACGGTAGAAGCGCGTGATCATATCTTTCGCTTCTTCGGCACTGTCGGTCATCCGGAACAAGCTGAAATCTGACTCGTCCACGAACCCTCTCCGAAACAGCTCTTTCTTCAAGAACGTTTCGAACGCCAGCCAGTAGTCGCCGCCCGGCGCATCCAACATGACGATCGGATGCAGGTCGCTCTTTCCGGTCTGGATCAGAGTCAGCAGCTCGAACGTTTCGTCGAGCGTACCGAAACCGCCGGGCGCCAGGACGAAACCGTCCGATTCCTTGATGAACATCAGCTTGCGCGTGAAGAAATACTTGAAGTTGATCAGCTTCGGGTTGTCGGCGATCACCGGGTTCGGCTTCGCTTCGAACGGGAGCAAGATGTTCACGCCGATCGAGTGTTCCGCCGCCGCGCCTTCGTGTCCCGCTTCCATGATTCCCGGACCGGCCCCGGTGACGACCATCCAACCGATCCCCGCCATCTGGCGCGCGAACTCTTTCGTGACCTGATATTCGGGGTCGTCCTTCGGGGTGCGCGCGGAGCCGAAGATCGTCACCTTGCGCGTGTGGCGGAACGGTGCGAACACGTTGAACGCATGTCGCATCTCTTTGAGGGCTGTGTTGGCGATCTTGCGGTCCAGGCGTGAGACGCCTTCGTCGTGCGCGAGCTGCAACAACGTGCCGATCGATTCGAGCGCGATGCGCTGATCGGTTGGATCAAGGTTCGCAACGAACTCTTGAAGCTTCGCGTCTAGCTCGGGGTCGCCACTCGGCCGGATGACGCGCCGCTGTCGTGGAGGGCGTTGCGTTGCCACGTCAGGCCAGTTGCTGCGGCTGCGGGTGGGATGCGTCCGTGAACTCGCGGAACTCTCCGGTCATCAAGAAGGCAACTTGTTCCGCGATGTCGACGGCGTGGTCTCCGACGCGCTCGATCTGGCGCGAGATGACGTGCATCCTGATCCCCCACTCGAGCATCCGCTTGTCATCCGCGATCTCGAGGATCTGAGTCACCATCCCGCGGTTGAGCCGGTCGATAGGTTCGTCCATCGTCGGAAGCTGGTAGCAGAGTTCGAGGTCGCGCCGCGCGAACGCGTCCATCGAGGCGGCGATCATTCGAAGTGCGATAGTTCCCATCTCTTCGAGTGTCGAGAGAACCTGCGGGCTCCGTGGCAGATCGATCGCCAACTTCGTGATCTTGGCGAGGTTAACGGCCATATCGCCGACTCGCTCGAGGTGGAGGTTGATATGAAGGATGACGGTCAGCAGGCGAAGGTCGGAAGCGACAGGCGTTTGCAACGCGAAGAGATTGAGGATCCGCTCTTCCGTGCGTAGGTAGAACTCGTCGATCAGATCATCGCCGGCGATGACCTTGTCGCACTGCTCCGCGTCGTCGTCGACCAGAGCGCGCACGGCGGCGCCGAACAGTTCTCCGGCTGCAGCGCCCATGGAGTGGACATGCTGCTCCACCTGTTCCAGCTGCTCATGGAACCGGATCCTGATGTCGGTCATCAGCTACCTCCGCCGATCAACCGAACCGTCCGGTGATGTACGCCTCGGTCCGCTGATCGTCCGGATTTGTGAAGATCTTCTGCGTCCGATCGTACTCCACGAGCACGCCGGTCCTCGTACCTTTGGACTCATCGACGTCGGCAGTCAGGAATGCAGTCATGTCGCTGACGCGCGCGGCCTGCTGCATGTTGTGCGTGACGATCACGATCGTGTAGTCCCGCTTGAGTTCCTGCATGAGGTCCTCGATGCGGGCAGTCGCGATCGGGTCGAGAGCAGAGCACGGCTCGTCCATCAAGATGACATCCGGCTCAACGGCGATGGCGCGCGCGATGCAGAGCCGCTGCTGTTGGCCTCCGGACAACGCGAACGCGGGAGACTTGAGGTCGCGCTTGACTTCGTCCCACAACGCGGCGTGCTTCAAGGCGTTCTCGACGCGCTCGCTCAGATCCTCGGTCATGCCGTGGACCTTCAGACCGAACGCGACGTTTTCGAAGATCGATTTGGGGAACGGGTTCGGCTTCTGGAAAACCATTCCGATCCGGCGACGCACCTCGACGGGGTCGATGTCGTCGGCGTAGAGGTCCTGCGCGCGGTAGATGATCTTGCCGTCCACCGCGGCGCCCGCGATGAGGTCGTTCATCCGGTTGAAGCAGCGGATCAACGTGCTCTTGCCGCAGCCGCTCGGCCCGATTAGAGCGGTGATCTGCCCCTCGGTAATCTTCATCGTCACGTCACGGACGGCTTGTAGCGACCCGTAGCTCACAGAGACGTCCTCAACGTCGAAGACGACCTCTCGGACGGGTTGAGACTCCGGCGCCGGCTCCTTCCCGAGGCCCAGATCGGGAACGCGAAACGTCACGTCCTTCTTGCCCTCCCGCAGGTCTGTTCGCACGTCTTCACCGATCATCGGGGCGCCGCCTCTTGGTCCGAGCTGCCGTCTACCCCGGCCAGCCACGATACTCGGCGCCCACTGACCTGCGAAAGGGCCCCCATCACGCCATCGCCTTCCGCGTGCGCGCGCCGAGGTACCGCGCCGTCAGGGAGAGCAAGAGAACGATGATCAGCAAAGACAGGGAGGCGGCCCAGGCGATGTCGTGGAGCGAGCTCACCGGTGAGCGCGCGTAGTTGTAGATCCGGAGAGAGATAGTGTCCGAAGGGTGCGTTGGATTGACGCTGATGTAATCGCTACCGAGGATCGTCAGCAGGACCGGCGCTGTTTCTCCGATGCCGCGCGCCACGGCAAGCAGCACCGCGTTCGCGAGGCCCGCCGATGCAGCGGGGATCACAACTCGAACGACGACCTTCCACTTGGGGGCGCCGAGTGCGGCGCCGGCATCACGAAGCTCGCGCGGGACGAGGCGGAGGATGTCTTCGGACGCGCGGGCAACGATCGGCCAGATCAAAAGCGAGATCGCGATCGACCCCGCGAGCGCCGAGTACGGGAACCAGTGCGCGATGATCAGCGTCCAGACCAGGAAACCGGCAACGATCGACGGGGTCGAAAGCAGCACGTCCCCGGTGAACCGGATCACAGAAGCGGCGCGCGTGCTTCCGAACTCAGAAATGTAGATCGCCGCTCCCAAACCCAGGATCACCGAGAAGATGACCGACATTCCTACGATCAGGCCGCTCCCGACGAACGCTTGAGAGATGCCGCCACCCGGCGCACCGGGGACGGCAGGCGTTTTCGTGAAGAGGTTGAAGTTCAGATGGCTTGCGCCCTTCGCGAGAACGAACCCGGCGATGAAGAAGAGCGGCAACATCGCGAGGATCCCAAGGCTCCACAACGCGATGGTGAAGATGCGATTGAGCAAGCGCGCGCGCGTCAGGCGCCGCCGCGACGCCGCAGAAAGCGTAAGGCTGCCGACGCTCATGCCAAGCTCCGGGTGAATCGGAACGGCGTCATCGGCATCACCTTCATCGGCTTCGCGACATCCACGCGCTTCGTGCCGACCCGGTGTCGAAGGCGATGCGCGCGCGCTGATTGATACGACGAACGAACAGACGCGCGAGCGCCGCAAAGCCGAGGGAGATGACGACGAGTATCAACGCCATCAAGGTGAGGAGAGATCTATCAAGGCCGTTCGTTCCTGACTCGCCGAATGATCCGGCGATGAACGACGGGATCGTGTAACCCTTCCCGAACAGCGAGGCCTGTACGCTCGCGTTGTTCCCGATCACCATGATCACTGCGATGGTCTCGCCGAGTGCTCTCCCGAGTCCAAGCATCGAAGCGCCAACGATCCCCGCGCGCGAAAACGGGAGAGTCACGCCCCGGATGACCTCGTACCGCGTCGCACCGAGCGCGTAGGCTCCGTCCCTCAGCTCACGAGGAACGGCGGAAAGGATCTCGCGCGAAATCGAAGTGACGATGGGCAGGATCATGATGGACAAGATCACGCCCGCGGTGAGGATGTCCGACCCGAAGGTGTTGCCTTGGAACAGCCTGCCGAAGCCGGGTATCGGGCCGAGCACTTTGTGCAACCACGGCTCAAGCGTGGCGTCCATCCACGGCGTCAGGACGAAGAACCCCCACATCCCGTAAACGACGCTTGGAATCGCGGCAAGCATGTCGGAGAGCGTTGCGACGGCTGCTCGGATACGACGCGGACAGACCTCCGTCACGAAGAGGGCCAAACCCACCGCCACGGGCACCCCGAGGATCAGCGCAATGGCCGACGTGACGAGCGTTCCGAAGATGTACGGGAACGCTCCCTGTACTGAGAACTTCGCGATGATGCCCGTCGTCCACAGGTACCTGAAGCCAAGGACGCGCAAACCTTCGCGCGAACCCAGCGCGAAGTTGATCAGGAAAGCGACCAAGAGAGCCACGAGGGCAAGGGCCGCGATCCCGGTGGCTTTCGAGGCGATGAAATCGCCGAGGCGGGCGCGCTTCCTCCGTGAGAGAGGCGCACCCACCTCGGCAGGTGTGGAGCGAATCATCGCTCCCCTTCTACTTCACTCGCGTTACTTCGTGCCAGACGAAGGAGTCAGAGGCGTGCCACCCGAGCTGATCTGCGCGATCAGCGCGTCGTCTTGAGTGATGATCGAATCGGGCAGCGGAGCGTAGTTCTGCCCCTTGATGACGTCCTGACCCTTGTGCAGCAGCCATGTGAGCAGGTCGACGATCGTCTGCCCTTTCGACTTGTCCGTCTGAGCCGTGTACACGAGCAGATACGTCGTCGTCGAGATCGGATACGCACCCGACGCCGTCGAGTTCAGGATGTTGGTCGACGAGGTGATCGGGAACGTGAGACCTGCGCCGGCTGCACTAACGGATGTGATGCTCGGCGCGACGTAATCCGGTCCCGGTGTGCAACCCGTGGCCGTCGGCGTGCAGTAAGGAACACTCGCAAATGTGATGTTGTTGCTCAGCGCGTAGGCTAGCTCGACGTAGCCGATCGAGTACTTCGTCTGCTGGATCTTTCCGGCCACATTCGCGTTGCCTTGCTCCTGGTCGAAGCTCTTCGGCCAGTTCAACTGCTTGATGCTCGCCTTGCCCGTCGCGGGGTCCGTCTTCCCGCCCAGGTTCTTGTCCGCCTTCCAAGAGGGCGAGACCTTGTTCAAGTAGCTGGCAAAAACGAACGTTGTCCCCGACGAATCCTGACGGACCACCCCGGCAATCGCCTGGTGTGGAAGGGTCGTTCCCGGGTTCTGGGTCTTGATCGCCGGGTCGTCCCAAGACGTGATCTTCCCTTCGAAGATCCCCGCGATCGCGTCGGGAGTCAGCTTCAGTCCTGTCGGGACCCCGGGCACGTTGTACGCGACCGTCACTGCACCGAGAACGGTCGGGATCTCGAGCAGCCCGGGCCGCTGGTCCTTGGCGGAAAGCGGCTGGTCCGACGCGCCGAAGTCCACAGCCTTGGCCTGGATGTCGGAGATACCCTTGCCCGAGCCGCCGCCCCCGTACGTGATCTGGGCACCCGACTCAACTGTGTCGTGGAAGGTCTTGAAGAGTGCCTCGTAGACCGGCTGCGGGAAGGTCGCGCCGCTGCCCGTCATCGCGACGCCTTTGAAAGCCGTGTTGGTGTTGGTGTTGCTCTTGCTGCTACAGGCCGCGCCCGCGAGCGCGATCACTACGAGTCCTGCGATCAGATGGACCGCTTTCACTCGTCGCATTCCCTCCGTCCTTTCGGGTCGACTGCCGTCAGAGGAAGTGAATCCCACGCTAGGAATCCATGCCCTTGATCCGGTGGAGCACGGGTGAACTCTCGGTGAACTTGAGGCAACACAGCCGCCGGGCGTGAGCACGGGCCCTCTTGATGTGGTGGAATCACGGTGAAACAGCCGTGAAATTTCTAGGGGGTCCGACGTGCCGAAAGTGCTGATCGTCGAGGACGATCAGACGATGTCCGAGATGCTGGCCTACAACCTCCGCCGGCAGGGCCTGGAGATCGACTCGGCCGAGGACGGTGCTCAGGGGCTCAAGCAGGCCAGGGACCACGGCGTCTCTCTCATCGTCCTGGACGTGATGCTCCCGTCACTCGACGGTCTGTCGATCGCCGACGAGCTCCGACGCACGCGTCCCGATGTGCCGATCCTGATGCTGACTGCGCGCGCCGAGGAGGAGTCGAAGCTGAAGGGCTTCGCCGCCGGCGTGGACGACTACATAACGAAGCCGTTCTCTATGGAGGAGTTCGTGGCGCGGGTCAAGGCATTGCTTCGACGCTCCCGCGTCGAAGCGATCCGGACGGAGACCCCGTCGGAGATCGCCTTCGGCGATCTCCGACTCGCCACTCGTGACTTCCGATGCTGGGTGGGAGAGGATGAGCTCGACCTGCGACCGAAAGAGTTCTCCTTGCTCGTGACCCTCGCCGCCGAGCCGGGCCGGCTCTTCACCCGCGTGGAGCTCGCCGAGCGTGTGTGGGGCTACACCTACTTGGGCGACACGCGCACGATCGACACCCACGTGAAGAACGTCCGCCGCAAGGTTGAGGACCCCTCCAGCTACCGGTACATAGATACGGTCCGAGGCGTCGGCTACCGGTTCCGCGTGATGCCGAAGGACGACGAGTGAAGTCTCGGAGCCTCACCGCGCGCCTCGTCTTGACGCATCTGCTCGTCGCGGGGGCAACGACAGGGCTGCTCGCCATAATCGCGCCCGGCGTGTTTCATCACCCCGGATCGCTGGTGTTGGCACTTGTGGGAATCGTTGCCGTCACGATCGGCCTATCCGTCTTCTTGGCGCGAAGCGTGTCGGGACCGCTCGAGAAGATCGCCGAGGAGGTCAACCGGGTCGCTCGGGGACGATTCGAAGCCGTCGACCCGACCGGACCCGCTGAGGCTCGGGAGCTTGCCGGCGCAGTGAACACGATGGCCGAGCAGCTTGCCTACCGCGTTGAAGAGCTCCGGTCGGAGACGGGACTGCGCGAGCAGATCCTGGGAGCGATGGAAGAGGCGGTGCTGCTCGTCGAGGGCGGGACCGTCGTGTATGCGAATCAAGCCGCCGGCCTGATGCTCGGAGCGAACAGCGGGCGTCCGATCCCGGGACAGGTCGCCAACCAAACGTCGAACGGCAACCGCGTGTCTGAGTTCGCTGTGCACCATCCGATCTACCGCGATATGCGCGCGACGTCTGCCGTTCTTGCCGATGGAAGGCTGCTCGTCGTTGCACAAGACGTGACGGACGCGCGCCGTATCGACCGTGTCCGGCGAGACTTCGTTGCGAATGCGTCGCACGAGATGAAGACCCCCGTAGCCGGCATCCTCGCGACGGCGGAGACGCTGCAAGACGCCATCCGCCACGACCCGGCCGTGGCCGAGCGTTTCGCAGCGAACCTAGCGAAGGAAGCGACGCGCCTTTCGCTCTTGATCCAAGACCTTCTCGACCTCGCGCGGCTCGATCAAGCACAGACCGAAGAAGACCTTGTTCCGCTGTCCGGCGTCGTGCGCGACGTCGTGCAAGACGCCGAGGAGTTTGCGGCGCAGAAGGAGCTTGCGGTCGAGTCGGCGATCGACGACGGGATCGCAACGAGAGGACGCGGGCAGGATCTCGCGCTGCTCGCGCGCAATTTGCTCGAGAACGCGATCCGCTACACGCCGGAAGGCGGCAAGATCTGCGTGGGGCTCAAGGTGCAAGGGCGACGCGCGGTGTTGTCGGTTCAGGACACCGGCATCGGCATCCCGGCGAAGGATCTGCCGCGGATCTTCGAGCGCTTTTACCGCGTGGACAAGGCGCGCGCGCGAGAGACCGGCGGTACGGGCCTCGGCCTTTCGATCGTCAGGCACATCGCCGAGAGCCACGGAGGAAGCGTAGTGGCCGAGAGTGAGCTGGGTGTTGGGACAACATTTACCGTTTCGTTGCCCATCAGGAGCGACCGTCCCAGGGAAAACGCACGAACCTGACACTCCCGTTCATCCTTCGTTTACCATTCGCGGCTCGTTCATCCTCTGTTCGTATTTCTGTCGTTGACCGTTAACGTGCCTGGTCTACCTTCAGCACGGTATGGATGCGGGTAAAGGCAACACACCCGTCGGGCGGATCTTGGGGATCGCCTGGAAACAAAGTCTCAGGGGGGCGCCACCATTCTCAATGGCACCGATGTAGCCGGTCGACAGGAAGCTTTACGGCGAGACTTCGTCGCCAACGTGTCTCACGAGCTGAAGAACCCTGCCGGTGCACTCGCGCTCATCGCGGAAACGATGATAGGCGAGGAGGATCCTGAGGTTCTCCACCGCCTCGCCGAGCGGATGCTCAGCGAGGCCGATCGTCTCAACTTGATGATCGACGACTTGCTCGACTTCAGCCGGGTCGAGCTGGAAGAGGGCCCGCGGCGCGCACAGGTGTCGCTGCAAGCGATCGTTTTCGATGCTGTCGAGCGCGTCGCAGGGAACGCGCACGCGCGCGACATCAAGCTCGATATCGATCAGGTTCCTGCAGACCTGGTCGTCAATGGATCGCGCCGCCAGCTCTCGTCCGCGCTCGGCAACCTGATCGAGAACGCCGTCAAGTACTCACCCGAGCACGGAACCGTGTCCGTTCGAGTCGTCGGGAAAACGACAACGGTCGAGATCAAAGTCGTCGACTACGGCATCGGGATCGCGGCAGCCGATGTGAAACGCATCTTCGAGCGCTTCTATCGAAGTGAGGATGCGCACGCGCACGGCGCAAGCGGTGCAGGCTTAGGCCTCGCGATCGTCCGCCAAGTCGCCGCGGATCACGACGGCGAGGTTCTGGTTTCGTCGCGCAAAGGACGCGGCTCGACGTTCATCCTCCGGCTGCCTCTGTCGGTGCCGGCGAACGCCGCTGCCATCCAGACCCGGTGATGGGACAGAACGGCGCACCGGACGTCCTCGTAGTCGAGGATGAGCCGGGGTTCATCGAGCCGCTCGTCATCGGTTTGAAGCGTGAGCGCTTCCACGTGCGCGTTGCGCGCGAAGGACGTGAAGCGCTGGCCTTGTTCGAGGCCTCCCGCCCGGATCTCGTGCTGCTCGACGTGATGCTGCCCGACATGTCCGGGGTCGATATCTGCCGCGAGATGCGCCGCAAGTCCGAGGTCCCGATCATCATGGTGTCGGCCAAGACGTCGGAGTTCGACATGGTCGTCGGGCTCGAGGTCGGCGCCGACGATTACGTCGCGAAGCCCTATCGCTTGCGAGAGCTGATCGCACGTATGCGCGCGGCCATGCGGCGCGCGCCGATGGAAGAGGTGGCCGAAGAGGCGCGCGTGCTGGATGCGCGCGGCGTTCGCATCGACCGCGACCGGCGCGAAGTCACGTTCCACGGCGAGCCGATCCGCCTTCCGCTGAAAGAGTTCGAGCTGCTCGAGCTGCTGATGGCGAACGCAGGGAAGGTCGTCGCGCGCAAGACGATCCTCGACAAGATCTGGGGCACGACCTATGTCGGGGATACGAAGACTTTGGACGTGCACGTGAAGCGGCTCCGCTCGCGCATCGAAGACACCGCATCGGTTGCGCAGCGGATCGTAACGATCCGCGGCGTCGGCTACCGGTTCGACGCCGATCCCGTCGAGCAGCCCGTCTGAAGAAAAGACATCTCACAGATCACGTACAGAGATAACAGCGGCCGATACACAGGAGTCTTGTTGTGAAGTGGTGGAGCAAGCCGGCGCGCGCACTCAGCGCAAGCGCTCTCGTTGCATCGATCTTGATTGCTCTTCCGGGAACGGCATCTGCATATACGGTCCCGTTCAAGGACCCCAACGCGAACGGAACGATCGGGTTCTGCGATCAGAACAGGCATGCGGTCACTTCCGGGAGCATCTACGACAAGCCGTTCGCCTGGACCGCCGTATCCTCGATACCGGCCCCCGCGGGTTACGAACGAGGTAAGGCGCTCCTGATTGCCTTCCAGCCGCAAAAGGAATTGGACCCTGCGTATTGGAGCGGCAAGCAGCTCACGGCGAACTCAACGTTCACGAACGCGAAGCATCCGATGGCTCAGGCAACGTATGCCGACGATCCACTGCTGTTCTTTACGCAGACG
>Ga0070732_10002379_pt1 | contig 10196 bp, 8 predicted proteins | sample Coa_R1_5_FD_66449 | JGI IMG/M metagenome (GOLD analysis project Ga0070732, IMG submission 66449) | Surface soil microbial communities from Centralia Pennsylvania, which are recovering from an underground coalmine fire - Coalmine... | ecosystem: Environmental > Terrestrial > Soil > Unclassified ...
CATCGTCTTCCCGGTGGACAAGGTTGTAATGGTTCTGGACGCAGACGATCTCCGCGATGCGCTGCGCCTCGGCGACCTGGGCCAGGGGCACATTGCTGAGGCCAATGTGCCGGACGAGCCCCTGGTGCTGGAGTTCGGCGAGGGCCGCGACCTGCTTCTCGATCGAACCTTCAGCGGGGCTATGGATGCTGCCCATGATGCGCACGTTGACGACGTCGAGCACATCGAGGCCGAGGTTGCGGAGGTTGTCGTGGACTCCGCGCCTGATGTCTTCCGGCTCGAGCGCCGGTATCCACGCACCGTCTTCGCCACGGACGGCGCCGACCTTGGTGACGATCACGAGGTCGTCCGGGTAGGGGTGGAGCGCTTCGCGGATGAGCTGGTTGGTGATGTGCGGCCCATAAAAGTCGCTCGTATCGATGTGGTTGACGCCCGACGCCACCGCTTCGCGAAGCACGGTGATGGCCGCGTCACGATCCTTCGGCGGTCCGAACACGCCGGGACCGGCCAGCTGCATGGCGCCGTAGCCCACGCGATAGACGGGGCGGCCGGCAAGCGGAAATGTGCTGGCGGGGGTGAACTTCGACATGGTGCTCTCCTTGACGAATGCTGAGCACAAGTATGGCGACGATTGCTTTGTTCGATAACCCGATCTAGATTGTACGGGTCGTTCGAAAAAGTGAACAACGGTGGAGTTCAACGGAGTGGCAGGCCCGATTCTGGTCATCTACCCTCGCCTATGCAAACAGGATCGCGCCCACCGACAGACCTGACGTCGGCTACGCGATGATCTTTCCGGTGATGACGATTGTGAAAATCCTTTTTGTGAATATCGTGGCGGCGCTCTGATAAGTCGACCGTGCCCGCTTGCTTTCGGGGCGAAGCTGCGTCTTGTGCGTCGGCCAGAGGATTGGCCGTTCCACCGACGGCACGCCGATTCAATTTACTGAACCGAAAACCCGTCAGCGAACGTTTCGCGAAGGTACGCGACGAACAGTGCGACCGCACGCGGGACGTGGGGTGTGTAGGGGCGTACGACATAGAGTTGCTCGGCAAAGGCGCCGACCGGACGCCAATCCCGCAAAAGGACCTGCAGTTTGCCGGATCGAATCGCTGTCTGCGCAGTAAAGTCAGGCAGGAGTGCGATACCCAGGTCATCGAGCGCCGCGTCCCGCAAGGCCTCGCTGTTGTTGGCTGAAAGCGGTCCGTTCACCGTGACCGTGACAGGTCCGGTCCCCGGCTTGCGCGTTGTCTTTCGTTCAAAAGACCAGATCCCCGGGCCTGATGCGCGAGGGTAAAACAGGCAATCGTGGGACGACAGATCCGTCGGCGACTCCGGAATACCTCGTCGCTTGAGGTATGCGCGCGTCGCGACGATCACGGAGTGCGTTGCGCAAAGTTTCCATGCGACATGCGTCTCGGGTGCTTGCGCGCTGTGCCTGATCGCCAGATCGAATCCCTCGGTAGCAATCGAGCTAAGCCGGTCAGACACTTCGAGTTGCACGCGGACTTCAGGATTCGCTCGCAGAAATGCCGACATTCTCGGCACCAGTTGCTGCCGGACAAATGCAACCGGTGCCGTTACACGGATCAACCCGCGTGCGACGCCCGCCATCTCTCTAACCGTGGCGAAGCTCGTCGCAATGTGCTCGTATTCCCCGCGCGTGCTTTCAACGAGCCGCTGACCGGCCTCGGTGAACCGCACACTACGCGTGGTGCGCTGCACCAGCGCGACGCCCGCGACCCGCTCGAGCTCGGCGATGCGCTGGCTCATCGCCGCCTTGCTGACGCCGAGGCGAGCGGCGGCAGCGGTATAGCTCCCTTGTTCTGCAAGCACCGTCAACCAGTGCAGGTGCGTCCAGAGACCTTCGACTTTTTGCGTATCCATGTGCCTATTGTTCACTAATGAAAACAATGATTTCAAGTTTAACGCCTTTGCATACTCGAAGGAGCTCCATACACTTCGTCACATCGCCAATCAATGTAGAGGAATCGACATGCAAGCGTTCAACGATACTGCCGATGTGACCCATTTCATTCACGGTGAACCTGTCCGTGGCTCAGGCACGCGTACCCAGCCCATCTTTAACCCTGCAACGGGCGAGCGTCCTCGCAGGCTTTTGCTGGGCGAGGCAGGCGATGTCGACACGGCGGTGGCCAGTGCGAAGGCCGCCTTCCCGAAATGGAGCAATACGCCACCGATTCGTCGTGCACGCGTGATGCTGCGATTCCTCGAACTGATGAACAGACACCGCGACGAACTTGCCGCGATCATTACGGCCGAACATGGGAAGGTATTTTCCGACGCGCAAGGCGAGGTAGCGCGCGGCATCGATGTGATCGAATTCGCTTGTGGCATTCCGCAATTGCTGAAGGGCGACTATACCGAGCAGGTTTCTACCGGGATGGACAACTGGACGGTTCGTCAGGCACTGGGTGTCGTAGCGGGTATTACGCCATTCAACTTCCCTTGCATGGTGCCGTGCTGGATGTTCCCGGTTGCGATCGCCGCCGGCAACGCGTTCATCCTGAAGCCGAGCGAACGTGACCCGTCCGCTTCGTTGTTCATGGCGAAGCTGCTGAAGGAAGCGGGCCTGCCTGATGGCATTTTCAATGTGGTTCAGGGCGACAAGATCGTCGTCGACGCGCTCCTCGCCCATCAGGACGTCAAGGCAGTCAGCTTCGTGGGTTCGACGCCGATTGCCAACTATATCTACGAGACCGGCGCAAAGAATGGCAAGCGCGTGCAGGCACTCGGCGGCGCGAAAAACCATATGGTCGTCATGCCGGACGCGGACCTCGACCAGGCTGTCGATGCACTCGTGGGCGCCGGATATGGCTCCGCCGGCGAACGCTGCATGGCGATCTCGGTTGCAGTGCTTGTCGGCGACGTCGCCGACAGGATCATTCCGCGACTGGCCGAACGCGCTCGCAACCTGGTCGTGAAGAACGGCATGGAACCCGATGCGGAAATGGGTCCCATCGTCACCCGGCAGGCTCTCGAGCGTATCGAGGGTTACATCGCCACGGGCGTCGATGAAGGTGCGAAACTGGTGGTGGACGGCCGCGGTCTGAAGGTCAAGGGGCATGAGGACGGGTTCTTCACCGGAGGCACGCTGTTCGACAACGTGACGCCCGAAATGCGCATCTATAAGGAAGAGATCTTCGGGCCGGTCCTCGCCTGCGTTCGCGTCAAGGATTTCACCGAAGCTGTCGATCTGATCAATGCGCACGAGTTCGGCAACGGTGTCGCGTGCTATACGCGCGACGGTCATATCGCGCGTGAATTCAGTCGTCGGATCGAAGTGGGTATGGTCGGTATCAATGTGCCAATTCCGGTTCCGATGGCCTGGCATGGCTTCGGTGGCTGGAAGCGCAGCCTGTTCGGCGACACGCATGCGTACGGCGAAGAAGGTGTTCGGTTCTATACGAAGCAGAAGTCCATCATGCAGCGTTGGCCGGAAAGTATCGAAAAGGGCGCTGAATTCGCCATGCCGACCGCCAGGTAAGTCGACCAGACGCCGGTTGTATACCGCGAGGCGCTGCGCGAGTCATCTCGCGTGGCGCCTCTCCCGCTTTTGGCGTCGTGATTTCACTGCGCCTCACGTTATGGCGACGAGCCGGCAGGGCCGCGCGGCGATCGCATGAAGCGCGGTAGTGCGCTCCTCGACGTGTCGCCGGAAGTGCGCGAGCGGGGAATGGGCACGGCTGCCGGCGCGAGAAATGAAGACGGTTTCGATACGCGCCTCGTCGGTGGTCAACGCGTGGCAGGCGAGGCCGGCGCCGGGTTTCACCACCGACGTGGGCAACAGCGTTATGCCAAGGCCCGCAGCGACGCAGCCCAAAATGCCTTCCAGCGTGACGAACTCCAGGACCTTCACGTTTGCCACACCGCGCCTTCCCAGAAGCACTTCGAGCCGTCGCCGGTAAGCACAACCTTGGCGAAATACGAGGATACGCAGCTCTGCACACGACGCAATAAGGTCGTCCAGAGATCTCACGTGACTCGACGTCGCAATGGTGAGTTCTTCTTCAAACGCGACGGCTGACTCCAGATCACGGTGCGCAACAGGGCCTGCTACAAAGGCGCCGTCGAGCTTGCGCTCGAGAACATCCCGCACCAGTTCCTCCGTCGTTCCAGTATAGAAATTGACATCGATCAGCGGGAAACGTTTAGTGAAACTGATCAACAACGAGGGTATGCGGACTGCGGCCGTCGTTTCCATCGATCCAAAACGGAGCATGCCTTTGGGCTCGCCGTTATCGGAGACGGCGTTCTTCGCCTCGTCGACCAACGCGAGAATCTTCGTCGCATAGGGCTGCAGATGCATGCCGGCCGCAGTGAGCGACATGCCGCGGCTGTGCCTGTCAAAGAGCGGAACACCCAGTTCCTGTTCGAGCGCACGAAGTCTAGCCGTTATATTCGACTGAACCGTATTCAGTTGCGTCGCTGCGCGTGTCACCACACCCGCTTCTGCCACTGCCGCAAAGACCTTCAGATCGCGCACGTCCATGAATTCGGTCTCCTCTCTCACAGATGCCTTCGATCGATTCTAGCGCCGAATTTGTGGGCCGGTTGCGAAAAAATGGTGTGTGGAACTGCACGCATCCACGTGGCTGACGAGCGGTCGTAGCTATCTGCTGAAACGATCGCTGCTATCAAAATAAATCGTTTCAAATGCTCGATTCGATGGACCTATATTACTGACACAGGAACCGCACACACAACGCACGCTTCGCCGCCACCGCCACTGCCGCAGGGCGACCGCCAGCCCGGCCACGGGGTGGTTTGGCAAGCGTGTAGAGAATCACTTCCTCATATTTTCGTTCATGTGTTCGCGTGAGCTCGGCGTGGCAATGGCATGCCGAAAAACAGGAGACAGTGATGTTTGAGAATTATGAAAAGCTCTCGAAGAAACTAGGCGTCAATCACCCCGTGCTGCTTGCACCGATGGACCTCGTGGCGGGAGGAAAGCTCGCCGCAGCCGTGACTGAGGCCGGTGGCCTCGGCATCATTGGTGGCGGCTACGGTGACGAAGCCTGGCTGCGCGAACAGTTCGCCGCGGCGCAGGGGGCGCGGGTCGGGGTTGGTTTCATTACATGGAGCCTTTCCCGCCAGCCTCATCTGATCGATGTATGTCTCGAGCACTCGCCGGCCGCGGTGATGTTCTCGTTCGGCGACGCGAGCAGGCACATCAAGAAGGTTAAAGCGGCGGGAATTCTGTCGATCTGTCAGGTTCAGACCGCCGCGATGGCGCGCGAAGCCGTGGCATATGGCGCGGACATCATCGTGGCGCAAGGCGCGGAGGGTGGTGGTCACGGGGTCGCATGCGGGACCATTTCGCTGGTGCCGACGGTCGTCGATGCAGTCGGGGACGAGGTGCCCGTCGTTGCAGCGGGCGGAATTGCCGACGGACGTGGCTTTGCGGCATCGCTTGCGCTGGGTGCTTCGGGAATCGTTGTCGGCACGCGTTTCTATGCCAGCGAAGAGGCGATCGGACACGCGGATGCGAAGCGGCGCATCGTCCAGTGCAAGGGTGGCGAAGAGACGATTCGCGGCATTCTGTTTGACATCGCGCGCAATAACGTCTGGCCGGCGCCGTTCACAGGACGCGTGCTTCGCAATCAGTTCTCCGACAAATGGGTGGGTCGCGAGCGCGATCTGCTTCAGCAGTTGCAGGTTGAGACGCCGCGCTATCTCGAGGCTCGCGCCAACGGTGATTTCGACACCGCCGCGGTCATCGCTGGAGAATCGGCGGGACTTGTCCATGACATTCTGCCGGCGAGAACCATCGTCGGCAACATCGTCAGGGAAATGCGCGAGATTCTCGGTTATGCGGCTGCAGGCGACCAGCGTGGGTTCAAAGGGGTGGCCTGAACGTCGTGCGGTCGCGAAGCCGACGCGGCAGGAGCAGACCAGGTCAGACTCACATTCGCCGTGATCTTCCAATCTCAGAGAGACAACTGTCGAAAATGACTGCACTAACCACTGTTCAACGCATTGGGACGTTCGCTTCGAACGCGCGAGCGAGTCACCTGACACCGCAGGCTCGCAAGCTATTCAAGCGCAACATACTCGATAGTCTCGGCTGCGCGATTGCCGCGCTGCCTGGCGCCCCGTTCAAGGCGCTGCGAGAGCAGTTCGACGAATACCGAGGCTCGGGTTCATGCTCGCTGATCGGCGGCGGAACGACATCGCCCGACCAGGCTGCCCTGTACAACTCAGCCCTGGTTCGTTACGTCGATCTGTTGGATAGCTACATGTCTCCGGGTGGACTTTGCCACCCGAGCGATAATTTCGGCGCGATCCTGGCGGCGGCCGAGCACGCGTTTGCAAGCGGCGAGGACTTCATGCTTGCGCTCGCGGTAGCGTACGAAATACAGAGTCGTATCACGGCGGTCGTCCCCGTGATGGCAAAGGGCTTCAATCACGCCATTCAACTGGCGGCTTCCGCGGCGGCCGGAGCAGGGAAGCTGTTCGGCCTCGACGCGAATCAACTCGCTCATGCGATCGCTATCGCCACGGTGGACAACATCTCGTTGAGCTGTGTTCACTCGGAGCCGGTTTCGCAATGGAAAGGCTTTTCGCCGGGCATCACGGGAATGCGCGCCGTGTATTCGGCGTCGCTTGCGAAGCGCGGTTTCACCGGCCCGCTGCGCCTGTTCGAAGGGCCCAACGGCCTCGTCCGGATGTTCGATCAACCTGTCGACGTTGACTGGGAAGATCAGCGGATGGAAGTGATCTTCCAGACCGTGATGAAGAAGTACTGCTCGCTGATTCATGGCCAACCCGTGCTTGAAGTCACGCTTGCGCTCAAGCGCAAGAACAACGTGAAAAGCGATGATGTCGAGGAAGTGCTGTGTGACATCTTCCAGACGGGATTCGATATCGCAGGCGGGGGAGGCTTTGGCCCAAAGGACCATCCCCAGACCAAAGAGCAGGCGGACTACAACCTCAAGTACCTTATCGCGGCCGCCTTGCTCGACGACCAGGTCGGGCCGGCCCAGCTGGAGGCCGCACGAGTGCAGGCCCCCGATGCACAGGCACTGCTGAATCGAGTGACCGTGCGCCCCGACCCGGAATTTACTGCCCAGTATCCGGGCGCCTTGAACACGAGAGTAACCATCAGATGCAAGGACGGCCGCGTGTTCTCTGCTGAGCACACCGGCTTTGAGGGTGGTCTCGACAATCCGCTGAGCTGGGATCGCACGGTCGAGAAATTCCATTGGCTGAGCGAGCAATACGCCGATGAAAAGCTTCGAGGTCAGATCGTCGATCTGGTCTCCAGATTGGATGAGCACTCGATTGCTGAGTTGATGCAACTCATGACGAAGGTGAGTCCAGTACCAACGTTCCCGGCGAAACACCCGGGAATTCAGTAACCACGCAAGTGCTTAGGAGAGGCGAATGGCCCTTATTTCTTGTGATATGCGATTTGGTAGAACGGACGAGCAGAAGCGGCAGCTTGCGGCTGGTCTGCTGCGTGTGGTCAGCGAAGCGACGGGAGCAACGAAAGACGACATTTTTCTTGTGATTCGTGAAGGTCGCGGGATCAATTTCGTCGAGCACGGCGAGCATCTTCCGGAATATGTCGAAGGTGCCGCGAACGACAAAGACCTGGTCAATCGTCTGAAATAGAGAATGCCGGGAGACAACCATGCCTTTTATTGAATGCCACATTAAAGCCGGTCTGACGCAGGAGCGTCGTACTCAACTCATCAGAGACATCATTCAGGTCACGCATGATTCGATCGGCTCGGATCCGAAGATCATCAACGTGATCCTGCACGAACATCCAGTTGAAAATATTAGCGTCTCGAGCCGTATCAACGGCGAAGATTTCAGGAGAAAGGGCGCGGGCTGACTAAGTGCTTTCCAGGAGCTGGCCCCGTCCCACGTCGGGTAACTGGCTCGCACCGGGCCAACCTGCCCGGTGGTGACGTGGGGCGCATTGCCGCCCCTCACACAATCATGAATAACTATTTGTCCCGTCTTGCCCGGCTTCCACGAAATCAAGAAAAAAGAGCCGGACATTGGCAATCCAATATCCTTGCAGGCGGACATCGACCGGGGCAGGACTCATGCTTCGATAGAGGGCAGCCCGTATGTCGGGCCGGTCGGGAGCTAATGCGCCCGGCTGCTGACGGCGAGTGAATATCCGGTCGACGACGAGCCAGGGACCGCCGCAACGAGCCTGATTTGTGACGCAAAGGAAAGAGTCTTCTGCCAGCTACGACGAGGCTTTCAGCATTGTTTCACGCGTATGCTTAATCCTGCTTTGGTGTAGGATAGTTGTCGCATTCAGCGGTTACGTCGTGATTGTGAAGCGCAGACGATTTGATCGGAGAGCTTCCCGTTCGAGTGTCGCCGATGGCGCTGGATAGTCCGGAAGCGCATTGTGTGCCCCCGCAATGCACGCTGTTATCACGGGAGTCGCTGGCGGTCCTGGCAAAGTGGCGCGATAAGTCGAAGGTATCGAGTATCGTGCAGTAATGAAAGTAGCTTGGTCGGGTAACGTGGCTTTGTGCGGGTTATGTTCAGTTGATAGAGGTGCAAAGGATGGACATTGCCGACCTCAAGGTGTTTGAGGCCGTTGCCCGGCATGGAAGTATGAATCGGGCAGCGACAGAGCTACACACGGTCCAGTCGAACGTCACCGCACGGATACGTTCGCTAGAGCGGGAAGTGGGTGTAGCGCTGTTTCAGCGCCACGTGCGCGGGGTCAGCATGACCCCTGCAGGTCAACGGATGCTTCCGTACGCCGCCCGCATTGCAAAGCTCGTTTCAGACGCGAAAATGGCGGCCCTGGATGAGGGTCCACCTAACGGGACCCTTGTACTTGGGACGCTCGAGACCACTGCCGCCCTTCGTCTTTCGCCAATCCTGAGCAACTTCGCGAGAATGTATCCGCAGGTCAGACTCTCGCTGACGACCGGCACGAGTTGCAGCCTGACGTCGGATGTTGCCGAATGTCGCCTCGACGGCGCGTTCATTGCGGGCCCGCTGGATCATCCCGATCTTCACATCGAAACGATTTTCCAGGAGGAGCTGGTCCTCGTCACGCCGCGAACGATGCGTTCGCTCGAAGCGCTCAGATCGGCCCAGGATCTCAAAACGATCGTGTTCCGTCTCGGATGTTCGTATCGCCAAAGGCTCGAGGCGTTGCTGGCGGAAATGGGCATCCTTGTCAAAACGCCGCTGGAATTCGGTTCGATGGACGCGATTATCGCGTGCGTGGCCGCGGGAATCGGTGTGACGTTGCTGCCTAGAGGCGTGGTGGCGACTGCTGCCGCCCAAGACCTTGTCGCCATTCATGAGATAGCACCGGAAAAGGCGCACGTGGAGACACTTTTCATCCGCAGACACGACGCTTACGTGTCGAGTGCGATGGAGGCTTTCGTCGAAGTCGCACGCTCCCAGCTGGGTCTCGTCATGGCCGCCGCGTAGTATGGGCGAGACGATGTGGGACTGGAGAGCACAGCAGGTTCAAACGTCCGCAGGCCGAATGACCAGGTGGGACAACCCAGCTGCGTAGCGAGGTCGTTCAGGTCCGTCGCTGCGAAGTCCCATGCCTGCTCGGCATGCAGATCGCTTGTCTGCGCCGGGCCGTGTTCAGTGGGTCTTACTATGAAAGCCGTCGTCAATCCGCAACGGCGCGCTGCTGCCAGGTCGGCGTTGTGTGCCGCGACCATGCAGACGTCTGCAGGGTTCAATCCAAGGATTTCGACGGTTGCGGTATAGACCTGCGGTGACGGTTTGTACGCCCGAACCACCTCTGCACCCAGAAGCGCGTCCCAAGGGAGTGCTGCCCGTTTTGCCATGTCCAGCATCAGCCTGATATTGCCGTTCGAGAGAGGGGCAATCATGAAGCGACGCTTGAGCCGCAATAGACCCTCGACAGAATCAGGCCACGGGTCTAACCGATGCCAGCAGAAATTGAGTTCATCAAGCTCATCCGCAGAAATCGAACCGGGATTGATGCCGCACTCGGCCAGCGCCTTGTCGAGGTTTTCCCTGTGCAATACGTCAAGCCGCACAAACGGCCGTCGGCCACTGCGTATCTCTTCCATGGCAGGCGAGTACTGACGTCGCCACGCATCTGCAAGCTCGAATGCGTCGACGGCTAAAGCATGACGGCTGAGGAACGGACGCAGCTCTCGCGCGACTCCATTGCGCCAGTCGACCACCGTCCCGA
>Ga0070732_10002380_pt1 | contig 10195 bp, 11 predicted proteins | sample Coa_R1_5_FD_66449 | JGI IMG/M metagenome (GOLD analysis project Ga0070732, IMG submission 66449) | Surface soil microbial communities from Centralia Pennsylvania, which are recovering from an underground coalmine fire - Coalmine... | ecosystem: Environmental > Terrestrial > Soil > Unclassified ...
GGCAACGACGTCCGCGACAACCGGTTCGTCGGCAACGGCTTCTACAAGAACCCGGGGAACGCCGACATCGGCCTGTTCGCGCTGCCGCACAACCCAGGCAACTGCTTCAGCGGGAACACGGACCCTGCGGGTCTGACGTCGTACCCGCCGGCGGTGCTGCTGCAGTCGGACCTGTACGCGTGCGATCGTCCGAACGCAGGAGATCTCACCCTGACGCCGTTGCAGGCGAACTGCGCGACGCGAGGGCTGCTCTTCCCGTGCCCCGACACGCCGATAACGCACTACCCGCCGTCGACGCACGTGACGCTGCGCATGCCGCGCGCGCAGACCACGATGCCGAACCCGTGTAAGAACGTTCCGGCCAACCCCTGGTGTCCGAACAACGGCTCGAGCGGATACGGGATGGGTGCAGGCACCGTAGCGACGGCCGCGTGGATCGTCCTCGGCGTCGCGCTCGTCCGGCGCAGGCCGCTCGAAACACTGCGATAACAGGGCGGTTGGCCCACGGCTGCGCGCGCGGCTATGGTGCGCGCCGGAGTTGATCATGACCGAGTACATGGGCCACGGCGTCAAGCAGCGCGCGCAGATCGCGATGACCCAAGAAGAGATCGACGCGTTCCTGCACGGGCGCCGCACGATGACGATGTGCACGATGAACCCCGATGGCAACATCCACGCCGTCGGCATGTGGTACGGCTTCCTCGAAGGCGCGATCGCCGTCGAGTCGAAAGCGAAGGCGCAGAAGGTTCAGAACGTGCGCCGCGATCCACGGATCACGTGCATGATCGAAACGGGCGACTACTACGAGGAGCTCCAGGGCGTGTCCGTGATCGGTCACGCGGAAGTCGTCGACGACCCGGCGCGGATGTGGGAGCTCGGCGTGAGCGTCATGGAGCGCTACTACATGCCGTACACCGACGACCTCCGCCCCGCGGTCGAAGCGATGCTGAACAAGCGGGTCGTGATCAAAGTGGAACCGATCAAAGTGATCTCGTGGGATCACCGCAAGCTCGGGCTCCCGTCGACGCGGCCGGCTGCGACCCAAGAAACGTGACCACGATCGACCAGTTGACAGCGTTGCGCGACTGAGCGTTTATGGAACCGGCACCAGCGAGCGGGAAACGGGCTTGGGGTGATGAAATGATGGACGGGCAGCGGGGCGGGCCGGGGGGCCTGCATATCGCGGTCGAGCAGCCCTCGGCCGGCCGCATCGTGGTGTCTCCTGTCGGCGAGCTCGACCTATCGAACGGAGATGCGTTCGAGGAAGCGATCGCGGACGCGCGGGCCAAGGGAGCCACGGCGCTCGTTCTCGACCTCACCGGGCTCACGTTCATGGATTCGTCGGGCCTGCGGATCCTGCTCGACGCGTGGAACGAGGCCACGCTCTCCGATCGCCGGCTGACCTTAGTCGTGCCAAAAGATGGGCTCGTCCGACGGGTGCTGGCGATCAGCGGTTGCGAGGGCGTCCTGCCGATCGTCGAACAGCTCGCCGACGCGGTCTGAGATTCGACGCAGCCCGGCGGGCTGCTCGGTCTGTCTGGGAATCCCGGGCTCCGTTACGCTTGTGCCTCCATGATCGACATCCGGTACGCGCGCGTCGGCGAGCAGTACGTGGCGTACGCGCTCACGGGCTCCGGCTCGACCAACCTGATCGTCGCGCCCCCGATCACGTCCAACATCGAGATCCAGTGGGACGACCCGCACTATCGCCATTTCATCGAGCGGCTGGGCTCGTTCGCATCGGTCGCCATCTTCGACAAGCGGGGGACGGGGCTGTCCGGCCCGATCGTGGGGACCGGGGTCCCCACGCTGGAGCAGCGGATGGACGACGTCCTCGCCGTCATGGACGCGCTGCGATGGGAAGAGGCCGCCTTGCTCGGGTACGCCGAGGGCGGCTCGCTCTGCATCCTGTTCGCCGCGTCGTACCCGGACCGCGTGACGTCGCTGACGCTGGTCAACTCCACGGCGCGGCTGATCAAGACCGACGATTACCCCTGGGGCTGGGAGCCGACGACGACACCGATGCACGAGGCGGCTGCTAATTGGGGACGGCCGGACTTCCAGTTCTACGAGCGTTTCGCGCCGGGGATGCGCTCGCACCCCGACTGGGCCGAGTACGTGCACATGCAAGCGCGCGAGCAGCGTTTCGGCGCGAGCCCGGGCATCTTCGCGTTACTCCAGAACGTTGCGTTGGACATCGACGTGCGAGGCGTGCTTCCCGCCGTTCGGTGCCCCACCTTGATCATGCATCGCAAGGACAACAAGATCGTCGACGTCGGGAACGGCCGATACCTCGCCGAGAAGCTTCCTGAGGCGAAGTACATCGAGCTCGACGGAGCGGACCACTATCCATGGTTCCACGACTCCGACACCATCCTCGATCAGATGCATGAGTTCATCACCGGTCACCAGCCCTCGCCGGAGCTCGACCGCGTGCTCGCGACGATCCTGTTCACCGACATCGTGGGGTCGACCGCGCGCGCAGCAGAGATCGGCGACCACCAATGGAAGACGTTGCTCGAGCAGCATCACGCCATCGTGCGCCGCGAGCTCGCTCACTTCCGCGGGCGTGAGATCGATACGGCCGGCGACGGGTTCTTCGCGACGTTCGACGGCCCGGCGCGTGGCGTTCGCTGCGCGATGTCGATACGGGACGCCGTGCGCACCGTCGGGCTCGAGATCCGAGCGGGGCTGCATACCGGCGAGTGCGAGATCATGGGCCCGAACATCGGCGGTCTCGCCGTGCACATCGGCGCGCGCGTCGCGGCGCGCGCCGGCGCGAGCGAGGTGCTCGTCTCGAGCACCGTGAAGGATCTCGTCGCCGGCTCGGGGATCACATTCGAGGACCGAGGCTTGCATGAGCTGAAGGGTGTGCCGGACGAGTGGCACATCTTCGCCGCCCTGTGACCCGTTGGTCTTCGCCCCAGAAGCGGCCCATCGGCGCTATCGTTGTCGCGTACCGGGGGGTGTGAGCATGAGGCTCGACGTCGGCGACATGGTCAAGGGGATCCAGCAGCGCATCCCATTCCTGAACGCGCCCGAGCGCATCATCTCCGAGCTCGTCGACATGCTCCGCGATGCGCACCGGATCATGCTCAAGCTCGAGGACACGATGGATCGCCTCGATAAGCTGGCGACGTCGTACGACGATCGCATCGCCGAATTCGAGCTCTCGCCCGAACGGCTCGCTCGTATCGAGCAAGCCCTATTCAACATCGAGCGTGGGATGATGGGCGTCGAAGCAAGCGTCGGCGCGTTGCCGCGCGCGCTTCGCACGAGGATCGATCGCGGCCGTAAGCCCACCGCCGGTCAAACGCCGCCGGCGCCACGCAAGCCGTACTAGCCCGCCGTATCGCGCGCGCTTCCGTGGTCGAGCGCGCGCTGGATATGCGCCCCCAGCGTTTCCTTCGCGTGCCGCTCCATCGCGCGCGCGAGCTCGGCGTCGACGACCATCTCGGCGAGGGGACGCAAGCGCCACACGATCTCGGCGAGCCTAGGCACCTCATCGGCCGGGGGCAGCTCGTCACCGAAATCATCGAAGATGTGTGCGGCGGTCATCTCGACGAATCGCCCCGCGATCCGGTCGACGTCGTTCCGCAACCTCCGCAGCTCCGCACCGACGACATCGAGTGGGATACCCGCGGCCGCAAGCTCGGCACCCGCATGCAACAGCCGAGGGCTGTTCACCTTGAACCGATCACCGTCGACTTCGAGGATGCCCATCTCGACCGCCGTCGTTAGCGCCTCCACGCTCGCGGCCGAGCCGAACAGATCGAGCAGCTCCTCCGGCGTCATGAAGGTCGGAACCTCATCCGACCACGGTGACGAGACTGCTTCTTCCAGCCCGACGAGCTGGCCGAGATCGTGCCCGCGCTCGAGGCCTGCGATGAGCTCGGCGATGTTCGACAAGCTGTATCCGCGTTCGAGCAGCCTGCCGATCACTCCGAGGCGCGCGAGATGAGATTCGTCGTAGTAGCCGACGCGGCCCTCACGGCGCGGCGGAGGCAATAAGCCACGATCTTGGTACGCACGCACGTTGCGCACCGTGGTTCCGGCTGCGCGCGCGAGCTCGTCGACCCGATAATCGGCCATCAGCTCACACTCATCACAGAGGCGCCTCGATGCGCGCGAGCAGCCTCATCACACGTGGCGACAGCCGCGAGAGGACCCTGAGGGCCTTCGCCTCCGGCGCGACCGGGACGACCGCAATGTTCTCGCGCACGGCTCGAATGATCTCGGTCGCAACGCGGTCCGGCGTGAAGTTCCGGAGCTGGTAGATGCGGATCGCCTCCCGCCGGCGTTTCTCTTGCTCCTCGCGAGGGATACCGACGAAGCTGCTCGTCCGTGTGATCGATGTGTTGATCAAGCCCGGGCAGATCGCCGAAACGCCGATACCTTCGCTCGCGAGCTCCGCCCGCAGGCATTCGCTCAGCATCAATACCGCTGCTTTCGACGTGCTGTAGGCCGGCAGCGTGCGCGACGGGAAGAAAGCGGCGGCCGACGCGACGTTGACGATGTGGCCGCCTTCGCCGCGGTCCGCCATCTGCTGACCGAACAGCTTCGACCCGTGGATCACGCCCCAGAGGTTCACGTCGAGCACGCGTCGCCAGTCGTCGAAGCCGTGATCGAGGAACGGGCCGGCGACGCCGATGCCGGCGTTGTTCACGACAACGTCAGGGACACCGTGCTCCATCTCGACGGCCTTCGCGAAGCGCTCCATCGAGTGCTGATCGGAAACGTCGACCTCGAACGCGAAGGAATCGGTACCGAGCAGCTTCGCGAGCTCAGCGGTGCGCTCGGCCGCCGTCGCGTTGATGTCGGCAACGATCACCGACGCTCCATGTTCCGCAAACGCCAGCGCGGTGGCGCGGCCGATGCCGCTGCCCGCGCCGGTGATGACCACAAGATCCCCTTCGAGCGGCCCTCGCTTCGCACCGACGCGCGCGCGATCCAGCGAACGTGCGGCCGGCGCGCCCTCGACGTGGTCGACGAGCTCGGTGATCCAGCGCGCGACGAGATCCGGATGCGTCTTCTGAACCCAGTGGCCGGCGCGGACGCGACGCCGCCACAGGTTGGGCGCGATCTTCTCTATGCCGTCGAGCAGCGCCGGCAACACGAACGGATCCCGGGTCGGAACGATCACTTGGACTGGCAGATCGGTGTACCGGTCGCGCGGGTTCAGCAAGCGGTTCCGCATGCTCTGCCGGTACATGCCAACGCCGTTGCGAGCGGTGCGCGGGTCGAGGCCGCGTCGCGGAGCGAGTCTCGCCACCAGACGTCCTGCGCCGGGGATGTCGAACATCGCGATGTACCACGAGCGGATCGCTTGACGAAGAGCGTCGCTGAGACGGCCCGACCGGAGCCGGTTCTGCATCCACTTCCCCGCGTGATCGATGCTCGGACCAGATATCGACGTGAACGACGCGATGCGGCCGCTCAGTCGCGGCGTCGTGACTGCTTCCCACCCTTGGATCGAACCCCAGTCATGCCCGACGAGGTGCACCGGCTGGTCCGGACTGACGGCGTTGATCACTGCGCCGAGGTCTGCCACAAGGTGCTCGAGCGAATAGGCCTTCGGACCGCGCGGCGTTGACGACGCGCCGGCACCGCGCACGTCGTACATCACGACGTGGTAGTGCGGTTCAAGCCGCTCGAAGACCGGTATCCACAGCGCCGAGGTGTTCGGGTAGCCGTGGACCAGCACGACCGTGGGACGGTCGGGGTCTCCCGCCTCCCGGACGGCCAGCTCCACGCCGTCGGAACGGACGCGGCGTTCGTTCGCCAGCATCAGGCCGCAGCGTGGGTCGGCTCGTCCCAGATCCGGTACGCCTTCCAGATCTGCTTCGTGAAGCCGTCGACGAGGTCGAGCTCGACCGCGAGGTCGCGCACCTTCTTCAGCGATGCGCGAAGCTCCGCGCGCGCTTTGGGGTTCTTGCGATACGCCGTGTCCATCACTTCGGTGGGGATATCGAAGTGGCGCACCATCGCTCGCGACGGCGCGAGCATCATGCGGGACATCTGACCAAGGATCAGCGGGATCGCGACGCGGAGGATGCGCTTGCGGAGCATGCCCATCTTCGGAACTTGGCGGCGCAGGTACGAGCGCGCGAAGGAGAGGTGGCGAGCTTCCTCCGCAACGTGGATGCGCATGATCCGCTCGGCAAGCGGGTGGATGTTCTCATCTTCGGCGAGCATCTTCCGCTGCACGTAGTCGATCGGGTCTTCGCCGCCGAGGACGAAGAAGAAGAACGCTTCCGGGAACCAGCGCGCGAGCAGCACGACGTTCGGCGCGATGCGCTTGAGACGCGGCGGGATGCCCTCGAGGTCGAAGCCCGTTCGGTTGACGAGCTCCTGGAACATCATCCCGTGATGCCCTTCTTCGATCGCTTCGTGGTATGCGTAGCGGAACTCCGCCGAGCCGTTCGGGAGCTTGAACGCGTACGTGTAAAGCCCGCGGTTGAGCAGGTTCTCGAATTGCACGCCGATCTTGGCTGCGTTCGCGAAACGGTAGAGGCCGATGCCCGAGCGCACCTCCTGCGGCTGTGAGCGGTACCACGGGTGCGACGCGAGCGAGTCGACCGCCGCGATCTCCCACCGTGGGTCTTGCAGGTCGATCTTCATCTCGGGCTCGTCCCACTCGATATCGATGTACGGCTCCCAGTGCTTCTCGACCGAAGCTTTCGAAAGCCGCTCGACGAGCCGGAGGTATGCGTGCTCGTCCGTGGGCTTCTCGCCCACTTCCTGATCGACCGTCTTCGAAACTGCCGTCTTAGACACCATCGTGCGCCACCACCTTTTCCGCGCTCTTCCTGCCATCGGCCCACCGTCGCACGTGGGGAAGGTCGTCATCCAACCAATAGGCGTCGTCGTCCGTGACGACGAGCAACTCTTCGAATTTCACTCCGACGCCGTGGAAACCGAGGTGTGGCTCGATCGCCCACATGCCGGGAACCGGCGCATGATCGGAGCGATGAGTGCCGTTCCACAACGGCGACCATCCCTCGCTCAAGCCCACCATGAGACTGCGGCCGAGGCGGCGCAACGTCCTGTTCCCGAAGCCGGCCACGACGGTGCGCGGACCGGGCGAGTCGATGTGCCACACCTGATGCGCGAGCACCTTTCCCGGATACGCGTGATGCGCCGGCTCGTAGCCGTGGCGCGCCGCGAGCGCGTCGACGTCCTCGTAGATCTCGCTCAGTCGCTTTCGCGCGCGCACACCCTCGAGCACGAGGCCGCGATACTCCTCGAGGTCGCCGATCATCCGGTCCCAGATCGCATTGGGACCGAAGCATCCCGCGTAGCCGATGTCGGAGGTGAACCCGCCGACGATCGGCGCGACGTCGAGGATGTACGGCATCCCCTCTTCAAGCTTCCTTCCCGACGGGAAGAACTTCAATGGGTTTCGCATCCCGCGCAGCGTCGTGCGATCCCCGAACCACGCGAACGGAACGTGGAACCAATCATCGGCACCGTTTTCACGGAGCAGCCGCCCCAGGTGGGCTGAAGCTTGCCGCTCCGTGACGCCGGGGCGGAGGGATCCCGCGACCTTCTCAGCGCAGCGATACGCGAGGGCCTGAACGGCCCGGAACCGATCGAGGTCGGCCGTACCGATGGGCGTTTGCGCGCGCGCTGAACTCATCAGGCGCGAATGTAACATTGGACGATGGAACAGTCAAGGCTGGTTCTGTCAGGAGGTTTGCCCGGGCGGCGGCGGCTCGTCTACCTGCGCATTCGCCCGCGCCTGCTCGTCGCGCGCGTCCTGGAAGTCTTGTTTGATGGTGCGGTATTTCCCGTACAGGGCGAGGACGAGATACCCGCCCGCACAGACGAGCAGCACGATCCAGCCGGCGTTCATGGGTACGTCTTCACGATCAGCACGTCGCAGGGTGCGTGGTGTGAGATCACGTTCGGCACGCTTCCCAAGAGGAACCGCGACGGCCCTTCCATCCCTCGGTTGCCCACGACGATGAGATCGGCGTCTTCTAGCTCTGCAACTTTCAGGATCGTTTCGGCCGGATCGCCTTGCTCGATACGCGTACGGGGCTCGACCCCCATCTCTTTCGCGACGGCGACGCCACGCTCGATCGCGCCTTCCGCCGGCGACGCCGGCCCGAGCCGCCACGCGAACTCCTCCGGCGCTTGCTCCTTCCACTGCTCGACCGTCACCGGATCGACGGGTCGATACACGCACATGATGACGAGCTCGGCGCCCGACGCCTTCGCGATCACCGCCGCGTGCCGAACACCTTCCAGCGACGGCGGGGAGCCGTCCGTTCCGGTCAGGACCCTCTTGTAGCTCATGCGGCCACCTTGTCAGGGCTCCATCATGCAACAACACGCGGGCTGGATGCGCTCTTCGCCCTCGCGCGAGCATCCCTTCGCAGCGCGCGCACATCGCCTCCGAACAGAACCTCCATCAGATCGCGAACGCCCGGCATCGTGAGCGTCCTTGCCATCGAGCGGCCGGCAGGGATGCTCGCGATGTCGAGCACGCGCGCGCGAGACATACCCATCATCGACCGAAGATCGCGGGGGATGATCGCGACCGCGAAACGCACGAGCATCGAATACGGAACGACGAAGGGAAGCAGCTCTGTGGGGAACGTCGGATGCAGAACGAAGTCGATCAGCTCTCGGCCGTTCGCGCCGACACACAGCTGAGGGCGCATCGTCGCCCAGTAGTCACGGAGGTCGGTGACCGACGCCGGCACGCGCTCTGCCGGAACGCCGATCATCGTCGCGGCGGCAACTCCTTCGGCGATGTATCGGTCTTGCTCTTCGGCGCTGAGACTCCCGGCGTACGCCCGGTACGAGGCCATGTAGGAGTGCCACGCCACGGAATGAACCCACACCTGCTCGTCGACGTTGGCCGCGTCGTATGCCTTACCGGTGACGGGATCTGTTCCCTTCACGCGCTTGTGCGCGCGTAACACCATGGACGCAGCCGTTCGAGCAGCCTCTCGGTCGCCGAACACGGTCGCGTTGACGTAGCGCGACGTGGTGCGCAGTCGGTCGACGGGCCTGCTGCGATAGTCGCTGTGCTCCACGGTTCCCGCGGCCACGAGTGGGTGCAGCGCGCCGATGATGAGGGAACGCAGGCCGCCGACGAACGCCATCGGGTGGCCGACGACACGCCAGGCGACCGACGTCGGACCGAATAGGCCGTCATCGCGCGCAACCGCAAGGACCGACGTGGAAGTGGCCACGGTCTCTCATTATGTTTCGGCCTCATCGATGTGTCCATCGCGCGGACCTGAGAGATAACCGGAAGTGATATTGACTCCGAACATGCGCATTGGGGAGACTGTTGCACCCCGAGGCGGTGGGCGCCTAACCGGGTGATCCATACGTAGCTGTCGTTGCACGGAGGCGAGGTGCCCGAAAGCGGTCGACGCGCACGCCCTTCAGCAGGGAACGGCGCTGCCCAAGGTGCAGCGATCTCCGTTCAAGGACTGACGAAGTCGTTCGGACCGCAAACGATCTTCGAAGACGTCACGCTGGACATCCCGAAGGGCCTCGTGACGATCGTGCTTGGGCCATCCGGAACGGGCAAGAGCGTTTTCCTAAAGCACCTCGTCGGCTTGCTCCGGCCCGATCGCGGCCGCGTCCTCGTCGGAAGCGACAACATCTCGATCTTGCGCGGGCAGCAGCTGTACGACGTGCGCAAGCGGTTCGGCGTGCTCTTCCAGGACGGCGCGCTCTTCGGATCGATGACCGTGTACGACAACACGGCGTTCCCGCTCAGGGAGCACACGCGCAAGACCGAAGCCGAGATCCGTAGGATCGTGATCGAGAAGCTGGAGCTCGTTGGACTGCGCGGCGCGGAGCTGAAGTTTCCCGGCGAGATCTCAGGCGGCATGCGCAAGCGAGCAGGTCTCGCGCGCGCGCTCGTGCTCGACCCCGAGATCATCCTTTTCGACGAGCCCGACTCCGGGCTCGACCCCGTTCGTACCGCGTTCTTGAATGAGCTGGTTCTCGACCTGAAGGCACAAACCGGGGCAACGATGATCATCGTGACCCACCACATCCCGTCGGCTCGGCAGATAGCGGATTACATCGGCCTGTTGTTCCGCCGGCGCCTGGTTTCCTTCGGACCCAAAGAGAACATGTTCACTTCGAACGATCCGGTCGTGAAGCAATTCCTGTCCGGCGCCACCGTTGGGCCCATCGGCATGAGCGAAGAGAGGGACCGTCC
>Ga0070732_10002381_pt1 | contig 10195 bp, 5 predicted proteins | sample Coa_R1_5_FD_66449 | JGI IMG/M metagenome (GOLD analysis project Ga0070732, IMG submission 66449) | Surface soil microbial communities from Centralia Pennsylvania, which are recovering from an underground coalmine fire - Coalmine... | ecosystem: Environmental > Terrestrial > Soil > Unclassified ...
TCCCGGCCGGCTCGGTCAAGGTGAAGTTGCCGGAGGCGTCGGCGAAGGCCGTGTCGCCGTTCTCGGCCAGCGACACCGCGGCCCCGGCGAGCGGCGAGCCGTCGAGGGAGCTCACGACCGTGCCGGTGATCTTGCCCGGCGCCGGCTGTAAATGGATCGTCCCCACGACGAAGCTGCCGCCGGCGGCCAGGGTGAACGGAGTCGTCGTCGCCGGCAGATAGCCGAACCTCGACGCTGTCAGCGTATACAGCCCGGCGGGCGCGGTCAGGTTGAAGTTGCCGGCGCCGTCGGTCGCCGTGGCGTTGACGGTGCCGGTGATCTGGACCGTCGCGCCGGCGAGGGGCAGCCCGCTCTGGTCCACCACCGTGCCGGTGATCGTACCGAAGGCGGCCACCACCTGGACCGCCACCCGCACGCCGCGGCCGTCGTAGGTGTAGGCCAGGCCGTCGCCGGCGGCGAGGAGGTTGCGCGTTGAGTAACTGAAGGCGCCGCTGCCGACCGCCACCTCGTTGCCGGCGGGGTCGTAGGTTACCGCTCGCGAGACGCCGTTCTCGACCATCGAGGAGAGGGTGGGGAGCGTGCCGTTGTAGCTGAACGCCGCGGTGCGCGACGTGCCCAGGGCGAGCGCGGTCATGTTGCCCATCGCGTCGTACTGATAGCCGCCCGGCCCCCAGAGCGCTGCGCCGGTCGACGCGCCGGTCAGCCGGAAGAGGTCGTCGTAGGCGAAGTCGCGGTTGAAGGTAGCGTCCAGCGCGTCGTGGATGGACGTGATGTTGCCGGCCGGATCCTCGCCGTAGAGGTAGTCGGCGATCGGCCCGGCGCCGCCGTCGAGGCGGTTCTCGACCGGCCGGTAGCGCAAGTCGTAGCTCCGCGTCTGCGTGGTGCCGTTGCCGAAGACCAGCTGCGCCTCCGGCCCGAAGGGCAGGTAGCTGGCCGAGGCGACGTAGGTGGTCGTGCCGGAGGCCGCCGAGAACGGCCGGTCGGCGAAGTCGAAGCTGTAGGCCACCTGGCGGCCGGAGGGATAGGTCATGCCGCTGCGGTTGCCGTTGGGGTCGAACTGATAGGTCGTGCCATAGGCGCTCCCGAGGATGGTGCGGGCCTCGGACTTGAGCAGCCCGCGCCGCTCGTAAGCGTAGGCCGTCGCACCCGAGGGATCGGTCATCTGGGCGAGGCGCCCCTTGCCGAAGCTGCCCGCCGCCGCGCTGTCGTAGGCGTAGGTCACGGTCTCGGTGGCGGCCTCGGCGAGCTGCGAGGTGCTGGTCAGCACGCGGTTCGAGGCGTCGTAGGTCCGCATCGTCGCCGCCCCGCGGGCGTCGGTCGTGGCGACAAGGTTGCCGGCCGCGTCGTACTGGTAGGTCGTCGTGCCGGTGACCGGCGAATCCTGGCGCTCGAGCCGGTGAAAGTCGTCGTAGCGATAGCTCGTCGTGTTGCCGTTGGGGTCGGTGACGGATGCCAGGTTGTCCATCGCGTCATAGGCATACGCGGTCGTCGCGGCGCCGCCGGGGGCGCTCGCCAGCGTCTGCCGCACCGCGGTCATCCGGTGGAGAGCGTCATAGGTGTAGGTCGTGTTTGGGCTCGCGTGGTCCTCGTCCTGGACGGTCGAGAGCTGGCCGTCGAGGTCGTAGCTCTTGAAGGTCCGCGAGCCGGCCGGCACCGGATGGAGCACTCCGGCCAAGCGGTTGTAAGCGTCGTACGCGAAGCTCTCGCTGCGCCGCGTCGTCCAGGATGCGCAGGCGGGCGCCGGCGTGCCGCAGGCCTGATCCTCCTGCATCACCTTGTCGCCGATGATGTTGAGCGTCACGTGGCGCCGCTCAAGCTGGTTGCCGGCGGCGTCGAGCCGGCTGGTGTCGAGCAGGCGGTTGGTGCCGTCCTCATAGGCATAGGCCAAGCCGTTGCCGCGCGGCAGGATGGTCTTGACCAGCCGGTCGCGGCCGTCGAAGGTGACGGTCGTGGTGTAGTCGCTCCCCTCGCCGGCCACCCCGGCCACGGCCTGCGAGGCGCTGGCGACCACCCGGCCTCTGAGGTCCGTCTGCCGTGCGCTCACGACGCCGTTGGGGTCCACCGCGGTCAACGCGGTTCCGAATTCGTCGTAAGTGTCGAACGTCCAGACGTTGCCGCTCGAATCGGTCACCGCTTGCAGGCGGCCACGGCGGTTGGGAGTCGTATCCGTGTCGGCGTAGTAGCTCTGGCTCGTCACCTGCACGAGGTCGGTGCGGGGACCGGCGACCGATAACAATCGATGCCGCGCGTCGAACGTGCGCGTCGTCGTGTAGACGGTCGGCGCGGCATCGCCGGCCAGCAGGTAGCCTGCCTCGGCGGTCGTGAGCACCGTCTCGGCCGTGCCCGAGGCGTTCCAGGTGAAGGTCGTCACCTTCTCGTCTCCCGACTTCGCCGCCGAGGGCTCGTCCACCTCGGTCAAGAAATTCGGCCACGTCGCGTAGCCGTACAGGTAGGTCGTCATGCGCTGCTGCGCGGTGCCGATCGCCTCGGTCTTCATCGTGACGTTGCCGTCGCCGTTGTAAGCGTACTGGGTGATGAAGCCGTTGCCGTCGGTCCGGGAGGCGACGTGGTTGTCGGGGGTGTAGGTGAAGTGTTGCTCGTCGCTCGTCGCGCCGCCGCAGGTGGGGCAGTCGCCGAGGATCTCGGTCGGCAGGTAGCGGCCCTTGCCGTAGGTCAGCGTGAAGACCGACACCTGGCTGGTCGCGCCGTCGATCGCATGGGTGACTCGCGTCTGGCCCACCGCAGGGGTCGCGTACTCGAAGGTGACCAGGTTGCGGCCGCCCTCCGAGACCGACGTCACGCCGCGGTCCAGGCCGTCGTAGCCGTGCCCTTCGAGCAGGAAACCCGCCTCATCCCGCTCCTCGCTCAGCAGCCGCGCGACGCCCAGGCGGTCGGCGACGTAGCCGAAGCTCCGCCACGGCTGGCTGCCTGTGTGCAACGGGTCGAAGATCTGGGCCAGCTCCGCGCCCTGGTAGATCAGGCGCCAGGTCTCGCCGCCCGGCAGCGTGATTTGCGCCAGCTGCGAACCGCTGTAGGCGAGCAGGATCTGGCGCCCTTCGGCATCGGTCACGCTCACCAGATTCCCCGCCGCGTCGTAGCCGCCTTGAAGCGAGTTGCCCCAACGGTCGGTTGTCGTGAGCCAGTTGCCGGTCGTGATGGCGAACGCCGTCGTAGTGCCGTCCAGGTCGGTGAGTTGGTACTGGCCGCCGACCGTCACCACCCGGCCGCGCAGCTCGCCGGGGCTCGAGGCGGTCCATGAGCCGTCGGGCTGCCTTGCATATTCCGACTCGAAGCCCTCGGAGGTGATGTGGTACAGGCTCGAGGCCACCGCGTCGACCGGGCGCAGGGTCTGGGCGAAAGGATGGGTCCAGCCCAGCCCGGCGGCCGAGGAGATCAATCCCGGGTACCGCGGGGGCGCGGAGTGGTAGACGAGACCGAAGCCGAGCGAGAGCGGCGCCTGCGCCAGGGTGAAAAGCGGCACGGTTACCATCACGTCGCCGGACCCAGCGTTGATCGGCATGCCCGCGCTCGGCGCCGCGCCGCCGCCTCCGACCGGGCACTGCCGCCGGTCGGTGGGGCAGTTGGCGTGAGCACCCAGGTCGAGAGGCACCGGCGTGGTCTTCGTGCAGTAGGTCGGCACCGGCGACGGCGGGCAGGTCGGACAGGTCCCGCAGCTGATCAGGTTCAGGGTGTAGGTCGCGGGCACGCCGCACTGCACGCTGCCGGTCACCGTCACTGTCCCGAAGTCGGCTTGGAGCTCCTCGCCGGCGTAGCCGCACTCGCCGACCAGCGAGTTGTTGCCGCCGAGCAGGTCCACCTCCTCGAAGCTGTAGCCGACGTTGAAGAACGGCGCGTTCGCGTGGTTGCCCGGGAAATGCATGCCGATGGTGACGCTCATGCCGCAGGTCGTGGCGTTGGGATCGCACCCCGGGTCGAGCGTATAGGTCGGTCCCGAGGTCACGACCGGCTGCTGACAAACGACGCTCGAGCCCGAGCACAGCGCCGGGCTCGTCCCATCGTTGCCGCCTGCGCCGTAGGTGATATTGGAGCCCTGGCACACGGCTCCAACCTGCGAGAGCAGCGCCGTGCCGCCGCCCGCCCAACCGCCGAGCGCGACGGCAAGACCGACCGTCACCGATGGGAGCCGCCGCCGAACCGTCGTGACCATCCAGAACCTCCCTGCTAATGGCCGGCTACTCCCCGGCACCGCGCCCTTCCGAGGGCCGCGCAAATGAGAGCGAAGCTGTGACTGCTACAGCTGGAGATTACGAGACATGACCTCAAAGCGTTTAACTGACCACCTAAAGGGCGGCGGCATGCTCTGCCATCGCCGTTCGGATGTCAAGCGCCGCGGATCGACAGTTTCGCTTGAATTCCCATATTGCAATTGATCTATCGCGCTTCGCTGCCGCGCGGTTCATCCCGCGCCGGCTTATCTTGTCCAGCTCATCAATGTAGGTTGCCGATTACGAGATTTATGGGGACGGATTCGATCCCCGCAGCGCGGCATGGATAGCGTCGTTTGGAACGGCGTGAAGGCCCTGCCTGGCCGCCCAGACCAGGAAGGAGCGAACAACATGGAGCAGGCCGAGCCGCGTTCCTAGAGCGCGGTCGTCGGCAAGCAGCGCCGTCCGGAAGGCAAGCAGATCGCCCTCTGCCAGCTCGGCGAGCGGCCTTCGGCCTAGCGAGGCTTGCACGGCGAGGAGCTGATACCTGTATTGCTTGAGCGTCGAGGCGGCAAAGCTGGACGCGGCCAGGAAGCCATCAACCGCCGCGCTCCATTCCGCCTCGGTTTGGGAGGCGGGCGTCGCGATCTCCTGAACCGCCTTGCCGAGGCCGAGCGCCTGACTCACGGCGTGCGCTTCCAGGGAATGCTCGCCGCGCTCGCCTGCCCACCTGAGAAACGCTCGCACCGTGTAGAGCGCTTGGCTGCGGACGCTCGCCGGACGAGCGCTGAGCGCTAGCGGGAGGGCTCTGAGATCCTCGGGCGACAGGTCAGCGAGTAGTGGCATACCGAGCTCGACTCCGGCCGCGGCGAGATAGCGCGCCGCATTGGCGCGGAGGTGGGGCGCCTTGAAAGCTGCGAAGTTATCGACCGCGGCCATCCAAGCGGCAGCCGCGCCGCCTGCGGCCCGCATCCTGGCCGCCAGGGGTGGCGCTGCCATTTGCCGGGGTCCTCGCGCGCGGCCGGGCTTCGGCGGTCGCCGAGTACCCAGCTCGCCGCGTAGCTGTTCTAGCGCGCGATAGGCGGTCCGCCGAACGGAGCCATGGGCGAGTCCCATGGCCTGCGCGACCTCCTGCGGGCTCATCCCCAGCAGGAATCGCAGGCCAAGGAGGTTGCGCTGCGCACGCGTTAGCTGATGCCACGCCTTGCCAAGATCGCAGAGGCGATCACGGAGGTCGTGGCAAGGCTCGACGTCGCGACCGAGATCCCACTCGCTCAGCTGCACTTGGCGCTCCTCATTCACGAGCCGCCGGCGCCAGTAGAGGCTGCAGCGCTTCTTGAGTGTACCGACCAGCCACGCTTCGGGGTCGCGAAGCTCATCCCATTTTGCGATCGCGAGGAGGAATGCCGTCTGCACCAGGTCTTCGGCATCTTGGGATGGGACGCGGTAGCCATGCAGCACCCGCCGAAGGCGGGGGCGCAGGCGCTCGTAGAGCTCCGGCAGCGCATCGCAAACCGCCGCGCTCGCGCTCTCCGGCGGCAGAGGTTCCGATCCCTCCTCCGTGCTGGTGATGCGGGCCGGCGGCTGCGCCTTCCGCTCCCAGCCAAGCATTGAGCGCACTGTCATCGCCGAATCCAACTGGCCTAAGCCGTCGGAGGCTCATGGTGACCCTGGGCCATGAACTCGATCCGCACGCAGCACAGCACCTCATAACGCCACGAGATGAAGTCTCGGAGGTCGGACTCGAGATCCTGGCCAGATTGGCGGCCGATCTCTTCCTCGGCTCCCACCTCGACGCAGATGCTGGCCCGGACCCGCGGCTCGAGGTCGTCCCATTCGAGATGCACCAGGGGCTTCCCGCGTATCGGCTCGAACGGCAGATCCGGCCGGTAGCGCGATTGGTCCAGGTAGCGGCCGAGGTGGTGCCCAGCGCCGGCCTGGGTCGTGCAGCACGTAGGCGAGCAGCCCGATCACTGCCCGCGCGCGTGGATGAAGCTGGGGCGACTCGAACAGCGCGTCGAGCGCCAGCTGCACCGCGGTCATCTTGAACGCCCACGGCCATTGGTGCTCGAGGCAGAGCGTGAGCAGCTCGAGCAGCGCGCCTGCCGCTTCGTAGTCCTCGCCGAGTGCCAGCAGGCCCGTGACCAACCGGCCCAGCCGGCGCAAGGCGCTGCTGCTGTGGCCGCAGCGCCGGGCGGCCTCCGCAGCCAGCCGGCGTAGGTGCAGGCGCATCCTCGGCTCCATCACGTCTGCGATGAGCAGGTCCGCCATGACGAGCAGCCTGCCGGCACCCTCCGGAGCGCCGCACTCCCGCATGGCCACGGCCAGGCCCAGGCGGCCGGTGACAGCCCACGGCTGCACCCCCTCGACCAGCGGCATCGCCGACTCGAGCAGCGGCAGCGCCTCATCCGAGTCACCGGCCTCGATCAATGCCCAGCCATGCTCGACCTGCGCCAGGCCGGTTTCGAGCGTACTGCCGTAGTCGTCGAGCAGTGCCACCGCCCGCTCACCAAGCGCCAGCGCCTCCTCCCAGCGTCGCTGCTCGCGGCGCAGCCTGGCGAGCGCCCGGCAATACAGCGCCCGGCCATAGCCGAGGTCCGGCGCCAGCTTTCCGGCGGCTCGGCGCAGCTCGCGGGCTGCGGCGGCGCGGTTTGCCATGTCGAGCAGGCGGTGGGCGCGCTCGCAGCGCACCTCGACCAGAAGCTGGCGATAGAGGAGCGCTGCGGGATCACGCTCGACCAAGCCGGCGCCGATGTCCCAGGCGAGATCGATCAGCCGCAAGGCCAGCATCGGCTCCTCGTCCCGGGCCGCTTCGAGCAGTTGCCAGGCGACCTCAATCGAGGCGTAGCGCGGCTCCGTCGCTGCGGTGCCCCAACTGTCGGGGAACGCCAGGAGCTCGCGCGCCCTCTCCGTGGCCTCGCGGCGCTCACGCTGGATCGCCGCCATCTTGCCCGCGAGACCCGCCTCGCTCTCGAGTTCCCGCAGCAACCGGCGGATCGCGGCGTCGGCCGCAGGGTCCGTCCAGGGAGCGAGCTGGCCACGTTCCTCGGCCGACAGCCGGCGACGGCAGAACGTGCACGTAGCAACGTGGACCAGCAGCGACCGCTCCTTGGCGCCGAGGCCGGCTAAGGTGGCCGCGTCCAGGTGGTTTGCCGCGGTCTGCGGTTCCGTCACCGCGAGTCCCCTGCCGCATCCCGCTCGAACAGCATGGCGTAGGCGTGGACGATCGCCTCGATCGCGTCGACGACCATGACGCGGCTGCCCTCGTCCATGCTCTGGATCTTGAGCAGGCAGCGGACGAGTCGGGGATCGCGCACGTCGCGCCCCAGCAGGCTGTCGAGAGTGACCCCAAAGAAGATCGCAAGGTGCACGAGGGAGTTGACAGTCGGCGTGTGCATACCGGATTCGTACCTTGCCACCATCGATTTCGACATCCGCAAGTGCTGAGAGAGAGCGCGCTGGCTCAAGCCCCGGCTCTCGCGCAGCTCCTTGACGCGGGCACCCAGAGCTTGGACCAGCTCGTGCTCTGAAGGCCAACGAGCGGGCTTTGAGGGCATGGGCATTACAGGTGGCCGGCTCCGAACAGAGAAAGGCATTCAGCCTTGTGCCGACATAGGAATTAGAGTAGCCAGACCTGCGCCTCCCGGGCGACAGCAATGCTCACGGCGGCATTCCGTGTCCTGGTGGACTCACTTATGAACTACATTTATGCGCGGGCGACCGGCCGCCGGGCCGCGGCTGTGGCGTGAGTGGGCGCCAGCCGCCCGCCCCGCCGGAGACCTTGGAGGTTCCAGAGGCGGCGCCGCTCTTCAATCTCGTCGCCCGCCTCCGCGACTTGCCTTCGACCACCTCGGGGGAGCTCAGGGCCAAGGGCACTGGCTGGCCGGGCAGGGAGCCCGCCGGAGCCGATATTTCATGTCCTGATACACTCACTTATAGTCTACATTTAGCGCAGCGTGACCGAGAGAGGAGCGCGGGTGGCGCAGTCCGGCGTCTCGCTGGTGACGCGGCGGACACGAGGATGTTATGGAAGCCTGCTTGCAGACCGGGAGGCGGCATGCCGCATGCGACGGACGAGGACCTGGACTGGGGCACGGCGCTGGCCATGCTGCGAATCGTCCGCAGCTGGACGCAGGGCCAGCTGGGCCACGCGGTGGGCTTGGGCTACCGGACGGTCTCCAACTACGAGAAGGGCTTGAGGACCGCGCCTCCGGCCCTGCTGCGGCAGATGGTGGCGGCGATGGGCTTCCCCGCTCATCTCCTCGACCGCGCCCGCGCCCTCGTCCGCTGGGCCAGGGCGGCGCGGCAGCTCAACCGGCAGGCCGCCGCGGATGCCGCCGGCGCCTGCATCGAGGTGATGGCGGGCGCGGCCGGCCTGGCGCGCGAGGAGCTGGCGCGTGCGGCACTGGCAGGGTTGCTGCGGGTGTCCCCGGGCGACGAGGCGGCGCCGGGCGAAGGCGAGCCGCCGCGAGCGCCGGCCCCCGCGAGCCGGGACCGCGGGCCGCTCGCCATGGCGCGCACGGACGGCGACGCCGCTACGCCAGGCGAGTCGAGTCCGCCAGTGCCGAAGACCCTGCGGGTGCTGCGGCTGATTGCCGGGCTGGAGCGCGACGAGCTGGCGGCGGCGATCGGCGCCACGAGGCTGGTGATCCAGAATTACGAGCGCGGCACGACGACCCCGCTCGCCGGCACCCTCCAGCGGCTGCTCGACGCCATGGACCTGCCGGCCGAAGTCTTCGACCGCACCGCCCGCTTCCTGGACGTGGCACGCGCGGCCCGGCAAGGGCGCGGGCGCGAGGGCGCGGCATCGCCGCGGGCGGCGATCGAACATCTGGCCGCCGAGGAGGCCGGCAGGGCGGAGGACGGGATGCGCGCCTGGCTCGGCCGGTTGCGCACCGCCGCCCGGTTGCTCGAGGGACGGCGGCGGGCGCCGGCGCTCTGGGCGCGGCTCGAGCGCCTCCCGCACGCGGCGCGGCGGGCGCTGGTGCGCGAGGCGGCGGAGTTCCAGGACGCGGGCCTCTGCGAGCTGCTCTGCGAGGAGAGCGTGAAGGCCGCGGGCGACAGCGCGCCGCGGGCCCTGCGGCTGGCACAGCTGGCCGTGCTGGGCGGCCGAGCAGGTGGCCGGCGCGGAAGGCTGGCGCCGCAGGATCGTAGGCTACTGTTGCATGCACCTCGTGAACGCGCTGCGGGTGGGCGGGAAGCTCCCGGCCGCCCGCCAGGCGTTGGCGCACGCGCTGGAGCGGTGGCAAGCTGGCGCCGGCGACGACCCAGGGCTGCTCAACGCGGCGCGGGTCCTGCAGATCGAAGCCTCCCTGCGCCGAGAGCATCGCGAGCTGCCGGAGGCTCTGGCGCTCCTCGACCGGGCGCTGGCGATCGACCGCTGGGGCGAGACGCCATCGCTGCTGATCGCCAAGTCCAAGGCGCTTGAGGAGCTCGGCGACTTCGCGGAGTCGATCGCCTTGCTGCGGCAGGCGGCGCCGCTGATCGACGGCGAGCGCGAGCCGGTCAAGTTCTTCTGCGTGCAACTCAACCTGGCGATCGACCTTTGCCACCTGGGCCAGTTCGGGACCGCCGCGCTGGGGCTGCCCGCGGTGCGGACGCTGGCCGAGCGGCTCGGTAACCGGCTCGACCGGCTGCGGGTCGGCTGGCTCGAGGCCAGGGTGGCGGCCGGCCTGGGGAACAGCGAGGAGGCCGTGGCCGGCTTCGAGCGGGTGCGCGCCGGCTTCGAGCGGCAGAAGATCGCCTACGACGTGGCGCTGGTGACCGTGGAGCTGGCAGAGTTGCATGCCGTGCTCGGTCGGACCGCCGACGTCAAGGCCCTGGCCCGCGAGTCCGCGGAGGCCTTTCGCCAGCAGGGGGTGCACCGCGAGGCGCAGCGGGCGCTGGAACTCTTCCGCCGCGCGGCCGAGGAAGAGCGCGCGACCGTCGACCTGATCCGCGGCGTCCTCCGCTACCTCAGGCGGGCACGGCGCGATCCGACGCTACGCTACCGGGAGGCGGCGTGACGACGGCGCGGGCGCGCTCGAGCG
>Ga0070732_10002383_pt1 | contig 10181 bp, 7 predicted proteins | sample Coa_R1_5_FD_66449 | JGI IMG/M metagenome (GOLD analysis project Ga0070732, IMG submission 66449) | Surface soil microbial communities from Centralia Pennsylvania, which are recovering from an underground coalmine fire - Coalmine... | ecosystem: Environmental > Terrestrial > Soil > Unclassified ...
ATTTCAGCGATCATCCGTCGTTGGTGTGGCGAGCCGTGAAGCTCGGTCATGAAGTTGTACGGGTCGCCAGGCACGCGCTTGGCAGCCAGCCCCACGGAATTCTTGAGCGACAGCGTGAAATGGCCTCCGAAGCGGTGCGTCTTCAGGCAGCACGTTTGCACGATGCCACCCGCACGTAACGCCGGACGAGGTAACGCGAATCCTCGCTGCCAGTGCACGCCCGTTGGCTGGAACAGTTCCCAGTCGGTGGCCGGCAATTCATCGAGCACGATCGTCGCGACGTCGAGTTCGCGCGCCAACTTTTGAATCCCCGTCGCCTCCAGGACCTCACGCGTGTTCCCCATCCCGCTTCGCTCTCCAAGCGTCAGGGGGCCGGCGCCCAGCGCGCGGAGGGTGTGGATCAGGGCCGAGAGCGTGTCCGGGTGGGTGGATCCCGGGGTCGGGTCGGCGCTATTGAAATTCGCCTTGAGGAACAGATCCTTCCCTCTGACTGTCGTCACACCGAGCAGATTGATCGCTCGACGCACCCCGGCCGCTCGGTCGCTCGTCTTGACGAACGCTACCCGCGCACGTTGGGCAGTCTGGCGACGTGCGGACAGATAGGCCAAGGGCGAGACGCACGCGACCCCACTACCGGTAGCGGCGTACTTGAGGAACCTGCGTCGCGTCAACATGCGGTGCTCGGAGTCATTCGCCTATCGAGCTACGATTCTTTCAGCGCAACGATAGGGTTGATGCGGCTCGCGCGAAAAACGGGCGCCCACATGGCGACGAACGCGATGCCCGCGAGAACGACTGGAGCAGCAGCAAACGTCATGAGATCGGTCGGCGCCACGCCGTAGAGGAGCACCCGAACGAGTCGCGCGAGCGCGACGGCCCCCAGGAGTCCGGCGCCGAGGCCGATGAGCACGAGCACCGTTCCTTGCCGGACGACCAGTCCGAGAACAGCCGTAGCCTGTGCACCTAGCGCAAGCCGGATGCCAATCTCGCGCGTTCGCTCATGCACGGTGTGCGCGATGACACCGTAGAGTCCGATGCCGGCAAGCAGAACCGCCATCAGGGCGTAGGCGCCCATTAGTGCCGCTAGAGCCGCTGGCGCTCTGTTCTGATCCGCAATGCGGTCATCCAGAGTCCGTATGTCATCGACCGCCAGCCCAGAATCGAGCCCGGCGATGACATCACGAATGCGCGACGCCGCACCGCTCGAATCGGCGGCCCTGACCCCCACGGTGAGGGAATGGGCGGGCCGCTGCGAATAGGGGATGTAGAGGTCGCGCTGCGCCCCCAGGCCGGCCGGCGCCAACCCGTCGCCGATGTCCGCGAGCGAAAAACGCTCGCGATGCTGCGCGTCCCGGGCGATACCCACGACGGTCAACAAGGGCAGGCGGGGATCAGACCGCCGCAGCCGATGGGTCAGGCCGCCGCCCTCCGGCCAGAACTCATGCGCCAGGCTTTGGCTAACGATCGCCACGGGAGTCGACGTCGCCGAGTCGAAAGCGGTGAACTCGCGTCCGGCGGCGAGCGGAATCCCGAGATTGTGCAGGGCGCCTGGGCTGGTCGCGTGAAAGAACGCCAAGGTAAACGCGTCGGGGCGGTCAGCCGGACGGCCTTCGGGCAACAGATTCGCGACCCAGGTGGCATGGCCCAGCATGCTCGGTCCCCAAATCGTGGCGGACTCGACGCCCGGCACGGCTTGCGCAGCCTGGACGAACGTCTCAGCGAAGTGCGCACGTGCGTCGGCCGACTCATACTGGGCGCCCGCCAAATCAAGGCGGAATGTCAGCAAGTGGTCCGTGCGAAACCCAAGTCCGGACGACATCAACTGGTGGACGCTTCGCATCAGAAGGCCAGTAGCCACGAGCAGGATGACGGCTATGCCGACCTCCGCGCACACGAGCGCTGCGCGCAGGCCACCCCTGGCCCGGCCGACGCCGCCCCGCCCCGTCAAGTTGGCGACTTCTCGCAGTTCAGTGCGCGCGGCGGCGACGGCAGGAGCCATCCCGACCCCGATGGACGTCACGAGCGTGAGCGTGGCGGAAATGGCGAAAGCAGCGAAATCACCTTGTGGGCTGACGAATGGCGATACGCGCGTTTGCACAAAGGCCGCAAGCGCGCCTGTGACGCCGACGGCAAACAGCAAGCCGATCACGCCACCAAGGCTCGCCAGGACGAGGCTTTCGACGAGGGCTTGGCGCAACATGCGACCACCCGACGCGCCGATCGCCACCCGAACGGCGAACTCGCCTTTGCGTTCAGCAGCGCGCGCGAGCGTCAGGTTGGCGACATTCGCGCATGCAATCAGAAGCATGAGTAGCGAGCCGGCGATGAGAAGCCGCGCGGGCATCACAACGGCACCGTGCAGGTACTCGTGAAGGGGACGGGCTCGGAGCTGATAGCCTCGATGGGTGGCCGGCCGCGTCTCAGCGAGACGCGCGGCGACGGCGTCGAGTTCCTGACGCAGCCGGACGATGGTCTCGCCCGGTGCGAGATGGCCAACTCCCCAAAAGATCCTGCTAACCTCCGTGAGGGGTACCTGGCCGAGCAGCGACTGGGCGGCGGTTGTTGGTAGCCAAATGTCTGCGGGCGGTTCCTCGGCTTGGCCGAGATCCGCAAACTGGGGTGACATGACGCCGATGATCGTGTAGGGCGAGCCATTGAGCGTCACCTGGTGCCCAAGGACCTGCGGATCTCGTGCGAACTGACGCTGCCAGAGGCCGGGACTGATGATGGCGACCCCTTCGGCTCCCTGCACGTGATCGGCCGCATCGAATAACCGCCCGGCGGCGGCCGTTGCCCCGAGCATGGCAAAGTATCGCGGCGAGACGAACATCGGCGTCAGATGGACCGGCCGATCGCCCGTTCCCATCGCGACCGACCCCCAGCTTTCGTACGCCGCGACGTCGTCCAGGGCAGGAACCGCCTGGCGAATCGCTTCGAAGTCTGGGTAGGACAAGTTGCCGAACCCGCCCGGCCACGAGGCCCAGAGATGCACGAGACGCGAGGCGTCCGGATACGGCAACGTCGGCACCACGACCGTGCGCGCGGCTGTCAGGATGGCGGTGCTGGCCCCGATGCCCAGCGCCAGCGTGAGAATCGCCGCAGCGCTGTGCCGCGGGCGGCGGACGAGTAAGCGGACCGCAAGCCTTGCATCTTGAAGCGCGGCGCGCCAGAGGGAAAGGCCGCCTGCGTCTGGCGAGGGCTCGGACAGGTCTCGCCGCCCGTGCCAGTACACGGCGGCCGACAACCGAAGGACGTGGAGCCAGCCCACGATCCGCGTCGACGCGGTTCCGCGCCAAGTCTCTTCCAGATCGCCGAGCAGCTCCTCATCGAGTGGTGGCCGCGCAGCGCGCCGAATCAGCCACCGCGCGAGCCGAGGCAGTCCGCGAGTCACGGCCGCTCCTCAGCGATCTCGAGACCCTCCCAGAGGTGCTGCATCTCGAGACAGGCGTGCCGCACTGTGGCGCTACCTTTCCGACTCAACCGGTAATGGCGCCTCGCGCGCCCACCGCGCTCCGCCCGGGGTTCGCCAAGCGCGGAGTGCAGCAGGCCCTTTCGTTCAAGCCGATCGAGCGTCACGTACACGGCGCCGAGCGAGGCGCGCCGGCGCGTCCGGCGTTCGAGGTCGTCGTGGACGGCGAGCGCATAGGCTTGGTCGCGGCAGCGCAGAACGGTCAGCAGCACGCGCAATTCGAACTCGGCGGGAACGGGCATGCCGTTCAACTGTGCCTTACATTGTTTAATAAATCAACGTCCGCTGGGCTCTCGCTCCCCCTAGAGGTGACCGCTAACACGCACCTGACCGGCGGCGGCGCAATTATCGGCCGACCGATGGTTCCACTGTGCGTTTCTGGAGCGTTGACATCATGATGAATACGTGCATGATGAATACGTGCCGTTCCGTGCCCGTCAATCGTCGCTGCCCCTGACACCGCTTTCCTTCGAACTCTTGCTCGCGCTCCTCGGCGGCGACCAACACGGCTACGGGATCCTGCAGACCGTGGACGCCCGGGTCAACCAGTGGTTGCCGCTCAGGACCGGCACGATCTATCGCGCGCTCGCCCGGCTCATGGCTGAGGGTCTCATAGCCGAGGCAAGTGTGACCGACGGCAGCGACGAGCGCCGGCGCACCTACAAGATCACGGCTGCCGGCCGGCAGATCGCGCGTGCGGAAGCCGAGCGCCTGGCTGGACAAGTCGCCGCCGCACGAGCGCACCGGCTTCTGCCGGCGGGAAAACGATGACGCCCGATCCGGACCCCAACGTTGTTGGTCGCCTCGCGCGCCGCGCGCATCGTCTGGCGACCGCGGCCTATCCGCGCGCTTTCCGTCGCCAGTTCGGTCGCGACCTCGAGAGCGTGTTCGCGCTCCGGCTCGAATCGGCCGCCGCGCGATCGCACCTTCGGGCGGCGGCCCTCGGCATCTGGCTGATCGCTGACGCCGTGCTCTCTGGCCTCGCCGAACGAGCGCGCGCCCCAGAGGCCGCCCGGGCACGGCCCGATCAGGGCGGCGCGAGGCCCCCGTCGAAGAGGTTCCCCATCATGCTCGAGTCCATCGTCACTGACTGCCGTCTTGCCATTCGTCAGTGGCGACGAGCGCCCGCCTTCCCGTTGCTCACCACACTGTCCCTGGCCCTCGGCATCGGCGCGAACACCGCCATCTTCAGCGTCGTGAACGCCGTTCTGCTGCGGCCGTTGCCTTATGCCGATCCCGATCGGCTCGTGGCGGTCTGGAGCGACAACACGAGACAGGGCCAGCCGGAGGATTCTGTGTCCCCAGCGGACTACGAGGCCTTCAAGGCCGTGCCGTCGCTCTCGCACGTCGAGGCGATGTTCTCGTTTCTGACCTCGGCTCAAATCGAGGTCGGCGGCGAATCCGACTACGTCCACCTGGCGACGATGACGCCAGGGATGTTCGATGTGCTCGGCCGGCGGCCGATCGTGGGCACCGTGTTTCGCGCGTATGAGCCGACACCACGCGTCGTGCTCAGCTACGGCTACTGGCAGCGTCGATTCGCCGGCGATCCGCTCGTCGTCGGCCGAACGCTGATATTTCCAGGAATACCGCCGGTCGCGATCGCCGGCGTGATGCCCGCGGACTTCACCTTTCCGTATCGCTCAATGCTCGGTGCCTCTGGCTTCACACAGGCCCTCCAGCCGGACATGTGGTGGCCGCTCGTCGCCACGCCGGGACTCGCAGGTGGACCGTTTTTCGATACCACAGGACAACCCAACCGCGTGGTCCATTATCTCGCCGTCGTCGGCAGACTCGCGCCGGGTGTGACGACAGACCGCGCCCGATCCGACCTTCAAACAATGATGGCCAAGCGCGCGCTCGATTTCCCAGACACGAACCGGGGCTGGGGCGCAACCGTGCGCGCGCTGCACGAGCAGACGGTCGGCGCCGTTCGGCCGGCGCTCCTCATTCTCCTCGGCGGTGTCGGTGTGGTACTTCTCATCACGTGCGTCAACGTCGCCAACGTGATGCTGGCGAGGACAGGCGCCCGCCGGCTGGACCTCGCGGTTCGGTCGGCGCTGGGCGCCGCCGGCTCTCGACTGACGCAGAGCGCCCTCGTCGAGAGCGCGATCCTCGGCTTCGCCGGTGGGATCGCCGGTCTGGGCTTGGCGCTCGCAGGCACACGGACGCTCCTGGTGATGGCGCCGCCGAATCTTCCGCGCCTGAGCGAAGTCTCGCTCGATGCCCGGGTCGCCTTGTTCTCGATCGCGCTGTCGCTCGGCACGGGCTTGGCCGTCGGACTGGCGCCTGCCTGGTCCGCCTCGCAGCCGTTCACCGCCGACGCGCTCCGCGCGAGCCGCCGGACGACGACATCACGGAGCCGGCGTCGCCTGCGTTCCGGCCTCATTGTCGCGGAAGTGTCCCTCGCCATGGCCCTCGCCGTCGGCGCCGGATTGCTGCTGCGGAGTTTCGTCGCGGTGCTCGGCGTCGATCCTGGTTTCGCAGCCGCCGGCCTGCTGACCATGCAGCTGAACGTACCAGCGAGGGCACAGCAGGATCCGAACGCGAGCCTGGCATTCTACGACGACCTCGAGACCCGGCTCAAAGCGCTTCCGGGCGTGACCGCCGTCGGCGGCACGACGCGGCTGCCGCTCGGCAGCACAAGCGTCTCGACGACCCTCAACGTCGAGGGCCGCGCGACGCTGCCGAGTCAGATGCCGGAGGTCGAGCTGCGGCGCTCGATCTTCGACTACTTCGGAGCCATGGAAATCCCGATCGTCCGGGGGCGGGCGTTCATGCGCATTGACGGGCCGAACGCGCCTCTCGTCGGGGTCATCAATACGGCTCTCCTCGCCAAAGTCTTCCCATCCGAGGATCCGATCGGCCGGCGGGTGCGGCTCGGCCCGAACTCCACGGCGCCACTCGTGACCATCATCGGCATCGTCGGCAGCGTTCGGCACGGCAGCCTCGAAGAAGCGCCGAAGCCGGAGCTATACCTGAACTACCGCCAGAACCCGCCGGTGCAGCCGTTCATCGTGTTGCGGGTGTCGACCGACCCGGCAGGCCTGGGCGCCGCTGTGCGTCGAGCGGTCCGCGACGCGGGCGCCGATCCGCCTTTTGACGTGAAGACGATGGCTCAGATCCGAGACTCGGCGGTCGCCGAACGCCGGTTCGTGTTGTGGCTGGTCGCGGCCTTCGGCCTAGTTGCGCTTGCGCTTTCGGCCGTCGGCGTCTACGGAGTCGTGACGCTCATCGCCGCCGAGCGAGGTCCCGAAGTGGGCATCCGGCTCGCGCTAGGCGCGCGGCCCACTCAGGTGTTGACGATGCTCCTCTCGCACGCCACCACGCTGGGCCTCTGCGGCATCGGGATCGGCAGCGCCCTCAGCCTCGCGATCGCGCCGGCCCTTTCGTCGCAGCTCTTCGGGATCGGCGCCTTCGACCCGCTGACGTACGCGACGGTCGCTCTGAGCCTCCTCGTCGTCGCCACGGTCGCGGCTTACGTGCCCGCCCGCCGCGCCATGCGTCTGGACCCTGCGCAGACGCTGCGGTAAGACGCCTTTCGCTCAAGCCGAGCCAGCGTCATGTACACCGCGCCTGGCGACGAGGCCTGCTAGTGCCGCATCGCGGCGTCAATCGCCGCGACGACCTCGGCCCACGGCGTCGGCGTGAGATGCATCCCGAAGACCCGATCGATACCGGTGATGTGTTCGCGTTCGGCGGCCAGTTGAACTTCGCGCAGCATTTCCGGCATGAAGAAGGGCGCCGGCCCGGTACTCATTGGCTGGATCGAATCGCTGGAGTAGAGCAGATGCTGGGCCGGCAGCCATGCCATCATCATCCGCTCGCCGATCTCCCCACGCAACGGCACGAGGACGATCTCCGTTTCACCCGTGCCGATGGTCGTCTTGTGCGTGACCGGCTTGAACACCGGCGCCTTCAGATGGGTAGCGAGCGTGTCGGGCGCGATCGTGTGTGGCGCCTGCACTAGCCGCGTAAGGATCGACACGTTGAGGTCGAGCGCGTAGATCGGCGTCCCGGCTGCGACGTATTCGCGCACCCCGCCGATGTGAGGCCACGCATCCGATGTCGTGACGAGCGCTTTGATCGGCACGCCCGGGAACCGCTTCGCGGCGTAGGCCATGACCAACTGCGAGTAGGCGGGCGAGGTCGTCCCTTCGATCACGACCAGGCCGTCCGGCTGTTTGACTAAGCTGACGTTGAAGCCGCCGGGAATCTCGAGGACAGTGTCACTGAGCGCGACGACCTTGTCCTCGGCAATCGTCGGCACCACCGCGGGCCGCGGCGTGGTCGCCTTCGAGGCCGCCCTCACCTCGTCGGGAATGGCGAACGCCGATTCGTCGACTGGGCCGTCGACCGTCAAGTCCTCCACCGTTTGATCGGCATACGGGAGGCCGTTCCACTCGGTCGTGGTCTGGCGTGGGTACATGAGTCCGCCCCTCTCGAGGGTCCAGAACGAATACCATCGGCGTACGGTGACGTCTCCCCAAATCGACCCGCCAAAGAGCCGGTTGGACACTTGCTCGAGCATCGTGGGGAGATGAGTCCAGGGGTTGAGCGACAGCCGTAAGTGCGTGCCTTGGTAACTGAACGCCACGACATGTTGGGCGATCCGCTGCTCGACTTCGTCGGGCAGAGCGTGGAGGTCCGCAGCGGCCCGAGCCGTGAGGAGCAGGCGCTCGGGATCGAGTGCCAGCGCCTGATCGAAGTTCGTGGGGCCTGTCGGCACCCACCGCGTTCCAAACTGGGTGGCCCCACCTTCGTCGCCAAAGACGCCAACGGTTGCCGGACTCCACTGGTGGTAGACCCAGTTGCGGCGCTCGATGCTCACGCGAATGCGCCGGTGATCAAAATCCCGGATTTCTGACTGCTGCGTGTACGTCGCGAGCCAGGGACCTTCGGGGCGTTCAGACTGATCGAGCGCAAACAAATGGCCGATGGTCTCGAACGCCAACGCGTGGAGACTTGTCAGGCGACCCTCGCCGCCCTCAGCGGCGATCGCCTGGTCGATCAAGTCTCGCCCCGCTTGGTTGCCGACCGCCTGGGCGCCGATGAGGCTCGGCGCCAGGGCGGCCAACGCCAGAGCGCCGAGAATGGTGGGCCGGTTCATCGGCCGCTCTCGGACCCCCGGCCGGTCGAGGGCACCGACGAGGGCGGCACGATGCCTTTGAGCCGCAGGTAGACGGCGAGGTAGCCATACATCTCGTTGTTGTGGGTGAGGAAGTGCACGATGCTCGCGCCGTTGGACACCTTGAAGGTCAGCGGCTCGCCGGCCCGTCCCTTGCCGGTCATGGTGACGTAGGCGTCGGCGATGGAGGTCGTCTCGTCTATCTTCAGGAAGTACTCGTCGCAGAACGCGAAGGTCTCGGCGACGGCCTTGACCGTATCGGCTTTCGTTGCCAGCGTCTTCTCAAGATCCACGCCGGTGAGCGCATGCTTGCGGCCGACGAGCGCGTTGCACTGACTGATGTTTGACGCCAGTACATGGCCCATCCCGCCCGCGAAGGTGCGCATCTCCGGCGTCGGCTGGAACGCGTAGGCGTCGGCCGGCATGACATTGGCCGTCTTGGTCCACAGGTCCTTGACGTTCGTGTACTGCTGAACGATGGTGCTAGCCATTGTCATCGTGACCACGGCCGGCGGTGTTGCCGCTTGGGGCGCCGGCGTGCCCTCCGCCGCGATCAGCGTCGGAAGCAGGACGGCCGCTGAGCAGATCGAGAACAGTGTCTTCATGAGTTCCCTCGCTTGAGCGAATGCCGGTTGTCAGCCGGTTCTCGCAAGTAGACGTCGGGCGTTGTGGCCGGGTGCGGACGATGCAGTGAACTGACGGCCGCGTGCAGCGAGCGGGACGGGCTAGAGTGGCCGGTGTCTGACGCGGGCCGTGAACGTATCCTTCAGCGCCCGGCTGAGGCGCGTCACGATGCCGCTTCGGAGGACGACCTCGTGGTCGCCGGTCGGGCCGGAGCGGATCTCACGCACGTGCTCCAGATTGACGATCGCGGATCGGTGCACCCGCGCGAAGCCGGCCGGTTCAAGTTCGGCCGCCAAGGAATGGAGCGACCGCCGGACCAGCGGCCGTCGCGCGCCGGCGTGGATTCGCGCGTAGTAGTCTTCAGCTTTGATCCACTCGATTTCGGCAAGCGGCAGCACCAGCGTCCGGTGGCCATCGCGCACCACGAGTTGGCGCGAAGGGGTCGTTCGGGCTCCGCTCGTCGCGGCGATGAGCGCCTCGAGCCGATGCGCGATGTCGTCGACGTGCCGCAGGCGCACTGCCTGGCGCATCCGGTCGACGAGCGCCGCGAACCGGTCGTCGGCAAAGGGTTTGAGCAAGTAATCGACCGCGTGGGCGTCGAAGGCACGGACCGCGTAATCGTCGTAGGCCGTCACGAAGGCAACCGCGGGTCGATCGGTTGTTGCGAGGGCCGACAGGACCTCGAAGCCGTCGCCACCAGGAATCTGGATGTCAAGAAACACGAGGTCCGGTCGCCGACCGAGGATCGCCGCGACGGCTGATGGCCCGTCGCCGCACGAGGCGATGACGTCGATATCAGGTTCGCGCCCGAGCAGAAGCTCGAGCGTTCGCCGCGCGGGTGGCTCGTCGTCGACGACGACCGCTGTGAGCCGCCGCTCCGCCTGGCTCGTCATGGAACGCGATACGGAAGGCGAATGGTCACGCCAAATCCACCGCCCGCACGTGGCCCTGCGTCGATGC
>Ga0070732_10002385_pt1 | contig 10177 bp, 5 predicted proteins | sample Coa_R1_5_FD_66449 | JGI IMG/M metagenome (GOLD analysis project Ga0070732, IMG submission 66449) | Surface soil microbial communities from Centralia Pennsylvania, which are recovering from an underground coalmine fire - Coalmine... | ecosystem: Environmental > Terrestrial > Soil > Unclassified ...
GCGCCTTCGAGCACGTTGTCGCGATTTACCGGCTCGTACACGTGCCACTTGGCCTGCGGATACATCTTCAAAAACGCGCGCAGCTGATCGGCCAGCGTCGGCGAGGAAATCGTTTGCGTCAGAATGCGGACCCCCGCGCCACCGAGCCCCTTCTGCACCGCCAGCGGACCCTTGAGGTCGCGCATGAAGGCTGACCACGAATCCACGTCTCCCCGCCGTACGATCGTCTGCGAGCGGTCGGGATCGTACATGCCGAGAATCGCCGCCTGCGTAAAAACATCCGTTCCACCCAGGCTCGCTGGATGTTTGTCGTTGCCTTCAATCTTGGTTGGCCGCCCCAAGTGGCTCTCGACCAGCACCGGGCTGGCGTATCCGCTCAGGGTGATTGCTGTCGCGTAGAACATCGGCCGCCCGGGGATTACTTCCTCCGGCTGACGCACGTAGGGAACGATGGGCTCAAGCGGCAGCTTCGTGCAGCCCGTCATGCCGGCGAGCGCGAGCGACGCGCCCATCACCTGCAAGAAACCGCGCCGCGAAAACGAATCTACCCACTCCGAAGCTCCCTTCGGGAACTCGCGGTGGAGCATCTCCTGGAACTCGGGTGTGCCCGCCAGTTCTTCGAGGCTTCGCCAGTATTCGGGGCCGGTTGCCTGCCGGAGTTGCTTTTCGACCGCCGCTCGGGAAAGGCCGATGGGCGAGGACCCTTCGGCAGGCTCAGGGCGGGCCGCCCGTCGCTCCACATCCAGCTGCTTGCTCGGGCAAACATCTTCGCGCTTCATTTTCTGTGCGTCTTCCATCTTGATCTTCTGCGGACTTGGCACTCGGCCCGCACGTTTCTAAGCCCTATAAAGCTCTACCGATGACACGTGTCGCAGCTGGTAATGTCTTTCACGCTGCGCAGCTTGTATTTCTCCACCAGCGCTCGTCCCAGCGACTCCTGGTCGGTGAACTTCTGCCCGTCCACTTCGACCGGTAAATCACTCGACGGCTGCTGATACCGCATGTTGAAGACTTGGTCCCTAGGCCGCAGATATTTCTCGGGCGCGCGATGGCAGTCGAGGCACCACTCCATTTGCAACGACGCGTATTGATACATGAGCGGCATGCGGTCCACCGGCCCATGGCAGGTGTTACACCCCACGCCTTTGTTGATGTGGATGCTGTGATTGAAAAACACGAAGTCGGGCAGCTGATTGACGCGCGTCCACTCGAGCGATTCGCCGCTGCGGTAGCTGGCCCGAACCGGCTCCAGCATCTTGGCGTTGGTCCAGATCTGCGAATGACAATTCATGCAGGTCCGGGTCGGGGGAATCCCGGCAAAGCCCGAGACTTCCACCGAGGTGTGGCAATAACGGCAATCAATCCCCAAGCCAGTCACGTGATGCTGATGACTGAATGGCACCGGCTGCGGCTTCACCACGCCGGCATAGGTGATGTAGGGGGAGCGCTGAATCTGCATGAGCGCCCAGGAAATGCCTGCCAGAATGAACACCGCGCCGTAAATCGACGCCCGCGCCAGTGTGTTCGTGCTGCGTTGAAAGATCTGCATCGAACGATTGCTTTCAAAGCCGTTGGAAGGTCGTCAGAACCTCCCGGAGGAATCGCGGTTGCCTGGTTTAAGAAGTACAGGGTGATGTAAGAGAGCTCACGAAAGCTTGTGATTATACCAGCAGACGAAGATTTGCAATCCAGTCGGAAACTGCGCCACCAAATTTTTTCGTGCAGGGTTGATTGCCGCGCAAAACGGTGGCTGGTTTTTCAACGGCAACGAGAACAGAGGCAGACGGAGCCTCCGCGTGTCCTGAGCGAGGTTCGTCCCTAACGCAGATTCATTACCATCAACTTGGGCTCGGTCATTTCTTCAATTGCGTAGCGCAGTCCTTCGCGGCCGATCCCGGAGTCTTTCACGCCCCCATAGGGCATGTGATCGATACGGAACGTAGGCACGTCGCCCGCCAGCAATCCGCCGACTTCCAGTTCTTCGAAAGCCTGAAACATCAACTTCGCGTCGCGGGTGAAGATGCCCGCTTGCAATCCATACGCCGAGCTGTTGATCTGCCGCAGCGCCTCGTCGAACTCGCCATAAGGCTCCACGGTGACCACCGGCCCGAAAACTTCCTGGCAATTTACTTTCATGTCGGGCTTGGTGCCAGTCAGCACCGTGGGCTCCACGATCGACCCTTTTCGGCTTCCGCCGCACAAAACCCGGGCGCCTCCGCGTACCGCTTCGTGAATCCAGTCGATCGCGCGCTGCGCGTCGCTTTCCCGGATCACCGGTCCGACATCGGTCGACTCGTCCAGCGGATCGCCCGTCCGCAGTGTTTTCACGCCCGCCAGAAACAGATCGGTAAATTTCCCGTACACCGATTGCTGCACCAGGATGCGCTGCACCGAAATGCAGGTCTGACCGGCATAGCCAAAACCCCCGGCCACGCAGCGTTCGGCGGCGTACTCAAGATCGGCGTCGATGTGAACGATGACGCCGGCATTCCCGCCGAGTTCGAGGATGACTTTCTTCTTGCCTGAATTCTTCTTGATCTGCCATCCCACCGCCGCGCTGCCCGTGAAGCTGATCATTTTGATGCGATCGTCACTCACCAGCAGGCCGGCATCTTCGTTCGAAAGCGGGATCACGTTGAGCGCGCCGTCCGGCCAGCCTGCCTGCTGCACCACTTCCGCCATCAGCAGCGACGACAGCGGCGTCTGCGGCGCGGGCTTCAGCACCATCGGACACCCGGCCGCAATCGCCGGCGCCACCTTATGCACCACGAGATTCAAAGGAAAATTGAAAGGGGTTATCCCCGCGATCGGACCCAGCGGAAACCGCTTCACGATGCCCCATCGCCCGGCAGTGTACTCCTGCCAATCGAGCGGCAGATACTCGCCATAAATCCGTGTGCTCTCTTCGGCAGCGACCGTGAACGTGAAGATCGCGCGCTCCACTTCGGTGCGCGCCGCCTTGATGGGCTTTCCCGCCTCCTGGCAGAGCGTGCGCGAGAATTCTTCCTTGCGCTTCGTGATTCCTTCCGCCACGCGCCGCAGCACGCGCTGGCGTTCGAAGGCCGGAAGTCGCCGCGTCGTCCCAAATGCCTTCACCGCCGCCGCGATGGCGGCCTCAGCATGCTGACGCCGCCCCTGGAATACCCGCCCCACCACGGCGCCGTCGTAGGGTGCCTTCACCTCGACAACATCGCCGTCCTCCATCCATTTGCCATCAACCAGAAACCCGTGAGTCGCAACATCGGCGATGGTCATCTCTGCCATGATGCTTGACTTGGCCTCCACCCCGGAATGCAGCAACCCTAGATTATAGGCTCACGTCCGCATCCGCGGTTGGCGTTCCGCGATAATATTCCGAAGAAATGTTCGATTCCCGATTTACGGGCATTGTCGAAGCTGCCGAAGCTCTCCGCTCGCGCAAGATTTCGCCCGTCGAGCTGACGCGCCACTGTCTCGACCGCATCGCTGCCCTGAATCCGGTCTTGAATGCATTCATCACCGTCACTGCCGACCGGGCACTCGAGCAGGCCCGCGCCGCCGAAGCCGAAATCCTGCGCGGCAATTGGCGTGGACCCCTGCACGGCATTCCCGTTGGGCTGAAAGACATCATCGACACTGCCGGTATTCTTACCACTGCCGCCAGCAATCTGTACAAGCATCGTATTCCGATACAAAACGCCGAGGTTGTGCGCAGGCTAGAGCAGGCGGGCGCCGTAATTCTCGGCAAGCAGAATCTGCACGAGTTTGCCTACGGCGGCAGCTCGATGATCAGCGCCTATGGCGAGGTACACAATCCCTGGAATCCGGAATATATCGCCGGCGGTTCTTCCGGAGGTTCGGCCGCCGCAGTCGCTGCGGACCTCGGATTCGCTGCCATCGGCACCGACACCGCGGGTTCGATTCGTGAGCCTGCCGCGCTGTGCGGCGTGGTTGGGCTCAAGCCGACCTACGGACGAGTAAGCGCGCAGGGAGTGATTCCGCTGTCAGAATCGCTCGATCACGTTGGCCCCATCGCGCGCAACCTCCCCGACGCCACTGTACTGTTCCGCGCGCTGGCCGAGGGAGATGGCGTGCCGCCGGAGGATTTCCTTGGCGTTTGGGATCGCTCGAAGCTCAGCTTGAGAGTCGGCGTGCCGCGGGCCCACTTTTATGAAGGTCTGCACGCGGAAGTCATGCAGGCCGTCGAGACAGCGCTGCTCGTGATAACCAGCCTCGGCGCGGAACTCCGCGACATCGCGCTTACTCCTGACAACGATCGCACCGTCCAGGCCGCTGAATCCTACGCGTTCCACGCCGCAACCGTCGCCAAAACTCCTGGGTCGTACCATCCGGAAACGCTGCGCCGCATCCTCACGGGCGAAAACATTTCTCCACAGGACTATCGACGAAAACTTGCTGATTTGAAAGCGGCCCGCGCGGACGTAAGAAAAATATTCGACGAAATCGACGTAATCGTTACGCCCACCACGCCGATTCCGGCTCCCCAGATCGCTGCCTTAGGGCAAAATCCCGACTCCTTACGCCCACATGAACTAGTCCTCTTAAGGAATACCCGCCCGTTCAACGTCTGGGGACTGCCGGCTATTTCGATTCCATGCGGACTGACGAAAGCTGGCCTGCCCATCGGATTACAAATTGCTGGGCCACCACGGCGCGAGGACCTCGTTCTGCAATTCGCTTACGCCTGTGAGCAAGCACTCCAATGGCGGCAGCGCGGCCTTTCGTCTGCAGCGGTTCTCATAAGAGCCGATAAGTAAATTCCCGTTGAGGCCGCAGGTCACCTGTGATGGCATGGGGTCCTTCGACTTCGTTCGGCTGACGCCTTCACTTCGCTCAGGATGACAGTGATGTCTTGACCAGCGAGCGCGCATCCGACAGAAATCCGTCTGCAAGCCACCCAACCTTCGTTACGCACACGGGATCGTTCGACTGCGTTCGGCTGCGCCTCACTTCGCTCACGATGACAATGTGTGAGTAAGGGCGGGGCGGCTAGTTTCTCCTCAGTTCACCGACCGCACATCGTCCGGCAGCACCAACACGAACGTGCAACTGCCGTTCTCCTGCGAACACGACAACACACCGCGCCGCAGGATCTTCGTCGGCGTTTCATCGGGAAAATTCACATCAAACTTCAGATGCCGCAGCGCCTCCTCCAGGCTGCGCAGCTTTTCTTCACCGCTGACGTACTTCACGTTCTCCACCGCAACTCCGTGATTGGCCGCCCCCAGCAACACCCAGAACTCCGCACTCCCTGTCAGCGGCGGACGCTCTTTCAGCGTTGTCGTGCGCATCTGCTGCAGTTCGTCGCGATGCTGGTTCACGGTCGAGTCGACTTTGCCCTCGCCGCCCAGCAGCCCGCTCAACCGCCCGCGCGTCTCTGGAATCGGCCGCAGACCGCTCATCGCCAAAGCATACGTCCGGATCGCCTTATCTTTGTCCCCTTGCTTCTGATAAATCTGCCCGAGGTGATCGCCTACCTCTCCGTGATGTCCCAGCATCCAGGCCGCCGCCACATATTTCTCGGCTTTATCAAGATTGCCTTCCGCGTAATACACCCATCCGAGTGTATCCCAGTACGCAATCAGCGAAGGCACGAGCGCCAGGTCGCGTTGATTCAACTGATCGAGCGATAGATTGCGCAATCCGGCCGCCGTCGCCGCTACTGCCGACTCGGCATACTGCTGCGCCTTGTCGAGATGCGTGTTCTTGAGTGACAGCTGATAGGCGATGTTGTTCCACACCAGCGGCGTCGCTGAAATTTCCGTCGCGCGATCGAATGCCGCCAGCGCCTTGTCGTCCTGGCCCAAATTCAGATACGCATCGCCCAGGCTGACTTGCAGTCCGGCGTCATCGGGACTGAGCGACGCCGCCTTCTCCAGTTCCGGCGCCGCCTGGTCGTACTTGTGCCACTCCGCGTACATCGCCCCAAGATTGCCGTGTGCGAACTTGTCGAGCGGATTGGTTTCGAGCTGCTTGTGGAAAGCATCCGCAGCCTCGTCATACTTGCGATCCTGCCAGTACGCCCGCCCCAGGTTGTTGTAGGCGAATTCATCGTAAGGATTAACCTCGAGCGCCTTCTTGAACGCCGCCACCGCATCGTCACCCTTACGCATTCCGAGATACGCCAGCCCGAGATTGTTCCAGGCGTACTTGTTCTTCGGTTCGACCTCGGTTGCCCTCTTGAGCAACTGAATCGCCAGCGAAAGATCGCCGTTCTGCATGGCGGCCCGCGCGCTCTCGTTCAGATCGTCGGCCTTCATGTCGGGCGGAGGCGCGGGCGATCCGGCCACCGTGTTCTCAATCGCCAGATGCTGCCCCAAGTCCGAAAGCACAGCCCGCCGGAATGCCAGGTAGTCGCCCGCGCGCGCCGCCGGCAGTTCCCGCTGGCGCATCAGCATCGAGCGCTCCGCCGTAAACACGTTGCCCTCGAGCTTGTAGGTGGCCTTGTACTCGCCGTAGTCCCGCTTCATCGAAAACGGAAGCGGTGCGTGCGCGGTGTAGCGCGCCGGAAGCGTCAGCTTCACCCGATAGGTAAACTGCCCCGGCGGCCCGAACTTGATGGGCTCGGCATCCGGCCCCGTGTCGTCCTCGTCCGGATCGGCCAGCGAGAACTGCGACAGTGGCAAGTCGATTTCCGATTTCTTCTTTGACCAGTCCAGAAAATTCGCCTTGGCCACGTCGTAGGAGAACTGGAACGCCTGTCGGGTAGCCGCCGGATCGTCGACCTTCAAATTCGTGATCTCGCCATCCAGTCCGCCCATGGAGTTGATGTTCTCGACCAGGCGCTCCCACTGCGCGCTCGGCACGCGGCGGAAAATGATGCGCATCAGCAACTCCGTATCGCCGCGCACCACGTAACTCACCTTCGCGTTCAGCTTGCCCAGTTCGTTGATGGAACCGTCAATGGTCTGTACCTGCGTGTTTTCCATCGGCGGATCCGCCGGAGTTTCCTCCAGATGGGGCGCGCCTTCCACCGGAATCACCAGCCCCTGCTTCTTGCGGATGTTGAACGACAGCAGCCGGAAGGGCGCGACCTCGGTGGTCGTATCCATCCACACTTCTTCCTTCCCCATTGGCAGCAGCGTGATCACATGATCGAACTGTGACGGCGAAGGGACGTCGGGATCGAGCTTGCGGCTCGAGTTGATCAGCACTGACGATGCGTGCATCCCCTCCGCTTCGAGGAGCGCGGCAAGCAAGGTGTGCTTATCCTTGCAGTCGCCGTACTGGTTCTGCAAGACATCGGTAGCCGGGTGCGGCTGGTAGCGGCTCAGTCCCAGCGACAGGCTGACATAGCGAAAATTCTTCGCGACGTAGTCATAGAGGGCTTCCACCTTGTCGAGGTCGCCGTTGACCCCTTTGGTCAGTTCCTCAGCCTTGGCGCGGATTTCCGGCGTCGGTTGCCGGCGATCTTTCTCCAGGCCGGCGTACCACCGCCCAACCTCTTCCCAGCTGCCAAACGTCGTCAGCTGGACCGCGGGAACTTCTTCGTCGGGATTCTTATGCTTCTTCTTTTTCTTCTTGTCCTTATCCTTATTACTGTCGTCGTCGCGCTCCAGGTGCGAACTCGTCCAGCGATAGATACGGCGCCCATTCTCTTCCGTGACTTTCGGCTCAATCCCCGGCTTCGTCTTCAGAATGATCGTGCGGTCCTTTGGGATATCGACCTCGAGCTGCTCGTCCAGCACGATATTCGTCTTGTCGAAGTCGTACTCGGTCCAGAACTGGTTTGGGGCTAGCGCGGTGTGAATGACCGTCGCCACGTCGTACTCGAGCACTTCCCCCGGCCGCAGTCCAGGCACGGTGATGTGCTTCTGCCGGTAGTCGGTGTACACCGGCGCCTCGCGCGCCACCGGCGCGCTCAAGTCTTGCACCGAATCCGCCGGCGCCGTGACTACGCTGCCATCTTGCTTGCGCACCCGGACGTAGGGAATCTCCACCCGCTCGTTCGCCGAACTGTAGCCGATCACCACCTGCCCCCACTGCTCCACCCCGGCTTCGCTTTGCACCCGGACCCGCGCGATCGTCTCTTTCCGTCCTGTCCCGTCACTCTCAAAATGGAAGAGGGTTCGCACCTGCTCGATGACGAAGCCTTCTTTCGAATAGTCCTTTTTCTCGCTGTCGGAATCGCCCGACTTCGCGCCCTTTTCCGCGCCGGCCGGCTTCGGGGCCTTTTCCTGCGAAGGACTCTGTGGGCTCTGCGATTGGCCCGCTTCCGCAGGCTGGCTCCCCGTCTGCTGGGCGTTGAGGTTGAGGAGAAGGCCTAAAACCAGGAGGGCGAATACGACAAAACGGCGCATAAATGTCCTCCGCCGTTTGTACCGTATGCGCCCGGTGGGCGCAAGGGGGAGCAGCCCATGACTCCTGTGCCCAGGGTAACCCGCAGCCCCAGCCCTTCTCGGCGTACCCAGGAAACCCGCGGCAAATGGTGAAAACTGAACCGAACCGAATCGCCGCCAGCCTTCCTGCGTGGCATCCGATTCTTCATACAACCCTACAGGAAGGCCAGTATTCGTAGGCTCGGTAGGCAATGCTAGGCTCCTTTTTTCGCGGAAGGGTCGAATACGATCGCCCTTTCGGCGAAAAAAATGGCTAGTTGTGGCAAGTCCTTCAGGCTGAGCTATACCCGATGCATCCGCAGTGTCGGGCTAACCATGGGGGCAGGTCGTGCGGGTCCTAATCGTTGACGATCAGCAGTCTGTCCGGCGCGGTATCCGTGCTTTGCTGCTGCTCGGAACCGAGGACATCGAAGTCTGCGGCGAGGCAGAGAACGGTCACGAAGCCATCGTCCAGGCTGCCGAACTGAAAGCCGACGTCATCCTGATGGACGTCAGAATGCCCGTGGTGAATGGCTTCCAGGCGACCCGCGAAATCCGCCGCCTGCACCCCGAGATTCAAGTCATCGTGCTCAGCCACTACGATCTCCCGCATGCGCGGGAACATGCCATCGAAGCGGGCGCGTTCGATTACGTGGAAAAATCCGCCATCTGGATGAAGCTTCTGCCCGCCTTGCGCCGGCTACAAAGAGGAGCGTATTCTCCGGTTCCCGATTTGCACACCAGAAGCAACGGCGATTCTGACTGGCCAGTCCAGAGAAATCTGCCGCAAATGGCCGTGCGCGATGCCGAGCAGCGTTTCCACTCGACCTTCGAGAACACCGCCGTCGGAATGGCCCACGTGGCGGAGAACGGCCGCTGGCTCCGGGTAAATCAGAAACTCTGCGACCTTGTGGGCTACTCCCGGAGCGAACTGCAAAGTTTGCGATTCCAGGACATCACCTATCCCTCCGACCTCGCAGCCGCCCTGGCCCAGGCCTCGAAGGTCGCCTCTGGCGAGCTCGACCGTTACGCCATGGACAAGCGCTATGTTCGGAAAGATGGCTCGGTTGTCCCTATGCGTCTCAACGTCGACGCGGTCCGCGACGGCGACGGCAATCTGCGTTACTACTCCTGCGTCCTGGACGACGCTACCGCCAGGACTCTTGTCGAAAATAAACTAAGGGACCTCAGGCGGGAACTCCAGGTTTCCGCCGCGCATCTGGAGTTGCTATCAAGGCAGATGAAAGCGCCTTTGACCCGATGCAGCAGTGATCTTCGCTATCTCTGGGTGAATCAGAACTACGCGGACTGGTTAAAACGCCCCATCGACAAAATCGTCGGGCGCCCCATCAAGGATGTTCTCGGCCTGGAAGCTTTCTGCAAGCTGCACCCGCGGTTTGATCAAGTGCTGATGGGAAGCGAAGTGTCTTACAAAGACACCGTCAACTACGACAAGATCGGCATCCGATGCATTTCCGCCGCGTATCAGCCCACCACCGATTCGGCCGGCGCCCCCGATGGATGGATCGCCTTCGTCCAGGACGTTACCGACGGGGACGGCCACAAGGTGATCTGACGGTTAGAAGGTTCCGCTACCCGACCTTGGTGCCCCCAGGTTGCGCGTGATCCGATGAACGCTTGGCGCCCCAGGTTCGCGTCTTCTAAGCTTTTGTCTGCGTCCTCCGTCCCCTCTGCGCTCTCTGCGTTTTAAGAATTTCTCCACAATCCATGACTTCGAACCAAGCGCAGCGCGGTCGAGGTTCGCGTCCCCCTCACACTTCCAATTCCGCCCGCACCGTCCCATCCTCCAGATCGTTCTCCATCTGGAACCCCAGCTTCTGGCAGATGGCACGCATCTC
>Ga0070732_10002387_pt1 | contig 10176 bp, 10 predicted proteins | sample Coa_R1_5_FD_66449 | JGI IMG/M metagenome (GOLD analysis project Ga0070732, IMG submission 66449) | Surface soil microbial communities from Centralia Pennsylvania, which are recovering from an underground coalmine fire - Coalmine... | ecosystem: Environmental > Terrestrial > Soil > Unclassified ...
CCGGAAACACAACAGTCCGAATCCCCATACTGCGTGAAGATCGAGACCGGGACCGGCCAGTCCTCTACTGTTCCGATTGCCGTCCTGACGCCGAAGCAATTGGAAGTCTTTCTACAGGGTGAGTTCCAGCGGTTGGCGCAAGAAGCAGGCGTAAAAGGCGCTCGCATTCATGTGGAGCGGGCGATCGCCGCCGACTACGAGCAGGTGCTTCGCGAGGTTTCAGAGTGCCTGCTCTCTGCGAAGAAACGCGCCGCTTGACTGGGTAGCGAGCGGGGTTCCCGGAATTTTCGATCTGGGAATTTCACAAACCCATGTCATGACGCTCGTACCACGTAAGCACATCGCAAGCGATCGACTGGAGTGCCGCTTAAGGTCGGCGCGCGCCGGGGACCACCACCCCCCAGGGGTGATGCCCCGTGCGTTTGGGCACGCACGGGACACCGAGCGTCTTTCTTCACCCTCTGCCGTTGGTCACCCGCCAAAATGATTGCGTAGGGACGGACGCCTTCGTCCGTCCCGCGAGCCGAGCGAGCGTGAGGATCATTCCGGTTGCCGTGGAGCGGCGCTTTAGGGCCGCGATGAGGCAGTGTGTGACTCACCTCGGAACTGCCCCACTCAAGCCAAAACCGGGCTTGAATGGGCCACCCGCCACTCGCCATTCAAAATCAATTGGCTGAATCCAGCAGAAGTCTTTGCAACAACCGCATCGAACCCTTAATCATTGGGCCGCGTTCGAGGTTTCCGATCTGCGGCGAAACATCCGACCTGTGCAGGGGCCACCTCCATAACGGCAGAGTATAGTGCGTGGGCATCCCCTGGGAGAATCTCGAGTTGACGAAATCGCGATTGCGCTCAAAACCATCGATTTGTGTGGCGCTTCCTGCGGTAGGCCCTCCTGAAATCATGAGCTTGGTGACCTTTGGAATACGCATTTCACCTTATAGGTCGGAAGCCGACGAGAGGCGTACTGTATTTGGAATTTCGCTCCGATCATTGCAGTGGTGTGAAAGCAAGTCCCTTCCGGAGATGCTATGGCTGGACGCACACTTCGTGTGCTCGTGGCAGACGACAACGAGAGCATCCGGCGCAGTATCTACCAAATTCTCCGTTCCCAAGCTGACATCGAAGTAGTTTGCGAGGCGGTGGATGGGGCTGATGCCGTCCGCAAGATGAGAGAACATGAGCTTGATGTCGTACTCCTCGACATCACGATGCCGAGCATGAATGGCTTGGAAGTAGCTGAGATTATCAAGACGGAATTTCCTTCCGTTCAGGTTCTCATCGTCAGCCAGCACGATTCTCGGGGATTTCAGTGGGCCGCATTAGCGGCTGGCGTGAGTGGCTATGTAAATAAGAGCAATGTTGGCAGAGACCTGATCCCAGAGCTGCGAAGGATTCAATGTTCACGCAGATCTGTATAACGTAAGCTGGCCTTCAAATAAGTGTCACTCGGAGCGCAAGGCCTGCATGATGTCGACACGGGCGGCGCGGGCCGCAGGCATCGACGAGGCGATCACGGCGACCGCCATCAGCACAATCGCTGACAGCGCGACCGGCAACGCTCCTGGCATTTTCATGTCAAGGAAATATCTGGCCCCCAGTCGGGCCGCCAGGAATCCGAAGGCAGCGCCGGCGACTACACCCGCTGCAGCCATCAGGGCACCTTCGACGATCACGCCCCGGAGCAGATCTTTGGGCTTCGATCCCAGTGCCAGGCGAATGCCGAATTCCCGCATCCGCGCGGTGACGGAAAAGGTCAGTACGGCCGCGACGCCAACCACCGCAATCGCCAGCGCGACAGCGGCGAACACGCCAAACACCAGCGAGTTCAGACGATCCGGCGTCAGCACCTCGGCACGTACATCTTCGAGGGTCGCGGCATGCTCCACCGGTTGATCGGCCGACATCCCTCGAATTGTTCGCGTCACCAGCGTGACTAGAGCATAAGGATCGGCGCTGGAGTGGACGAAAAGACGGCCCCCAAAAATTGGTCCCTCTTCAAACGTGCTGTAGATGGTTAAACTCGGCTCCGGAACGATATGCAGGTCGTCAATATCGGCGGTGACACCGATGATGCGATGCGGCGCGGTGGGGATACCGGGGACGAATTGCAGGACCGGGTCTGTCCAATAGACATGCCGGTTAATGGGATCCTGATTAGGGAACATGCGTTGGGCGAGAGTTTCACTGATGATCGCGACAGGATCTTTCTTATCCGTGTCGAGTTCATTGAAGTCGCGCCCGGCGATGATGGGAACTCCCAGCGCGGCGAAAAATCCGGGAGAGATGACGCGGAACTGGGCGCGCGGATCTTCGCCGGGAATATGGGTATGCCCGTCGGCAGAAAACTGCAGACCTAAGCTGTTGACCTCGCGCCATGGGACTGCCATCCCGAATGCTGTCTTGTTCACGCCGGGCAGTGCGTCAATACGCCGCATCGATTCCTTGTAGAACTCGACCACTTGCTGCGGCGTTTTTCCATACGTCATCGGAGGCACATCAATGGCCAAGACGTGGCGGGTATCCATGCCAGTCTGTATGCGCTGCAACTCAATCAGCGTAGTGATCACCGTACTTGCGCCCGCGAGCAGTACGAACGAGGCCGCAATTTGTGTCACCGCGAAAATGCGTTGCCTGCGGCTGGTACTGCCGATAATGCGGACGCTGCCGCTCGACAGGTTCAAGCCCTTGGCGGCGTCAGCTGAGGGCAGTCGTGGCACAAATGCCAAAACCGCCGCCGCGACGAGGGCCAGCCCGGCGCCGACCCAAAGCAAGCTCGAGTCCACTTTCAGATCGAGCGCACGGACAGAGAACCGGGACGCGTAGCGGGCCAGTACGGCTACCATCGGCTGAGCGCTCGCCACACCAATCGCGGCACCGATGCCACACAGCAACAGGCTTTCGGCAAGCAGCATGCGGCGAAGGGCTCCCTGGCTGGCGCCAAGCGCTGCCCGAACCGCCAATTCCCCTTCACGGCGAACCGTCCTCGCCAGAATCAGGTTGGCGACATTGGAACAGGCGATGATGAAAACCAGCCCTGCCGCCGCGAGCAGCACCAGCAGAATCGTGCGCGCGCCGAATGTAATCTGATCACGCAACATTTTCGCGTCAATGCGATAGTCGCCCTGTGCGGGATAGGCTTCCGGGTGATCCTTCTTGATGGTGGCGTATACGGAGCGCAACTCAGCGCGCGCCTGATCGAGCGTCGCGCCAGGAGCAAGGCGCGCAAACACCTCGGTCATACGATGGATGCGGCCCGTGACCATCGTCGCCGATAAGTGATGCGGGCTGGTCACCACATTGGCAATAATTTCAGTATCTTCCGGATAGGGGACGCACGGCTCGAGTACGCCGATCACCGTCGCAGACCGATCGCCGAAACTTCCAAGGCGCACCACTTTCCCCAGAACGGAAGGATCTTTCTTGAACGTCGTCGACCAGAAGCGATAGGTGAGGACGACCGCGCCGGCCGCGTTGGGGCCATCGTCTTGTGGTCCGATCAGACGACCAAGAACGGGATGAAGTCCCATGACATCGAAGTAGGAGCCGCCGACCACACCGGCCTTGACCTCGCGAGGCTCTCCTAATCCGATCATGGTGAAGCCGATCGTGGAGAAGTCTCCAAACGCGCTCAGGCTTTTCACGCTGGCACGCAGATCCTGAATCTCCGGCACGCTAAAATTTGTATTCTCGTCGCGGATCCCGGGGGCGCTCTGCCGGAGGTAGATCAGAGTGTCTTCATCGCGGTTGACCAGCGGCTTGAGCAAAACGCCGCGCACCAGTGTGAAGATGGCTGCGTTGGCGCCGATCCCGAGAGCGAGCGTCAGAATGACGGCGATCGCCATCCCGGGCGTCCACCAGAACGAGTGAAAGGCAACTCGCAGATCGCGAATGAATGACATGTTGAACCCCATTCCCGCCGGACTGTAGCACTATCCCTGCCAATAGTAAGTCCAAGATTGAAAAGCACTTGGCACGGGCTCGACGGGGGTCGGGCTGTCCGTTTCAGGACACCGCTGCACAAATCCGGACATTTTTATCACGTCAGGCCGGCGCGCTGATATGCCTCCCTCGCTTGATTGGACAATTGAACTCCAGGATAATGCCTACGATCTTAGGGAGCGGGCCATTATGCACATGGACCCATATCACGGTTATATAGCCTTGGAAGCGCACCTGCGAGAAGAGGCCGTGGTCAATCACTTTGCGACTCGCGGCTATTCTGTTTTGAGCACCAGCGACTCCGCGACTAGGCGCTTGTTCCGGATGTCGCCAGCACAGCCTGCGGCTGATGTCGTTGCGGCGATAACCAGACACAGATTGGTAATTGCCGAGGTTAAAGGCTCGGACCTAGAACACGCGCTGACGCAGTTGCGAACTACGGCTCTGGCTGCTCACCCATTCTATCCCTGCGTCGAGTGCAAAGTATTTGTGAAGAATCAAACTCCTGATCCCAGCACCCAAACGGTGGGTTTTCGCGGCGGGCTCCTTGGATACCGCGGCGTGAAGATATTTAAGGCCGCATTCCCCGCGAATGGGTTCTGTTCGAGAACCTTCCCCCGAGACAAAACGCGAGTAGTTGAAATTGGAACGCAAGCGGTGACTGTCGTCTTCGGGCCATACGTGTAAGCGCCGTTGCCGGCTGCATCAACTCCGGCCCTTTCGCAAAAGGCGCGAACGGATGAACTCCGCGGCCGCTTACGGTTCAGCTTCTGACAGGCGAGGAGACCGTATCAGGCGCACGGCCAGGAACACACCGAGAAGCGCGTCAAAGGCCAAACAAAAACCGGGCCACCAGTGCGGCACGCCGGGGTTATCGATGAAGAAGTGATGGACGAAGTCGAACAGGCCGTGCCCGATAAGGGCGACGACTACGAACCATAGATTTCTTTTGAATCCGAATACCGCGAATAACAGGAAGACGCTTGCCACCACGCTTTCGACCACGAGCGTTCGGCGGGATGCTGCCATCGCGGCAAACAATACGTAGTAAGGCCCGATCACGATCAGCACGGTTGGGTAAAAAGACCGCTCGCGGGCAAGACCGATCCCAGTTGCCAAACCAACCGTGACGGCTGCCAATGTCAATCCGATCAGGTATTCCATTGTGACTTTCCCCGGCAAATGACTTTACCATCGCTGCCGAGGGGAGCCTCAAGGTCTCACTCGGGCTCAGCCTACGTGGGATCCTTCACTCCGCCTGAAAAGCGGCTGCGCTCAGGATGACATTCTTTATACTGTTGGCATGCGGGTCAGGTGCCCCTGAGCTGTGGGGATTCCAAAAAGAAAGCTCGCGCCCGGTCTAACCTCCGGGGAGCGGTTGCGTCCATTCTGAATCTGCAGACTTGTCTGAATCACAAGGAGGCGGCATGAATCAGCACAGGCCCGCTGACGGACAGAGTGTGTCGGTCGGCTCTTCGTTCGCGTCCGTTGAATATATCTGGCGCGACATTCTCTTTGCCGTGCGATCGCTGCGGAAGGCACCGGGATTCACGATCGTCGCGATTCTCGTGATTGCGGTCGGGATTGGAGCGAATACTGCTGTCTTCTCGGTCATTAATACCGTGCTGCTGAAGCCGCTTACTTATCCTGAGCCGCAATCGCTGGTGCATCTGATGAACACCGGCGATCAAGGTTCGTTCCCCGGGGCGAACGTGCCCAAGTTCAATATCTGGCGGCAGCAGACGGGGATTTTTCAGCAGGTCGCGGCTTACGACAGCGGCGGCGCGGGATTGAACCTGACCGGCAACGATCAGCCCGAACAGGTGCAGGGCGTGCATGTCAGCGCCGACTATTTTTCGGTTCTGGGTGCGCCTGTGATTGCGGGGCGGACCTTTACAGTGGGGGAAGACAGCCCGCATGGCGGAAATTCTGTGGTACTGAGTTACGGTCTGTGGAAGCGGCGATTTGGCGGAGATCGGGGTATCGTCGGCAACAATATTCAGCTCAACGGACAGCCGTATCAGGTTGTGGGCGTGATCGGGCGCGAATTTGTAACGGACAATCCGGCGGATCTGTGGCTGCCGTTTCAGTTTGAGCTCAGTTCGCAGGACCAGGCGCACTACTTCGGCGTGATGGCGCGATTGAAGCCGGGCGTAACCGTGCCGATGGCCAACGCGCAGTTGAAGCTGGCTGCGGATCAATACCGCACGACGTATCCCGGCACGCTGGGGCCGAAGGGTGGCTTCGGCGTGATTTTGTTGCAGGAATTGATGGTCCGCGATACGCGGTCGTCACTCTATGTGTTGCTCGGGACCGTGGGACTTGTGCTGTTGATTGCCTGTGCCAATGTTGCGAATCTGCTGCTGATTCGCGCCACGGCGCGCAAGCGGGAGCTGGCTACGCGCTCTGCGCTGGGCGCGGGACGCTGGCACATCATTCGTCAGTTGCTTACAGAGAGTCTGGTGGTATCGCTCGCCGGCGGAGTGCTTGGACTCATTCTTGGATTCGCTGGCGTTCGGTTGTTGCTTGCCATCAATCCCGGGAGCATTCCGCGTATCGGCGAAGATGGATCGGCGGTTAAGGTCGACTTGAATGTGCTTCTCTTTACGCTTGGGGTTTCGCTGCTGACTGGAATTTTGTTTGGATTGGCGCCGGCCATCAGCGCGTCGCGTAAGAATCTTGCGGCAGTTTTGAACGAGAGCAGCAATCGTGCAGGAGTAGGTTTCCGCAGCGGCAAGGTGCGGTCTGTTCTGGTGATCAGCGAGACGGCACTTGCTCTTGTGCTGGTCATCGGATCAGCGCTGCTCATTCGCACGTTTACGAAGCTGCAGTCGGTCGATCCTGGCTTTGACACGCACAACGTGCTGACCATGGCCATGTCGATCAGCGGCGACCGGTTTCTGAAGACCAGCGGTGTGGCACAGGTCATTCACGACGGCACCGAGCGGATCAATGCGGTTCCCGGCGTCACGGCCACGGCCGCCGCGTGCTGTCTGCCGCTGCAAGGTGGCTTTGGGCTGCCGTTTAACATTGTGGGGAGGGCGAACGGCAACAATCCCAATACCGGCGGAGCGGGATACTTCCCGGTCTCGTGGAGCTATTTTGATGTATTCAAAGTGCCGGTCGTCCGCGGGCGTAATTTCACGGAACAGGACAACGGAGCAGCGCCGGGTGTGGTCATTATTAACGAGGCGATGGCGCGGCAGTTCTGGCCTAAGGGCGATCCGCTGAACGACCGCGTCGTGATTGGGGCGGGCATGGGGCCCGTGTTTGTCGAGCCACCGCGGCAGGTGATCGGCGTTGTGGGAGATACGCGGGATGGCGGACTCAATCAGGACCCGGGGCCGACGATGTATATCCCGGTGGCGCAGATGCCCGACAGAGTTACGGAGCTCAACTCGCGCATCGCGCCACTGTGGTGGATTGTGCGGACGCGCATGGAGCCGCACACCCTCACGGCCGCCGTCACCAATGCGATCCGCGAAGCTACGGGAGGGCTACCAGTGGCGCACATTCGCAGTATGGATGAGATCGTCGTGCTTACGACGTCGCGCGAACGCTTCAATATGCTGCTGCTCACATCCTTCGGGGCTTCGGCTTTGCTGATGGCGGCGATCGGCATCTACGGATTAATGGCGTACTCGGTCCAGCAGCGGACACAGGAACTGGGCGTGCGAATGGCACTGGGAGCGCAGGCTTCGAATATTCGCAATATGGTGATTCGCCAGGGAATGCTGCTGGCGGGGATTGGGCTGGTCATCGGGATTGGCGGAGCATTCTGGCTGACGAAGTTTCTGACGGGATTCCTGTTTGGAGTAAAGACGTGGGATCCGACGGCCTTTATTCTGACGCCCATCTTCTTGTGCGCGGTGGCATTCGTCGCTGTGTGGGTGCCGGCCAGAAAAGCGACCAGGGTGGATCCGATTTCAGCGTTGCGGTTTGAGTAACAGGACTGGCCGGTGCCCATTCAAGCCCGATTTTGGTTTGAGTGGGGCAGTTCCACACTTCGACAGAGCCTTCCCGGCTCGCGTTTGCGTGCGGTCCATTCGAAACTCGTCCCTTGCCGCCCGTTGCGTCTGAGCGTAGCTTGAACCTTGCCCATTCAAAGTCAAAAGAGGCCTTGCGGGCCACCCTATTTCAAAAATGGGATTGAGTGTGGAAGAGCCCACTCAAGCCAAAACCGGCTTGAATGGGCCACTCGTCAAAGATCGAGCTTGGGTGGGCCACCCGTCTTGTCGAGACGATCAAAAAGTCAAAGTCCCGCCGACTCCTTCAAAGGGAAGGAAATTCGTTTTCGACAAACCGAAGGGGCTGGCCTAGGACGCGTTCCTGACGAAATGTAGACGGCCGCGATGCTGTTCCTTCATCTGTTCTACGGAACGAACTCGTCGGCCAAGGTCCGAGAGTTTTGCCAGCTCGTTCTGGATCGCTTGTAAGCGTTCATGCCTTTGGCCGTGGGCAACCTGAGCCTGCGGTTCATGTCGGCCTTCACGTCGATACTCGTCGTTCATCTCTTGAATCTGCGCGATCTCGGCGCGGAGACAACCGATCTTTTCCCGAAGCACTTCTAAATGGTTCATGCCATCAGGATAGCTCATCAGGAGCGGTTGTCAGATGCCAATCCTTTCGCTGATGGGGTTCCATATCCGTAAACTCACGGGCCCTAGAAATGCAGGGATAGATCGGCGGCGCAACCAGACCCATAGGTCTGTTACAAAACCCGAACAGAAATTTGTCCCTCGTTCGATCCGGCAAGACTTTGTGAGAATCTTCCGCTTGGCAACTCTGGGCTCAAAGCCTGAAAAAGTTTCGCGGGGAGGCACGCGCATTCCCTGCGAGATTCCCGTGACTCTCACCAGCCTCGATCCTGGCCATCCCTTCGCGGAGCCGTGCCAGGTCATCCTTGTCAACCTGGGCGGGTGCGCCCTGCGTTCCCCCCGTCCTGTGCCCCGGGAAACTGACGTTTATCTCAAAGGTCTGCCAACCGGCAGCGAGGTTGCAGCCCGCGTGGTCAACTGCATCTCGCTCGGAGAGTTCGAACACCTTTGGCTGCTGGGACTGGCCTTGAATGAGCCGGGAAATGTCTGGGGTATTGAAAGCGCTCCCGAGGACTGGCGGGAGCAGAGTTGAGCATTAACGAGATGCCCGTATTCAACGCCGAAGGGCTCTTTTAGGAAAAACCCTTCCCGTATTGACGTGTGTGGCAAAACGCCGTACAATTCAAACTGAGGCAGAACTCATGACGACCGCATCCACAGGCGCGAAAAGGGAAGAGCGGCTCGATGCCCGTCTGACCCGCGAAGAGAAGGAACTGGTTGAGACCGCCGCGACTTTACGCGGCACTTCGTCTTCCGATTTTGTGCGGATGGCCATTAAGGAAGCTGCTCTGAGCATAATCCGCGACTACGAACTGCTCACGCTCGCGGAAAACTCCAGAAAGGTTTTTGTGGAAGCGCTGTTGAATCCTCCGAAGCCCAACGAGAAGGCACGGGCGGCTGCCCGGCGGTTCAAGCGGGAGATCGCTTAGTTGGCCAATCCGCCAGTCCACAAATTCAAATTTGAGCCGCTCGGCGCGAAACACGACCGGGCGGCTTTTTCTTGCGAGCACGAACGACTTAATAACTATCTGAAGCAGCAGGCAAGTCAGGACATCCGAAGGCGGGTGGCCGCCGTGTATGTGCTTACTCCGGATGGCAAGACGGTTGCCGGGTATTACACACTCTCCCAATACACGATCGATGCGGGGGCACTGCCCGAAGAAGTCGGGCGAAGACTGCGTGTACCGAAGTACGACAAATTGCCCGCAACGCTCTTAGGACGATTGGCTCGAAGCCAACAATTTCGGGGCACTGGACTCGGCGAGCTCCTGCTGATGGGAGCTTTGCAGAAAGCCCTTGAGCACAGCCGAAACATCGCGTCGCTTGCCGTCGTCGTGGACGCTAAAGACCAGAAAGCCGCCGAGTTCTACCGAGGATATGGATTCATCGATTTACCGGACCACCCGAACAGACTCTTCATTCCGATGCAAACGGTCGAGGAACTGCTGGGCACGTTACTCGAATGACGGCCGAAGGGGGCCGTCTCCACGTGCTCTCCTTTACGGTCTACAATCAGCCGTGATATCCTCATAAACGTCACATAGACAATCGATTAAGAACAGGAGTGCACCAGTTTAGTGTTAGCCAGAGAGCAAAAGAAATCCCTCATTGACCAGTACGGAACCCATGCAAGCGA
>Ga0070732_10002388_pt1 | contig 10174 bp, 8 predicted proteins | sample Coa_R1_5_FD_66449 | JGI IMG/M metagenome (GOLD analysis project Ga0070732, IMG submission 66449) | Surface soil microbial communities from Centralia Pennsylvania, which are recovering from an underground coalmine fire - Coalmine... | ecosystem: Environmental > Terrestrial > Soil > Unclassified ...
TGGCTTGTATCCCGACGACGGCAGGACTTCTGCAGAAATAATCGAGGCCGCTGACCAGCGTCTTTACCACCGAAAGAAAGATCCAACGCAACGCGGTGCCTCCGCCCCGTGACTATCTTCCAGCCAGAGCGCCTTTACGCCGATCGATGCTGTTGATGAGGATGGTTCTACTTGATAATTAGGTCGGCCCGGGTCGTAAACAATAGCCGAGTTTCTGTTGGAAACTCGATGTCCTTCTTGCCGGTAGCAGCGGCACCCGCCGTTCCGGCGCCCGCGCCCGCTGCTGCGCCAATCGCCGCGCCCTTGCCGCCCCCCGCGAGCGCGCCAATGGCTGCTCCGCCGGCTGCGCCCCCGCCGATGAACCCGGCATCGCGCTTGCCCTTGCCTTTTTCGGTTCTGCCCGCAGAGTTGGTCGCCACCGTGTACGTTTTGCCCTTCACGGTCACCGAACGCAATCGCAAATAGAGTTTGGCCGGGGTCGAAAGCCGCCCCGAAGCCTGCACGCTGCTCACAGACAGCTTGACCTCGGAGCCTTTCGGAATCACGACTTTGTCGCCAACTACCACGTCTTTGCCAATGGATCCCGTGATGGTCTGCCCGATTTTCGCGTTCTTTGAGCTGACTGCCTGATCAGTCACTACTGAAATGTGAGTGCCTACAGGGACTGTGCCGCCGGCTCGCGACAATGCGGGAAACAGGAATACCGCCGCAAGAAAAATAGCCGTTGCCTGAATGCGATGATTCATCTCCGTTACCTCCAACGTGGTGCTGGAACTGTGGACAAAATTCTAGCAGAACGAATCCATGAAGCGCGGGAGAGCTGGGGAGGAGAAGCTAAAGATGAAACAGGAGATCATCGGAACCGGGAGAATTCGGTTCTATGTGCAGATTATCTATCAACCGGGTTTTACCGATGAGCACGGCCAGGAGCACATAGCAGGCCTTGCCGATTCTCACAATCGGCTCGAAGGACTCGGCATCCACAATTTCCGCGTAGTCGACTGCCGCGAGTCTTTCGCTTTGCAGTCTGCGCTGCAATACGGCCTGGAGATGGAGAGTATCGCGGACTCCGGCGGATAATTCCCTTTTGGCGTCTTCCAACGCGCGATACAGAACCGTCGCGGCCTTGCGCTCCTCTGAATGCAAATAAACGTTGCGCGAAGAAAGCGCCAGGCCGTCGGGTTCGCGTACGATCGGGCAAACCACGATCTCGGTATCAAGATTCAAGTCGCGCGCCATTTGCGCGATCAGGCGCGCCTGCTGCGCGTCCTTTCTCCCGAAATACGCGCGATGTGGCTGCGCGATTTGCAGCAGCTTCATCACCACGGTCGTAACGCCGCGAAAATGCCCTGGGCGAGACCGCCCTTCGAGCCGCTCGCTGAGGCCTTCCACATGGACGTAGGTCGAAAAATCTTTGGGATAGATTTCCGCGGCTTCCGGCGCAAACAGCGCATCAACACCCAGTTGCTCTAACTTTTCGCGGTCACTCTCAAACGTTCGAGGATATTTTCCAAAGTCTTCGTTCGGGCCAAACTGTTTCGGGTTGACGAAAATCGAGGCGATCAGCGGCCAACATTCCTGCCTTGCTCTCGCGATCAAGGAAGTGTGCCCTTCGTGCAACGCTCCCATTGTCGGGACCAGGCCGATAATGCGGCTCTCCGCGCGAGCCTGTCGCGCCATCTCCTTCATCCACGCAATCGTTCGGATGATTTCCACTGGGAAGGGAAGAACTACGCACCTGCTGCTACTGCGCGCTCGCGGTAAAAATGCATCAGGTCCGTCAAGATGGGCTCTGCGCCCAGCTGCCGCAAAAGCGTGGTCACCTGCCCGCGGTGATAGCTTCCGTGGTTCACCAGGTGCTGCATCGATTGCCACAGCGGATTCTTGTACACGCCGAATTTCAAGGTCTTGTATTCCATCACGCGGTCGAGATCCGCCTGGGTTAGTCCGCGCACAAAATTCAAGAGCCTGGGCTCGAAATCGGTCCACTGGTCCCGCAAGCTGGCAACATCTTGGAACTGCGCCGTGTCCGGAAGCGAAGCAGGTGAGCGGCCCTGAAAACGCTCCAGCCACAGCCATTCTCCTCCGTAAATGTGCGCGAGCGTGTCGCGAACCGAGCCGAAGCTCGAACCCATCGGCTTTACGAACTGCTCCGTTGTAAGTTTGGCAGCCGCTTGCAACTGCCGGTGGTTGGCCCAGGCATTGTAATCATAGAGTGTGCGGATCTCTTCAGGTGACATTCAACTCCTCCGTTTTAGCATGCCCGGAATATCTTGCTGGTTGTTATCCTCGAATCGCGTTTTTCCTTCGCGCGGGACGATTTTGTGGACGCCAGGAACCCGCAGGCTTGCTTACCAATCGCCGTCAATGTTGACCGGCGCTTCTTTCTCATCCCTCGCCATCTGCGCCGCATGATAGGACTCCGCATCGGACGGAAACGCGCCACTGCGTACGTCATTGCAATACTCCCGCACCGCGCCGGAAATAATCTGTTTCACATTGGCGTATTGCCGCGCAAATTTCGGCAACGGATTGAAGGTCAGTCTCAGAATGTCATGCAGCACGAGCACCTGGCCGTCGCAATCCGGTCCTGCGCCGATGCCAATCGTGGGAATGCGCAACTCGCGCGTGATTTGCGCCGCGAGCTCGCGCGGTACCGCTTCCAGCACCACCGCAAACGCGCCAGAGGCTTCCACAGCACGCGCATCGCGGATTAGTTGCTTCGCCGCATCGGGGGTTTTTCCCTGCACGCGGTAACCGCCTAGCGCGTTCACGGATTGTGGCGTCAAGCCTACGTGCCCCATCACCGGAATCTCAGCCTCGGTTAGCCGCGCGATCAACTCCAGGCGCCGCTCGCCCCCCTCCACTTTCACCGCTTCGGCACCAGCCTCCTTCACGAAGCGCACGGCATTGCGGAGGGACTCCGAGGTATCCGTGTGATAGCTGCCAAAGGGCATATCGGCCACGACGAGTGCGCGCCGGGTGCCGCGCCGAACCGCCCGGGTGTGGTGCAGCATGTCTTCCAAAGTCACCGGCAGAGTGCTTTCGTGCCCAAGTACGACCATGCCGACTGAGTCGCCGACAAGAATCACGTCCACTCCGGCTTCATCGAGCAGGCGCGCAGTCGGATAGTCGTAAGCCGTGAGGCAAGTGATTTTGTCTGCTTTGGATAGGAACCCTGCACCCTGGCTCTTGCGCTGGAGGAGTTCGGGGACAGTAATCTTGCCGTTCCCCGGGTTAGGAACAACGCTCATCTCGGCCTCCGGTGCCGCTCCCTGACTTCAGGATGCAGCCCTGTACCCTCTGACTGCTGAAAGGATAACAAACTGTGATGGGAAGCTCCAGAAAATTCGATCCAAAAGAGAGCGCTTGGGAATTGAAGTCGATAAATTCTCAATGGGCGCTCTTGCGAAAGAATCTGCTTGACACTGCGACGTACTTTGTAATACAAAGTACTCTATGGAGGTTGCCATGAATTATGCTGCGAGCCCATTCAAACTCTTCGCTGTCACTCTCTGGGAATGGCTGCTCGTTCTGCCCGCCACGCTGCTCCTTGCGGCCGCGGCGCTGCGTCAGTGGCAGCCGCGACAGTTTGAGCCGGCGCGAACCAGTTGGGTCATCTTTGAGTGGGCCACGACACATATCTCCCGCAGTGGCGCGGCCCTGCTCTTCATTGGCTTGCCTGCAATTGCAGTCGTTGCCGGATTTGCCGTGCTCCTGATGGTCTGGCGCGGAAATGAAACTCTGCGGCAGGACACGACGGCGGTGATGGCCAGCCTCCGTCGGCATCTGGCCATCGCGATTCTCGGAACAGGTACTCTGCTAGCGGGTGCGATTCTCGCGGCGGTTCTGGTTCATATCATCACGGACTGAGAACTGCGAAATCCGCGGGATGGTTTAAGTTTTTTGCGGTGCCTGCACGCGGCCCTTCCACTGCCCGCCGCGGCCCAGCCAATAACGCACGGCAGAAACACACGTTGCATACATATAGAAAAGCGCCGCGATCGGGAGCGTCAGAGCCCAGGGCCAGGATAAGTCGTAGAACTTTACCTTCACCAAAAAGGAAGCCGCCATCAACGCGACAGTAGTATCCACAAGCAGCCAAGCTTCTCCCGGATAAGCCAAAAAAAGCGCCCAGGGGAGCAGGTAGGTTACAAAGAGGCCTACCAGAGTGCCGAGTAGCAAAAAGAACGAGTAGCGCAGTTGTGTGAACGCGACGCGGGCTATCAGGTCGATGACTTTCGCGAAGCTGCTGTAACCGCGCAAACTCATGCTCGTCTTCGTCAGCCCTAGCCAGATTTTCCCGCCGCTCGCTTTCACGGCACGCGCGACAGCGCAATCGTCAATCACGGCATTCCGAATCGCGGCCATGCCGCCTATCCGTTCCAAGGCCGCGCGCCGTAACAAGATGCAACCCCCCGCAGCAGCTGCGATGCGTGATTTCGGATTCGCAACCCAATTCGGCGGATACAGCATAAGAAAGAAATAGAGAAAGGATGGAATTAGAAGTCGTTCCGAAAATGTCTTCGCTTGCAGAAGAACCATTAAAGAGGCTAAGTCGAGGGGATCCTTCTCGGCGCGAAATACGAGGCTGCGTAGCGTGCTCGGGGCATGGACGATGTCCGCATCCACAAACCAGAAGTACTCCGGTGCTCTTGCCGCGGCGGCCGCAATCCCTTCGTTCATGGCCCAAACTTTTCCGGTCCAGCCCGGAGGAAGTTCCGCTGCCGGATGGACTGCGACTCGTGCGGCTGCGGGTGAGTCTTGCGCGGCTTTGCGCGCAAGATCAGCGGTGCCATCGCTGCTGTGATCGTCCACGACGATAATGGCAAATTCCCCGAGATAGTCCTGCCTTGTCAGGGAAGTGACAGCGCGCGCGATGGTTTCCGCTTCGTCGCGCGCGGGAACAACGGCCACGACACGCGGCCAGCGCTCCAGAGGCTTCGGGTCGATTGTGTCTTCGTGGAGTTGCCAGAAATTTCCGCGGACAAAAAAAAGATACAGCCAGATGACCATCGGGATGGCTGCGAGAACAGTTGGGGTTAGAGGCACGCGCTATTGTGCAATAGATTCCGTTGGCAGTGGCGAGTTTTAAGTCTTAAACAAAGAGAGGTGCAAACCATTCTTTCTGGCTTGTGAAAGACCTCCGGTCCACAAGCGTAGGCATGGTTTCGAATTTCAGCAAACCTTACGGAAACGAATCGTTTAAGCCAGGTCTTCACCGCGAATCGGCAGGCGGCGAAGACGCTTTCCGGTGGCGTTAAAGATAGCGTTGCAGATGGCGGGCGCAATCACCGGAACAGTCGGCTCGCCGATACCGGTAGGCGCTTCTGTGCTTGGCACGATGTGGACCTCGATCGGCGGAGCCTCGTTCATGCGGATCATTTCGTAGTCGTTGAAATTCGCCTGCACAATGCGTCCGCGGTCCACAGTAATGGCGTCCTTGACGGTTGCCGTGAGGGCGTAAATGGCAGCGCTTTCGACCTGAGCACGAACGCCATTGGGGTTCACGGCGCGGCCACAATCCACTGCGCAAACAATGCGATTCACTTTGAACGCGGAATTCGCAGCAGAAACTTCCGCGACAGCGGCGACATAACTGTAAAAAGAGTAGAAGCCTGCAATGCCCCGGCCCTGGCCCTTGGGAAGCGGCCTTCCCCAACCTGCTTTTTCTGCAGCAAGCTGCAGCACGCCTTTCAGCCGTGCCGTATCGAGCGGGTGATAATCCTTGCGATCCTCCCCGAACTGAGGGATTTTTCGGGAATCGCCAATGAGCTTCAGCCGGAACGCGAGTGGATCCTGGCCCGAAGCGTGAGCCAACTCGTCGACAAAGCTTTCCATAACGAAGCCGCTGCTGGAATGCTCGACAGAACGCCACCAGGCGCGCGGCGCGCTGGAGTGCGCGAGCGTGTACTCGATGCGAATGTTGGGTGATGTGTAAGGAATGGTGGCGCCAGTGCCGAATTCACCCAACCCGGGATCATCTGCGCCTTTCTGGCTCCACATGGCTGCGATAGACGTGGACGTTTGGAAATGCTTGTAAGCCACTAGCTTTCCATCATTGTCGAGAGCGCCCTGCAACTTGTGGTACGACGCCGGACGATAGAAGTCGTGCTGCATGTCGTCTTCGCGCGTCCAGAGAACCATTACGGGTTTGCCCGAAGCTTTGGAAACTTGGGCGGCTTCCATCACAAAATCGGCTTGGTAGCGACGGCCGAAACCTCCGCCCATCAGCGTAGTGTGCACCGTGACTTTCTCCGGCGGGAGATTGGCGATCTGAGCGATAACCCCTTGCGCCCACTGCGGGCCCTGCGAAGGCACCCAGGCCTCTGCGCTGTCCTGCCGGATGTCGACTGTGCAATTCATAGGCTCCATGCAGACGTGTGCGGCGAAAGGCAGTTCGTAGATGGCTTCCAGCTTTTTTGCAGAAGCGGAGAGCGCAGCATCGGCATCGCCGTCATTGCGAAGAATGTTTTTTGCAGGCTTTGAGGCGTTGTCCAAAAACTGTTTGCGCAGTTCTTCGCTGGATTCGTTTACCGCCGCGCCTTCCTCCCATTTCACCTCGAGCGCTTTGCGGCCCTGGATGGCTGCCCAGGAATTGTCAGCGACAACAGCGACGCCACCAGTGGTGGAGGCGCCGCGGCCCTCCGTCTTGATCTGAAATACGTCGCGCACTCCGGGTACGGCTTTTGCCTTAGTGGCGTCAAAGGAAGCCACTTTGCCCTCAAAAACCGGACAACGCGCAATAACCGCATAGAGCATCCCCGGAACGCGTGAATCGATGCCGAACTTCGCGGAGCCGCGAGACTTGGCGGCGGTATCCAGCCGATGCATGTCGCGGCCGACGATGGTAAAGTCGTCGGAATTCTTCAGCGGGACGGTGTTCAAATTGGGAATAGGAAGCTGCGAAGCGTCGGCAACGAGTTCTCCGAAATGGAATGACCGCTCCGGATGACCGTGGACAACGTAACCGTTCTTTGCCTTGCAAGTGTCTGTGCCGACTTCCCATTTCTTCGCGGCTGCGGCGATAAGCATCTCGCGTGCGGCGGCGCCGGCCTGGCGCAAGGGTAGCCACGAACCAGCAACGCTGCCGCTGCCGCCTGTGCCGAGGTCATAGAGTTTGGGATTGGTGGGCGCCTGTTCGACGTGCACCTGCTTCCAATCGACGCACAACTCCTCCGCAAGAATCATGGGCAGGGATGTGTACACACCCTGGCCCATCTCCGACTTGCCGAGCACCAGAGTGACCCGATTGTCCGGGGTGATACGCACCCAGGCGTCAAAAGGATTCGGCGCTTTCTTCTCCTGATCCTGCGCCTGATCACCAAACGCGCTCGGAGACAGATGGAAACTAATCACCAGCGCCGCGCCGCCCGCTGCGCTCTTCTTCAAGAAATCTCGGCGGTTTACAACGGATGCAGTTGCCATGGGACACCTCGGAACGGATTGTCAGAGAGCCTTTGCGAAGACTACGCCGCGGTGTGAGCCTTGCCCCCCATCGTTTTTGCGGCGCGATGGATGGCCTTGCGGATGCGCTGATAAGTGCCGCAACGGCAGATGTTGCCACTCATAGCATCGTCGATGTCAGTGTCGGTGGGGTTGGGTTTCTTCGAGAGCAGGGCTACCGCGGACATAATCTGCCCCGACTGGCAGTAGCCGCATTGCGGAACGTCTTCCTCCATCCAGGCTTCCTGGACAGGATGGCTGCCATCCGCAGAGAGGCCCTCGATTGTAGTGATCTTCTTTCCCGCTACGCTGGAGATGGGTGTGATGCATGAGCGCGTGGCTTCCCCGTTGATGTGTACTGTGCAGGCTCCGCAAAGCGCCATGCCGCAGCCAAATTTGGTGCCGGTCATGTTCAGTGTGTCGCGAAGCACCCAGAGCAGAGGCATATCCGGGCTAACGTCGACGGACTGGGACTTGCCGTTTAAGGTAAAGCTGATAGCCATGGGGACCTCCTAAAGCAGTCACATATCCTACACCAATTTCGCCAGTGTGAAAATCTACGGAATTTCACCCCAGCATACCGCAACCTATGGAGCCGAGCCCGGGCGCAAGGCACACGGGACCTGCTACGTTTTTCAGACGTTGTTGCCCTTCTTCCGTGAGCAGGTTTAATGTCCGGCGACGGTCGCAGGTGTGGGCGGCGCTTTTGGTGCTCTTGGAGCCGGCGCTTCAGGTTCGACGCCTCGCCATCCCACCGGGCGGCCGCGCACGGCTTCCTTCACCGAGCGGAAGAGCACGACGTACATCAATTGGCGGTAATAGAAGCGCTGTAAGAGGACGGGAACGAGTAGCGTCCAGTCCTCTTTGCGTTCGAGAGCGAACGCGAGAACACACGCGAATACGTCAATCAGCAAGAAACCGATGAAGAAAAAGATAGAGCGCATCAAGTCGCCGGTCGTGGCGTGAATCGTCGGCAGCCAGGAAAGTTGCAGTTTTTCCAGGGCCCAGAGGCCGATGGACCAGAGAAACAGCAGATCGATGAGCGGCGAGATGAGCGGCAGCACCAGCTGGAACACAAAAATGTTTGGCAGCGCTATCCAGCCGAGTGTGCCGTACTTTGGCCGGAATAGCGTGCTGCTGTGCTTCCAAAACGATTGCAATGTGCCGAAGGTCCAGCGGAACCTCTGGCGGATAAGTTGATCCGGAGTCTCAGGCGCTTCCGTCCACGCGATAGCCTCTTCGTCATAGCCGATGCGCCAGCCGAGACGGCGAATCGCTATGGTGAGGTCGGCATCTTCGGCCACCGTGTCCGCGGTGATGCCGCCGGCTGCTTCAATGGCTTGCTTGCGCCACGCGCCTAAAGCGCCGGGGACCACGGTAATGCAATTCAGCAGGTCGAAGGCGCGCTTTTCCATGTTCTGGCTGGTGATGTACTCGAGCGCCTGCCAGCGGGTCAGCCAGCGCGAGCGATTGCCAACTTTGACGTTGCCCGCGACGGCTCCTACCGTCGGATCCACGAAATGGCGCACCAACTTGCGAAGAGCATCGGACTCGATCTCCGTGTCGGCGTCGATGGTCACCACAATCTCGGTTTCCGCCTGAGACATGGCGACATTCAAGGCTGCCGCTTTGCCACTGTTCACCTGGTGAATGACGCGCACGCGCGGTTCGCGGGAAAAGTGCTCGTCCAGCAATTCTCCCGTTTTGTCCGCAGAGCCGTCATTCACCACGATGATGTGCAAATCGGCATAGTCGGATTCCAGCACCGAGGTGACCGTTTGCACGATGACGTTTTCCTCGTTATGAGCTGGAATCAGCACAGTCACGCCCGGGAGGGGCCCGCGAATCTCCGGATGGTCTGGGCGCAGTTTCTCGATGAACGCCAGAATACCGATGATCAGCGTGCGACCACTGACAAGAATGATCCCCAGAATAAACGTGGTCGTGATTAGCACCCAGAACCAGTGGTAAATCCCGAAGATGAAGCCGTCGGCACGCGCTTCGAATTGTTCCTGCGCGGAGAGCGGCAACATGACTTGCGCGCGCGTTCTGCCGATCAGGTCGGGCACGGAGACGAACTCGTATCCCTTCGCACGAAGAGCGTCGATAAGCTGCGGAAGGGCGATAACCGTTTGCTCTCGGTTACCTCCTCCATCATGAAGGAGAATGATGTTGCCGTCAGGGGCTTCGCGCAAGGCGTTTGCGAGGATTTGTGACGCTGGCAAGGGGACGCCGGGGTTGATCTGGGTCCAGTCGTGCGGATCCACTTTCTGGCCAATGATGATGTAGCCCATCTCCTGCGCGGTTGGAAGGTGCGCGACTTCTTCCGCAAATTCAGGCTGGTGGTCGATGCCATAAGGCGGCCGGAAAAGAAGGGGCTTGGCGCCCACCACGCTCTCAATCAGGCGCTCAGTAAGATTGAGCTCCCAGCGGATTTGCGTCGTGGAAAGATTGGGGCTTTCCCAGTCTGGATGGGTGTACGTGTGATTGCCGATTTCGTGGCCTTCTGCATATTCCCGGCGAAGAAGTTGCGGCCACTTGTTAGCGTCCAAACCGATGACGAAGAAAGTCGCCGGGACGTTCTTCTCTTTCAGGACGTCGAGAATCTTGGGTGTCCACGTCGGATCCGGTCCGTCATCGAAAGTGATCGCCAGTTTCTTCTTAGCGGCGCCAATCTGGTCGATGTGATAAGAGAGGGGATACGCGTCGTACTTTTCGCTGGTAATAA
>Ga0070732_10002389_pt1 | contig 10173 bp, 6 predicted proteins | sample Coa_R1_5_FD_66449 | JGI IMG/M metagenome (GOLD analysis project Ga0070732, IMG submission 66449) | Surface soil microbial communities from Centralia Pennsylvania, which are recovering from an underground coalmine fire - Coalmine... | ecosystem: Environmental > Terrestrial > Soil > Unclassified ...
TCCTGCCCGACATGCGCATCGAGTACGAAACCGAGGGCGGTGATCGCTGTCGCGTGGATGTCGAACTCGCCACGAGCCACTACCACGGCAATCATCTCGCCGAGAAAGCGCGCGCGGGATTCCAAATCTACGCCCGTTCGCAGGACGCCTCTGGTTTGCGACGCATTCGTGATGAACGGGAAATCACCACGGCCATTCTGAGCTTTTGAACATGAAGTTCCCTGAAACCAGCATCGAAAACCTTCGCGGCCTCGGCTACACCGAGGATGAAGCAAGATTCCTCTACATCTGCGCTACGCATTCTGGCTACTTCTCGACTCGTCAATTCTTGGAGTTCACAGGAGCGAAGAGCGGCGACAAGAGCATGGCTTTCACTCAAAAAGTACTCGGCAAGGGCCATGCGATCGCCCGGCTGCTTCTCCGCAATGGGCGCGTCTATCACCTGTTCTCGCGCATCGTGTACCGCGCCATCGGACGGGAAAACCTACGCAATCGCCGCGAGCATGGCCTTGAGCACATTCGCTCTCAGCTGATGATTCTCGATTTCGTGCTCGGGCATCCCGATTACAACTACCTCGAAACTGAACGAGAGAAGATTCTCTATTTCTGTGAGCAATTAAGGGTTCCGCGACAGTTCTTGCCTACAAAACGCTACGCCGGGGCGATTCACAAGAAGGCGACGGAACGATACTTCGTGGACAAATTCCCCATGTTCTTCCGCCCTGACTCTCCTGTGGTGAATTTCACATTCATTGATCCCGGCTGGGAAAACGTCGCGAGTTTCGAGAATCATCTGTTTGCTTACAGCGGCCTCTTTCGTGAGCTTCAGGACGTTCATTTGACCTATGTAGCGACTCGCTCGACGCGCTTTGAAGCGGCCCGAAAGATGTTTCTGTCGATAGTGGACCGTCCTCCGAAAGTTGATGCCGGTGAGGAAGTGCTTCGGTATTTTCGGCTGCGCCAAGCGTGGGAAGCAAAAAAATACGCCCTCTTTTCAAATGACGACATCGAGCGCTTGAACGAATTGACGCAGCGATTCGGCAAGCATCCTTGCCAAGAGAGATACCCGGCATGGAGAGATGGACAGGTGTCAAGCGACATGGTGCGCTCGCAGTTTCGCGATCTCGCCCCGCAACGAAGAGTCACCTTCAACGCGGAATTGGTGGACGGACAGGCCGCTCTGTTCGAAGCTAAGCCGACAAGAAAGCCGCACTCTGAAACCGAAACGAGGGTGAAGACATGCTCGAACCATACTTTCAGTCCACCTTTCAGGCCAGTTTTCGCCGGAGAACAGAAGGAAGCCGCTGAAGAATAAACGAGATGCGCCAACCGCAAGCACAAACCGGAACGCGGCCAAGACTTCCACTTCGGGCGGGAGCGACCCCATGAGTTCGGCTTTCAGCCGCCCAAACCTTCATGGGGTCGCTCCCGCCCTGCCACGCATTCTGCGTGTATCGTCTTGGCCGCGTCCCAGAAACCGAACCAGCAACTTTGTAATGCACTGCGCAATACAAATTGCAACAAAGAGAGGAGACCAGCCGTGCCCATACTAAAAGCGCCACCCAAACAATCCAAAAATGAATCCCTGCAACTCCGCGTCTCTACGGAGTTCAAGCACAACCTCCAACGGTATGCAGAATTCCTCGAAGCCACGCCGTCCTACGTCGTGATTGAAGCCCTGAATCGCATCTTCGACAAAGACCGCGAATTCAAAGCATGGATCGAGCACCACGAGGACAGCATCAGCGAAATACACACTAAAAATAATTCCACTATGGAGACGACTCGGAAATCCTAATGCCTCGCCATCCCCAATTCGGAGTGCGCAGGAGTACGGCCTCCCCGCGACGGCTCGTCCTGCGCCTGGTCATGCTCGACCTCAGTAACGGTTTCTTCAAAAAGTTAGCTGAATCGTTCGATGATCCGCCATCACAGGAACAGAAGGCACGCACGACGCAAACGTTTGAATTGCCTTTGACCGAAGAAGGGCAGGAGACCACAGAGGAAGCAACCCTCGATGCCTCTTCGATTCGTTCCCTCCGCAGCATGTTTCTCTTGCTCGATGAATGGGACCGCGCGTTGGAGAGCGGAAAGACAGAAAATTCTTCCGAGGAATGCGAAATCTCGATTGACACCAAGATTCACTGAGTGCATGTTGAGCAAAACAATTTCCGATGCGGAGGCCAACGTGAAACCAGCGGTCATTTATGCCCGCGTTTCCAGCAAAGACCAAGAACGCGAAGGTTATTCCATTCCCGCACAGTTGAAGCTTTTAAGGGAGTACGCCCGCACGCATGAATTCCAGATTGTGCACGAATTCATTGACGTGGAGACGGCCAAGACTACGGGCCGCAAGCAGTTCGGCGAGATGGTGCGCTACTTCCGTGAGAATCCCTCGTGCCGCATCGCCGTTGTCGAAAAGACTGACCGCTTGTATCGCAACTTCCGCGATTGCGTGACGCTTGAAGACCTGGAAATTGAAATCCATCTTCCCAAAGAAGGCCAGGTCATCAGCAAGGACTCCAAGTCGCAAGCCAAACTTGTGCACGGCATTCAAGTGGTCATTGCCCGGAACTACATCGAGAACTTGCGCGAGGAAGTACGCAAAGGAATGCGTGAAAAAGCCGAGCAAGGCATCTATCCGAGCCGTCCGCCGTTAGGTTACTGCAACAACAAGCTCGAACACACGATTGAGATTGATCCGAAGAAAGCGCCCATTGCGAAGAGGATGTTCGAACTCTATGCCTCCGGCCAGCATTCGCTTGCCAGTGTACGAAAGATTCTCAAGAATGAATTCGGCCAGCTTCTCGCTAAAGGCTATCTCGAACGGTTGCTCAAGAATCCCTTCTACAAGGGCCAGTTCATCTGGGAAGACAAGCTTTACAACGGCACGCAGACGCCGCTCATCAGCGCGGAGCTATTCGAGCAGGTTCAGGCTGTGTTTCGCGGCCACAACAAGCCCAAATACCGCAAGCATGACTTTGCTTTTTCCGGCTTGCTGCATTGTGCCTATGACAACTGCGCGGTAACGGCGGAATTCAAAAAGAACCGTTACATCTACTACCGTTGCACAGGCTATCGTGGAAAATGCGATCTGCCGCGATTCCGTGAAGAGGAACTCGGCGACCGTCTGGCCGTCACGCTCCGCGACATCCACATCCCAGATGACGTGCTGTTACAGCTCGAAAAATCCCTGCTCACCGATAAAGGCCGCGAGGAAGCGATTAGGAAGGAGCAGGGCGAGCGCTGGCAGCGGAGGTTGACCGCTGTGCGCCATCGCATTGACCAAGCCTATCTCGACAAGCTGGACGGTAAAATCACCGAAGACTTCTGGAATCGCAAATCAGCGGAATGGATGAGTGAAGAACAGCAGGTTTTACAGGCTTTGCAAGGCTTGGAGCAACCAAAGCCCGAAAGAATGCTCGATGCGATGAGGACTTTAGAACTCGCGAATAAGGCGTATTTTCTTTACGTTAAGCAAGAACCCGCCGAAAAAGCGAAATTGCTCAAAATGGTGCTTTTGAACTGTGCAGTGGATGCCGCAAGTATTTACCCCACATACAGAAAGCCCTTCGACCTGATCTTTCAACATGCCAAAAATGAGGAATGGCGCGCCCGGAGAGATTCGAACTCCCGACCTTCTGGTTCGTAGCCAGACGCTCTATCCAGCTGAGCTACGGGCGCAACGTTGGGCAATGAGATGCTGTCGCGAAGCTACCGCAAAATTGCCGAGAAACCCCGCGCAAGGATTAAGCGCCTGAAACAAACAAGAGGTTTTGGCCGCGATTCATCGCACTGCAAATAATACCTTATGGCGAGGCGCGTCGCGAGTCAAGATGTCGGCAACACTTCGATTGCGTGTGCGAAGGTCTTTGGCGAACTCCTTGGGCTCGTTTTACGCGCGACGCGAGCGCATTCCCGATCGCCGCACAATCGAGAGCGAAGCCGAGTTGCGCGCCGTGTGGTATATTTCTCCGCCGCAACGCCATGGCTAAGAAAATCAAGGCAAATAAAAGCGTGAAAAGAACATCCGTTCGCGGCGGAATGGCGGCGCGAGGGACGGACCCGAAGCGCGTTCGAACGATTCTGAAGAAACTGGATGAAGCGTATCCTGCCGCGACTTGCGCACTGCGGCACGAGAATCCGTTTCAGCTGCTTATCTCGACGATTCTCTCGGCCCAGTGCACCGACGAACGGGTCAATATCGTCACGAAAGCACTTTTCCCAAAATATCCGACACCGAAGGATTTCGCGTACGCGAATCCTCGGGAACTCGAGCAGGACATCCGGCCCACGGGATTTTTTCGGAACAAAACGAAGTCCATCATGGGCGCGAGCAAACGCATCATCGAGGAATTCGGCGGTAACCTTCCGCGAACGATGGAAGAATTGCTGACGCTTCCCGGCGTGGCGCGCAAAACGGCGAACGTTGTGCTGGGTACCGCGTACGGGATCGCTTCAGGCTTGGTGGTCGATACGCACGTGCAGCGGGTATCCGGACGGCTCGACTTGACGAAGAATATCGACCCGAAGAAAATCGAGCAGGACCTTATGAAAGTTATCCCGCAGGACCGCTGGATTCTGTTTTCGCATCAAATCATCTGGCATGGACGGCGCGTTTGCCAGGCGCGAAAGCCCCGCTGCCTCGAATGCAATTTGGAACGGATCTGCTATTCGAAGGATAAAACCGTGTAAGCGCTTCACCGAAATTCCCTCCTCAATGGACAAGAACTGCGACCGGTACCAGCCACGTGGCGATGTTTGCCTGGTGGTTTTGGTCGCTCTGTCGCGCACGCTCAATCTGGATCGTCCAGGCCATCGGCGATCACGGTCAGGAATTAGCACGCCACCTGACGTACGAGCACATTATCCGTTCGCGCCCCAAAGTTCCGCGCCGCGAGCAAGGTAGATTGGGAGGCAAATGTGCTAGCTATGCTAAAATCGCACGTTACTCACGTCGGGGCGTAGCGCAGCCTGGTAGCGCGCCTGCCTTGGGCGCAGGAGGTCTGGAGTTCGAATCTCCACGCCCCGACCACTAACTCGTGCCTTTTCGATTCGCCCTTGCTGATGCCGGTTGCGCCGGAGCCTGAACTTGGGCCCATTTGGGTCCAAATAGAGGCCTCTCGACGCTCTCTACTGCGCGACGCTGCTCTTCGGGATCGCGCGCAAATAAATCTCGCGCGTGATATCCGGCGAGGGCTGTGGTAGCTCAAACCAGATAGAGTTTTCGATTGGGTATCAATAGGAGGGTGTTCGCCTGAGGTCCGGAGTGAACGCTTGAATTGGCTCACTCGCGAAGGGCACACTCTCAGCAGGGAGAGGAAACGCGAGTGGAGAAACGAAAGCGATATTCCCGGAAGTTCCAGCGTATGGCCGTCGAGCGCATGAAGACGTGCGAGAACGCGCCGGGCTGGCCCAGGAACTTGGGTGACCCAACGGTGCCTCTACAAGTCCTCGGATTCTTTCAATTGCAGGGTGCCCGCGCGCAGCGCATGTTCCTTGAGCATGGCGAACAGTATCGGGACAAAAATCATGACGGCGATGGTCGAAGTCACCATGCCCCCGACAATTGGAGCAGCAATCGGCTTCATCACATCCGAGCCGATGCCCGTTTCCCACAGAATGGGTCCGAGGCTGGCGATCACAGCGGCAACCGTCATGAGTTTGGGGCGAAGGCGGAGGACTGCGCCCTCGATGGTCGCTGCTTCGATATCCTTGTGTTCAAGCAACCCGCCTAAAGCGAGGCGCTTGTCCAGCGCCTCATGCAAATAAACCACCATTACCACGGCGGTCTCGACTGCGATTCCGAAGAGCGCGATGTAGCCGACGGCAACAGCCACGCTGTACTCATAGCCGAGAAACCACTGGAGGATGAGTCCGCCAGTAAGCGCGAAAAACACCGGGAAAAACAGTATCGCTGCCTCTGCTGCGGAGCCGAAAATCATATAAAGCAGCAGAAAGATCACGAATAGCACGATGGGAAGGATCATCTCAAGCCGTTTTTTCGCACGCAATTCAAACTCATACTCCCCTGACCATTTGTAGGTATAGCCGGGCGGAAGAGCTAGTTTAGTCTTCAGCAGCTTGCTGGCGCGCTCGACAAACCCCCCGTAGTCTGTCGTGTCCAGATTAAAATAAATGTAACCGGTAAGCTGGGCTTCTTCGTCACGAACCATGGCGGGCCCGCGCGAGAATGAGATACTCGCCACTTCACTGAGCGGAATTTGTGCGCCCGTAGGCGCGGCAATCAGGACGCGGTTCAGTTCAGGAATGTCGTTGCGAAAGTCCCGGTTGTAACGGATGTTGATGGGAAAGCGCTCGCGTCCCTCGATATTTTCGGCGACATCCTGACCGCCGATGCCGGACTCCACCGCGCGTTGAACATCCGCGACGGTAAGCCCGTAGCGCGCCGCAACCGGCCGATTCACGACGATGTTGATATAGAACCCCTGTGCCACGCGCTCAGCAAACACGGACTGCACCCCGGGCTGGCCCGAAAGAAGGTCGCTGATCTGCGCTCCGAGTTGCTCGATTCCCTCGAGGCTGGGCCCTTGAATTTTCATGCCTACGGGAGTCTTGATGCCGGTGAGTTCCATGTCCAAGCGGTTTTCGACGGGCATTGTCCAAGTATTCGTGAGTCCGGGAAATTGCAGCTTGCCATCCATATCTTGAATCAGCTTTTCGTAGGTCATGCCAGCGGGCCATTGGCGCCGTGATTTGAGCATTATGGTTGTGTCATACATGTCCAGAGGCGCGTTGTCGGTGGCGCTGTTCGAGCGTCCGACCGTTCCGAAAACACTTTCGACTTCCGGGAAGCTGCGAATGATGCGGTCCTGTTCCTGGAGCAATTGCGAAGCCTGACCGATGGAGATGCCTGGCAAAGCTGTAGGCATGTAAAGCGCAGAGCCTTCAAAAAGGGGCGGCATGAACTGGCTGCCAATCTGCCGCGCCAGTGGCACTGTCAGCGCAAGGAGGACGATGGCAAGCGCAACGGTCGTCTTACGAAAACGCAGTGCCAAACGCAAAATGGGGAGATAGATCGCCTGAGTGATGCGCGAGATTGGATTTCTTGTCTCGGGCCGCAGGCGGCCGCGAATGAACAGCGGCATCAGAACCGGAACTAATGTTACGGCCAGCACGGAAGAAAAACCGATGGCCAGCGTTTTGGTCCAGGCTAAGGGGCCGAACATGCGGCCCTCCTGCGCTTCAAGAAGAAAAACCGGCAGGAAGGACACGACTATGATGACCAGCGAAAAAAACAATGCGGGGCCAACTTGTTTGGCCGCATCGAGAAGGATGCGGCGGCGCTCGCGATCTGCGTCCGCAGGAGTCGGAGACGATTCAGCGGGGAAATTCTTGAGAACCTCTTGCCGCTCGGCGAGATGACGGTATCCGTTTTCAACCATAACAATGCCAGCGTCCACGAGCACGCCGATCGCCAGCGCCAGTCCGCCGAGCGACATGATGTTCGAACTGACGTGCAGGTAATACATCGGAACGAACGAGGCGACGACGGCGATCGGGATCGTGAGGATCGGAATGAGTGCCGAGCGAAAATGGAAAAGAAAAATGATGATGATGATACTGACGACGATGGCTTCTTCGATCAAGTCGCGTTCCAACGTGTGAATGGACGATTCAATCAGACCGGAGCGGTCATAGCCTGAACGAATTTCGACTCCTTGGGGAAGAGAGGGAGCGATTTCCGCGATTTTCGCTTTCACTCCGTTGATTACATTCAGGGCATTCATGCCATACCGCATGACGACGATGCCGCTGACCGTTTCGCCTTCGCCGTTCCATTCGGCAGCCCCTTCGCGAATGTCGGGTCCGAAGGAGACAGTACCCAGATTGCGAATGAGGACAGGGGTGCCGTTCTTCGTCGCCACAGGCACGTTTCCCAAATCATCAAGCGATTTCAAATAGCCGAGCCCGCGAATCATGTATTCGGCTCCGCCAAAATCCAGCACGCGCCCGCCAACTTCGTTGGTGCTGGCGCGAACACTCTCGATCACGGTCTCAAGCGGGATGTTGTAAGCTCGAAGCTTATTGGGATCGAGATTCACCTGATACTGGCGCTCAAAGCCGCCAATGGAGGCGACTTCCGCAACGCCTGGAACGGATTCAAGCTGATAACGCAGATACCAATCCTGCAAAGCGCGCAAGTCGGCCAGACTGTATTTGTGGGTGTGATCGACGAGCACATATTCGCAGACCCATCCGGCGCCGGTTGCGTCCGGGCCGATAACCGGATGAACATTGGGCGGCAACCGTCCTTCGATTTGTTGCAGGTATTCGAGGACGCGGGAACGCGCCCAGTAAAGATCCGACCCATCCTGAAATACAACGAAAACATACGAATCGCCGAACATCGTCTGCGCGCGCACGGCTTTGACATTCGGCGCGGCCAGCATCGTCGTTACAATCGGATACGTGACCTGGTCTTCGATGATGTTGGGCGGTTCGCCTGCCCATTCCGTATGTATGATGACTTGCACATCGGAAATGTCGGGCAGCGCGTCAAGCGGAACGCGGCCCATGCACCACACGCCGGCAAGAAGGAGCAGCAAGGTTCCGGTGAAAACCAAAAACCGGTTCCGCGCGCACCAGTCGATTAAACGACCGACCATGTCACATCCCTCCCGCGACGTCCACGTTTAGCTGCTTGCTTGCGACAACCGTTCCATTTTTTTGGGCGACGATGGAAACCTGCCAGACTCCGCCGGCCGGGATTTTTACTTGCGCCTCGTACATACCGTTTCCTCGGTCGGAAAGCTCAAACTCTGCCCGCTGCGCTGCCATGCCCATCGCCGGCATCGCCGGCATGAGAAACACCACTTTCACGTTCGCCCCGGCAATGCCCACGCCGCGCGCATCCGTGAGTTTCACGCGCAGAGTGTTACTGCCTTTGGCTGGAGGAGAAGGCGCGCTACTGAATTCAACGCTGCTTTGCGGCGCGTTCATCGCCGCTGCCGCGCCGGCGCCAGGTGGAGGCGGGATGAAGGAACCAAGCGCTGCCTGCAACTGGCTTTCGGAATCAATCAGGAAATTCGCAGAAGTAACGATGCGCTCGCCCGCTTTCAGTCCTTTCAGCACGGGATATTCATCCCCAACTTGAGGCCCCGTGACGATCTCGCGCGGCTCCAGGTAGCCCTGGCCGTGGTCTACAAACGCAGTCTCGCGATTCCCGGACTGAAAAACGGCCGAAGCCGGGATCACCAATTGTCGGCCCACGGGAATTTCAAGCGTCACGTTAACGAACATTCCGGGCTTGAGCGTCAATCCTGAATTCGAAAAGACCAGGCGCACGCGCGCGGTTCGCGTGGTCATGTCCACTTCGGGGTAGACGAAGTCCACGCGGCCATGGAACGTGCGTCCCGGATAGGAATCCACCGTAAGCGTCGCCGGGTCACCCACCTTCACGCGCCCCAAATCATTCTGAAATACTTGAGCAAAGGCCCAGACGGTTGAGAGTTCGGCGATGGTGTAAAGATTCGTGCCGGGCTGAACGAAAAGGTTCGGCAACGCGTTCCGTTCCACGATGAAACCGGAGGCGGGCGAGTCAATTTCCACGTTTTGCTGAAATCTTCCTCCAGTCTTGAGCATGGAAATTTCGCGCGCAGGCAAGTTCCACTGCTGCAATCGTTCGAGAGAGGCCTCCATGAGCGAGTTCGCGCCGGCGGCCACGCCGGGAACTGTGCTGCTCGAGAGGAGTGTTTGATTCTGTCGTGCAAGGATGTATTCGCGTTCGGTGGTGACCAGGTCGGGGCTATAAATCGTGAATAGCGGCTGACCTTTTCGCACGTATTGATAATTCGCGTTGGCGAATACCTTCTGAATCCATCCTGAAAAGCGCGTTTGGACGTATGCCTGGAGGCGCTCGTCCACAGCCACATTGCCGGTGACGCGGATTTCGTCGTGAACGGCCTTATACTGCACCGTCCCGGTCTTCACGCCAATGCTTTGCATTCGCTGCGGCGAGAGCTGCAAAGGCACCAAAGAAGCTTGCGAAGGCGTAGCCGCAGTAGAGCTTTCAGCTGGCATTTGGGCGGGCATTGCCTGCCTGGCGGATGTTGTGTTTTCTAATGCCGCTCTGGCGCGCCAGCGCCACCAGCCGTAGCCGAGCGCTGCCGCAAGAAGAACGTTTAGAATTAGCGCTGTCCAAAAAGCGTT
>Ga0070732_10002392_pt1 | contig 10167 bp, 9 predicted proteins | sample Coa_R1_5_FD_66449 | JGI IMG/M metagenome (GOLD analysis project Ga0070732, IMG submission 66449) | Surface soil microbial communities from Centralia Pennsylvania, which are recovering from an underground coalmine fire - Coalmine... | ecosystem: Environmental > Terrestrial > Soil > Unclassified ...
CTACGCGCGTTTGCAAGGTGCACATGACGAACAAAGACTAGCAAGGGCTCGGGCGCCAGGTCATCAATGGAACCCAGGCTGTCTATCCCAGAGCTATAAGAGAGTTCAGCTAACCGAGACTGCAGAGGAATTCCGTTGCAGCTCAATTTATTCAGATCCAAGCAGAGGGCTGCCTTAGAAGCCTTTATTTCCACTGGAAGGTGTGAAATGCAGGGTGAAGGAATAGCCCGGCAGGCTTACTGGAACGCTGTAATCGACCGCGACGTAAACTGCGGGCGCTCCTGGAGTTCCAATTCGCTGCACTGTGACGCGCTCAGGCGTGAGCGGGATTTCATGTTCCCGCGCCTTCTTCATGACGGCGTCGATCAAGTCCTGATCGCTCTCATGCGGGTTGGAGCCGCCCACCAGGGCGACGTTTTTCAAATCATCCGTAAACGAATAATTCGTGAGTTCCGGTGGAATGATTTGAAAACCAGCGTAGATCAGCCCAATGATAGCCAGAAACCCGATGATGGCTTTGACAGTACCCATGTCCCACGTTTCTCCCGCGCGGGGAAGGGAACAAAGTTACCCGGCCCGGCGCAGCATTCCCTGAAAATATTCGACGATCGCGCTGATCGTAACATCGTCGACTTTGCGAGTCGAACGTAAAACGACTTCCACGGTGCCTTCGGTAACCTTCTTGCCGACCGTGATTCGGAATGGGATACCGACCAGGTCGGCATCCTTGAATTTGACGCCGGGACGTTCGTCGCGATCGTCGAGGATGACGTCGAATCCGGCGGCCTCGAGCCGTTTGGCGATATCTTCGGAGACGGAATTGACTGTCTGGTCCTTGACGTTAACCGGGGAGACCACGATGTCAAATGGCGCAATGGCCGCGGGCAGCCAGAATCCATTTTCGTCGTTCCCCTGTTCGACGGCCGCGGTCAGGATGCGTTCGATACCGATGCCATAGCTGCCCATGATCGGAGTGACTTCCTTGCCATTCTTATCGAGCACTCGGGCGCCCATGGATTCGGAATAGCGGTAGCCCAGCTTGAAGATGTGGCCGATTTCAACGGCGGTATCGATTCGCAGGGGCTTGCCGCAATTCGCGCAGGCTTCGCCATTTGTCACCGCGCGCAAGTCGGCATAAGCGGTGGGATGAAAGTCCTTGCTTGGAGTCAGATTTTTGAGGTGATAGTCCTTCTTGTTTGCCCCGCCGATCAGGTTCGTACGCCCTTCGAGTGCCTTGTCGACCAGCAGCACGGGTAGGTCAATATCCTTTTTTAGATCTTTTGCCCAGACGATGCCGATGGGGCCGAGATAGCCCGCGGGCGAGTTGAACAGTGCCTCAATCTCGGCCTCTTCCATGGGCCGGGTCGCGGTCGCGATAGTGGCGTTGAGCTTGGCCTCGTTCAATTGATGATCGCCACGCATGAGCACCACGATGGCGCGGGATTTTTTTTTGCCGGCGGCATCGATTGCGTCGGCCATCAACGCCAGAGTCTTGATCTTGTTCTTCGGGGAGACGCCGAGAAACCTTGCGACATCTTCAATGGTCTTTTGTCCCGGAGTGCTGACCAGAAGGGGCTTGCCGTCGCCCTCCGCTTTCAAGTCGGCGACGGTTTCGAGCTTCGATGTTGCCTTCTCCATATTTGCCGCGTAATTGCAGGCGTCGCAGCTCACGATCTGATCTTCGCCGGCAGGCGTGCGCACCATGAACTCGTGCGATTCCTTGCCGCCCATGGCGCCCGAATCAGCTTCGACCACCATGTACTTCAGCCCACAGCGGTCGAAGATGCGGCGGTAGGCGTCGTAGTGCTTGCTGTAGGAGACGTCGAGACCGGCGGCATCGATATCGAAGGAATAGGAATCCTTCATCATGAACTGGCGCACGCGCAGCAAGCCGGCCTTGGGTCGCGGCTCATCCCGAAACTTGGGGGCGATCTGGTACCAGATCTGCGGCAACTGCTTGTAGCTACGCAGTTCCTTGCGGGCAATCTCGGTCATGACTTCTTCTTCGGTCATGCCCAGGCACATATCGCCGCCCTTGCGGTCTTTCAGGCGGAAAAGATTGTCGCCCATGAGCCCCCAGCGGCCGCTGGCTTCCCAGATTTCCCGGGGATGCAGCGCCGGCAAATAGAACTCCTGGCCGATGCGGTCCATCTCCTCGCGGACGATCCGCATTATTTTGTTGAACGAGCGGTTGCCCAGAAACAGATACGAGTAGATCCCGGCGGCGAGTTGACGGATGTAGCCAGCCCGCACCAGGAATTTGTGGCTGGCGACTTCGGCGTCTGCCGGCGCCTCGCGCAAAGTAGGAATAAACAGTTCTGACCAGCGATGCATAGTTTGAATACCGAGCCCCGAGTTGCGAGTACCGAGACACAAGCACCTGCAGCATTCACAAGGGAATTGATTATTGTACCAAGGCGCAGGGCTTAGAGCGCTCTTTGGGAATTCGCAGCTGCAACTATCCGGGTTGCAAAAAGCATCGAAACGCGAGCCTCGATGCAAGTTGCTCGTCAAAATGCGCATACCAGGACGAAGGCCCTCGTGGCGTTATTGCTGACCTTTGCGGCGGGAATTGTCGACATCGTCGGATACATCAGCGTGTACCACATTTTCGTGGCGCATATGACGGGAGCCACAGTTCATTTCGGCAGCAGGATAATGATGAGCGATTGGGCCGAGGCGGCCCGAGCCGGAGCCACGATTTTCAGTTTTGTCGCTGGCTCGGTAATTGGCAGAAGTGTGATCGAAGCTGCCTCGCGGAGACGGAAGCGAACAGCGGCGTCCATGACTCTGCTGCTGGAAGCCGTCTTGATCGTTGTGGTGGTCTGGATCGGGAGACGCGTGATTGACCCTGGCGATCTGGTGGTGACGCCGCTGGGGCCAGTGTGCCTCCTTCTTGGCCTCCTGGCTGCCGCAATGGGACTGCAGACGGCGACGCTGACGCGAATTGGTCCCCTGACCATTCACACGACCTTTGTGACCGGCATGTTGAACAAGGCCGCCCAGGCGGCCTCGGAATGGTTCTTCTGGATTCACGACGAATGGAAGAAACGCCCAAGCCTGGTCCGGTTGATCCGTAATACGAGGGACAACTCCGCGCTCCGCAATTCGCTGTTCATGGCGGCGATCTGGTGCAGCTACGTTATTGGCTCAGCCGCGGGAACCTGGCTCGACCGGCGACAGGAGCTTGAACCGCTTTATCTTCCGGTGGCCATTCTGTTGATCGCGATTGCGGTTGATCAGATTTGGCCTCTATCGATTGAAGAAGAAAGGGAGCAGGCATAATTGGGAACGGCTAGCGCAAGGGTTCACGAGATTCGATCGATTCAGCCTTTCTGGCCCGCAAAGATCGTTTTCTTCGCAGTCATTCTTTGCTCAGTGAACAGCAGCGCCTACTCTGTTCTCACGCACGAAGAACTGATCGACCTGGTGTGGAGTGATTCCATTCGGCCGTTGCTGCTCGAGAAGTTTCCCGGGGCGACGAACGAGCAATTGCGGCTGGCCCATGCGTATGCATACGGCGGTTCAGCGATCCAGGACATGGGTTATTACCCATTCGGGAAAGAATTTTTCAGTGATCTGACTCACTACGTGCGCAGCGGCGATTTCGTGACGTGGCTTCTGCGGAACGCGCAGTCGATCGATGAATATGCATTCGCTCTGGGAGCTCTGTCCCACTATCTGGGAGACTCGCTGGGGCATGCGGAGGCGATCAACCCGGCGACCGCCATCGAGTTTCCCAAGCTGAAGCAGCGATTCGGCCCGTCGGTGACCTATGATGAGAGCCCTCACGGGCATATCCGAACCGAATTCGCCTTTGACGTCGGCGAACTTACCGACAAGGACTTCGCTTCTCCCGCCTATATGAGTCATATCGGCTTCAAGGTACCCAGGAAATTTCTGGAGCAGGCTTTCATCCACACCTATGGATTTGATATTTACGAAGTGCTGGGCCGGGCTCATCCCGCTCTACGAAGCTATCGCACCTCGGTACGCACCCTGATTCCGGCTTTCGCCGAAGCGGAGGTCGTGCTGCACCGGCACCAGTTTCCTTCGCATGGCAACGACGAAGCGGACCACATTTTCGCCGAGCGCGTGGCTCGCACCAATTATGACCGGCACTGGAAGCACACGCTGCGAGGGCCGGGATTCAAGGCGCACCTTCTGGCGATCGTGCTGTTCATTATCCCCAAGGTTGGGCCGGTCTCGGATCTGGCGATCAAAATTCCCAGCGCGGAAACTCGTGAGTCATATCTGCGCAGCGTGAACCACACAGTCGATGTCTTTCGCGAGCAGATCCGTGAACTCGGTGATGCGGGCGCGACCTTCAAGCTGGCCAACATCGATCTCGACACCGGCGATCGCGCGAAGCGGGGAGCTTACCCGCTGGCCGACAAGACTTATGCGCGGCTGCTCGAGCGTCTTACCTCCAGGCGGGATCGAGCCATTCCCGCCGGCATAAAGCAAAACATCACCGATTACTATGCGACGATTGGAATCACGGATAAGTTGGATGAGAGACGAGACGAGCAATTGACTACGCTACGGACGATGCCGACGATCAATTGAAGCCGTCTGCCCGGTCTAGGTGGCCAGTTGCTTCAGGATTTCCTTGCCCAGCTTCTGCGCTTCGCCGAAAAATTTCTGGTACTCCACAAATAGCCGGTTCAGCTCCAGCGATTTGTCGGCGTTCAGTTTCTTGCGCAGAATCATGTCGCGCACGTGCACCGGATTCGGCAGGGTCGCGTCTTCCGTCAATTCTTCGAGCGCCGTATTGGGGTCATAGTGATACATAGAAAGCTCCTCAATGGACTCATTTGGGTCACTAAGCAATTGTGTAATTGAAAGTGACGCTTTTCAACTGCGCGATTACTCGATTTCGCGTTTTCAAGCCGCCCTGGCTACACCAACTCGGTCGTCCACAGGTCATGCAAGTGGACAATCCCCTCCAGACTTCCTGCCCGTCCCACTACCATCAGAGAAGTAATCTTCTTCTCCTCCATCATAGCCAGTGCGGTGGCGGCGAATTCTTCTTTCCGAATGGTCTTCGGGTTATCGGTCATGGCTTCGCCTGCCGTGAGATCCATCACATCTTTTCCGCGCTTTTCGAGCAAGCGCCGCAGATCTCCATCGCTGATGATACCGACGAGTTTGTCACCGTCCACTACTGCAGTTACGCCAAGTTTCTTCCGCGACATCTCGTAGATCACGTCCAGCATCTTGGTTTTCGGAGTCACGCAAGGTAGCGCATCACCGGTGTGCATCAGAGTTTCGACCCGGGCCAACCGTTTGCCCAGCTTCCCGCCGGGATGCAAGTTGGCGAAATCCTCTTCTTTAAATCCGCGACGTTCGCTGAGAGAAACGGCGAGAGCATCTCCCAGAGCAAGCATCGTCGTTGTCGAAGCGGTGGGAGCGAGTCCGAGGGAACACGCTTCCTGGGCCACGGAGCAATCGAGCGCCACCTCCGCTGCCGAAGCCAAGGTTGAAACCACACGCTGGGCGCTGGATTCAGCCGTGGTCCGTCCGGCGTTTCCTGAGCAGATTTCGTCTCCCGTCATCGTGATCAGCGGCACCTGCAAGCGCTTGATGGTGGCCAGCAGGGCGAGAATCTCCTCCGTCTCACCACTCGCCGACAACGCCAGGACCACATCGCCGCGCACCACCATTCCCAAATCTCCATGCAATGCTTCTACGGGATGAAGGTATAGCGCGGGAGTCCCGGTGGAGCTTAGGGTGGCAGCGATTTTGCGGGCGATCAACCCGCTCTTTCCCATGCCAGTAACGACCACGCGCCCGGCGCAACAGTACAGCAGATCGACGGCGCTGTGGAACGCTGATGCCATTGGACCAGCAATGCGATCCGCCAGAGCACGCAGAGCCTCGGCCTCGATGCGTACAACGTTTTCGCCCGTATGCTTCATGCGGAATTAGACAGAGGATGTTAGCACGCGCTGTGCGCGCCCGGTGCGCTAGCGGGTATTGCTCAATCAAGCAGCCAGGGCGGAGTACTCACCGGATATCAAAAGTGGTCTTCGATTGCGGACAGCGGCTTGCGAAGTTCTCCCAGGCCGCGGGCCTGAATCAGGCGGTCCCACGGTCCGGCCTGCCAGTTGTCTCGACTCTTGGAAATGCGCCTCCAAGGTGGCAGGGTCAACATCAAATTGCGGCCGGTCGAATGCACATAAGGTTCGTACATGGAGCGCAGTTTTGCCAATTTATCTCGCGCGGCCTCATCGTTTTTGAGCCGCAAACTGGCCGACAACAAGGATTCGCGCAACGCCTCAAACTCCGTCTCGGGCAACCGATCTTCGGCGCCGGGATCGTGCTTCGCATTCACCACTTGCGCCAGGTCCACTGCGGCATGACGCGCCATGGCAAAAGTCAGCTTGGCCTGTCCGGAATGCACTCCTTCAATGCCGGTCAGAATCAAGGACGTGACATCGAGCATCGTGGTGAGGGCGGCAATCCAGGATTGGTTGCTATGCTGCGACCGGAAAAAGGTCAGAACCGGATAGGAGATCTGGCTCTCCAGCAGTTCCGCCGACCAGCGTTCCCAATCGCGCAGCACGTCATCAAGAACTTTCTGATCCATTCCCGGATCTTCCGAGCGTCCGGCGAGCCGCAACAGCAATTCGCCGGCGGAGGGAGGAGATCCGGCGCGAGCGTCGAGCATGGAGATTTGAATCTCGCGCCGGGAAAACGAGGAGTACACAACCGGGATGTATCCGATCACGACGCCCAGAAAGGCGAAGCCCATGCCGGCTTCGATTACCGAAAGCGCGCGGGCCGCGCCCGACGTCGGCACGATGTCGCCGTAGCCGAGGGTGAAGAACGTCTCTCCACTGTGGTAGAGGATTCGCCCGAACGTGAGTGGTTCGTTGCTCAACTGTTCGTGCCCACCGATGCCGCGCTGAATCAAGGCGAAGCCGAAGATCAGACCGGCAGCCCAGACTCCGAGGAGGAGGATAAGAGACAACGGCCCGAAATATCCCAGGAAATTTTGCTGCCGGGAAGTGGTTTTAATGTGTTCGGCAACTCTTCTCCACGGAATCCAGGTGCGGCGATAGAACCATGCCGTCAACTTGAAATGGCGGGTGACTCGTCTGGGCAGAACGACAGTTTCAAAAGCGTCCAGCAACACTACCCAGATGATGACGAATCCGAAAAAGACCGCGACAATACTGTGCGAGTGCATTGGAATAACGGATTCCCCGCGTTGTTATGGACCTGAAAACCGGTGAAATCTAGATGCGGTGTGAAGGTTACCAGATTCCTGATTCAGTGCCGTGGAATTTCAGCGCGGCTTACGCCAGGAATCCCAGGAATCCAAGATCACGATTGGGGTTTGGATTGAGCCGGAGGCTGAGACTGAGGCGGGCTTTGCGTCTGCCCGTCGGGAGGCTTGGTATTGGCCGGAGTTGTGTTCTTTGGCTTCTTTTTGACCGCCGCAGGTTTCTTGGGCGGTTCGTTGTCGTCCACGACAATTTTTTTCGGCGGTTCGGCTGGGGCTGCAGCTTGCGCAGTCTTCAAATCCGCCCGCAAGCGAGCAATCTCCGCCTCTTTCGAAGCGGATAGAGTCTCGATGCGGTCGGCCAACTGCTTCCGGGTGTTTTCGAAGCTGCTGAGATCACTGGAGAGCGACTGCACGTCATCTTTGGACCCGAAGGCTCCAGCCAGCTCCGCGACATTTCCTAAAACGTCGTAGAGTGCGTCAAGATTTCGGTAGAGCTTGAAGGTCGCAGGCACATCTTCTGGAGAGTTGCGCAGGGTAGCGATGATCTCAGGCAAAGCTCCCTGCAGATTTCGCTCGATCGAATCAACATTGGATAGCGCTTGTTTTTTCGAATTGCCGTCGGTCTTCCAGCGTTCAATGCGCAGTTTCGTCAGATCGTCTTGCGTGGATTTCGAAGTGGTTTCCAGCTGTGACAGCATCCCGTTCAACTGCGACACGGAGGCGTAGGAGACGGGTTGGCCGGCTTGCGCTGAGGCGACAACAGCAGGGCCGCTTTGCGCTGTGTACTGCGAGTTTGCCGGAGCGGGACCGGACTGTCCCAGCACGGCTGCGCTCCATAACAGAGAGGCTAATCCTGGTCTGACGATCGACGGGCAGTTCATATTTAGACGATATGCGCGAACAGGATACTACAACACAAGGATCGGCGTTCATCGGGTGGGTTCTGTACAGGCAGGCACGAGCAAGTCTGCTTCAAATTCCTTTCGGCAGCAGACATCGACCCGGTCCATCCGGGCCGACCCGCGTTCGACGTGCCCCCGGTTGGCCGCAATCGTACAATGAATTCATGTGGAGAATCGGCAGACTCCTGCCTGCTGGCGTGCTCGGAGCCGTGGTCCTGTTTGCGTTTGCAAGGCTGGCTTCCGGGGAAGATTCCGCGCGTCGTCTGATCCTCAAGGATGGTTCGTACCAGTCAGTTACGAAATACGAGATGAAGGGAGATCGCGTCCGGTATTTCAGTTCAGAGCGGGAGGAATGGGAAGAACTGCCAAACTCTCTGGTGGACTGGCCGGCGACGGAAAAATACGAGAAAGAGCGCGCCGCCGGGGCAGCGGCGCCGGAAGCCGTGCAACTCGACCGTGAACTCGAACACGAACATGAACTGGAGGAGGCCACACTTCCTCAGGTTGCGCCCGGACTGCGGTTGCCCGAAGCTTCGGGCGTGTTTTTGCTCGACAGCTTCCAGGGAGAGGCGCAGCTGGTCGAGCTTCAGCAAACCGCCGGAGACGTGAACCGCAACGCCCGAGGCAACATCTTGAAGGGAACGCTCAATCCGATCGCGGGGATTAAGCAGAACATCGAGCTTGATGGCAGCCATGCGACCGTACAGTCTCACGTTGCGGTTCCAAGCCTGTATATCAGTGCGGATTCGTCAGCGCAGGCAGGAGGAGAGGGCAATTCGAGGCATGAAGAGCGATCGTCCCCGGCACAGCCGCAACAACCGCAGCAGCCCGAGCAAGCGATCGTGCCGTTCGATAAATTTCGCATCGTGCGCACCGAAGTCAAAAACGGCAAGCGCATTGTGGGCGATGTGAGACGCGCGCCAACAGGGAAGATCAGTCAGCAGCAGCATTTCGTGAAGACGACCATCACGAACATCAGTGGAGGTTGGCTGAAGCTCACGCCCACCGAGGATCTGGCACCGGGGGAATATGCCTTGGTCGAAATGATGGGGCAGGAAGGGATGAATCTTTATTTATGGGACTTCGGCGTGAATCCCAAGGCGCCAGCCAACACGAATCCGTGGAAGCCGGACACCAAAACCAAAAATGCACCTGCGCCGAAGGCGGACCAACCTGCGAAGTGAAATGCACAATCATTCTGGTGCTGAGAGGTATCCCAGTGTGGTTGGTGTAATCGCGTTGCAGGATGAGATGTGTTACTTCAGCACGCCGCGCTGGGCGATTCCGATATTGTCTCGTGTGGAATTCTTGACCATGTACATCATTCCGTCGGCCTGGCGGATGACGTCGTGAGCGGTGCGGGCGTCGTGGGGATACGTCGCCAGCCCGATCGAGGCACGGATGTTCAGGTTCAATCCTTCATCGCGGCAAAAGATACTGTCGCGCAGGGCTTCACGGAGACGCTTGGCGACGACCAGGGCCTGATCTTTCCCGGTCTGCGGCAGGAGCACAACAAATTCATCGCCGCCATAGCGGAAGGCAAAGTCGATCAGGCGCAACTGCGCTTTGATCAGGTAGCCGATCTCGGCCAGCAGCTTGCTCCCGACCAGATGGCCGTGCGTGTCATTCACAGCTTTGAAGTGGTCGAGGTCGATGAACAAAATACTGAACTCGTACCCGAAACGCGATGACCGGTAAACCTCGGTGTCGAGCGTCTTGTAGAGATGACGCGCGTTATATAGACCGGTGCAATCATCGGTGATGGTGAGTTCCTGGATCTTTTCGACCCAGCGCGCGTTTTCGATAGCGATGGCCGCGTAGTCGCACAGCGCCTGCAGGAAAAACAGTTCCGGTTGCGTGAACTGCGACATGTCCACATTGACGAGCTGGATGACGCCGAGAACGCGCAGCTTCGAACGCAGCGGCACACAGATGACTGATCGCGTTTCCCATTGCGTGGTTTGGTCGACGCGGCTCGCAAACGCCGGGTCGGTGCGAACATCGGGCACGACGCGCGCCTCGCCGTTTTTG
>Ga0070732_10002393_pt1 | contig 10165 bp, 11 predicted proteins | sample Coa_R1_5_FD_66449 | JGI IMG/M metagenome (GOLD analysis project Ga0070732, IMG submission 66449) | Surface soil microbial communities from Centralia Pennsylvania, which are recovering from an underground coalmine fire - Coalmine... | ecosystem: Environmental > Terrestrial > Soil > Unclassified ...
CATGAGTTTTCTTAGGCATGCCGATCTATCGCCCGATGGTCACTTCACCCCCATGCAGGGAAAAGCGGAAACAACAGCCAAACTGTCGCCTCCGCTTGTGACACATCGGTATGATGAGTCCGGGCCGAGTATTCCTGGCGAGTTGCTCTCCAGCAGAGCTCGCTTCTGCTTCCTCGACAAGGTTCAGTATGTCAGAAACTCAGGATTGTTTTCCAGGAGCTTTGGAATGATGAAAAAAAGTAATTGACAGGGACACGCAGCCTCATAGAAGGCGATTTTGTAGCTGCTAAAACCTCAAAGATCAACAAGCACAACTTTCCTCCTCTGTTCTTGTCAGTGGAAGCAGTGAAGCTATTTGAGTCATCGCCGCCTTGAATGTATAAAATGTGAAAACGTAATTGTTTAGCGCCTCATAATTACGAAATTCATTATCACCAGGAAAGGAACCACCAGGGCAAGGAAAACGTGCGGGGAAAGTGCGATGCCGAGAGCGATTGGGTGGTCTGCTTGAGTACTACGAACCTGAGGCTGCATGACTGCGGTCGAATTATTTGACCAAACGGGTCTACTTTTCCTCCGCCGCATGACCCCGCTTTCGCGGCGTGACGCGGTCTAGTATTGCTCCGGCGTTGACATATGCTGCGACCGCAGATTTCTTGGATAGAGTTATCTAATGCAAAATGGCTAAATTTTGTTTGGCCGTTGCGGAGTGGGGCAACAATCAGCCGCGCAAAAATCGGGCGAGGAGCCCATCACGCCGAGGCAGCGGCGTTCAGCCCCATTCGTCCGTTCCAGGACCAGCTCGCGGATCATGGATACAAACGCAGGATGGCAGCCCACGGTGGCGGCACGAACCATGTTGAGGCCCAGGGTTTCACATAAGGCGCGGGCTTCCGTGTCTAAGTCGTAGAGCACCTCCATATGGTCTGACAGAAATCCGATCGGCACGATCACGATGTCGGTCGCGCCTCCGCCAGCGTGCAACTCGCGGATATAGTCGCAGATATCGGGCTCGAGCCAGGGCTGCTCGGGAGGGCCGCTTCGGCTTTGATAGACCAGCGGCCCGGTGGTGTGAGCCAACATCTGGCATACCAGCCGGCAGGACTCCTCCAGTTGTCGCACATAGGGGCTGGTTTCGGCCATAGAGAGAGGAATGCTGTGGGCGGTGAAAACCACGGACGCCGAAGCGCGCCTTGGGGCCGGGACTTGATCAAGCGCAGCCGAGACCTGATCCGCCATGGCACGGATGAACCCGGGGTGGTTATGGAAGGCGCGCAGCTTATGAATTTCCGGTGCTCCGTGTCCGGCCGCAGCTCGCGCTAGCTCGACGTTCTCCCGATACTGCCGGCAGCCCGAATAAGATCCGAATGCAGACGTAGTGAAGGCCAGGGCGCGGCGAACTCCGTCTGTCTGCATGCGTCGGACCGTGTCCACCAGCATCGGATGCCAGTTTCGGTTCCCCCAGTAGATCGGCAGAGCCAGCCCATGGGTCTTGAATTCGCATTCCAGTGCCGCAATCAAAGCCCGGTTTTGGTCATTGATGGGGCTCTTGCCGCCAAAGTGATAGTAGTGCTCGGCCACCTGAAGCATGCGCTCGCGCGGTACGTTTTTCCCGCGCAGCACATTCTCCAGGAACGGGATAACATCGTCTTTCTGTTCTGGTCCCCCGAAAGAGACGATTAACAATGCGTCGTATTGCATTTTTCTCCTTGGCTGGGTGCTTCAAGCAGTGGTCACGATCACTGCGCTGCAAGATTGTTTGCCTATGCGGCGGTATTTGTGGCGTACTGCTGAGTCGAAATAGATCGCGTCGCCTTGGTCCAGGGTGTGGGTGTCAGAGCCGATGGTCAGCTCCAGCTTGCCGCCGATCAAGTAAAGCAGTTCCACTCCCGCGTGCTGGTGCATCCTTATGTTTTCGGCGGGTGGAGATTCAAATTCCGCGTAGAACGCGTTCAGCTTGCGCTCGGTGGTTTTGAAATCGAGACTCTCGAAGTGGTACGTAATGGGCGCGCGGCCGGGGCTCTCGGGAAAACGCAAGCGCTCCGCCTTGCGCACGATGGATACCACATGGCGCTTGCGCTCATCGGTGAAGAAATAGTCCAGGCCAACCCCGAACACCATGGCAATCCGCAGCAGCGTGGGCAAGGTGGGGAACAGCTTCCCACGCTCCAGCTTTGACAACATTGCCGCTGACAGGCTGGTGTGCTTGCCAAGTTGGACCAGCCCCATGCTCTTTTTCAGCCGCAGGGTGCGGAGTTTCTCTCCCAGCGCATAAGGCTTGAGTCCATCCACAATCGTCTTGTTGGCCACCCGGCCCCCTTACTGTTTTCTCACGGGTTTAAAAAGCTATTGCTTCTTTGACTGCCAGGCACATGACTTCATCATTGCCACGTTATTTTCATTATAGGACAAATAATGTTCTTTATAGTTAATACATCGCACCGGCAAATGGTGCAATAACAAAAAGGAGACAAGATGAAAATAACCGCATTAGGGCTCATCCTGGCAGTCTTACTCGGCACCACGGCCACGCGCGCTGGTGCAGCGGACAAAGACATCATTGACACAGCGGTTGCGGGATCTTTCAAGACCCTGGCTGCGGCGCTTCAAGCGGCAGATCTGGTTGACGCCTTAAAGGGAGAGGGCCCATTCACGGTCTTTGCCCCAACCGACGATGCCTTCAAGAAGCCTCCCCCGGGAACTTTGGAATCGCTGCTTAAGCCTGAGAACAAGGAAAAGCTGCGGGCCATCCTCACCTACCACGTGGTATCGGGCAAGGTCACGGCCGCGGAGGTCGTTAAACTCTCGTCCGCGAAAACCCTTAACGGACAAAATGTGACGATCAGTACCCATAAGGGCAAGGTCATGGTGAACAACGCCAACGTGGTGAAGACAGATATCGCAGCTTCCAATGGCGTGATCCACGTGATCGATACGGTGATCCTGCCCAACAGCAACTGACAACTTGACCAAGACACATTCCACAATTCAAGGAGAACAAAATGAAAAAATTCGATGTACTTGCAGCAGTATTATTGGTTGTCGGCGGGCTCAACTGGGGCTTGGTGGGCATTGCCCATTTCGACTTGGTAGCCACGATCTTCGGCCTGAAATTTGGCGAAACCTCAGCACTCAGCTCAACCGTATATGTACTCGTGGCCCTGTCCGCGCTGTATCAGGCGGCTTCCTTCAAGGCCATCCAGCGGCGCTGGGGGCATGAGCAGGCCCTCGCAACTCGGTAAGCAACTCACAAAGGCGAACGGGGGAGCGCGGATTCAACTCCCCCATTTTTTCCCCATGAGGAACATGATCCAGCAGTTAAGTGAAGATCCTCGCGTCACCGTGCGGAAAGCTGGGCCACCGGACCCGGACGGCGACTGTGTGGTGTATTGGATGCAGCGGTCCCAGCGGGCCATAGACAACCCCGCTCTGGATTTGGCCGTGCATGCGGGAAATGAGTTAGGTAAGCCGGTGGTTGTCTTCTTCGCGCCGGCGCCATTCTGCCCCCAAGCCAACCTGCGCCATTTCAGCTTTCTTGCTGACGGCATACCCGATGTCGCGGAGGCCCTGGCGCGGCGCGGCGTCGGCTTTGTGCTGCGCGCGTATCCGCTGCACAGCCTGTTGAAGTTCTGCCAGGAAGTGAAGGCTTCCATGGTTGTTGGCGATGAGAATCCGCTGCGCGATCCGGAGGACTGGCGGTCGCGCGTAGCGCGGCAGATTCGCGTACCGTTCTGGACGGTGGACGCTGACGTGATCGTGCCTTCCCGGCTCCTGGGACGCGAGCACTATGCCGCTCGTACCATAAGGTCCCGGCTTCATCAGTTTCTCCCTGAGTTTCTGGTCCAGCCAGGCAATCCTGAAGCGCGCGTGCCCTGGGCTTCGCCACCGCGCCTCCGCTCGCTGCCCTGGGAACAGGACTTCACGCGCGGATGGACTCTGGACCGGTCCGTGCAGAGAGCCGGCCATTGGCGCGGCGGAAGCAAACAGGCGATGCAAGCACTTCATGCCTTCGTGCAGCAGAGACTTGGCGACTACCCGGCGCAACGCAACCGCCCGGAACAGGATGGCACCAGCCGGCTCTCCCCGTATCTGCGCTTCGGCCATCTAGGCCCGCACACGGTGGCCCATGCCATCCAAAAAACCGACGCGCCGGTGCCGGCGAAACAGGCGTTCCTGGAGCAGCTCATCGTCCGACGCGAGCTTGCGGTGAACTTTGTCCGGTTTAATTCTTCATACGACTCCATGGAGTGTCTTGAGCCATGGGCCGACCGCTCGTTCGCGGAACACACCGGCGACCGCCGGCCCGTCATTTACAGCGACGCGCGGCTCCAGAACGCCGAAACCCACGATCCTCTGTGGAATGCCGCGCAGAAGCAGATGGTGCTTACCGGCTGGATGCACAATTACCTGCGCATGTACTGGGCCAAGAAGATCCTCGAGTGGAGCCCTTCAATCGCGGTTGCGTTTCAGCGCGCGTTGCAGCTCAACGACCGTTATGAACTGGATGGACGTGACCCCAACGGTTATGCGGGAATCGCTTGGGCCATCTTGGGCAAGCATGATCGTGCCTGGTCTGACCGGCCAGTATTCGGAAAAATCCGCTACATGTCTCTTGCCAGCACCGCAAGAAAATTCGACTCAAAGAAATTCATCGCACAGGTTGCCGCTCTCGAAGGTGTCCATGTCTGATCGTGGCTGGCTTATGCTTTTCTTGTTCACCCTCGCTTGCTTTAGCGCAGCGGCGGTTGGAGTTGCCTCGACATCTATGTCGGTTAACACGTGGTACACGCAATTGCGCAAGCCTGCCCTCAATCCACGGAACTGGGTTTTCGGGCCAGTTTGGTTTGTGCTGTATCTGTTCATGGCGGTTAGCGCCTGGTTGGTATGGCGGAACGCCGGCTGGAACGACGCCAGGTACGCTTTTGTCTTGTTCTTTGTTCAGTTGGGCCTTAACGTCGCTTGGTCAGGGTTATTCTTTGGACTTCGCTCACCAGGAGCAGAAATGGTTGAAATCTTTTTCTTGTTGGCAGCGATTTTTGCCACCACCATTGCCTTTCTTCATTTTTCCAGGACTGCATTCTGGCTCATGATGCCGTACGCGGCGTGTGTGCTGTTTGCCACCTCTCTCAATTTCCGCCTGTGGCAGCTGAATTTTGGTTCAGTATGAGAATCCTGGTTACCGGCGCAACCGGATACGTCGGCAGCAAGTTAGTGCCTAAACTGATAGAGGCTGGGCACGAAGTAACGTGCATGGTGCGGAATCGTTCACGCGTGAGCGAGCAAGGCCTGGCGGGAGCACGTCTTGTTCAAGCCGACGCGCTTGACGCCGCCGGCTTGCTCCCGGTGCTGGAAGTCATTGATGTGGCCTACTATCTGATTCACTCTATGGCTGGTGAGAAGGCTGGATTCGCTGAGCGCGACCGGCGCGCTGCGAGCAACTTCGCCACGGCAGCGAAGCAGGCCGGAGTACGGCGCATCATTTACTTGGGCGGTCTAACCACTCAGACTTCAGCCATATCTGCGCATCTCAAAAGCCGTCAGGAGACCGGCGCAGTGCTGCGCGAATTTGGTCCGCCGGTTACCGAATTTCGCGCGGGCATCATCGTGGGCAATGGCAGTGTGTCCTTTGAGATGATTCGTTACCTTACGGAACGGTTGCCGGTGATGATTTGCCCGCGATGGGTAGTCACCCGCACTCAGCCGATCGCGATCAGTAATGTGCTCGAATATCTCGTCGCGACGCTGGAAGAGCCTAGGTCTGCGGGCGAAATCATCGAAATCGGCGGGGCCACTGTCGAGACATATCGGAGCATGATGCTCGTCTATGCCCACACACGGGGACTTCGAAGGTGGCTGCTTCGTGTTCCCCGTGCTTACGCCCCGGCTTTCTTCCTACTGGCTCAACCTGGTCACGCCAATTCCAGCAACCATAGCTCGTCCACTCATTGAGGGACTTCGCACCGAGGTTGTCTGCACAAGGCCCTCGGCCCAGAGTCTCTTTCCTGCAATATGCCCGATCTCCTACACGGCGGCGGTGGAAGCTGCTGCGGAACGGCCGGTCCCGGACGAATCCTTCCAACGGGTTGTTCCCGAGAACGCCAAGCATGCATGCGTCAGGCGCGAGGGGTTGATCTGCGATGCCCGGCAGACGGCTGTGCAGGCGCCCCCTGAGCGAGTATTTGCTGTTTTGCAGAACCTCGGTGGCGAACGTGGGTGGCCTTATGCCAACCTCTTGTGGCAGCTGCGGGGATGGATTGATCATTTGTTGGGAGGTGTTGGCATGTCCCGGGGTAGGAGCCACAAGGGACCATTCAGGGCAGGCGAGTATGTAGATTTCTGGCGCGTCGAGCAAGTGGAATGCTCCAAGAGCCTTCTGCTGCGGGCAGAAATGAAGCTGCCGGGCCGAGCTTGGCTGCAGTTCCTGCTTACTCCTCACGCTCAAGGCGAGACGCTTCTCCGTTGCCAGGCTTGGTTTGAGCCACGTGGATTGGCCGGCGAGCTTTATTGGTGGCTCCTCTACCCTATTCACTGCTTGATTTTTCGGGGCATGCTGAAAATGCTCCAAAGCCAATCGCAGGAGGGACAGCAGAGTCTCTTGATGGAGTCTCTGGCATGCGAGAAACCCGCGGCAGCAGACGAGGAGAAGAAGACTTCCACTACCCAGAATCTCTAGTCTAGTTTGTGACAGAGAATAGGAGTGGTTCAAGTTTCAAGAGTTCGTAACGCAAACTGTGTCACGAGCGGAGTCACCTCGAGCAGATGTAGATAGAAATGAGACTGTAGCAGCCTCCAGAAACAATAGGATTCAACAGCTTTCAACGAACGGCTTGCAACAGGTTCAATATCAATCACTTGAAAATACCAAGTTTCAACAGGGTTGCATAAGGCCCTGAATCTGGTTCGGGATCAGGGCGTCGGAGGTTCAAATCCTCTCTCCCCGACCAACTTCTGATCATTCTTCTAAATCAACAGTTTAGGAAGACACCCATTTTCTTCAATTTCCATTCAAAGATCGACAAGTCATTTGATTTGCACCAATTGGCTCCGGTTCAAAAATATCTGAAAACAATGCGGCGAGTTGGTGCGTAACAAAATCATGAAAGTGGGGCACTTCGATTCAGTGCGGCTCAGTGCACGGTTACGTTCACGGTCACAGCGCCGAAGGTATTGCCGGAGTTAGCCGACACCGAGACTAAATACGTTCCCGCAGGCAACTCCGACCGCAGGTTTGGCCCCATTGCCGCTGGAGCCGGACAGCGACAAATTGCAAAACTTTCTTGAAACGCTTTGCTCTCGTCTTTCACTATCTAAGTAGGGGTGTCTCTAGCCAGGGAGTCCTTTAAGGCAATATCGAGGTTGAGATGATGCTAGCCCAATTCTGCGGAACATGTGGTAGCTCCCTCAGAACCGTGCAAATCGAGAACCGTCCGCGTGCACAATGTACTCAGTGTGGGCGCATACACTACATGCAACTGATTGTGGGTGCTGGAGCGCTGATCGAAATCAATCAACGGATTCTCCTTATCCGGCGGGCCGCAGAGCCATTCAAGGATTGCTGGGGACTGCCCGGAGGTCATGTTGAACACGACGAAGATCCCGCTGTTGCGGCAGCCCGTGAAGCGGAAGAGGAAACCGGTCTCGCGGTCCAAGTTGGGAGGCTCGTTGATGCTTACTTCTTTAACGACCACCCGAAAGGCTGTGGGATATTTCTCGTCTATGAGATGCTCGTGGTCGGTGGCAAATTGGCTCGTACCGCCGAAGCTACTGATGCCGCATTGTTTGCCGCAAGGGATATGCCACGTGAACTGGCGGGCGGTGGACACAGCAAGGCCGCGCTTGCCTGGAGGAACTCTCACAACCACACTGGTGAGATCAGCTAGATCTCTTGCGCGGACGGACAATAAAGCGTGCTCTTAAGTAAGATGGCTTTGGCGGGCGAAAAGAACTTAAGGCAATAAAGGTTCGGGGAAACATGCCTCAGCAGTCTGCAGAAACGGCAAAACGTAGCAAGGAAACCGGAGATCGTGGTGAACAAAAGGCGATCAGGCTCTTAAGACGATGGTTTCGCTCGGTGGCATCTACTGCGTTACCGGCGAAGGACGGTGGTGTCGATATCATTTGCTCGCATTGGGAGCCGCCCAGCCTTGGCCGCGATGCAGCGGTGACATTTTCAATTCAGGTGAAGGCAGGAGATTCCTTTTATGATGGCCTTCGCATCAAAACGACTTCATTTAATTTCTGGCTGGAACACCTGGAATACCAGCCGCTCATCATTTTTCATTTCCCCGATCCCACGACCAAATCCGGCTATCCGCTATATGTGCTTGTACTCCACCAGTGGGTCTTAGAAAACTTATCCAAAGTGCGGAACAGGCTGCAACATAACAGCCATGTCTTTATCCCACACACCGAGCTTATTGAGGTGACCAATGACGGTCTGCTGAGACAGCTTCTTGAAGACGAGCAAATGCGGGTATTTGGCCGCACACCATCGCGCTTGTCAGTTCGTAAAGATTCATATTTCCGCGAAAGCCAATTCCTTCTTGATTTCCCATTGGTCGTACATGGTTGGGAGGCAGCAGAGCTAGGGATCGGGCAACCAGGATCGTCAGAGGATACCATCGCTGGCAAATTGAAAATCTTTGATCTCCATCCGGTCGACCGGGCTCCAGAGGAGCGCCTTGAGCAAGCCCAAATGCAACTTTATAACGCTTTACTGGGGGACGAATCCAGAGACGACTGGTTTCTCATGTCGCAATTCAACACTTGGTCAGTGGCTGCGGCGCGAGCAATGGCTTCCAAATACGAAGGATTTCTACCTCTTCTCTGGAGAATCTTGCAGACATGGCGACGTCGCCCTTACTCGGACGTCCTGGTCGCATTGCAAATGCTCGCCGTTCTCGGCAATGTTGACCGCAAAGCAGCTCACCACACCGCGATTCATCTTCAGCGACTCATTGCAGATATTCGCGTTGAAAACTTCAATGACTTCCGACTCGTGCATCACGGGTTGTTAGCGCAAGCGGAGCTTCTGGCTGATCATACCGCTGCAATTAAAGCCGTACGGCTGGCAAGGCGCTTTCCATCGTTTGAGATCCAGCATCTCCGTCGGTATGGTTGGGGGTTCGGACCTCACGTACCAAAATACTATGAGCGCTTGGTTCAGCGAGACACCGTGCGGGCAACTAATGCACGCGACTACCACGTCGGTATGAAAGTGTTTGCGGAAGAACTCCTATCGGACTTCAAAGCTAAGCGTCGCAAGTAACCCTCTGGAACGTCTTCATATTGCGAGTGAGCATCGCTACGATGGCCCATCGGCTTTACTCGCGTCACGAACGGAATGCCAGCCGCACATCGGCAATTATTCACTTATCGTCAGCGAACAGAGATGCCACTACAAGCACTGGAAAAGCAATGACGAAAAGCGGCATTGCCAATACGGTCACAGCTACTGTCCCTGCGCAAAAACCAACATGCGCAACGACCTTAGCAAAAAGTGTTCGGCCAAGCTGATGAGGCCGGCCTTTGCCGCCAGCTCGGCACCCTTACCAACCGCCCCGTTTCCCGACGCGACAGTTGCGATTGCCCCCAAAATGCCCGGTCCAACAGCGTTTGCGGCTTTTCGAAACCGCGGGCTGTTCTCCACGAGCTCGTTAAGGGCGTCTCCCGGATACTCTGGAATCAAGTCGCTCACAGAAGACCGGACAATTGCGATTGGTCTTGATGAATGCTGCGGTTCTCTGAGGTTGTCGCAGCCACAAATTCGTATACAGCAGGGCGAGAAGCCAAAAGACAAGGGCCACGGAAATCGTTGAAGGTCAAGTGTTTACGTCCTGAACAGGAGACCCGACCCTCTAGGCCCAAGCCAGGGGCTTGGCCGCCACGAAACGGGATCGTTGTCATTCGGCATTTTGGTGTTCAGAAATGGGTTCTGGGAAGTGGTGTGTCTCCGATCAAACGGCTTAAGTTAACGCTTATACCCGGTGACGGGTGGGTAACGAACGAAAAGCAATACATCGAGCCGCGTAGCGGCGACACGCAGGAGATTTTGGCCGCACAATGGCTGCTGGTTGCTTCGATGCAACTATCCCCAAGATTCCCAGTGCGGGGTTGAGGCGCGGAAGATGGCTGAGCGGGATGGGATCCAGGCGGGGATGCGACG
>Ga0070732_10002394_pt1 | contig 10163 bp, 8 predicted proteins | sample Coa_R1_5_FD_66449 | JGI IMG/M metagenome (GOLD analysis project Ga0070732, IMG submission 66449) | Surface soil microbial communities from Centralia Pennsylvania, which are recovering from an underground coalmine fire - Coalmine... | ecosystem: Environmental > Terrestrial > Soil > Unclassified ...
ATTTCACCGGCATGATCGATGCCAGTGGTGCTCCTGGAAAAAACGCTCCGGCTAACAATACTGGCGCAGGTGGCGGAGGTGGTGGCGGCTACGTCATTCTGTCGGCCGTGAACTTCATCGCCAACACCGGCACCATCAACGTCAGCGGAGGTGCTGGTGGAAGCTGCGGCTCGAATACGGGTTGCGGAAACGGCGGAAACGGCGGAAACGGCTGGACCTACTTCCAAAACATCCAATGATTTCTGGAGACATAAAGATGAAGAAATTAATTCCCAGTCTTTGCTTAATAGTTTTTATCGCCGGAATCTCTCTCGCCGCACAGGCACAAGGCACGGCTACTCCCGCGTGGTTAAGCTTCGTCGCGGACGGCTCTGCTGGCAGCTTCTCCTGCACCACGGGAACTTGCAATCTGGGCGACGAGCGCTGGGTGAGCTCGTTTAACGTATCGGCCGGCGCAACCCTCGTGGTTGCGTCCAACAACGGTCCTTTGATCATCCGCTCGCCCGGCACCTGCAATATCGCGGGCACGATTTCCAACAGCGTGAACACCGGAAACGGTGGAGGCGTATTGAACGAGGGAGATTTTGGCGGAGCAGGTGGCGGCGGTGGCGGCGGTTCCCTCGCGGGACGAGGCGGGCTTGAGAGTGTCGGGCCGGGCGGCCTGCCCATCGTCAATTTTGGTAGCAAGGGCGCAGCCGGCGGCGGAGCGGGCGGAAACGCGCAATCGACGACCACTGGACAACTCCATGAATTGCTCAGTGGCGGAACGTTTTGGCCGAATGGCGGAGGCACGGGCGGCGTCGGCGGCGGCAATGGTTCCGGAGCTTCCGGTGCCCAGGGCGGCAACGGTGGCGGCCCTGTTATTTTTGTGTGCAACACGATCAATTTCACCGGCGCCATCGACGTGAGCGGCGCCCCCGGCTCTCCAGCGACGGCCGACAACACCGGCGCAGGTGGCGGTGGCGGCGGAGGCTACGTGATCCTCTCGGCCGTCAACTTCACCAATAAGGCCGGAACGATCAACGTCAGCGGCGGCCCGGGCGGAAGCTGCAACGGGCACGTCGGGTGCGGGCCGGGCGGCACCGGTGGTAACGGTTGGTATTACTTCGAAACCATAAAGTGACAATTAGAAATTCTGGGGATTGAGGGAGAAAAAGGGGACCTGCAATGAAGAGAGCACTTTCATTTTTCCTGTTGGTAGCAGTCGCAGTGGCATTTCGTTCGCAAGCTGCGGCGCAGACCACTGTCACGCCTGGCTGGATGGCTTGGCTGGGTGATGGTTCCGAGGGGGACTATTCGTGTTCGTCAGGCCAGTGCGTGCTGAGCGGAGAACATTGGGTCTCTTCGTTCACGGTGTCAAGTGGGGCGACGGTAGTGAACACTACCGTGAATAATCCCGTCATCATTCGCTCCACGGGGGCCTGCACCGTCTCCGGAACCATCTCGAATAGCGGAAACACGAGCGGAGGAGCCGGAGTCAACTTTAATGGCGACTTTGGCGGCGCTGGTGGCGGCGGTGGCGGCGGAGCATCATTTGCATATATCCAAGGACAAGGTGGTTTGGGCACCGTTGGCCTCGGCGGTTTGCCGATCGACAACGGCGGCAACGGCGGATCTGCGGGCGGAGCGGGGGGAGTTGGGCAGTCTGTGGACCGAGGTCAATTCCATCAGATCTTAAGTGGCGGGAGCTTCTGGCCAGTGGGGGGCGCCGCAGGCGGAAAGGGCGGCTATAACGGACACGGCACGGGTGGAGGGAACGGCGGCGTCGGCGGTGGCCCGGTCATTCTGATTTGCAGTTCGCTCAACTTCACCGGAACGATCGACGCTAGCGGCGGCAACGGTGGACCTGCTCCCGTCGTTAACACGGGTGGCGGCGGCGGGGGTGGCGGTGGCTACGTGATCTTTTCGGCTCTGAACTATGTCGCCAACACAGGAACGGTCAACGTCTCCGGAGGAAACGGCGGCGGCTGCGGTGCCAACACTGGCTGCGGAGCCGGTGGCGCAGGCGGCAGCGGTTTTACCTATACACAGACCATCCAATAGCAGTCGTTAGCAGACGTCGCCTCTAGGATCTGCCACCAACAATGCGCAATGCCAGATTCGGCGTTTTGCTTGCCTTCGCATTGCTAGCTCTTGCTGCATTCGGATCGTCCCAAGCCATTCCCAAGAGTTTTTGGGGGCTGCACGTGAATCATCCAGACAGTTATCCGGTGAAGGTTCCGTATGGGGAGTGGCGTGGTTGGGATGCCGGAGTGCAGTGGCAAAACGTAAGCAAATGCCCCGGACCGAGTTCGCTATGTCAAAGAGACCCGGCTCGTAGCACTGTCGATTGGAGACGTTTGGATGCCACGCTCGAGAATTTAAAACAGGCGGGCGTTGACGATGTTCTCTACACGCTGAACCGGACACCCCAATGGGCCACCCCGGAACCGAACGATTCCAACTGTGATTACGGGAGTGGGGAGTGCTGGCCCCCTCTCGGCGTGAACTTCGATGGTAGCGGCTCCAACGCGATCTGGAAAGATTGGGTGAGCCGCATTGCCAATCATGTCAACGATCCCAAGTTTCGTAAGAACCACGCCCACATAAGATATTGGGAGCCTTGGAATGAATGGTTTGATAACTCCTATTTTGGGTGGGGGCCGAAGGTGGGAGCGCACCTCACGTATGCCCAGATGCTGCGTCTGACGGAGGACTTGCGCTGCGTCGTCACAGGCAAGGGAACCATCCATAATTATCCTCGGGCCGGAGATGCGACTGCTTGCTCGGCTAAGCCGATTGATCCCAGCGCTTTAATCAGCACTCCTTCTGATTCTCCCGATTGCTGCCAGTACGCAATGCAGAATTTTCTATACTGCAATTTCACCAAGAACAATCGCTTAAACGATCTGGGAGATCGCAGTACCTGTAACTGGGGTGACGGAAAGAATTGGGGATCGCAAGCCATCGATCTGATCAACTTTCATTTCTACTCACACAGTCGAGGGGATGGCCCACCGGAGGCGGTGATCGGCAAAATGGAAAGCATCAGGAACTTCCTGAACCAGAGTGACCGTGCCAAGCCGATCATCAACGGCGAAGGTAGTTCAGGAGTTCCGCATCTTGGAAACACGCTCTGGAACGATGATTATTCGCTCATGGGGCTAATTCCGCGCTTTTTTGCTCTGTACTGGTCGGAAGGGATCGCCATGAATTTCTGGTTCGCTTACGACATCAGCGCAGCCCTGTGGTCCGGTACGGAATTGACGCCGATGGGGAAGGCCTGGGTAACTACCTACAACTGGCTGGAGGGAGCCACCCCGACTACCTCGCCGTTCTGCACGAGCCACGGCACTCTTTATACTTGCTCAATGCGGAAAGCGAACGGACAAGTTGCGCAACTCGTTTGGGACGCGCGCCATGGCCCGGGAGGAAGCGCCGGGCCGGCAGATTGCTCCAGGGCCACCGATCCGATTATTTGCGGCGATGTCTCTTACAACGTGCCCGCACAATATAGTCAGGATTGGCTTGATATCACCGGCGCAGTGCACAGCTTCCGGAAGACAGTGGTAGTTGGAGCTGTTCCGATTTTGGTTGAGGGGCCGACTCAGTAGCTCGCGCGAGCCTCTTCTAAGAAATTGTCATAAGAAGAAACTGGATCACAAGACATGGAAATCGCAGAAAACACCACGATGGGTCCGCACGATGTTGCCGTTATGGAGACTCCTACGGCGGAGCCTTCAGCGCAGTGGCGCGGTCCATTGTTCGTCATCGGCATGTGGCGCTCAGGAACCTCGCTTCTATATGCCTTGTTAAACAAGCACCCTCAGATTGCCCTCCTGTATGAGGGCGATGTGCATATGCTCCGACCCCTGTTCTGGATGCCGATCCCTGGAAAGTGGAAGGTGCGACGATGGGAATTCTGGAACGAGGCTCTGCAGCGTCACCATCTCGATGCAACTGAGTTTTCCGGCGGCGACCTCCGGAAGTTGGCCGGCGAAGCTTATCGCCAGTACGCTCACAATGAAGGTGCCATCATCGGGGGTGAGAAATCACCAAACTATTTCGATTCGATCACTCGCCTGGCGCAGGATTTCCCGGACGCGCGCTTTATTGTAATCTGGCGCGATCCCGAGGCCATATGCAACAGCGTGATTCGTGCGGCTCGCAAAATTCACTCGTGGTTTGATCGCGGCGGGATGTGGCTTCGGGTGCTGCTCGGCATGGAGGAGATGCGTATGGAGTGCAATCGTCTGGTGGCCAAATACCCCACGCGCCTTCATGAACTGAGCTATGAGGAAATGGTCCGCGATCCCGAAAAAACCATGAAAGCGATTTGCGACTTCTTGGAGATTCCGTTCGTTCCCGATATGGCGTCACTGGAAGGAGCGGACCGATCAGCCATCTATGAAGCAGGACCTCACGAGATGGTGAGAAGCAAGCACATCGTCTCGTCCGCGAGGAGGGCGGACGTCGTTCCCACCAAGCTCAAGAAAAAGATCGCTTGTTACGTGTCTTTGTGGCGTGAGAACTACGCCGAGAGCTGGCCACAAATCCAGGATTGGAAGACGTGCGGCAGTGTGCAGCCATCACTCTTCGAGAGGCTGTCGGATCGTGTGCTGTACCGTTGTTTGCGGCTGCTGGATGCCGCAATTGTTCTGGCCTACTGTCTTGTTCCCCTCGCCTTGCTAGGCCGGTTCCGTCATTTTCAGCGCAAAAGGGAAGAGGTCCGGGCCAGGAGACAGCAGGCCAAGACCCCCTCTCAGTCCAGTTCCTCCAATGCGGCTACTACTTCACGTTCAGAGTAACCGCGTAGCAGGAATGCGTTCCGTTGGAACTGAAAGCCATCGCAGTCACAACGTGAGATCCCGCCGAAACGCCGGCGGTGTTCCAACTGAAGCTGAACGGGCCGGCGGTTTCAGTCTTCTTGAGCGCCCAGTCAACGAAGAACTCAACCTTGCTGATGCCCGCCGAATCGCTGGCCGAAGCCTTGATCGGCACCGTTCCGCTGACGCTGGCAGTATCCGCCGGAGATGCGATGTACACGTTTGGGATGGAGGCTCTGTAGTTCGTATCCGCCGAGCCGTGGATCTCCTGTCCTTCGGCCTGGAATTCCGCGAAGGTGTTGTCCTTGTCGGCCCAGGCAAAAGCCTTTCGGCCGAGTTCGGGAAGGTGGTAGGAGTTGTAATCGAACTTATTCTGACTGTAGAAGTACACTTCGCCGGGGGCGGTCTTAGACGCGCGAGCACCACCGGTTACCCCAGAGTTTCCGTCGAACACGACCGTATTGTGATGAAACGTGTTCCCATTGGACACAATTGACGTGTCGGTACGCGGCTGGGTCAGAATGTCGAGCCCGTTTCCCCCCTGCGCCGATATTTCGACAGTATTGCAGTAGACGTTGACATTCTCGGAGACAGAACTCAGCAGATTCGCCCCGTACAGCCAGAAGCTCCCGTTGGGATGGATGTAACCGTTGCGCAGCAGCTTGTTGTTGCGCATGGTGGAGGCATAGCTGATCTCGTGAAAGATGCCTTGCTCGGTATTGTCGGCGCTGATGTTGTTGTCGTACAGCGCGTCGTGCAAGCCCAAATCGTCGTGAAACCCGGAGCCTTGATTATTGTGCACGTAGTTGCCGCGGAAGACGGGCCCGTAGGTATAAACCATCTTGCTGCCACCAGCGCCGTAGTGAGGGCTGACGTGGGCAAAGTTGTTATAGGAGATTTCGTTGCCTTCGACGAGAAGGTTGGAGTTTTGTGTACCGCCCCCATTCGAAGCGTTGCCTCCGCCAATGCCCGCGCTAACCCCCATATCGCCGTTATTGTGAATGTAGTTGTACAGAACTCGCCATCCGAAATTCGGCACGACGCCGATGGCATGGTTCAAACAGATTTCGTTGTATTTCACCACCCAGTTCGCCCCTTTGCTGGGAGACCCGAAATATCCAATCGGGAGGCCGCCAACTGCTCCACCCATCATGGGCGTGGCATATTTCTCGATCTTCAAGCCTTGGATCGTCACATTATTAGCAGGCCCATACGCAAAAGCCGAAATCCTCGCGCTGGCCTCAACCGTATGACCAGAAGGGTTGTCGTAGAAGTAGATGGTGTGAGTCGCGTAATCAAAATACCAGGTACCCGGCCCCACCAGAGACAGCGATAGCACGTGGACCAGTGGCTTGTGGTCGAAAAACAGGTCCTCCGGATACACGCAACCCGGGTATGCTATCGGATAGCCCGGATTCATCGGCTGACACTTGGTGCTGGGTACGGTGACAGCGTTGTTCTGAGTTTGCCCGCCTACGTGGTAATAAGTACCTGTCTTTTGGAAGGAAGTGAGCAGTACCGAGCCATTCAGAATGGCTGTGCACGCTGTTTTGGGCGGGGCACAGCTCGTAGCGCCAACAAACGAGTCGCCACTTTTTGGAGTGATTGTACCTACGCGATATGTTCCGGGGTGGATTATGAATTTCGTTCCGGCCGGGTTCGAATCAACGACATTGGGAATGTCCGTACCCGGGTAAATGTTAACGATTGTTCCGGCGCTGGCCAGAGAGACAAAGAGAAACAAAATAAGCCCGCTCGTGCCCAGGGCTGTACGACATCGGGGGGGAAAATGCATAAAATTTCCTTCTAGGGATATACCGAAACAGCTTTTATGCCCAAGGAATCACTTCGTTCTTGAATGCCCAAGGAATCAGTTCCGGTAGGCTGGTCGCAGCTCAAGGCAGCGACGGCTTAGAATGCTCCAAGACTGCAGCCTGCCGGAAGATCACAGTAGTACACACGAAGGGTCATGGACGTGCAAGTTCCAAAGTGGAATTCGGTCGATGCCGGGAGATGGCCTTTTGGCCTATCGGGGCACGACCGTGGTAATGGCAAAATGAGGCAGTCTCTGCCGCACCGCAAGTTGGGGCTCACGAATTTTCAGCCGGAAGCAATACTCAATTCAGTAGGGAAATAGGGGTTAACCCAAAGGGAGAGAAAACATGCAAACGAATAAAACAAAACGAGTGCTCGTTACCGGGGCTGGGGGATTCATCGGCCACCATCTCGTAAAACGGTTGAAGGCCGATGGCCACTGGGTGCGGGGAGTGGACGTGAAGGAACCCGAGTACGAGGCCTCGCCAGCAGACGAGTTTGAAGTTCTCGATCTGCGTCGCTGGGACAATTGCCTGATGGCGACCCGCGGCGGCATCGATCAGGTTTACAACCTTGCGGCTGACATGGGAGGCATTGGCTACATCACTGCCAACCACGCCGACATCGCTCGCAACAACATCCTGATTAATGCCCACATGCTCGAGGCCAGCCGCCAGAATGGGATCAAGCGGTTCTTGTTCTCCTCCTCCGCCTGCGTCTACGCCGGGAGCAAGCAGCTGGATGCAAACGTCGCGCCCCTGCGCGAAGAAGACGCTTTTCCGGCCGAGCCTGAACCGGGGTATGGCTGGGAAAAGCTCTATGCCGAAGAACTCTGCCGCTATTACTGGCACGACTACAAGTTTGAGACCCGAATCGTTCGTTTCCACAACGTCTATGGTCCGCTTGGCACGTATGACGGCGGCAAGGAAAAGGCTCCGGCTGCCATCAGCCGCAAGGTAGCTTTGGCCAATGACGGTGATGAGATCGAAGTTTGGGGTGACGGCGAACAGACTCGGTCATTCATGTATGTCGACGACTGCGTCGAAGGTCTGACGCGGATCATGGCTTCCGATTATCACGATGCCCTGAACCTCGGCACTGACGAATTGGTCACCATTAACCAACTCGTCGATTTGGTCAGCGAAGTAGCCGGGAAGCGTCTGGTGAAGCGCCATAACCTGACCGGACCCCAGGGCGTGCGCGGTCGCAACAGCGACAATACTCGCCTGCTTAAAGTACTGGGCTGGGAGCCGAAAATTCTGCTTCGTCAGGGACTGCGCAAGACCTATCCCTGGATCGAAGAGGAACTGCGCAAGGCTGGACGCGCGCCCGCTGGCACGTTGGTTTCGCAGGGCGTCTAGAACCAAACCGTCAGCGCTCGCGAATGTGGGATCGCGGAGCGTGGAATTCATGGGTGAAAGGCATCGGGCACTGCGTGCCCGATGCCAAAACACCCCGTCAGAGTCTCAAAAATAACCCGAACTTTCGGTAGTACGACCGCCGTGCCGATTGCATCGGATACGGAGGCGTCAATTTCGAACCTCCCTGAAACCTATCGAGGAGCAACACCGAATGAGCGAACAGACTGTGGCCCTGGCAGGGCTCGTGCCTCAAACCCGCCCTTCTTTTAAGGTGCTTGGGGTCCGTGTAGACGCTGTGCAGATTCCTGATGTTGTCCAGCAGATGCGCAGCTGGATTAATGCGCGTCAGGGATGTCAGTACATCGCCGTCACCGGCATGCATGGCGTCAGCGAGTCCCAGCACGACCCGATCTTGAAGACCATTTTGAATGAAGCAGATCTTGTCGTGCCCGATGGAATGCCATTAGTGTGGCTTGGCAAGCGCCACGGGCATCCCTTGCGCCGGCGTGTGTACGGTCCCGAACTCATGCAGACCTTCTGCCATGAGACCGGCCCCAAATATCGCCACTTCCTCTATGGAGGCATGCCGGGTGTTCCTGAACTCCTTGCCCGCACGTTGAACGAGAAATTTGGCACTAACGTTGTTGGCCACTACTCTCCGCCGTTCCGACCGCTGACCCCGGACGAAGATCAGGAAGTGATCGACCGCATCCACCAGGCCAATCCCGATGTCCTTTGGGTTGGTCTCAGCACTCCAAAACAGGAGCGGTGGATGCACGAGCACCGCTCGAAGCTTCGTGTTCCCGTGCTGGTCGGCGTAGGAGCAGCATTCGATATGAACAGCGGCCGAGCCAAGCAAGCACCCGCATGGATGCAGGAGAACGGATTGGAATGGTCGTTCCGCCTGTTTCAGGAGCCACGAAGACTGTGGCGCCGATACCTCATCAATGGGCCGCAATTTGTTTTCGGAGTGGCCTCCGAATTGTTATCATTACGTCGGTACGACTAGCTAAGGGCGTTCTTGGTTCTTGCGACGAGCAGAAGCAAGAAATCATGTGCTGTCGGGCGAGTGGAGAGGCCATGAGGATTGAGCACCGTGCCCAACAAATACTGCCGTGGGTGAAAGGACCCAAAGTCCTGGACGTGGGCTGTGCAGCCCATGCCATGGACTTCGATGATCCGAACTGGCTGCATGGACTGTTGCGGCAGCGCTTTCCGGAAACCGTCGGAATCGATATTCGACCTGACCTCGTAGAAAAACTGCATCACGATCTCGGGTTCTCCAATGTCTACCTCGGAAATGCGGAGACTTTCGAACTCGGACAAAGGTTCGATACGATCGTCGCAGGTGACATCGTCGAGCACCTCTCGAATCTAGGGGCGTTTTTGCACCGGGCCCATGAACATCTCGAACCTGAGGGCCGCCTCATCGTCACTTCTCCTTACCCTTTCTCGTTGTTTCACATGAGTTACGCCGTATTCAAGTATCCAAAAACCACATGGAATGTCGAGCATACGCACTGGATTTGCCCGCAGACGTTCACTGAAGCTTGTCGCAGAGCCGGGCTCAAAGCGATGCATTCCGCGCTCATCGCCGACTACGCTCCCCCGGATCAGGATAGTTCGGTCTCCTACCGGGTGTTCGTGAAGTCGCTGGCGGTGTTGGGCGGCTTGATACCTGACCGGTTGCGTTGTAGCTCAGTCCTGTTTGTGGCGACTAGGGCCGAAGAAAGTGACGTCCGGCCGTATCGGGCGGATCAATTCGCACACAAATCGAAAGTAGCCTGACAATCTATGATGTTCCATGGCGTGGGTCTTTGGACCCACGCTTTTTTTTATTTTATTTCGAGCCAACTTCCCAAGTTGTGGGTTACTTCTAAAAGGCCTAGGTGTTTCCACCAGGTGGTTGTGTCCAATGAACAAATTGCGCTTACTTCTCATCTCGATTGCAATTATTGCTTTGGCGAGCACGCTGCTGAACCTCAATGGCTGCGGAGGAGGCGGCGCCTCCATATCCAGGCAACAAATCCAGCACGTCGTTGTGATTTTCCAGGAGAACAGATCTCCGGACAATCTCTTTCAGGATCCTGTATTGGTGTCTCGTGGCGCCGATATCGCCAGTTCCGGGGTCAATTCCAAGGGGCAGACAATCCAGTTGGTCCAAACCGACATGGCACCGACC
>Ga0070732_10002395_pt1 | contig 10160 bp, 10 predicted proteins | sample Coa_R1_5_FD_66449 | JGI IMG/M metagenome (GOLD analysis project Ga0070732, IMG submission 66449) | Surface soil microbial communities from Centralia Pennsylvania, which are recovering from an underground coalmine fire - Coalmine... | ecosystem: Environmental > Terrestrial > Soil > Unclassified ...
TTGATCGATTCGGCGGTGTATTCCTCGCCGCCGTGGCCGTTCCCGGGAACGGGTGTCTCAGTCATGAGTGTTCCAACTTTCCATCAGATGCGTCAGCCGGGCGCGATGCGCGCCTCGGCGACGGTGAAGAATTGCGCGGCACCGCGGAGGCCCTCGAACAGCTCGGCGTCGGTGCCGGTGAGCCAGGCCTGAGCGCCAAGCCCGATCAGCGCCGCGAACAGCGCCCGGCGCCGGCTGGAGTCGAGATGCGCCGCCACTTCGTCCAATAGCAGCAGTGGCACGCGCCCCTTGAGGGCCGCCTGCAGCCGCCCGTGCGCCAGCACGATGGCGATCAGCAGCGCCTTCTGCTCGCCGGTCGAGCCTTCGGCCGCCGGCATGCCGCTCTTCGCATGGCGCACCGCGAGGTCGCTGCGATGCGGCCCAAGTGCTGTCGTGCCGCTCTCCTGATCTTGGTGGCGCAGCGCCGCGAGCCGTCCCCGCAGCTCGTCTTCGGCGGCGAGCGCCGGTAGCCGCGCCAGGATCTCCTCGATCTCGCCGATGAGCGCGAGTCGCGCCGCTGGAAAGGGACCCTCCGCGAGTGCGCAGGCTTGGTCGAGGCGCTGTACCGCGTCGCCGCGCGCGGCCGCTACGGCGACGCCCGTGCCCGCCATGGTGTCTTCGAGCGCCGCGAGCCAACTTGGGTCCTGCGGCCCCTCACGCAGAAGCCGCGCCCGCTCGCGCATCGCCTGTTCGTAGGCCGAAACGCGCTGCGCATGCGCGGGATCGAAGCCATAGACGAGCCGGTCCAGGAAACGCCGCCGCGCCGAGCTGCCCTCGAGGAAGAGGCGATCCATCGCCGGCGTCAGCCACACCACGCCCAGATGCTGGGCGAGCTCGCCCTGCGTGCGCGCCGTCGCGCCGTCGATCAGCACGGTGCGTCGCTCGCCCGCGGCGCGGCCGTCGCGTCCGGTGCCGATCTCCAGGCGGTCGCCACCGGCCTCGAGACGCGCGTGCACGGCCCATGGACCGCCGGCGGGAGCGCCCAGCGTTCCCTCGGCGTCCCTGAGGCGACGATCGGCTTCGCCGAGCCTCGCGTGCCGAAGCCCGCGGCCCGGCGCCAGGAACGAAAGCGCTTCGAGCAGGTTGGTCTTGCCGGCGCCGTTCGGTCCCCACAGCACCACGGGCGCCGGCGTCAATGTCAGCCGTGCCTCGCCGTAGCTCCGGAAGTCACGCAGCATCAAACGGCGAACGGAAACACGACCGGCGTCCGGCGCTTCGCGCGTCGCGCCGGCGCCGCCCGTTTCCGCCGGTCGGGCGGTCAGAATGACGGCTTCGTTCCGCACCACGTCAGACGCGCATCGGCATCAGCACGTAGAGCGCATGCTCGTCGTCGCTGTCGCGCACCAGGGTGGGGGATGCCGCATCGGAAATCGCAAATCGCGCACCCTCGCCCTCGATCTGCTCGGCGATGTCCAGGAGGTAGCGCGAGTTGAAGCCGATCTCGATCGGCTGTGCGGTGTAGCGCGCCTCGATTTCCTCGGTGGCGGTGCCGTTCTCGGGACTGGTGGCCGAGAGCGTCAGATTCCCGCGCTCGATCGCCAGCTTCACCGCGCGACTCTTCTCGGTCGAGATGGTGGAGACGCGATCGACGGCCGCCGCGAATTCCTTGCAGCGGACCTCGAGGATCTTGTCGTTGCCGGTGGGGATGACGCGGTCGTAGTCCGGGAAGGTGCCGTCGATCAGCTTGGAGGTGAGCGTGGTGGCGCCCAGCGTGAAGCGCACCTTCGTCTCGGAGAGCGCCACCGTCACGTCCTCGCTGACCTCGTCCAGGAGCTTGCGCAGCTCCATCACCGTCTTGCGCGGCAGGATCACGCCCGGCATTCCCGAAGCGCCCTCGGGCAGCGGAATCTCCATGCGCGCCAGGCGATGACCGTCGGTCGCGACCGCGCGCAACATGCTGACGCTCTCGCTCTTGGCGGTGTGCAGATAAATACCGTTCAGATAGTAGCGCGTCTCCTCGGTCGAGATCGCAAAGCGGGTGCGATCGATGAGACGCTTCAGGTCCGCGGCCGCCACGGTGAAGACGAAGGGCAGCTCGCCGCTCGCCATCAGCGGATAGTCCTCAGGGGGGAGGCACGCGAGCGAGAAGGCGGAGCGTCCCGCGCGGACGCTCATGGCACCCTTGTCGCCGGTCGCGGCAAGCTCCACCTCGGCGCCCTCGGGCAGCTTGCGGACGATGTCGTAGAGCGTGTGCGCCGGCGCGGTGGTGGTACCGCCGCTTGCCGTCGCCGCCGGCACGCTCTCGACCACCTCCAGATCCATGTCGGTGGCGCTGAGTGCCAACTTGCCGTCGCCGGCGCGCACCAGCACGTTGGAGAGGATCGCGATCGTATTGCGGCGCTCGACGACACTCTGCACATGGCCCAGCGCGCGAAGCAGCTGAGCGCGTTCGATGGTGAGCTTCATGGCTGGTTGTATGGCCTGTTCTAGGTTCTTCGACGGGTTCTGTTCATTGCGGCGCGCCTCGGCGCCACCCCGCCGCGCCGCTCCTTTGCGGGGCCGCGCCAACGGTAGGCAAGTATATCACAAACCCATGAAAAGCCGAGCTTTTCTCCGTTTGCGAAGCGTTACAAACGACGAGTGATTTCAAGGGCTTGTGAGTCGTTGTGAGCGCGCCTGCGAGCCGCTGGCTCGAAGTCGAGTGACGCCCTCGATGCCACCTCGCCCATCTCCAGCACCGAGCGGCAATTCGCTTGCGATAGGTCAAGGCTCTGGACCACCACGGCGCTGTTCGGCGTCGGCTGGGGTCGCGTCGGCTTCTGTCCCGGGCCCGCGTTGACGGCGCTTGGTGCCGGTTCCCCGGCGCCGCGCTCCTCGTGAGCGCGATGATCGCGGGGAGGGCGCTCTTCGAAGGGGTCGAGGCGATGCGCGCGCGATGGGCGTCGGTCGCCTAACCGCAATTGGCAGCCGCTACGCGGCGGGCTTGCATCCCTCGGGTTTCACCTTGCGCACCGCTGAGGGCGGAAACTTCGCGAGCTTCGCCGCGGGGCGGATCGGCCGCCGCACCAGCTCGCCGCCGCAATTGGGGCAACGGCCCTCGAGCACGCCTTCGGCACAGCTGCGGCAGAACGTGCATTCGAACGAACAGATCACCGCGTCCGTGGAATCGGGCGGCAGGTCGCGGCCGCAACACTCGCAACTGGGTCGGAGCTCGAGCATGAGAGAGATTCCCCTCAGGTTTCCAGCACGCGTTTCAACAGCTCCAGGTCCTCGGCGATGCCGCGGTCGGCGACACGCAACTCTTCGATCTTCCTGACGGCATGCATCACCGTGGTGTGGTCGCGGCCACCGAACTTCTTGCCGATCTCCGGCAGGGAGCGTTGCGTCAGTTGCTTGCAGAGATACATCGCCACCTGCCGCGGCCGCGCCACTTCGCGCGCCCGCCGCTCCGAATGCATCTCCGAGAGGCGCATGTTGTAGTGCTCGGCCACGCGCTTCTGGATTTCCTCGATGGTGACGCGCCGGTCATGGGCGCGCAGCTGGTCGTGCAGCACCTCCTGCGCCGTCTCGATCGTGAGCGGCCGTCCCACGAACTTGGCGTGCGCGGCGATGCGATTGAGCGCGCCCTCCAGCTCCCGCACGTTGGAGGCGATCTTGTAGGCGAGGAACTCGAGCACCTTGTCGGAGATGCCGAGGCCCATCTTCTCGGCCTTGGTGGCGAGAATGCCGAGGCGCAGCTCGTAGGTCGTGGGATGCAGATCGGCGACCAGGCCCCAGCCGAGGCGGGAGCGCATGCGCTCCTCCATCTTGTCGAGGTCGTGGGGCGACTTGTCGGCGGAGACGATGATCTGCCGGTTCTGGTCCACCAGCGCATTGAAGGTGTGGAAGAATTCCTCCTGCGTCGAATCCTTTCCGGCGATGAACTGCACGTCGTCGATCATCAGCACGTCGACCGAGCGGAACAGGTCCTTGAAGGCGACCGTATCTTTGAAGCGGAGCGCGCGGACAAACTCGAACATGAATTTTTCAGCCGAGAGGTAGATCACCTTCCGGCGCGGGTTCTGGGTCCGGATGTGCCACGCGATCGCATGCATCAGGTGCGTCTTGCCGAGGCCGACGCCGCCATAGAGGAACAGCGGATTGAACGGCACGGTCAGTTCCGCCCCGGCGCTGCTCTCCGCCACTCGGCGTGCGGCGGCGTGCGCGAGTTCGTTAGGACCGCCGACGATGAAATTCTCGAAGGTGAAGCGCGGATCGAGCGGCGCGCTGACCTCGGCGTGTTCCTCGCTGGCGCCATTGGTGCCATTCTTGGGCGCCGCTGGCGCCTCCGCCTCGTCCTGCACCCGCGCCCGAGCGTACTCCTGGGGGCTCGCTACCGCCACCTCGACCATCAGGACGCCACCGCTCTCCGCATTCCAGAGCGTGCGGATGCGATCGGCGTAGTTGGCCGCAACCCAATCGCGCAGGAACTTGCTCGGCACGACGACGCGCACGCGTCCGCCGCCGACATCGATCAGCGTGATCGGCTTGATCCAGTTCCGATATGCAGCCTCGTCCATCTCGCCACGCAGCCGGCCGCGAATGCGTGCCCATTGATTTTGCACTTCGATGCTGAGCGTCGGCTTTTCCGCCATTGTCCTGCCGCCCCCCGAAACCACCACGGTTGAGCTCGCTGACAGCCCGCGAGCGTCGGCGTCACTCCAGAATCCCCGCGTCGAATTCAACAGCGTACCATCCTCAAACCTCCGACGATAAGCGACGAGGCTGCCGCATGGGCAAATAGACCCCCGCGCCGGGAATCGCTTCCCGCCCTGCACTCATCCACGTCCGAAAAAAGGCGCAGTTCCCGCGACTACTTCAGGCGTTACTTGTTGTGATGCTACTAAGCGATTGATAGCTCGCGACGAGCGTCGCAGGTCCGCCACCCTTCACCAATTTTTTCACCCGTGCGCTCATCGGTCGAGCAATGTAGCGAAGCGCGGCCGCGCTTTGCAATATGATCGTAAGCAAAGGCACCACGGATTTTGCGATGTGTTGCGTTCGCGCATCGTGCGTCGATCGTATCGGCGCGAAAGCGCGCAAGAAAAAACCGCGCTCGTCCGTGAGCGCGGCTTCCAACTCGGATGAGTTCTTTCTCAGAGAGCTTTGATGCGCGCGGAAAGTCGCGACAGTTTGCGTGCGACGGTGTTCCGATGCATCACGCCTTTACTGACGCCGCCGTGCAGCTCCGGCTGCGCCGCGACGAGGGCGGCGCGTGCTGCAGCCTTGTCGCCGCTGGCGATCGCTGCCTCGACTTTCTTCACAGAGGTGCGAATGCGCGCGACACGCGCCTTGTTGACGGCGGTGCGCCGCTCGGCCTGACGCGCACGCTTCTTTGCCGACTTGATATTGGCCATGGGTTGCCTGATGGTGGAAGGGTCGTTCCGGAAAGGCGGTGTCTATAGCGAGCGCGGCCTGAGCCGTCAACCCCACCGGGTGCGGCCACCCCGACGCGGCTTTCCGAGAGTCTCAGCGGTTCTTGAACCGTGGTTTACGCTTCTCGACGAAGGCCGCCATGCCTTCCTTCTGGTCTTCGGTCGCGAACAGCGAATGGAAAAGCCGGCGCTCGAAGCGGACCCCCTCCGCGAGCGTCGTCTCGAAGGCGCGGTTCACGGCCTCTTTTGCCATCAGCACCGCGGGTCGCGAGAGCTCGGCCATGCGCGTCGCCACCTTTAGCGCTTCCTCGATCAGCTTGTCCGCCGGGACCACGCGGGAGACGAGTCCGCTCCGCTCCGCCTCCGCCGCATCCATCATGCGGCCCGTCAGCACCATGTCCATCGCCTTGGCCTTGCCGACGAAGCGGGCGAGCCGCTGCGTGCCGCCCGACCCTGGAATGACGCCGAGATTAATCTCGGGCTGGCCGAATTTCGCGGTCTCCGCGGCGATGATGGTGTCGCACATCATGGCGATCTCGCAGCCGCCGCCGAGCGCAAAGCCCGCGACCGCGGCGATGATCGGCTTGCGGCAGGTGGTGATGCGCTCCCATCCCTGGGTAATGAAGTCGGAGAGATAGACATCCATGTAGGAGCGCTGCGCCATCTCCTTGATATCGGCGCCGGCGGCGAAGGCTTTCTCGCTCCCGGTGATCACGACCGCCCCCACCGCGTCCTCCGCCTCGAACGCATCGAGCGCTTGCCCCAGCTCGCGGATCAAGGCGGCGGAGAGCGCGTTGAGCGCCTCCGGTCGATGGAGCGTGACGAGCCCCACGGGACCTCGGGTCTCGACCAGGATTGTGCTGTACGGCATGGCGACTCCGAGAGTTAGCGCGGTACCAGGCTGAAGGTGACCCATAGGTCGCCGTCGTGCCCCGAGAAATCGAGATGCAGGGTCTCGGTCTCCCGCGTCCAGGTGTCCGCCGAGGTGGCCGCATTCCAGCCGAGCTGCGGCAGGGTCTCGTCATAGAAGCCGCGCACGGCGGCCTTCGTGACCTTGCCGCGCGCCGTTGCCTCGACGATGCGACCTTCGGGTTTGTTGAACACGACATCGCTGCCGATGACGGCGGCAAGGTCCTTCATCAGTGGCAAGTCCTCAGTGCCCGGCACGAACTGTTGGGCACGGGCGATCGGACTGGCCAGCATCAGGGCCGAAGCGAGGAGGGCGGCGAGGCGGGGGCGCGAGAGCATCGATCGAGCCTAGCGCCGGAGGGGCCGCTTTGCATGGGGTAAAAGTGAGGATGGCTCTCACCGCTGGCGCTTGGCGCAATAGAAGGTGGACCGGCCGCCCTGGACGATGCGGCGGATGCCGGTCTTGCAGTCGCAGCCGGGGCAGCGCTCGCCCTCGCGCCCATAGACCGCCCATTGCTGCTGGAAATAGCCAAGCTCGCCAGAGGCCTGCACATAGTCGCGAAGCGACGAGCCGCCGGCGGCGATCGCGCGCTTGAGCACGTCGCGGATGGCGCGCACCAGTCGCTCGGCGCGCTCCAGCGTGATCGTGCCGGCGAGACGGCGCGGCGACAGGCCCGCATAAAAGAGGCTTTCGCACACATATATATTGCCGAGCCCGGCGACGATCTGTTGGTCGAGCAGCGCCGCCTTGAGCGGCGCGCGCTTGCCCTTGAGCGCGGCCGCGAGGCGCTCGGCGGTGAAGTCCGGCCCGAGCGGCTCCGGTCCCAGCTCGCGGAGCAGCCGATGCTGGGCGAGCCGGTCGGCGTGGACATAGTCCAGCATGCCGAACCGGCGCGCATCGTTGAAGCGGATATGCGTGCCGTCCTCCAGGTGGAACACCACGTGATCGTGGCGTTCGAGTTCCGCATTGCTGCCGGGATCGATGATGACGAGGCGTCCGGACATGCCGAGATGCAGCAGCAGCACGCCGTGATCTTCGAGGCGGATCAGAAGGTACTTGGCGCGGCGCTCCACCCGCTCGACCCGGCGTCCCTCGACCTTGGTCTTGAGGCCGCTCGGAATTTTCCAGCGCAGGTCGCCGCGATGAAGGTCGAGCCGGGCAATGCGCCTCCCCTCCATCCTCTTGGCGAGGCCGCGCGCGATCGTCTCAACCTCTGGAAGCTCAGGCATGGTGCCGTCCCTTACGGCAGCGCGAGTGGCGCATCAAGGCCTCAGTTGTTAAGGTGCCCGCCATGTCGGAGCAAAACACCGATAACGCGACCGATTTCGGCTATGCGCGCGTGCCGCCGGCCGAGAAGGCGCGGCTGGTGCGCGCCATCTTCGAGAAAGTGGCGCCGCGCTACGACCTGATGAACGACCTGATGAGCGGTGGCGTGCATCGGCTCTGGAAACGCGAGCTGATCCATCGCCTGAATCCGCGGTCGGGCCAGCTTCTGCTCGACGTGGCTGGCGGTACCGGCGACATCGCCGAGCGCTTCCTGGCCACGCCTGGGACTGCCGCGATCGTCTGCGACATCAATCCGGCGATGATCGTCGTGGGGCGTGACCGCGCCCTCGATCGTGGCCGGGTGCAGGGCATTGCTTGGGTCTGCGGCGATGCCGAGGCGCTGCCGATCGCGAGCCACAGCGTCGATGCCGTCACCATTGCCTTTGGGCTGCGCAACGTCACCCATATCGACCGGGCGCTCGCCGAAATGCGCCGTGTGCTCAAGCCGGGCGGGCGCTTCCTTTGCCTTGAGTTCAGCCATGTGAGCCTGCCGATCCTGGCGCGGCTCTACGACCTCTATTCCTTCTCGGCGCTGCCCGCGCTCGGCGCGATCGTCGCCGGCGACCGCGGAGCCTACCTATATCTGGCGGAGAGCATTCGCCGCTTTCCGGATCAGCAGGCGCTCGCCGGGCTGATGGAGGCAGCGGGGTTCGATCGCGTCGCCTTTCGCAATCTTTCAGGCGGCATCGCCGCACTGCACTCGGGTTGGCGGCTCTAGGCCGACCATGCTGCGCGCCGGGCGCAACCTGCTCCGCTTGACCCAGATCGCCTGGACCTTGGCGCGCCACGATGCCTTGTTCCTGCTCGAGGGCGTCGGCCTCGGCGGGCTCGTGCTCCTGGCGCGTCCGCTCCGCCGCCATGGCGCCGTGCCGCAACGGCCGGGCGAGCGGCTCGCAGCCGCGCTCCATGCTCTGGGACCGAGTTTCATCAAGCTGGGTCAGGCGCTCTCGACGCGCGCCGACCTCGTTGGCGAGGAGATCGCCCGCGATCTCTCGTCCCTGCAGGATCGCCTGCCGCCGTTTCCCGCGATCGAAGCGCGGGCGATGATCGCGCGCGAGCTGGAAGCACCCCTCGAAACGCTCTATCGGGCATTCGACGATACGCCCGTTGCGGCGGCATCCATCGCCCAGGTGCACTATGCCGTGACTGCGGATGGGACCGAAGTCGCCGTCAAGGTGCTGCGCCCGGGCATCGCACGGGCGTTTGCGCGGGACCTCGATTTGTTTCACTGGCTCGCGACCCTGATGGAACGCACGCAACCGCAGCTGCGGCGCTTGAAGCCGGTTGCGGTGGTGGAAACCTTCGCCCAGACGGTGCGCCAGGAGATGGATCTCCGTTTCGAGGCAGCAGCCGCTTCGGAGCTTCGCGAGAATTTGCGTGATGATCCCGATTTCCGCGTCCCGGCAATCGATTGGCGCCGCACTGCCCGGCAGGTTCTCACCATCGAGCGCGTGAGCGGTATTCCGATCGACGAGCTGGAGGCGCTGATTGCCGCCAACCACGATCCGCGCGCGATCCTGGAAAAGGCGGCACGTGCCTTCTTCAAGCAGGTGTTCCGCGACGGCTTCTTCCATGCCGACCTCCATCCCGGCAACCTCTTCGTCACCGCCGATGGCGCCATTGCAGCGGTCGATTTCGGCATCATGGGACGCCTCGACCGCAAGACGCGCTTCTACCTGGCCGACATGCTGGTGGGATTCCTGAGCGGCAACTACCGGCAGGTGGCCGAGGTGCATCTGGCGGCGGGCTACGTGCCGCGCCATCACTCGCTCGAGGCGTTTGCGCAGGCCTGCCGCTCGATCGGCGAGCCGATCTTCGGCCGACCCTTGCACGAGATTTCGCTGGCGCGCCTGCTGGCACAGCTCTTCGAAGTGACCGAGCAGTTCGACATGGAAACGCAACCGCAGCTTTTGTTGCTGCAGAAGACCATGCTCATTGCCGAAGGGGTCGGACGCCGCCTCGACCCCAGCGTCAATATGTGGGCCCTGGCGCGCCCGTTGATCGAGGAATGGGTGCGCGAGAACCGCGGGCCGGAGGCCCGGCTCGTGGATTTCGCCGGCGACGTGGCGGCGGGGCTGGAGCGACTGCCTGCTTTGCTGCGCGACCTCGAGACCGTGGCGGCCGCAACCGTGGAGAGGAGCCGCGAGCGGCGCGGCGTGCGCGGCGAGATCGATGCGGGGGCGCGCTCCAACCGAGGCGTGATCATTCCGCTCTGGCTTGCCGCCCTGGCCTTGTTGGCGATTGCCGCCGCGTTGTGGTAGGGGTGAAACTTACTGCCCCGACACAGCAACAAGCGAGGCGTCGCGGTGGCGCTACACAATCGTCGTGTCCTCCTCGTCATTGCCGGCGGCATCGCGGCCTATAAGAGCCTCGACTTGATTCGCCGCCTGCGCGAGCGTGGCGCCCAGGTGCGCTGCGTGATGACGGCGGCGGCGCAGCAATTCGTCACTCCGCTCGCCGCCGCGGCGCTTTCGGGCGAGCGCGTCTACACCGAGCTTTTCTCGCTCACCGAGGAGAGCGAGATGGGGCAT
>Ga0070732_10002396_pt1 | contig 10158 bp, 8 predicted proteins | sample Coa_R1_5_FD_66449 | JGI IMG/M metagenome (GOLD analysis project Ga0070732, IMG submission 66449) | Surface soil microbial communities from Centralia Pennsylvania, which are recovering from an underground coalmine fire - Coalmine... | ecosystem: Environmental > Terrestrial > Soil > Unclassified ...
ACTCGTTCCCCTACGGCTACCGAAATCTCGTAATGGTCTTTCTCATAGCCGAACGCGCCTGCCATGCCGCAGCAACCCGCGTCCAGCAGCCGGTACTCCAGCCCCATCTTGTCCATCACTTGTTTTTCTTCTTTCAGCCGCATGATGGCCTTGTGATGGCAATGCCCGTGCACAATGGCCTTTCCCCCCACCTGGGGAACCGGGCATCCGTTCTTTTCCAGAAACTCCGCCAGCGTAAATGTCTGCTGCATCAGCTTTTGCGCAGGCTGAGATTCCGGCATCAGCCCGCGCAGGTCGTCGCGAAACACCGAGCCGCAACTCGGTTCCAGCACCACCATGGGGGTGCCCGCTTCTATTTCCGGGCCCAGCGCCGCCAGCACTCGCTCCAGGTAGGACTTCGCCATCTCCAGAAATCCGTAATCGTAGAGCGGCCGCCCGCAGCACAGGTGCTGCTGCGGCACCACCACCTGGTATCCCGCCGCCTCCAACACTTCCGTTGCCGCCCGCGATGCCTGCGGCTTGAAATAGTTGTTGAACGTATCCGCCCACAAGATCACCCGGGGCCTGCCCTGATTGCGCGCGCCGCGTTTGCGAAACCAGCTCTTGAAGCTTTCCCTGGCGAACGCCGGAATGGTGCGCTGCTGGGGCACTCCCGCCGCCCACTTGGCCAGCCCGCTCAGCCCCGGCGCCTGCGTAAACAGGTTTGCCAGACGGGGTGCTACCGCCGCCAGCCGCGCCCACTTATCAATCCAGCCAAAGGCATACGCGTGCAGCGGCCGCATTCGGCCTTCCCAGTAGTGCGCCAGAAACTCCGCCTTGTATGTCGCCACATCCACGTTCACCGGGCAATCGCCTTTGCAGCCCTTGCACGCCAGGCACAAGTCCAGCGCCTCTTTCACCTGCTCGTCGCGCCAGCCGCCCTTGATCACCTCGCCGTGCAGCATCTCCCACAGCAGGTGCGCGCGTCCCCGCGTGCTGTGCCGCTCTTCATGCGTCACCATGAAACTGGGGCACATGGTGTCCAGTTCGCCCTGCCCGCTCCAGCGGCGGCACCTGCCCACGCCCACGCAACGCAGGGTGGCGTGCGCGAAACTGCCATGGTCCTCGGGAAACTGAAAGTGCGTCGGCGGATGCGGCGCCACGTATCCCGCTCCCAGCCGCAGGTTTTCCTCGATGCGGTATGGGTCCACCACCTTGCCCGGATTCATCTTCCAGTCCGGGTCCCAGATGGATTTGAACTCGCGAAACGCTTCCACCAGTTCCGGCCCGAACATGCGGCCGAGAAACTCTCCCCGGGCCTGCCCGTCCCCATGCTCGCCGGAAAGCGACCCGCCATAGCTCACCACCAGCGCGACCGCCTCCTCCATGAAATCCCGGAATTTCTGAATTCCCGCTGCCGTCTCCAGGTCGAAATCCACCCGGCAGTGCACGCATCCCTGCCCGAAGTGCCCGTACAGCGCCGCCGTGTAGCCATATTTGTCATAGAGCCGGCGCAGTTCCCGCAGGTAGGGCCCGATCTTTTCCGGAGCCACCGCGGAATCCTCCCAGCCCTCCCAGCTATGTTTCTGTCCTGGAACAAATGAGTTCGCCCCCAGCGCGGACTCCCGCACCAGCCAGATTCGCCGCTGCTGTTCTCCGTTGGTGAAGATCCGCGTCTCCAGCGCCTTCCCCTGGGACGCCTCCGCAAAGCGCGTGGCCGCGGCCAGCGCCTCTTCCCTGGTGTCCGCCCCGAACTCCACCAGCAGCCAGCCGCTTCCCCGCGGCATCAGCGAAAGATACTCCTGCTGTGGCAGCCCCTTTTTGCGGATGTTGATGGCCACCACCTCGTCGAAGCCTTCCAGCCCGATGGGGCCGAACTCCACCACCCGCGGCACATCGTCGCCCGCCTGGTACATGTCCGGATAGCCCAGCAGCACCAGCACCCGCGCCGGTTTGCTGGGAATCAGCTGCACCTTGGCCTGCAGCATGGTGACGCAGGTGCCCTCGCTTCCCACCAGCGCCCGCGCCACATTGCAGCGCCCGTCCGGTCCGGACAGCAGCTCATCCAGGTTGTAGCCGGAAACCCGCCGCGGAATCCGCGGGTAACGCTCACGAATCAGTGCCGCGTACCGTTTCCGCAACGCCTTCAGGCGCGAATAAATCTCGCCCTCGCGCCCGCCCCGCCCTGCCGCACTCTCCATTTCGGCGTCGCTCATCCAGCCCACCGTCATGCGCGTGCCGTCGTAGAGCAGCACCTCCATCTCGTGCACGTTCTCCACCGCCTTGCCCGACATCTGCGAGTGCACGCCGCAGGAGTTGTTTCCCAGCATGCCGCCGAAGGTGCAATGCGTATGCGTGGCCGGATCCGGTCCCCAGGTTAGCCCATGGCGGGCCGTCGCCTCGCGCAGCCGGTCGCATATCAGTCCCGGCTGCACCCGCGCGTACTTTTCCGCCGCGTTGATTTCCACGATCTGGTGCAGGTACTTGCTCCAGTCAATCACTACCGCCACGTTGCAGCACTGGCCCGCCAGACTGGTGCCGCCTCCGCGCGAAAGCACCGGAGCTCCAAACTTGCGGCACGCCCCCACCGTCCGCTCCACGTCCTCCACGCTTTTCGGAATCACCACCCCGATCGGCGCCTGCCGGTAATTCGACCCGTCCACCGTGTACGCCGCCCGGCTGCCCGCGTCGAAGCGCACCTCGCCTTCCAGCGCGCGCCGCAGTTCCGCCTCCAGCCCGGCTGCATCGACGTGCAGCGTCCGCCATGCTCCCGGCTCTATGCTCACCGCTTTGGTCGCTTCCGCCATCGTGCCTCTCTGTTCCACTGGCGTCATCCTGAGGCCCTTCAGGCCCGAAGGATCCCGCGTGCACCGCCTGCATCATCCCAAAACACCAAAGGCATGGCCATCGCCATGCCTTCATTCTGCTCCCGGGCTAGCGCAACCCCAAGCTCAATTCGGCTGCGGCTCGCTGGGCGCCGCCTTTCCTCCGCCCACATTGGAAATCGTAATGTGGGTCATGTTCCCCTGCCCCTCGATCACGATGGTCATCATTCCTTTATCCGCCGTGGTAAACACCATGGTCCGCTGATTCTGATCGCTTACATTAATATTCGACCGCGGAAAGCGCGCCTTGTAGAATGCCTGCACCAGGTCGGGCGAATCCGGGGTCTCGAATTGCGCCGTCACCGTGCTCATGGAACCCATGCTGACCGCCGCCGCTCCCGGCAGCGGCCGCGCTCCCGGATAAACATCCACCCCCAGCTTTTTCAGCGCCGCCGTGGCGTTGGTGTTGCTTTCGACGGTGCCAAACGGCGTCTCAATTCGCGCCCCATCCTTGCCCGCCTCAATGTGCGTATTGCGCATCAACCGCCACGCTCCAAATCCGATCACCGCCCCGCCCAGAACGATTACTCCGACGATGATCGCCACCACGATCAGAATCGCCTTCAGTGCTCCCCCGCCTTGTCCCGGAGTTGCCGCCGGCGCCGCAGCCATGGCCGGCTTCGCTGCCGCTCCGGCCGGGCTTGCGGCCGCCGTAGTCTGGAAACCTGAAGCTCCCGTGATAGTTGCACCACAATTGGTGCAAAATTTCCCCGCCCCTTCGAGCGTCGCTCCGCATGATGTACAAAACGCCATGACTCACCTCAGCAACCACTTCTCGCGGAGTATATCGCAACCTCTTCCCGGCACGAAAGGAGCTACCGGCGTGGATTTCAGGCCATTGCACGCCGCGTCAGGCTGGCGCATCCCAAGAGAAGAGGATCTTATGTCTGTGGTCTGGCCGGTTATTTTTGGAATTGTCGCCGCCCTCTTTGGCGGAATGGCCTATAGCGGCGTGGCTCATGGCTGGGTGCTGCTGGCCAAAGTTCTTTTTAGCGTATGCGTGCTCGCCTTTGCCATGGCCCTGCTCATAGGTCAACTGGTCGTCAGGCACATTTCGTGACCTGTCATCCGGAGCGAGCCTTAGCCGAACTGTGGTTTGTGTTTGAAGCGAGCGCGACTTGCTGGGCTTTGCGTTTCGTTGCTGAAGGCCGTTGGGATGGAAACCCACCTTTGTGGCGCGGGCGCCCTCGCCGCGAGTGCAGATTAACCTCCGGGGTGCCAGCGAGACCGCAACCCCGAGTTGCGCTTACCTCTGCTGCGAAGGCTCGAAAACTCGAGGCTTGAAACTCGAAACCTGAAACTGCTCCCCTACGACCACGCCCTCGTAATGTAATCGGTCATGGTCATCAGCAGCAAAATCGCCAACCAGAAGAACCCCGCCAGAATCACCAGCAGCGTGGTTTTCACGTTTAGGTATTTGACATGCATGAAGAACAGCACCACCAGCGAGCCCTTGATGCTCGCAATCAGCAGCGCCACCACGATGCTGAACTGTCCCAGGTCCACGTACGACACCGCTGCCGTGGTCACCGTCAGGCACATCAGCGCCGCCCAGACCGTGAAATACACCTTCGCGCTTATGATCTTTTCCATGTCGTTCTCAACCCACGTGATGGTGGCCGATCAGGTACAGCAAGGGGTACAGATAAATCCAGACCAGGTCCACGAAGTGCCAGTACAGGCCCACGTTCTCGATGGGGTTGTGATAGTCGGCTGAAAAATGCCCGCGCTCGTTCATATACAGCATGGAGGACACCAGCCCGATCCCAATCAGCACGTGCAGCGCGTGGAAACCGGTCATAACGAAATACAGGACGAAAAACATCTCCACGTGGCGGGTGTCAATGCCGGCAAAATGAAATGCTGACCCGGGAAACTCGTGCGCCAGCCAATGCTCGTGGTATTCCATCCCTTTCAGCACCATGAAAGCGATGGCGAAGCAGACGGTCGCCGCCAGCATCACCGAAGTCAGACGCCGCCGTCCCTGCTGGATGGCCAGCACCGCCAGGACCATGGTCAGGCTGCTGCAGATCAGCACCGCCGTGTTGATGGTGCCGATCCAGAAGTTCATGTGCTGGCTGCCTTCCTGCCAGGCCACGAAATACTCGTAGCGGTACAGCAGGTAGGCCATGAACATGCCGCCGAAAAACATGATTTCGGTGATCAGGAACACCCACATGCCCATGGAGGAAGCGTCGCGCTGCTGCTCCATGTCCTCGAAATGGTGCCGCAGTTCGTGGGTGGCCAGGGCTTGGCTGCTATCCGACAACGGGGACCTCCTCGGGAAGCTCGTCGTAGTTGTAAGCCTCCCAGGTCACGACGGGTGTCTCTTCAAAGTTATAGGTGGGCGGCGGCGAGGCCGTTTTCCATTCCAGGCCCGCCGCTCCCCAGGGGTTGTCCCCGGCTTCCTTCCCGTACCGCAGGGACCACAGGAAGTACACCATGGGCAGCAGGTAGCCCACCGCCAGCACCGTGGAACCGGCCGTCGAAAGCACGTTTAGAACCTGGAACTCCGGCGTGTAGGCGTGGTAGCGCCGCGGCATTCCCGTCCAGCCCAAAATGAACTGGGGGAAGAACGTCAGGTTGAAGCCGATAAAAATGGTCAGCGCCGCCAGTTTGCCCCAGGCCTCTGGATACATGCGTCCGGTAATTTTCGGCCACCAGAAATGCATGCCCGCCAGGTAGGCCATCACCATGCCCCCTACCATGATGTAGTGGAAGTGGGCCACCACAAAGTAGGTGTCGGTCACGTGCACATCCACGCCCAGCGAGGCCAGGAACAATCCCGTCATCCCCCCCATGGTGAACAGCCCGATGAATCCCATGGCGTACAGCATGGGCGTCGAGTAGTAAATCTTTCCCTTGTACATGGTGGCCGTCCAGTTGAACACCTTGATCGCCGAAGGCACCGCCACCAGGTAGCTGAAGAAGGAAAACACCATCGCCGAATACACCGAGATGCCCGCCACGAACATATGGTGCGCCCACACCAGAAAACCCAGCACCGCAATCCCGATGCTGGCCAGAGCTACAAATTCATAGCCGAAAACGCGTTTGCGCGAGAAGCAGGGAATGATTTCGCTTACCACTCCCATCCCCGGCAGAATCATGATGTACACCGCGGGATGGGAGTAGAACCAGAACAGGTGCTGGAACAGCAGCGGGTCCCCGCCCAACTGGGGGTTGAATACTCCCAGGTGGAACATGCGCTCCAGGCCCACCAGCGCCAGGGTAATGGCCAGTACCGGCGTGCCCAGAACCTGGATGATGGCGGTGGCGTAATTCGACCACAGGAAAAGCGGCATCCGTCCCCACGTCATCCCCGGCGCCCGCATTCGGTGGATGGTCACTATAAAATTCAAGCCCGTCAAAATGGAGGAAAACCCGGCAATAAAGATGGACACCGCCGCCAGCACCACGTGCGTCCCCAGATAAGCCGTGCTTAGCGGCACGTAAAAGGTCCAGCCCGTGTCCACGCCTCCGGTGAGGATGGTGTACAGCATGACCCCGCCGCCGACGATGAACAGGTACCAGCTCAGCAGGTTGATGCGCGGAAACGCCAGGTCTTTGGCCCCGATCATCATCGGCACCAGGAAATTTCCCAGCACCGCCGGCACCGCCGGGATGAGGAAGAAAAAGATCATCACCTGCCCGTGCATGCTGAACAGCTTGTTGTAGGTGTCCGCCTGCACCAGGTCGCCCTGCGGCGTCAGCAGTTCCAGACGTATCAGCAGCGCGAAGAAACCGCCGATAAAGAAGAAGAACGTAATCGAAATCAGGTAGAGCAGCGCGATGCGCTTGTGGTCGGTGGTCAACAGCCACGACCGGAAACCATAATCGGCGTTCAGATAATGTTCGCGCTCCGCGGTTATTGTGCTTGCGCTCGCCATATCACTTCACCCTTGGTTTGGCTGACACTTGGGGTACGGGTGGACGGTTGCTCACCACCCCGCCCGGCTGCGATCCCTGCAGCGATTTCACATAGGCAATCAGGCTCAGCAGTTGTTCTTCGTTCACCACGCCCTGGAAGCTGGGCATGATGTTTTTGAAGCCGGCCACGATTTTGGCCCCCGGATTCAGAATGGATTCGCGGATGTAGTTCTCGTCCGCCGTTACCGTTCGTCCGTCTTCCAGCAGCACCGGCTTGCCGAAAACCCCCACCAGGTTGGGACCTCGGCCTTGCGTGTCCGAACGGTGGCAGCTGCCGCATCCCAGTTGCTGGAACAGCTTCTGGCCCGTGGAGGCCAGCGAGCCCTCCCCTCCCCCGCCCGACAGCCACGCTTCGTAGTCGGCCGGATTCAGCACGATGATGCTGCCGATCATTCCCGAGTGCTGCGTTCCGCAATATTCGGCGCAGAACAGGTGATAGGTTCCCGGCCGGATGGCGTGAAACCACAGCGTGGTGTAGCGCCCCGGCAGCACGTCCTGCTTCAGCCGGAAGGCGGGCACGAAGAAGCTGTGAATCACGTCCTGCGAGGTCATGATCAGCTTCACGTCCCGGTCCACCGGCACGTGCAGTTCGTTGATCTCCCGCTGGCCGTCCGCGTGCTCCAGCTTCCACATCCACTGCTTGGCGACCACGTACACGTCCATGGAGTCCGCCGGCGCCGTCCGTTCCCCGAAATAAATGACCGCTCCCCACACGAAAAAGATTAGAAATATGCCGAACGGCACCAGCGACCATGTGGTCTCCAGCGCCAACGAACCCATGATCGGCGTCGCCTTCTCTACTTGGTCGTGGCGGTAGCGCAGGGCAAACAGCGTTACCAGGATAAAGATCATGATGGTGACCATGCCGGTCACCAGCAATAAAAAGATGAACAGTGCGTCCAGATTGCTTGCCGAAGTCGCAGCCCGCGCCGGCCAGATTGGGAAATTCGGAAACATAACTTACTTGGCCCGTCCTTGAACCCTGTATTTTGGCTCCATCCGGAACATCACGACCAGAAACACGCTCACCATGGCCAGCCACACCGCTCCGGAGATGCGCAGCACCCGGCTGATAATGGCGCTATATGTCCCGCTCTGCGGGTCATAGCGGTAGCAGTACAACAGGGCCTCGTCCGTTAGCGTCCCGATTTGCCCGTTGGAGGCCTGAACCAACCCCAGCCGCAGGTCGCGTGGCGCGTATTCAATTCCGTAGTAATACTGCGCAATCTTTCCCTCCGGCGTCAGCACCATAATGGCGGTAGGATGGGCAAACTGGTTGCTCTGGGCGTTGTATTGGTACTGGAACCCTGCCGCCTGGGTCAAAGCCGCGATCGAGGCTGCGCTGCCGGTCAAAAAATGCCAGCCCTTTTCCGCCTCCGGCCGCCCGTAGGTGGCCAGCACCATCTTCTTCTTCGCCGCTGCCATCTCCGGCGTCTCCTGCGGGTCGAAGCTCACCGTCAGCACCGTAAAGTCTCTGCCCGCCGTGTAGCCGATCGCCCGCAGCGCCCCCGTCAATCCCTGCAGCACCTGTCCGCACAGCATGGGGCAGTGGAAGTAGACGAAATTCAAAATCACCGGGCCGTTCCCCAGATATTGACCCAGCCGCACCTGCTTCCCGGCTTCATTCCGGAACTCCAGGTCCGCCGGTATCTGCTTGCCCAACCGTTGCTGGATGCCCACGTGCTTCAACTGGGGTGGACGCGCGCTGGCCGGCGGCGACAGTGGATCCAGCGTTTGTCCCCACGCGCCCACGGACAGGGCCGCCGCCGTAATCGCCCACAGCGCCATTCTTGCCCGCATCTTCCTTCTAGTGTTCACTTCTTCTCCTGCGGAACTCCGCCCACCGGTTGCGTGGCTGTCGGTCCCCGTTCTACCTCAGCCGCTTGCGCCGTCGTGGCCGGGTTCTCGCTTCCTTGCCGCACCGGCAGACCCCGCTGCGCGATAATGTCTATCGCCTGCTCGATGGGTATGTGCGCTATCCCCGCCTGCTGGTCCGCCCAGCCGTAGCTGTTGAGAATCTCTTCTTCCTGGGCGCGGAACTTGTTCAGGTCGGCCGCCGGATTCGGCTGCAGCTGCGGCTGCGGGAAGCCCTGCACCACCCGCTCCGTGTTCATGTTGTCGTGCGCCGTTTGCAGCGGCGAGGGCATCCGCGCCTGCTTCCCGTGGAACCCGTTCAGATAGGCGTAGAAACCCCACAGCACGAAGTAGATGAGCACCGAGGTCACCGCCAGCCCCACCAGAAACAGCAGCACCCCGTGCGGACTCAAATCCCGCCGCTCGTAGCGCGTTTCCGGGTTCTCGATCTCGTGCTCCGCTTTGTTCGGTTCGTCAGTCAATGTCAGGCCCCAATATGGCGCGGGCGCGCGGGTCGTGCAGCGGCGCCAGCGGCCGCGCTCTCAGGTTGCGGTAAAACAGCCATACCCAGAATCCACCCATGGCGATGGGAATCGCCAGGTCCAGCCAGCTGATGTGAAACGCATCCCGGTTGAACGCCGGTTCGATTTGCCAGAACAGGTCGGTCCAGCGCATCGCCAGCATCCACACCGCCACCCAGACCAGCGCCCGCGGATTCCTCTTCAGGTTTTTCGAAAGCAGCAGCAGGAAGGGCACGGCGAAATAGAACATCAGCAGGCAGAAGCCCACGTATCTCCAGCCGTGGTGCAGGCGCGCCAGGTACCAGCTGATCTCGTCCGGTTCGTTGCCCGCCCAATCTATCAGCCACTGGGAAAACGTGAACCACCCCCACAGCATGATGAACGTCAGCATCAGGTTGCCGTAATCGTTCAGGTTGCTGGGCTTCAAAATCCGCCTCATGGGCTCGTACTTAGCCATCACGATGGCCATCACCGTGGCCAAGCACAGCCCCGCCAGTCCCTGTCCGGCAATGAAAATCATGCCGTAGATGGTGGAGACCCAGTGCGGCTGCAGCGTCATGACCCAGTCCACCGAGGCAAACGTCATGGTGAAGAAGTACACCACCAGCCCCGGTCCGCTCACGCCCCGGAAGCGCGCTCCAAACTCGCGGTCCGGCGGCTGGTCCTGCAAGCCCGACCAGCGCAGCAGAAAATAGGCCGCTACTCCCCAGCCCACGAAATAAATCACCGCCCGCAGCACAAACAGCTTCCCGGAGAGATACATCTGCGCCTGGTGTTGCGCTCCCGCTTCCACCACTTTGGCCGGGTCGGTCCAGAAGTAGAGGTGGTGCATGCCGATGATGATGGGCACGAACAGCACTGCCATCAGCCACAGGCACCGGCTTCCCGCCTCGAAGAAGCGGCGCAGCACCATGCCCCAGCTGCCTCCCGTCAGAAACTGCGTCATCAGCAGCGCCAGGCAGCCCAGCGTCATCTCCAGCCACCACATG
>Ga0070732_10002397_pt1 | contig 10156 bp, 7 predicted proteins | sample Coa_R1_5_FD_66449 | JGI IMG/M metagenome (GOLD analysis project Ga0070732, IMG submission 66449) | Surface soil microbial communities from Centralia Pennsylvania, which are recovering from an underground coalmine fire - Coalmine... | ecosystem: Environmental > Terrestrial > Soil > Unclassified ...
GGCGCAACACACGTGGCCGGATGGGAAACGCCCCCGGTAGTTCCACCGAGCCCGGGAGCAGGCGCCCCACCGGTCCCCACCCAGCCGAATCTCCGCCGCACCGCGCCACCTGCAGGCGCCACCGTCGCCTCGAACCGGCCGCCAGACGGTGCAGGCGAACCGCAAGGCCAGAAACCACAAAAACGCAAGGGGTTTTTCCGCCGCCTGCTGGATGTGTTTAAATAGTGCGAAGGAGGGCGTATGGTTTCCGCCCGATGGTATTGCCTCTCCCTGGTCCTTTGCTTTTCTCCCGCTATTCCGGCTCAGAACCCGTTGCTGGACGCGTCCAATCTCCCCGCCCGCACTCAGGCAGTCGAGACGCCGCCTCTACCGCCTCTGACACCCGAGAAAAAAGGCGACATACTGATGGCCCGGAAGATGTACCGGGAGGCAGCCGACACATATAAGCAGGGGCCGCTCGATTCCGGCGTGATCCAGAATAAGATCGGCATCGCGTACCACCAGATGATGCAGACCGACATCGCCAGGAAGTACTACGAGCGCGCGATGAAGATCGACCCGAAGTACCCGGAAGCCATCAATAACCTCGGCACCGTTTACTACTCCAGGAAAAACTATCGCCGTGCCATCAAGTTGTATCGCAGAGCGCTGCGGCTTTCGCCAGACTCGGCCTCGATCTACAGCAACCTGGGCACGGCCTACTTCGCGCGGAAAAGCTACAAAGCCGCGGCCGAAGCATATCAGAAGGCCCTGGCGCTCGATCCCGACGTGTTCGAGCACCGCAGTTCCTGGGGCGTCCTGTTGCAGGAGCGCAGCGTGGAGGAGCGCGCCAAGTTCCACTACTACCTGGCTAAGACCTATGCCAAGGCGGGCATGAACGACCGTGCATTGATTTACATCCGAAAGGCGCTCGAGGAGGGTTTCACCGAGCGCAAGAAGCTGATGGAGGATCCGGAGTTCGTCTCGATCCGCCAGATGCCGGAATTCCAGGAACTGCTCGCCACGGAACCGCGTGTACTGTAGCCCGCCGTGGCGCTACGCCGCCGCTGCAATCGCCCTCACGATCACAATTTCCTGTAGCCGGAACGAACAACCCGTTATTCAGCGGCTGGCCATCGTTCGTTTTGAAAACCTGACAGGAGACGAGTCACTCGACTGGATGGGGCGCGCGGCTTCGGAGGTGATGAGCGCTGGGCTGGCTGGCTCGCCGAAGCTCTGGGTGATTTCCTTTAACACATTGCGGGGTATCGATCGCGCTCTGGGGGCGCGGCCGCTCGCTGCGCCGGGAATTTCAACGGAACGGCCCGCTGCCTTGCTGGCCGGCGCGACCGAGATCCTGTATGGCCGCATCTCCCGCGTGGGAGGGAGACTGCGGCTCGATGCAGCGATCTACGATCTGGCGCGGGAGAAAGTCTCACGCACTCTTACGGCCGCGGGTCCCGTCTCCGATAGCATCATTCCCCTCGCCGGTTCTCTCGCCGGGCAACTTGATCAGCCGGTCCGTCCTTTTGAGACACACAACCCGAAGGCACTCGGAGACTACATCACGGGCCTCGAATCACCGCAGCCTACCGCAGCCGCGCAGGCCTTTTCGCATGCCGTTTCCGCCGATCCTGATTTTGGTGCGGTGTACGTGGCATGGGCGCAACTGACCGCACTGCAGAACGACAAAGCGGAGGCCGAACGGATTCTGGCGCTCGCCCGCAAGCGTGGCAATGCGATTCCGGAGCTGGAGCGCGCACGCCTGGACGCTATCGCGGCAGAACTCCGCGGGGATTCTGCGGCCGCTCTGCAAGCACTCGCGACGGTCGGCCGGCTCAATCCGTCGGACTTGAGTTTGTTCCGCCAACTGGCCGCAGCGAATCTAAACGCACGGCGCTATGCCGACGCGGTAGCGGATTTGAAAAAGGCCGATGCCATTGAGCCGGATGATCCCGTCCTGCTCAACCAACTGGGCTACGCGGAAATGTACGCGGGGAACCTGGCGGAGGCCCGGAAAGCGCTCGAGCGTTATATGCGTCTGCGGCCGACCGATCCCAATGCATCGGATTCGCTCGGCGACGTGAATTTCGGTCTGGGGGAATTTGGCGAAGCGGAGAAATACTACCGCCAGGCGCATCGCAAAGACGTCAACTTCGCAGGGGGCGTGGAACTGTTCAAAGCCGCGCGCGCGCACTTGATGACCGGAGACATCAGCGGCGCCGACGCGATTTTCACACGGTACCTTGCGCAGAGAAAAAGCGCCAAAGATCCGGCGATCGAATTCCGGCAGGCGGAGTGGGAATTTCTAAGCGGACGCCGCCGCGAGGCCATCGCGAGGCTCGATACGTTCGCGCGAACCGCTGCGCCGACTGTTTCGCCCGGCCTGGTCTCACAGGCCTACGCGCAACTGGCGATCTGGAGCCTCGAGATGGGTGACCGCGCGCGCGCTCGTGAGTTTGCCGTAAAGGGCGCCTCCACCAAGTCGGTCACCGCCATGGCTGTCGTGGCAAGGCTGCTGGCGGATGCGCCAGCGAGTATTGCCGAGTGGACCGCGCGCATTGACCGTGCCCTTCCCGGCACGGCTCAGGAGCGAGCCAGAAATCTTGTGCTGGCTTACGCCTTTCTGTTCGCGAAGCAATACCAGGCCGCAGCCCCGCTCTTAAAACAAGCTTACGAACATTCCGCTCCCGAGCCGTCGGAGACGTTGCCGGTGTTGCTCGCCTGGGCCCTGGTCGAGACCGGACGCTTCGACGAGGCCGCACCGCTCGTTGCGCGAAGTCCGATTCCCGCCGCCGAGGGAACCGACCTGTTCACGTCACTTTCTTTTCCCCGCCTGCTTTTTCTTCGTGGAGAAATACTCGCGAAACAAGGCCGGCGTCAGGATGCCGAGCGTAATTACCGGCTGTTCCTCGCCCTTTCGGGTCCCGATCCGGAAGCTCTTGGATACGAAAACCGGGCCCGCCACGCGCTGGGCCAGTGATTTGTTGGAACAACGAAGCGTTGCCTTGCGTTACCTGATAAAAGCTATGCGAACACTTTTTGCCGCAATCGGCTTCTGCTTTCTCGTTCACCCCCTTGTCCTGTGCGGGCAAGTGAAGGGCACCTGCGAACGTGCATTCGAGGCGAACTTTCGGGGTGGCGGCAAGCTGCAGATGGATCTCCGGTCCGCCGATATCGAAGTAACCGGCGCCGATGCCACCGTGGTCCGCGTTTCGTGTGAAATGAAAAACTCCGCAAGGGCGAAGGAGGTCGCCATCACGTTCAATGGCGCGGGGAGTTTTGGCGACTTGGGGATCCACGGCGGCCCCAACAACGATATTCACTACCGGATCGAGGTGCCGAAGAATTTGAGCCTGTTCATCCGCGTCCCCGCCGGTGATCTGCGAGTGTCCGGAGTAGTTGGCGATAAAGATATCGAAATGCACGCGGGCGATCTGACGATCTCGGTGGGTGACCCCACCGAATACAGGCATGCCGATGCGTCGGTCTACGCGGGTGATCTGAATGCAGGCGCATTCGGTGTGACGAAAGGTGGCCTGTTTCGCAGCTTTAACAGGGACAATCCCACGGGCAAATACCACCTCCACGCACACGTCGGCGCGGGCGACCTCATTCTCAAGTAGCCGTGTGTGACTTCACAATCGCTGCCGACACCCAATACGCCAACGCCTGGATGGTAAGTGACGGGTTCGCGCCGCCGGGGTTCACCAACAGGCTTCCATCCCCGATGTAGACGTTGGGAACACCGTGCACGCGGCCGGTTCGATCGGTTACTGACGAAGCCGGATCGTTGCCCATCCGGCAACTGCCCAACTGATGGGTGGAAATGCCGGCCTCCGATTCGGGTACAATCTGCGGCGGCACGATCGTCGTCGCTCCGGCCTCCCGCAGCAAATCGGCGCAGCGATCCGCCATGAACTGCTCCTGCTCGGCATTGCGCGCATGCTGCCGGTAAGTGATACGGCTGACCGGCACGCCGCGCGCATCGCGGGCCTCGGGATCCGTATCTACGCGGTTTTCGGCGCGCGGAAACGTGTGGCAGGTCGCATAGAGCCAGATGGATTGCAGGAAGTAGGTCCGGTAGAACTCTTTCAGCTCCTTGCCGAACGGCCGCAGGTGATCTGGAATATCCACGCGTTGAACAAACCCTAGCGGCGGCCGCGTGTGGTAATTGCTGAGAATGCCGGCCAAGCGGCCCGGACCTTCGCGGCGAAATTGAAAATCGTCGGCGGCGAAGCAGACGCCGGGACCCAACTGGTCGGTCACCACGCGATCGAACAGGCCATAGGCGAACATGCTGCCGTCATTTTCGATGTTGCGGCCCACCTGATCGTGTTCGTTGCCGATGCCGGCCGGAAAAAACTTCGATTTCGAATTCAACAGCAACCGCGGCGTTTCGGTTGCGGAAGCACAAACTACAATCACGCGCGCAGGAATTTTCTCCCAGGTCTGCGAACCGGCCCGCTGGAACAGCACGCCATCCGGCGTGCCGCGGCTGTTCACCGTGATCTCACGCGCAAACGCGTGCGGAATGACGCGGCAGCGGCCGGTTTTGACCGCCTCTGGTATCACGGTGACGAGCGTGGATGACTTGGCTCCCACCTCGCATCCAAAACCGTTGCAAAAGGCGCACCGAATGCACGCGGGACGCCCACGGTAGGCCTCGGACAGAATCGCGAGCGGTGTGTGAAATGGTTTCCACCCGAGCCTCCGGGCGGCAGGATGTAGAATCGCGGCCTCGCGGTTATCCGGCACCGGAGGCATGGGCAGCGGCTTCCGGCGCGTGGGACCATGCGGATTCTCATCCCCGCTTACGCCGAGCTCGTATTCGGCTTTTTCATAAAACGGCTCCAGGTCATCGTAGGTGAGCGGCCAGTCTTCCAGGTTTGCGCCCTCAACCGAGCCCACCAGCGAGCGCAGACGAAAGGTCTCGGCACGAAAACGCCAGGCCATCGCGCCGTAATAAACCGAGCCGCCGCCGACCATCGCGGGCAACGTTCCGTACAGCGCACTCCGCGGTTCTACAACGCGCGCCTTATCCCGGTCGCTAGCCCGCACCGTGCGCACTTCGGTGCGCTCCGGACCAAACGGCACGCGGTCGATGCCGGTGACCCAGCCATCGCGCGTTTCCAGATGGCCGAACTCTTTCAACCACGGACCGCGCTCCAAGAGCACCACGCGCCAGCCGGCCGCCGCCAGCTCCTTGGCGACAATGCCGCCGCCCGCGCCGGCGCCGACGATCACAGCATCCACGCGATCCTGTTTCATATCCCAGGTTCTACAATACGGCAGGCCGGCGAGGCGTAGTAAAGCCACCCTTTCCGCCCGTCTGCGCCAGCGGTAGAATTTGAGCGTTGAAGCGGTTCTGCGTTCAGATTCTCGTGTTTGCCGGCGGGGTTTCGGCGAGCGCGCAGACCGACCTGCCCAAGAACGTCATCCAACTTGCCCAACTCAAACGCAATGTCCACGAGCAATTGGCAGCGTTGCCCAACTACACATGTGTCGAAACCATCGGGCGCTGGCGGCGTGAAAACGCAAGCCGGCCCTTCCGTTACCTGGACACCGTACGTCTCGAAGTCCAAGTTGTAAACAACCGCGAGCTTTACTCGTGGCCCGGCGCCAATCGATTCGAAGATCGGGGCATCGGGGAGATTGTCGGCAGCGGGACTGTTTCCACCGGTAGTTTCGCAACCGAGGCACACACTGTGTTCCTGAGTAATACCAGCACCATCACCTGGCACGGTGAGGAAGAGCGGTTGGGCAGGCACACCGCCCGATGGGACTACAGCATCCCGTACAACCTAAGCGGCTGGACAATCCAACTGAGCGGTCGGAGCGGACGGGTTTCAGAGATTGGTTCATTCTGGGCCGATGCCGGGTCGCTCGATTTGTTGCGTCTCGAATCTAACGCCGACCAAATTCCGCCCGACCTGGATGTCGCCTCGGTGCACGACACGTTCGATTACGCGCGCGTCCGCATTGGATCGCGGAATCTGCTGCTGCCGCAAAGCGTGGAGATAGTCCTCACCGACCTTGGCGGGCAGCAAGATCGGAATATCATCGAGTTCAGCCACTGCCGCGAATTCTCGGCGCAAGCCAGCGTGACGTTCGATGCGGCTCCGAGAATCGATCAGCCAGACTCCCCGCCGGCCGAAATCTCCATTCGCGCCGGACTAAGTTTTGCCGTGCGCCTGGCTCACGCGATTGATTCTCGGACCGCTGCCGTCGGCGATGAGCTATCCGCCCAAGTGGAATCGGACATCAAGGACAAGGGTGTGGTCGTAGTGCCCAAGGGAGCTGTGCTGCGCGGCCGTATCCGCCGGCTGGAGCGCCATGCAGCTTCCCGCAACTTTTATATCGTCGGCCTGGAGTTCACGGACATCGAATTCCCCGGCCATCATGCCCTATTCTTCGGAGACATGATTTCTGCAGATCCCGTAGCTGGTCTCCAATCCTCTTTCGGAAGCTCGAAGTCCAGGACTTCAGATTATGGTCTAGGCGGCAGCCTGACGACTTCCGAAACCGAGAGCTACTGGACCGTGCCCATCCCCGGTGTCAGCACGTTCTTCATTGAAGGAGCCAGCTTTCGCCTTCCCGAAGGTTTGCACATGGTGTGGCACACCGTGAAACTGGCGAAGTAAGAAATTACTGGAATTCCAAGCTCCGGCTTCTCGCCGCGTAATCTTCACGTTTGCCCGGTCATCTGCAAGACGCAAGCCTCTTCGCAAATCCGGCGCGTGCCGCGTCACTTACCTGAGAGTTGCATCAGGTAGGCGATGATCGCGGCCCGTTCGTCGGAATTTACCAGCCGGAATGCCATGTCGTTGCCGGGAATAAATGCGCTCGGATCCGTCAACCATTTATCGAGTGAACCGGCGTCCCAGGTAACATGTGAATTCTTCACAGCGTCGGAATAAGTGAAGGTAGCGATCGTCCCAGCCGCACGTCCATAAACCCCGCCGAGACGCGGGCCTTCTTTTTCGCGGTCGATCGCATGACAACCCGTACAGCGCCTTTCGAAAATTTCTTTACCGCGATCCGGGTCCGCCGCTCCCGCCCCTATGGGCATTAGCGTAAAGACCGCAAGCGCAACAGCTATCGAAACAGCACCCGTCGCCAGGCGGGTACCGGATGGATGGAGTAGTTTCACGTTCTTGCAATTCATTGGGTGCACCTCGCAGAGCTAGGCAGACGGCTTTTGCTCGTGCGATCCAGCGTCTCGATCGCTCACCAGCGGCCGATCGACGATGGCGAGGCTGTGCTGGCTGGCCATCCAGTTCACATTTGTAATCCCCAGGACCTGGCGAAGGCGCTCAGCCGGAACCTTCATCGGTCCTGCGGCGGGCGCCAAGCCCGGGGCTGGCTGCGGGAAGGCCGTGGACATGGCGGTGTGAAAGGTGACGTTGCCTTCAACTTTTTGCAGCACCTGGTGAATGTGTCCGTTCAGCACGGTAACCGATCCAAACCGCTTCAGGTAGGAAAGTGCCTGGCCGCTATCCTCAGTCCCCCAGCCCCACTCCGGGTAGACGGCCCACAGCGGAATGTGCGCGAAGATCACAATGGGTGTGCTGCTCGACCGGCCTCGCAAGTCATTCTCCAACCACCCGAGTTGCTCCTGTCCCAGTTTCCCCAGGCCTTCAAGCTGAACCACGTTCACCAGTCCGGCAAAGTGCACGCCCTTGTGATCGAAGCTGTACCAGCCTTGCCCTTTCGTGCCCTTTCCATAGCGTTCCAGAAAGAGCTTGCCGTCATCGATCGAGGTATCGTGTTCGCCGGGTACGTAAAAGAATTGTTGCGGGCGGGCTGATTTCAGAATCTGGTCCATGGTGTCAAACTCCGCCGGTTTCGATAAATGGCTCAGGTCACCGGTGTGGATGATGAACTCGGGCGACTGCGGTAGCGCGTTTATTTTGTCGACGGTCGCCTGCAATGTGCCCGTAACGTCCGGGTTGGCAGGCTTGTTAAAGCCGATGTGGCTGTCACTGATCTGGACGAAGCACAAATCACCTTTTGCGTGATTGCCGTGAGTGTCCTTTCCGAATGCGCGAGAGCGGGGGACCCCCCCGGTGAGGGTCCAAAGCACACCGGTGCCCGCCCAAGCCATGCACTCGAGGAATCCACGGCGATCGATACCGTCGTGGCGGTGGTCGTGTTGAATGAGCCTTCGCAAGATTTTCTCCTGATTGGTTGGCATTCCGCCTTCAAAGTGAGGTACCTGGCGGACGCCGAAATTATTCCCGCGGCAAAGCGCTTATTTGGAAATCAATGTTGGCAACCTGTAAATTGTGGGCTCAGGAGAATGAATTACCGGAGTGGGTGCCTGGTACTACCGCAGACTGAACTTCTTCATCTTATAGCGCAACGTGTCGCGCGTGATGCGCAGCAGCGCTGCGGCCCGGGTCTGGTTACCGCCAGTTTTCTCCAGCGCCTGCTTGAGAAGATTATGCTCGCTCGCCTCAAGCGAAAGCAGTTCATCGGGATCATGCAGGTCCTGGAATGGCCCCGGCAGGCCGTTGGCGGCGTGCGGACTGGTGACTTCCACCGGCAAACTTCGCGCGGAGAGCTGCGCGGAATCTTCCAGGATCATTGCGCGTTCCATGGCATTGCGCAGTTCCCGGACATTCCCGGGCCAATCATGCGCTACCAGCAACTGGCAGGCTTCGGGGGAAATGCCTCCGACCTGTCGCTTGAACTTACGGTTGAAATTTTCGATGAAGAAGTGGGCCAGCGGCAGAATATCCTCGCGCCGGTCCCGCAGCGGTGGAATCAGTATCTGAATGACATTCAGGCGATAGTACAGATCCTGACGAAAAGCGCCGCTGTTCACTGCATCGAACAGGTTCTTGTTAGTAGCGGTGATCACGCGAAGGTCTACCTGAATGTCCCTCAGACCGCCCAGTCGCCGAAAGGTCTGTTCCTCCAGTACACGTAGCAGTTTCGCCTGCAACATCAGTGGAAGCTCACCGATCTCATCCAGAAACAAAGTGCCCTTGTGCGCCAGCTCGAGCGTGCCTCGCTTTTGCGCGCGGGCATCGGTGAAAGCGCCTTTTTCGTAGCCAAACAGCTCGCTTTCCAGCAGGGTTTCCGGTATGGCCGCGCAGTTGATGGCGATAAATGGCTCGGCCTGGCGGCGGCTCTGATAGTGCAGGATTTTGGCTACCAGGTCCTTGCCGGTGCCGTTCTCACCCTCGAGCAGGATAGTGGTGGCCTCACTTTCCGCCACCCTCCGGGCAAACCGTAGCACATCGAGCATCAGAGGTGATTCGGCGATTACCGGCCGGAGTGGATCGAGAACCTGTGCGCTGGCCTTGGTTTCGGCGCCTTCAACCTTTACACCGAAGTCTTCGCGGATGACCCGCGCAAAGCCTAATATGGCGCCCTCTTTATCGTGCAAGGTAGTCGTCGAGACATGGGCCCAGTAACGCGATCCGTTCTTACGAACCCGCCAGCCTTCTGCGTCAGACCTTCCGCGAGCCGCCGCATCCAGTTCCTCCTCAGGCCTGCTGGAAGCAACATCCTCGGGAGTATAAAAGCAAGAGCCGGACTCGCCAACAATCTCCTCCGCTTTGTATCCCGTAATGCGCTCCGCCCCGGAGTTCCAGCTCGTGACGATTCCGCTGGGATCCACCATCATCAAGCCGTGATCTTTTTCGCTCTCCACTAGCAGCCGGAAACGCTCCTCGCTCTCACGCAACGCCTCTTCGATCTGCTTACGGCGGGTGATGTCCGTGGAAACGCCTGCCAGTCCATACGCGACCCCAGCGGCGTCAACCAAGGGGAATTTCAGGGAAATGTACGTGCGCGCCTCCCCGTTAACTGTAACGACCTCTTCCCACTCCATGGCACGACCGGATTCCACCACCGCTTCGTCATTTGCGCGGAAAGCATCGGCCTGCGCCGCGGGAAATACGTCATGATCTGTGCGGCCTTTGACTTGTTTCCGGGTGACGTGGAATAGGGATTCAAATTGACGGTTCACCAGGATGAAGCGGCCCTCCAGATCCTTTAGATAGATCACCGCCTGGGAGCCGTCAACGATAGCTTCGAGGAGCGTACGGGTTTTTTGCAACTCCGTTGCCAGCTCGTCGGCGACAACGATCGGAAGCTCTTCCTGGCGTGCTAACCAACCCAAGGCCATCACAGGACCCCAGAGTTGACTATAGGCTGTTGTCAG
>Ga0070732_10002398_pt1 | contig 10156 bp, 6 predicted proteins | sample Coa_R1_5_FD_66449 | JGI IMG/M metagenome (GOLD analysis project Ga0070732, IMG submission 66449) | Surface soil microbial communities from Centralia Pennsylvania, which are recovering from an underground coalmine fire - Coalmine... | ecosystem: Environmental > Terrestrial > Soil > Unclassified ...
CCGGTCGCCTTCACCGGCGAGCCACTTGAAATTGGCTTCAACCCGGACTTTCTCCGGGACGGACTCGAGGCGGTCGAGGAGGGCGATCTGATGTTGAGGCTGATCAGCCCGCTTCGCCCTGGCTTGATTCAGTCCGCCGACGGCAGCGGCTTTCAATACCTGATCATGCCCATCCGGCTCAACGTCTAGGAGCGGCGGCTGGCTGAGCTCAAGCTGTGCGCGTCGTCAGTCTGGCCCTGCGGGACTTTCGTTCCTACCACGACACCCAGGTGACCCTGGGTGATGGACTGACGGTGATCTTTGGCCCCAATGGCGCCGGCAAGACGAATCTCATCGAAGGGCTGTATTTCGGTTGCACCGGGAGGTCGTGTCGTACCGCCAACGAGCGTGAGGTCGTCCGCTTCGGAGCCACGACCACCCGCGTCCTCGTCGAGAGCTTTGGCGAGGATGGTCCCCACCGGACCGCGGTCGGGTTCACGCCCGGGCAGCCCAAGCGTCTTCAGGTCGACGGGGCCGAGGTGGAGCGCCTGGTCGACTCGCCCATGAGGCCGTTGGTGAGCGTGTTTCTTCCCGATCGCCTGGAGCTGGTCAAGGGTGCGCCCGCGCTGCGACGGGCGCACCTGGATCAGCTGGTTGCCGCTCTGTGGCCAGCCCGCCGGGGGGTCGGCCGCATGTACGGCAAGGCGTTGGCGCAACGCAATGCCCTGATCTCTCGGATCCGCGCCGGGAGGGCAACTAGGGACTCGTTGCGCGCCTGGGACGGGCAGCTGGCGAGGACGGGGATCGAGCTGATGGCGGACCGTGCGCGGGCCGCTGAGGCGGTCGCCGCGGCGGCAATGCTGAACGCGACCTCGCTCGGCCTCGATCGGGAGCTCGTGGTTGCCTACCGTCCGCGATCCCCGGCGGGCAGCGCAGACCAGCTGCTGACCGAGCTCGCCGAGCACACCGCCAGCGACATCGAGCGTGGCTTCAGCGGACACGGTCCGCACCGGGACGACCTGGCACTGCGCCTGGACGGCCGCGAGCTCCGTGCCTACGGCTCTCAGGGCCAGCAGCGGATCTCGCTCCTCGCTCTCCTGCTGGCCGAGCGCGATGCCATTGCGCAGCAGCGCGGGACGCCGCCCGTGATGCTGCTCGACGACGTGATGTCTGAGCTTGACCACGTGCGGCGGGAGGCGTTGGTTGCACTGCTGCGAGACGGCGGCGGCCAGGCGGTCATCACGACCACCGATCTTGACCATGTGCCCGGAGCCACGGACGAGGGCGTCGTGCGGATCGGCGTCGTCGAGGGTGCGGTGCTGGAGGCAAGCGTCCGATGACGTCCTGGCGGCGAAGTCCGCGATCGCTCGGTGTGGCCCTCGAACGGGTCCGTGATGAGTTGGCGCCCCAGACTCTGCTCGCCGAGGTCCAGCGGGTGTGGCCAGGTGCCGTGGGCGGCGCGATCGCCGCCGAGGCGCAGCCGAGCTCCGAACACGGCGGGGTCCTCACGATCTCCTGCTCGGCCTCCGTCTGGGCTCAGGAGCTCGATCTGATGGCGCCGGCGATCCTCGAGCGCCTCAATCAGGCCCTCTCGAGTGGCCGGATCGACCGACTGCGCTGCGTCGCGCTGCCGTCGAAATAGATAGAGCCGGTGACGGGGTCCTCGTCACCGGCTCTGGTTGATCGGAAGTTACGTCCCGGGAGATTGCCCGGGCTGACCCCGGGCTATTGCCCGAAATAGGTTGACCAGGAGTTGTTGCTCCAGCTCGACCGGCTCGGATCGATGCTGCCGGTGCTGGTCACCGAGCAGGTGCAGCTCCAGCTCGACCGCGCGAACGTCGCGCTGAGCGAACCGCTGGCCGTGCTCCAGCTCGACCGGCTCCAGCTCGACCGGCTGTAGTCGATGTTGCCCTGGGAATCGCTGATCAGCGTGTTCGGGGTCAGCCCCTGGTTGGCCGCCTGCGGGTTCCAGATCCAGCTCAGGCGTCCCGCCGAGGGCAGCTGGAAGTTCTCGTTCGCGGATGCCCACGAGGTCGTCAGCGCGCCCTTGACCTGGTTGGGGGTCCAGTTCGGGTGAAGCTGCAGGAGGTCGGCGACCAGCCCGGCGATCATCGGCGCCGCCATCGAAGTGCCGCCTGTCCTGATGTAGCCGCCGCCAATGACGCAGGCCGGGCACAGGCTTGAGAACGTGCTACCGGGCGCCAGGACGGAGACGATGTGCGCCCCAGGCGCGTACACGTCAGGCTTCTGGAAGCCATCCTGAGTTGTCCCCTGGCTGGACCACGAGGCGATCGTGTCGTTGCCCGGGTAGGTCTGGCCGTTCTCGTCCACGGCGCCCACCGTGATCACGTAGGGATCGTTGGCCGGTGCGTACTGAACCGCGTCCGAGGCCGAGCCACGGTTGCCGGCGGCGACCACGACGGTGACCCCGTGCATCCACGCCGACTCGGCGGCGGCGTCAAGCGGGTCGGTGGTGTAGGACTGCGGCGTCGTCGAGTCCAGCGACATGTTGACGACGCGGATGTTGTAGTCGGACTGGTGGTCGACGACGAACTGGAGGCCGTAGATCACGTCGAGCACCGTGGAGTTGCCCTGGTCGTCTGAGACCTTGACCGAGATCAGGTTCGCGTTCGGCGCCACGCCGATGTACTGGCCGTAGAGCGGGTCGCTGCTCGAGCGAGCCAGGCCGTTGCCGGCGATGATCCCGGCGACGTCCGTGCCGTGACCGTAGCCGTCGAGGGCGTTCGTGGCGTACGGGTTGGTGACCGCGGTCTCAACCACGCGGGAGGCCGTCCCGTCGGAGGTTTGGAAGTCCGGCAGCTGCCCGTCAACACCGGTGTCGATCACGGCCACGCCGACGCCGGTGCCGGTGTAGCCATGCGACCACCAGTTGCCTAGACCGAGGGTCTGGTCATAGGTGGTCTGAAGGTTGCCGAGCAGGCTGCCACCGAGGGACAGGCTCTGCGTCTTGATCACGGAGTTGAGTGACACCGAATGCACATCCGGGTTGGCGGCCAGCCACCGTGCCCGCTCGGCCGTCAGCTTCACGGCCAGGGCGTTGATGATGTGGAGCTCACCGAAGACGTGACCGGAGACCCGGGAAACGTCCCACCGGGCGCGATCGACACTGACGTTGCCCTTGAACTGGACGATCGTGCTCACCAGAGCACCGGGATGATGCACGGCGAGGCTGGCGATCCTCGGATCCAGCGGCGCCGAGGAGCCGGCGGGAGTGGGCGTGCTGGCCGGGGCGTTCGTCTGGATCGCGAGGGGCTGCCACTGATGCAGCGCAGCGGCGGCAACCAGCGCGACGAGTGCCGACGCCGCGAAGGCCGACATCCAACGTATCCGATCTACGGTTCCGATTGAACGTGTCATGTCAGGGCAACCTCCGTGTCGCAAAGTCATCTACCAGCGTTCGGTCTTGAACTGGCAGCTGGGCCGTCTCGTCGGGACGAGACCCCTGGCTTTGCGCCCCCGCCTCACGACGGGTTTGCCCTGAGCAGGCCTATACGACCGCTTGCTGGGGTTCTCATCGGCAAGATCGCCATAGAACCTTGAGCCCCTAGACGAATGTTCTAGCCAGGCCAGGAACGTCTCGAGATCCAGCGTGTTCTGTTTCATCACAGGGCAACCTCGTGTCGCAAAGTCATCTACCAGCGTTCGGTCTTGAACTGGCAGCTGGGCTGTCTCGCCGGTGCGAGACCCCTGGCTTTGCGCCCCCGCCTCACGACGGGTTTGCCCTGAGCAGGTTTAGGCCCCCATCGGCAGCTCTGGCGAAGAACCTTTGTCTTTTCGACGGATGTTTGAGGGCGGGAGGATCTCGCGGCGGCCGGCCGCGCGATATCTAGGCGACCCGCTCGAGCGCCAGGCTGTCGCGCACCGGCCGTGGCCGTCCCAGGTGGAAGCCCTGGCCCAGATCGCAGCCGAGTGAGAGAAGTGCCGCGACCTGATCCGGGCTCTCGATCCCCTCGGCAATGACGCCGACGCCGAGCGTCCGCGCCAGTTCGATGATCATCCGCACGAACGATGCCTCGCGACCTCCGCGGGACAGGCCGTCCACGAACGACTTGGCGATCTTCAGCATGTCGAGCGGCAGCGTGTGCAGGTAGCTGAGCGACGAGTAGCCGGTGCCGAAGTCGTCGAGCGCGAAGCGCACGCCGATTTCGCGAAGCTCGGCGATCGTCGCCGAGACGTGCGCCTCGTCCTCGAGCAGCAATGTCTCGGTGACCTCGAAGACGAGCAGCCGGGGATTGACCGAGGTGCGGGACAGCGTCTCGCGTACTCGCTCGGCCAGGTGTCGGTCGCGGAGCTCGACCGCTGAGAGGTTGACGTGTACGGCCACCTCACGCCCACCTGCGGGCTTGCTCTCGCGCTCGCGCTCCCAGGTGCGGGCCTGGTGACAGGCCTGCTCGAGCACGTACTGGCCGACGGACAGGATCAGTCCCGTCTCCTCGGCCAGGGGCAGGAACTCGTCGGGAGCCACGAGTCCCCGGCGTGGATGCTGCCAGCGCACGAGCGCCTCCTCGGCAACCAGCTCACCGTTTGAGAGGGTGACGATCGGCTGGAAGTACAGAGTCAGCTGCTCGCGTTCAATCGCCTGACGCAGCTCCTCCTTGAGGCCGTGGCGCTCGAGCACGGCGGCTCCCATGCTCGGGTGGAAGACCTGGAAGCGGCCCTTGCCCGACGTCTTGGCCTTGTACATGGCCACGTCGGCGTCACGGATCAGTTCCTCGGCGGTCTTGTTGTGCTCCTTGGCGGTGGCGATTCCAACGCTCACGTACACGGACACGCTCTCCGAGCCAACCGCCAGCGGCATCACGAACGCCTCCATGATTCTCCGCGCCACCCGGGTGGCGGATTCCTCGGCATCCCGACCGTCCTCGACCATGACGGCGAACTCGTCGCCACCGAGCCTCGCGACCACGTCCTCGGGGCGCAGGCACGAGCGCAGCCGCGAGGCCACCGAGACGAGAAGCTCGTCGCCGGCGGCGTGTCCGAGGCTGTCGTTGACGGTCTTGAAGTCGTCGAGGTCGATGAACAGCACCGCCACCTCGCCCTGCGTGGTGGCCAGGGTCTCGCGGACCTTGTCGGTGAACAGGGTGCGATTGGCCAGGCTGGTCAGCGGGTCGTGATAGGCCTGATGATGCAGCTGCTCCTGGAGGACGCTCAGCTGGAGGACCGCCTGCTCCAGCCGGTCGTACTGGAGCGCGACGCTGGCGTTGGTGGCGAGCGTGTCGAGGAGCCGCAGGTCCTCGTGATCGAAGGAGCGAATCACTCCGAAGCGATTGGCCAGCATGATCGCGCCGATCACGCGCTCCTCTCCCGGCAGCGGCGCGACCATCGCGTGGGTGACTCCGCGGGCCTCGAGATAGCGCTGCAGGCGCGGGCTGCCGAACGGCGGATCGAGGGTCATCGCCCCGCTTCCGGTCTGCTCGAACAGGTGCCGCATCTCGTCGGCGACTTCGCTGTCCACCGGCTCCATGAGCTCGCGGAACGTGCCGGGACCGAGCAGTGTGCGAAGCGAGGGATTCTGGTCTGAGCCGAACAGGATGATCTCGGCCATCTCGGCTCGGAACGCATCCAGGGAGCGCAGCAGCAGCCCCTCGAGGGCGTGGGCGATCTCACGTGAGTGGACGAGGGTGCGGTTCGCCTCGTAGAGGAACTCGAGGCGCTTGTGGCGTTCGCGCTCGGCGAGGTAGGCGCGGTAGGCGGCGAACAGTGTCGCCGAGGGCACGACGAGCAGAGGTAGCGATCGTGGGTCGTCGGCGGTCAGGACCGCCCCGCAGAGACCGAGGCTCGTGTTGCTGAGCGTCACCACCATGTCCATCAGGAACATGTGGCCGACCGTCGCCAGCTTGACCAGTCCCTCGGAGAGGGAGATGGCAGCGGCGATCAGGAGAATGGCCACGGCGCCGCCAGCCTGGGTTGCGAGCAGGGCGGCGATCCACATCTGCGGCCCCATGTCGCCGTTCGCCGGAGCCGCCGCGTGCAGCACGAGCACCGCGATGCAGGTGGTGAGCGCGAACTGCGCCAGGTTGAAGATGAACTTGATCGGCGGAAGCCGCCGGTCGAGTACGAGCACCACAGCGCTTCCCACGAGGCACGCCAGGACGACACCGTCGGCGCTACAGAAGAGCAACCCGAAGACGAGTGGGATATCGCCGAGCGAGAACGAGTGGGCGCCGCGGCGGAAGTGAACGTGGACCACGGCACGTTCTCCCACGGCGAAGGCAACCGCGATCAGCCACCAGGGCAAGTGCAGCGAGGCGACGGGATGGAGGCCCTGGACGGGCCCGAAGTAGAGCGCCCCGGCGAGGGTCAGCACGACCACGTTGAGGCCCCAGACGGGGTGCAGATCCCGCACGCGTCGCAGCGTGGTGGGGGCCGCTGAGAGCGACTGCGGCGCTGGTTGGGTGGCGGTCTCGGCTTTCATTTGGGCTAACGGCGACTGCAGTCGCCGCGGCCGACGGGCGTGGTCCATGTCGGCAGCCGCTCTGTTCCTGATCGGCGAATCGCGGACAAACCTGAAGGGGGTCTCTGTCAATGGCCGTTGCATCCCCGGCCGGGGCGGCGTGATCCCCGGCGGCTCCTGCCCGCCGCCCGACGCAGAAATGTTGCCCTTGGTCAACACTTTTGTTTGCGTTTTGCAGGGAAATTGTGCAGCAACAGGCGCGGAATCCGTCCTTCGCCGTGCTAGACTTATGTACATCAACTTGCGACGCCCCGGGGCGCGGCTGTGATGCGCGGATCCGGGGCGTCTCGATGTAAACGGAGGACCGTTGGCAAAGGAAGGCGGCGCTCGAGGCGCCAAGCAGACGAGCAGCTACGACGCCCAGGACATCACCGTTCTCGAGGGGCTCGAGGCGGTGCGCAGGCGTCCCGGCATGTACATCGGGTCAACTGGTCCGCGCGGTCTGCACCACCTCGTCTACGAGGTTCTCGACAACTCGGTGGATGAGGCGCTGGCCGGTCACTGCACCGAGGTGACGGTCACGATCCATCCGGATAACTCGGTCACCGTCCTGGATAACGGGCGCGGCATCCCGGTGGCGAAGATGGAGAAGGAGAAGCGCTCCGCGCTCGAGGTCGTCATGACCGTGCTCCACGCCGGCGGGAAGTTCGGCGAGGGGGGCGGCTACAAGGTGTCCGGCGGCCTCCACGGCGTCGGCGTGTCGGTCGTCAATGCTCTGTCGGAGCGCGTGGACGTCGAGGTGCGCCGCGACGGCTACGCGTGGACGCAGTCCTACGAGCGCGGCAAGCCGCTCACGGAGGTGGAGCGTGGCGCGCCGACCAAGGAGACCGGGACCACCACCACCTTCCTGCCCGACGCCGACATCTTCGAGACCCTCGACCTCGACTTCAAGACGCTCGAGGAGCGGATGCGGGAGACGGCGTTCCTCACCCGTGGCCTGCACATCCGGCTCATCGACGAGCGGGCCGAGGGTCACCGAGCTGAGTTCCGCTACGAGGGCGGGATCGTCGACTTCGTCAAGTACCTCAATGAGAACAAGGATCCGATCCAGCGCAAGGTGATCTCGTTCGAGGGCGAGAGCGAGGAGGGCGCGGTCGAGGTGGCGATGCAGTGGAACTCCTCCTATCAGGAGTCGGTGTTCTCGTTCGCCAACAACATCAACACGATCGAGGGCGGCTCGCACCTCAGCGGCTTCCGCTCGGCGCTCACCGGCGCCATCAACACCTACGCTCGCGACAAGGGCTTTCTGAAGGAGAAGGACGAAAACCTCGCCGGCGAGGACGTTCGTGAGGGCCTCACCGCCGTCATCTCGGCCAAGCTCTCAGACCCTCAGTTCGAGGGCCAGACGAAGACCAAGCTCGGTAATCCGGGGATGCAGGGGTTCGTGCAGTCCGTGGTCTACGCACGGCTGAGCGAGTTCCTGGAGGAGACCCCGCAGGATGCGCGCGCCGTGATCTCCAAGGCGGTACAGGCCGCTCAGGCGCGGGCGGCGGCGCGGAAGGCGCGCGACCTGACCAGGCGCAAGTCGGCGCTCGAGAATTCAACGCTGCCCGGGAAGCTCTCCGACTGCTCGGTCAAGGATCCGGCGCTGGCGGAGCTGTTTGTGGTCGAGGGCGACTCGGCCGGTGGTTCGGCCGTTGACGCGCGGGATCGCAACACGCAGGCGATCCTCCCGCTGCGCGGGAAGATCCTCAACGTCGAGAAGAGCCGGATCGACAAGGTCCTGGCCAACACCGAGATCCAGGCGCTGATCACCGCGATCGGGACCGGGGTTCGTGACGAGTTCGACCTCGGGAGGGCGCGCTACCACAAGATCGTGCTGCTCACGGACGCCGACGTCGACGGGGCGCACATCCGCACGCTCGCGCTGACGCTCCTCTTCCGGGAGATGCAGCCGCTGATCGAAGCGGGCTACGTGTACATCGCCAAGCCTCCGCTGTACCGGCTGACCCGGGGGCAGAAGCACCGCTACCTCGAGCGCGAGTCGGAGCTCGAGGACATTCTGCTCGGTGACAAGTTCGAGAAGATCGAGGTCTACGACCGGTACAACAAGCCGTTCAAGCTGACCGAGGCCCGCTGGAAGCGGTTCACCCGACTGCTCAAGCAGTACGAGGGCTGGGCCTCAGCGCTTCGCGCCGCCCACGGACACAGCGTGGTCGAATTCCTCCAGCAGGCCCGCCTGCTCGAGGAAGACATCACCGATGTCGACGCCCTGCTGCGCCACGTGAGCCGCAACGGTGCCAACGGCGAGGGCGGCCACGCGTTTTCCGTCGAGCTCGTGCGTGAGACCGACGACGAGCTGTTGCTGAAGACGATCGAGACCAAGACCGGGCTCGCGACGACACACCGCGTCCGGCGCGCCACGCTTGACACCAACGAGTACCGCCGTCTCGCCGATGTGCACAAGGAATTGGCCGAGCTCGTGGGTACGCCACCCTTCGAGGTCAGGCTCGGAGAGGGCCGAAACGAGGCGGCTTCGTTTGAGGAGCTTCGCGGAGCGGTTCTCGCCATCGCCCAGAAGGGCATCGAGTACTACCGGTTCAAGGGCCTCGGCGAGATGGACCCCGACGAGTTGCGTGAGACGACCATGGACCCGGCGACGCGGACCCTGGTCCGGGTGACCATGGAGGACGCCGCCTCGGCCGACGTCGTCTTCTCGATGCTCATGGGCGACCAGGTCGAGCCCCGGCGTGAGTTCATCGAGGACAACGCGCTGGCGGCGAATCTGGACATCTAGGAGCAGGGCATGGCGACCATCGACACCATCGGCGGCGGCAACATCGAGCCACGTGGGCTCGAGGAGGAGATGCGCTCGGCGTATCTCGACTACGCCATGTCGGTCATCGTCGGGCGCGCCCTGCCCGACGTACGCGATGGGCTGAAGCCGGTACACCGGCGCGTGCTCCACGTGATGAACGAGATGGGACTGCGACCGTCGGGCAACCGCAAGCACGTCAAGTGCGCCCAGATCGTCGGCGAGGTGATGGGCAAGTACCACCCGCACGGCGACCAGGCGATCTACGACACGCTCGTTCGCCTCGCGCAGGACTTCTCGATGCGCTACCCGCTTGTCGATGGTCACGGCAACTTCGGCAATATCGACGGCTGGCCCGCCGCGGCCATGCGCTACACGGAAGCGCGAATGTCTCGCCTGGCCGAGGAGATGCTGCGCGACATCGACCAGGACACGGTCGACTTCGCGCCCACCTACGACGGTGGCCGGCAGGAGCCCCTTGTCCTGCCCGCGCGGTTCCCGAACCTACTCGTCAACGGGAGCTCGGGGATCGCGGTGGGGATGGCGACCAACATTCCGCCGCACAACCTCAAGGAGGTGGTCGCGGCGACGATCGCCTACGTCGATAACCCCGACATCGATGTCGACGGCCTGATGCGCTTCATCAAGGGCCCGGACTTTCCCACCGCGGGGACCATTCTCGGTCGGGAGGGAATCCGGGACGCCTACGCGACCGGCCGGGGCCGCGTCCGTGTCCAGGCCCGGGCTCACATCGAGCCCATCGGTCAGGGCAAGGAGGCGATCATCGTCACCGAGCTCCCCTACCAGGTTCGCAAGGGCGGAGACGGAGGCGTGATCCTCAAGATCCGCGACCTCGTGCTGGACAAGAAGATTCCCGAGATCACCGACCTCCGGGACGAGTCGGATCGCAACGGGATGCGGATCGTGATCGAGCTCAAGCGCGACGC
>Ga0070732_10002399_pt1 | contig 10147 bp, 6 predicted proteins | sample Coa_R1_5_FD_66449 | JGI IMG/M metagenome (GOLD analysis project Ga0070732, IMG submission 66449) | Surface soil microbial communities from Centralia Pennsylvania, which are recovering from an underground coalmine fire - Coalmine... | ecosystem: Environmental > Terrestrial > Soil > Unclassified ...
GAGATCGAGGAAGCGCACGCCGACGAACGGATCGACATACACGCTGCTGCCGTCGCAGCGGGTGATGCAATAGTGCCGTCGGACGTTTGCTTCCGCGCCGAGCAACAAGCTCGTGGCGGTCACAGTAAACGAGCCGCTGGACGATGGAATTGGAATACCACCCACGGCGAAGCCAGGCGGAAAGGCCACAATTTCACCAAACTCCGCATTGATCTGCGGATTGGCGGCAAAGAACGGGCGAATCAGCACGGGGAAGTCTTGCGAGTTCGCGCTCAGAATCGTTCGTTTCGGCCCGAGGAAAAAGAAACTCGCATCCACGGCCCACTCGTGGCAGCAATCGAGCCAGAGCCCCGCCGAGAAACGGCCGCCCAGCTCGAACGGATCGTTCACGGGGCCGTTGCCAATCAGGATCTGTGTCGTCGGCCCGCCAATGAACCCCATGTTCGGCGGGGTAGCGGTGGTGAGCAACGGCGGGGCATTCATGGGACTGATCCACCACAGCAGCACTTCAGCCGACGCGTACCATTGCCGATGCGGTTCGCCTGCAGCCATGCCATTCGTTTGTGGATCATCGCCAACGAGTTCATACGTGGGCGTGTTGTCTGCACCCGTGAAGGCTTTCCACTGCGGCATGCCGGGCACCGATGTCGGATTCGGAAGCATGCGCGGCGAGCTGAGAGCCTGGTACGAAGGCAAGGGCGGACTGCTGGGAGCCGGATTCATCGGCACCGGCGGCGACGGTTGTTGGCGGACCATCGACTCGGAATCTTCAAAGCGAATAAAAGGCGGCTGCGCCGGCGACGCGGGGCGTTCAACAGGCTTGACGGTTATCGGTTCTGGCAACACCGCAGGGGCCGAAGCGGGGGCCGGCTGCCCGCCCGGTGCGCTCCGCCATTCGATTTCATCTGCCGGCGCGCGGAGAACCAGCAGCAATGCGGCACTCACACTGGCAATTAGGAGACGCTTCATTCCGGCATCCTCGGTGCAGAGCGGCGCGAATTCATGGGAGCATGCGTTGGCGTATTCTCTCGCCTTGCTTTCTTCGACACAGCCTTCGCATAACCCTTACAGGTTCGAGAAGCATTTTTTTCCGCACAGCGCGACAATCGCGCATATTCCGAACAACCGGAAGTCTCCGCCTGTTTCCGCAGATTCCGGAAAAAGAAAACAGGAATTCATTTCAGGAGCCGGAAGTTCAAATGGCCAACCGAGCGCGGCTAGGTAAACCGCACAAGTTGCAGCTCAACCAAAACTCCTTCCGTGGCTTGCCTGAATTGCCAGGATTTCTAGACGGAGCGCACCCGTCGGAAACTTGCTTGACAGACTTTATTCCGTTTGGGATTCTGGGCGTGCTTTTGGTTGCAATGGATTTAGAGTTTGCCGATTGGCGAAGGCTGATTGACAAACTTTTTGAAATAGATTTTGAGCCTGTGGTCAGGTGAAGGAGTGGCAAGGATGCCCAGTCCGGAAAACTATAAATCGGTAGCGAAGCTTTTTGGCGTAGTCTTGGCAGCAACTGTGTTTTGGCTGATGACAACCTCTTCGGCGTCAGCCGCGTTCTGGTTCCCGTTGCCGATACAGCCGAACCCCGGCAACGTGCCATTGCCGCCGCCGAATCAGGTCGTGCCCAATGGTGGTGGAAATCCGGTTGATATTCCGCCGCCCGACGCGCCGCCCGGTAACGCGCAGAATTCACCGGAGCCGGCCTCGGTAGTCTTGGGATTGATTGGCGTGGGTGCGATCGGCGCGCTAAGAATCTGGCGGCGCCGCCAGCAGCGCGCTTCCTAGGCCACCCGTGCCAGCGAACGCTGCCGGGCAAAGTTGGCACAAACACGGATCACGCGCTCTTGCTGCTCGGCAGTCAGCTCCGGAAACATCGGCAAGGCGAGCACGGTTCGACACGCTTCCTCGGCATGCGGGAAATCGCCCGTGCGGTAACCCAAGTGGGCCAGGCATTCCTGCAAGTGAACCGGCTGCGGGTAATAGACTTCGCAGCCGATCTTCTCGGACTTGAGGCATCGTACCAACGAATCACGGCATTCCGACGGCACGCGCACCACATATTGATTGAACGTGTGCCGCAAACCTGAACCAATCACCGGCTTCTGCATGAATTCATCCATTCGGTAATCATCAATCAGCGCATTATAACGGCGGGCTGCATCTTGCCGGCCCTCGATCCACGGTTCCACGTGCGGCAACTTCACCCGCAGGATGGCCGCCTGAAGTGCATCGAGCCGGGCGTTCCAGCCGAGATAGCGATGGTAGTATTTCTGCTCCATGCCGTGAGCGCGAAGAGCGACCAACCGCTTTGCCAAGTCGGACCTATTCGTGACTACCATACCGCCTTCGCCAAAACCGCCGAGCGTCTTGGTAGGGTAAAAGCTGAAACAACCGAGCGAACCGAGCGAGCCTGCTTTCTTGCCGTGAAATTCCGAGCCGAATGCTTGAGCGGCATCCTCGATGATTGCCAAGTTGAAACGCTGAGCCAACTCGCCCAGTGCGTCCATGTCGGCACAGTGCCCAAACAGGTGCGCCGGCATAATAGCCCGCGTATGGGCCGTGATTTTGTCCTCGACTTCGGCACTATCGAGATTGAACGCTTTTGGATCGATGTCCGCAAAGACTGGAGTCGCGCCGGCCCGGCAGACGGCGTTGGCCGTGGCGAAAAAGGTGAACGGCGGCACAATCACTTCATCGCCCGAGCCAATCTCCAGAGCTTCGAGTGCCAGCCACAGCGCATCGGAACCGGAACCACAGCCGACGGCATGACCTATCCCACAATATGCAGCGACTTCGCGCTCGAGGCTGGCGACTTCGGGGCCAAGAATCACCTGCCCGGAAGCCAACACGCGCTGCACCGCGGCATCAATCTGCGACTGCAATTCTCGATACGATGCTTGAATGTCACAAAGCGGTATCTCCCGGCTGGACGCGGTCCGCATGGGCGCCGACTCCCTTCGGTCTCGAACAGGTGTATGAATGTGGGGCGGCCTAGTTTGGCGGGAAGATGCGGTCATGTCAAGAGGAATAGGCGCCGCGGGTAGATGTCTCATATGGAAAAAGGGCACCCCACGCAGCACCGGTATTTCCCTCACAACCCGCAATTTCGATTGGACAAGCCCCCAACTGCGACTTACTCTTGAGTGGCATATCGTGCCCACCGGGCGCGACGTTTCGTGCTTCCGTCATGCCGGCGGAATTAGCTTAGAGCCCCCTCGCCCCGGCAGCCGGAATGGCTTGGATTGCCCGAATCGAATCCCGCGCAGCCCGTCATTCTTGCGCCGAATGAGAGAGGCCGCCCATGAGCTGGATACGCGAGCCGGATGCGGAACCCATTCCCGGTTACCGTCTCATCAAACCATTGGGCACCGGCGGCTTCGGCGAAGTGTGGAAGTGCCTGGCGCCGGGCAACATCTTCAAAGCCATCAAGTTCGTCTACGGCAACTTGAATTCCATGGACGGCGACGCCTATCGCGCGGAGCAGGAATATAAGGCCATGCAGCGCATCAAGGAGGTGCGCCATCCCTTCGTATTATCCATTGAGCGCATCGACGAAGTGGAAGGCGATCTGGCCATCGTCATGGAGCTGGCAGACAAGAGCCTGCACGATCTGTTTCAAGAGTATCAGGCAGCCAACCAGCCCGGCATTCCACGCGATGAACTACTTCGTTACCTGCGCGATGCCGCCGACGGGCTCGATTTCCTCAATGAAAAACACAACTTGCAGCATCTGGATGTCAAGCCGCGGAATCTGTTCCTGTTCGGCCCGCGCGTGAAGGTGGCCGATTTCGGGCTGGTCAAGAACCTGGAACGCCAAAGTTCGTCGGGCCTGATGTCGGGTGTCACCCCGATCTACGCACCGCCCGAAACCTTCAGCGGCAAGATTGCGAAGAGTTCGGATCAATATAGCCTCGCCGTCGTCTACATCGAGCTACTAACCGGCAAGCGCGTGTTCAACGGTAAGAACATTCGCGCACTTGCCATGCAGCATGTTTCCGAAACGCCGGATCTTTCCATTGTGCCAGAAGAGGACCAGCCTATTTTGCTGAAAGCGCTAGCCAAGGATCCAGAGAAGCGCTTTCAATCGTGTGTGGCCTTCATTGAAGCACTGATGGAAGTCGGTCCCGATTCCGAGGAGACCGACGTTGGCGGCACACCGCGCCACACTCCCGAAGCCACACCTCAAATTCGCGTCAAAGCGAAGAACTATAGCAACAAGGGGTCGCGACCCGATTCCGGAGATATCGAGATTTCTCAGCCGCTGGACGTGACGCGGCACCAAGTGGAGGTCAGCGTACTCCGGCCAACCGTTATCATCGGCCTGGGCGGATTCGGCCGAAGAGCGCTCCTCGACTTGCGCTGTCGCTTGCTCGACCGTTGCGGCGACTTAAAACAGGTGCCGATCTACCGCTTCTTATACGTAGACTCCGACCCGGAAGCGGTACACAAGGCGCTGAGCGATGCTCCCGAGGTGGCCTTGTCGAATTCCGAAGTCTTCCCCATGCCGCTCCAACCGCTCAGCAACTACCGCCGGAGGACACTGGAACATCTCAACGACTGGCTGCCACGCGAAAAACTATACGCCATTCCGCGCTCGCTTCAACCGCAGGGTTCACGAGCCCTGGGCCGGCTGGCCTTTCACGACAATTACCTGCGTTTCATGACCCGGCTGCGGCGCGAGTTTCAAATAGCCACGCACCCGGAATCGTTGGCGCAGTCCGTCGCGCAAACCGGCATGGCGCTGCGCGACAATAGCCCGCAAATATTCGTCCTGGCCTCGGCCCAAGGCGGTTCGAGCGGCCTGCTGGTGGATCTTGGCCAGGCCGTCTACCGGCAAATGGCTCAGCAGCATTTGGCGGCCGCGCCGCCAGTGTTGTTTCTCTTCTGCGGCGCACCGAACGACCCCGCGACCCCTGCCGCCGAGCTGGCGAACACCTACGCCACGTTAACAGAACTCAATCACTACTGCGATCCGACCATCACTTTTGCCGCCCAGTACGGCGCCAACGGTCAGCCGATTGCAGAGACGCATCCGCCCTTCGCCGCTACTTACCTTTTGACACCGGCCAATCGCACGCCGCAAGCGCAGCGCGACAACGTCACGCAGCTTGCCAATTACCTCAGCCACGAGATGACGACGCCGCTCGGCGCCTGCCTGGAAGCGCAGCGCCAGATGCAACCAGAGAATCTCACGCCGTTCCGGAGCTTTGGCACGCACAGCATTTGGTTCCCGCGCGGGCTATTGCTGCGCGTGGCAGCCCGGCAGGTGTGTGAGCGACTGTTGCAGGAATGGCAGGAGCCCGAACTTATGGACTCGCTGGCCGAGGTGCAGGCAGTCTGCGCGCATGCTCTTTCGGATCCGGATCTACACGGCGAAGCCCTGGCCGGCCAGATTGAGCGCGCCGCGTATTCGCCCGAAGGAACACCGGCTGAAATCACCGGCCGGCTGCTCGACGAAATGTGTGAAGATGCGAAGCGCCTGGAAGTAGAAAACAATCCCGGTTATTGGGCGCAACACGCCATCGAGCAATTGGATGAATGGGTGGGCACGTACGGCTCCAGCCATGATTCGCAAGTAATCCGCCGCAGCCGCTTCAGCGTTTTGTTCGGCAATGCGGTGCAGTTCGTGGCCGAAGAATGGGAGCGCCGGCTGTTGCAACACATCGCGGGCTTGATGGATCGGCCGGGCCGGCGCCTGGCCGCGATGGAAGAAGGGCTCGCCCGGCTGATCGCGTTTTGCGATGAGGCAGCGCAAGCGCAAATGCAAGTGATCGAACAACAGCACGCCCTGGTGCGCGCCAGCCGGGAAAAACTGAGCCTGGGCCTCGAACAATGCCGCATGGGCCGCGGCGGCCTGGGCCGCCTGTTCGGCGCCGGCCCGCAGCGCGCGGTCGGCCATTTCCTGGAACAATTGCGCAATTTCGCCTATACGCGCCTTGCGGAAGATACACTCGTCGCCGGCGGCCAATTCTTTCAGAAGCTACGGGGTCGGCTCGAAGAGCGCCTGGCCGACATGTCATTCTGCCGTCAGCGCCTGCGGGCGCTGCAGCAGTCGCTGGCCGAACCACACGACTTTACGGCCGAGCCATTGCTCGTCGATGCGTCGCTGTCTGGAACCGTGTTAGCACATGATTCTTTCAGTGCTCTCTGCCGCTCGACCGCGACCATTCGTCTGGTTCTGCCGGATCGCATGAATAACCTCGACGAAGCGGCCCGGGAACTTGTGGCCAGCCTGCACGAAGACGACTACTACCATCTAGACGACACGCTCCAGGCCCTCGTCCTGGCACCGCTGGGTGGATTGCAACTGATTTGCGAAAAACACAGCGACTTGAGCCGCATTCTTTCGGCGGGATTAATCGATCAAACCACCGCGTTTCTGAGCGAGCGCCTGCCGCTGACAGATGTGGCTCAGGCGGAAATGCTCTCCGCGGCCTGTTCGGGCGATGGGTTAGAGCATGACCTGGCCAAATTCATGCATCGAGCGGAGCCATCCGTTCAAGGCCGTCGTTCCGACGTAACATATCTGCTGCATCCGGACAGCGACGCGAGCAAGCAATTTGCCGCCGAAGCCCAGAAATTGCATCCCGATCTGCACTTGCTGTCCGGCTCGAGTCCGCATGATTTGACGTTCTGCCGCGAGCTAGGGTTCCTAACGCACGCGGAAGTCCAGCCCCTACTACCTCTTTGTCGCGGCGCCTATCAACAGCTGGCCAGCTCACCACCGCATTCTCCTCATGCGCGCTTCGATGTTGCGGAATGGCTGCCGCTGGAGCCGTGATGTTCCAGTTCATGGCGCCGAGGTAGATTGCTAGCGGAGTTCGCCAGAATTCCAACCGCACCAGCGGAATCCTAGCGAATTTTGTTAAGGGAGCCTGAGAAATGCTGGGCCGGTTAGCCCACCGACACGCCACCGATGACTGTCGGATCGAACGCTTCAAACGCGCCGAGAAGTGTCAGCAGATTACTGTAGATATTCACCTGCGAAACGAAATTGCCGCCGACGCCGACGATCAGATCGTCGTGGCCGGCGCCATCGTCGACGGTCCCGACGTGTACACCGTTCGCGAATTGCCCGGTGAATTCGAGACGGGCATGCGCCGATGGCGAGTTCGTCGATGCGAATGGCGAAAAGCTGGAAAGAAGATTGAGGTTCGAACCGTTGAAGACATGAATCTGGGCGCTGGCGCCATTCATCTGGCCGACGATGATATCCGCGCCGGTTTGGAGAAGGTTGCCGACGGCCACGTCCACGCCGCCGCCGTAGGTGGGGCTGAATGCCATAAAGCTTTCCATGACCGCGCCCGAGGCGCCATTAACGACTTTCACGTCGGGACCGCCGCCTGGGCCGGCGCCGGTGACGATGTCGGCATGGCCGTCGCCATTGAGATCGCCCGCCGCGACACTTACGCCGCCGGTAAAATTGGCATCGTAAGCGAAGAAACTGTAAAGCAGCGCGCTGTTCGAGATTTGTCCGTCCGCGCCCACATTGTTGATTTGCGTGCCATTGATGACCTTCACATGGGGGCCGCCGCCTGGACCGGCACCCGTGATAATGTCGGCATGGCCATCGCCATTCACATCGCCCACCGCCACATTCACGCCGCCCGTGAAGTTCGGATCGTAGGCAAAGAAGCTGGCAATCAGCTTGCCGGTGTTACCGTCGAATACTTTAACATTTGGCCCGCCGCCAGCGCTGGCGCCGGTGATGATGTCAGGAACGCCGTCGCCGTTTACATCACCCACGGCCACGTTCACGCCGCCGGCGAAGTTCGGGTCGTAGGCCATGAAATCATGTTTCAACTGGTGGGTGATGGCGTCGTAGACCTTTACTTCGGGGGCGCTGCCGGGGCCGGCGCCGACTGCGTAAATGCCGTCGCCGTTTACCGTTACCGTGGTGGAGTATTGCGTGAAGGCGCCGGTCTTGTCATAAATGCGGCCGTAGACGGTGTAGGTGCCGGGTTGGGCAAATGTGTGCGTGGCCGACGAGACGACTGTCTGCGGCGAATTCGAAAAACTACCGTTGCCAAAGTCGAATGCGTACGTGAACCCGGCCAGGTCGTTGCTGAAAGTTGGATCGCTTGGATTCGTGAAGAAGAAGGTCACCGCTTGGTTTTGCAGCACCGGCCCGCTATTCGAGAATGTGGCCGTGGGATTGGCCGGCGCGGCTGTTGGCGCGGGCGGAGTCGTCGTCGTAGCGGCACTACTGTCATTCGGCGTCACCGTGTCGGTGATGGAAGCCGAGGGCACTTCGCGCCCCTCCAGTGTTTCCAGCCGCGGCCGAAACGTTGTGGAACGACCAGAACGTCGTGCACCCGCAGCCGGCTTCTTGCCAAATGACCACATGCCCATGGTTTGCTCCCCCTGCGCAAACGGTTTCCGTACGGAAACCTGTCCCCCATCTTCAATCGGCAAAATGTGGGTGGGGCATAACGAGATTTCCAGCGTGGAGCAAGCAGAATTTCAGAATTCGCTCAGTTTTGATTCAAGACGTGGAAAGAGGGTAAGAAAGGCAAGGCCGCGGCTCATTGCTGACTTTCAGGGCTGATTCATTGCCGGGGTGCTATTTTTTTCCCATGCGACTGGTAGCAGCGTGCGTAGGGCCCCATGCGCGCTTCTTGCAGCGAACGCAGTCCCGCGGCAACAATGGGGGGCGAAGGGTGAATGGCCATGCATTTGAGTGCCACGCGCTCAGGCGGCTCGCCGGCCCGGATCTCGACTTCAATGGCCCGCACAATTTGGCGCATTTCACCGCCCCATTTCTCGCCAGGGCGGTAGTTCTGCCAGGCTGCGATTGCCACCAAGGTGAGCAAGCTTGCTTGTAACAGCGGGGCAACTCGAACCGGCGCATTGAGCGTGACGATGAGATACGTGGCTACCAACAACGGCGACATGACCAGCACGTAATGGATTCCAAAGCTGGCGGTGTCGGCATACCAAGTGCGCGCATGGCCGATGGCAAGGGCCATGGCGAGCAGCCCCGCCAGGACCGTCAGAATACCACTGGTTCGCAGCCGTTCTCCAGGCCGGCGCCGGATGGTTCGCAAGGCAATAACGAGCGCGATCAGTATGGCCACGGCGACGGCACACGCATAGAGAACGCGGTGGGAGGTATTCACGTGCCCCGAGGCCAGGCTCAACACGTTGATCGCGCTCCACAGCGATTGCTTCCAGCCGGGACTGACCGGATGCCCGGGATTGCGATGCCAATCCGCAAGGTAGAGTCCGCACAGTGCCCACGCGGACACCGCGCCAGCGAGCAAGATAACGCCGACGCTCCGTCTCTGCCGCCATTGGTGTCGCCCCGCATACGCCAGCCAGACGCCGAGCAGCGGCACGACGGCCAACGAATTTGCACCCCAACCGCTCAGGCAAGCGATGGCGAGCACCAACGCCAGCGCTCGCCTCATGGATATTCCCTCGCGCGGTACGCTGCCAATGAGGAGCAGGATCATGAAATTGATGGTCGTGCAGCCGACCGGGTGCAGCATGCCAGTGAAGGTAAACGTGCGCGTGTGCCCCAAATGCAGAAGCAAGAGCGGAACAATGGCGTCGGTCCAATAATTTCGCCCGCGAATGCGGCCCAGTTGCAAGGCCATGACCAAGGCCGCAGCCGACAGCAAGATAAAATTCAACCACATGCCAGCCCGCACGTCGGCCTTGGTGAGCCAGCCGAGCGGCACCAGGATCAATTTGTAAAACGGCACGCGGTGTTCGTTGTGCTGTGCCCAGAGATAGGCCAGCGTCACCGGTTTCTCACCGGTCCAGTACGGAATGAGAGTAAAATCATCGCCAATGGGGATGTTGCGGCCATAGCGTGCGATGTGACGGACTGCGAACAAGCTCATCAAGAGCCAAACCGCGAGGACGAAGGCGCGCGGACCGTGCTGCGAAAACCAAGTGCGCCAGCCGGGTTGGAGGGCAACACGGCTCATGCTCGCACCCCCGCGACGCCGCAAGCAGCAGCCTTCGTAAGACCGTGCGAAAAAAGCGCTTTGATTCGCACGCCGCGCTCTGGTTGCGGATATTCAAATGGAAACCCAGATGACCAGGCGCAGGGCATCCCTTCAATGGCGAAAATCTGGTTCCCCTGCGGCCAGAACAAGCTCGCCAGCAGGTTACCGGACTTCAAATCGAGAATGTG
>Ga0070732_10002400_pt1 | contig 10143 bp, 7 predicted proteins | sample Coa_R1_5_FD_66449 | JGI IMG/M metagenome (GOLD analysis project Ga0070732, IMG submission 66449) | Surface soil microbial communities from Centralia Pennsylvania, which are recovering from an underground coalmine fire - Coalmine... | ecosystem: Environmental > Terrestrial > Soil > Unclassified ...
CCTGAGCCCTTGGAAATTTGGCCCATCCCGCGCAAGAACTTAGAACCTCGGCCAGTGCGTAGCCGCTGCCCACGTCAAGAACTTAGAAATCAGCTTCGCGTGTCTGAAGGATGATATGACTGGAACGGCGCCCGCCAAGAGTACGGATTGCCCCGCTGGAACCGGCGCCACGAAGATGAGTCTTGGCAAGTCCATTCAGACGCTCAGCCCGCGGCCGGCCGCAAGACTGAGAGCAAGAAGGCGCAAGACCAAGCGGATCAGGACTTGAAGGATTCGAGCGCCAACTCCTGAGGTGGCAGCGTGCAGAAAATGCTCGTTCGGGATGACCACTCATACTGCATCCAGAAGCGTTACACAAAAAAGCCCCTCGGATGCCTGCTTGGGGCGTGCTCGGGTCAGCATCCGATGGGCTACATTCTCCTTACTCACCCTGTTGTTTTCAGGAGTATTTGTCTTGATTAAACCCTACCAGGCGGCGAAGTTTCGTCTAGTTTTGTAAAACTTGTAAAATTTAGAACCAGAGGTTCTACAGTGAACCGTGCAGGCGCGAATGTTTTGTTATAACTTTCGACGTTCGGGCCGCAGGCGGAATCAATTCGGCAACGCCGGCGGTTTCGCCGCCATCAACTCCACGAAGCGAGGATCCTTGCGCAGGGCGGTGAATTCATCATCTTTGTAGACGTTCTTCAGATCTTTGTACCCTTCTTCCATCGCCTTCTTGAGATACTCCAGCGACCGGTCCGAAAGCCCCATCTTGGCATACAGCCTGGCCACGGTGTAATTGTAGCGGGCACGATCTTCCGGGCTCGGCAACTGCGCCTGCACGCCTCCGCGGGAACTTCGCTCAAATACATCAGGGTCGAGTTCCAGCGCGTGCTGGTAAGCAGCAACCGCATCTTCGAATTCTTTCCTCGAAAAGTAGGCCGCGCCCAGGTTGCTGAAGAACGACGCGGAGCTGTCGTCGATCGCGATGGCTTTGCGATACTGTTTTACCGCCGGACCGTACTTCTTCTCCTCGTAGAACACCACCCCCAGATTGTTGTGGGCGTCGGCAAATTTCCCGTCGGCCTTGATCGACCGCTCGAATGATTTGCGCGCTTCCTTGTAGCGCTGCATCATCAGCTCGGTGATGCCAACTTTATTCAGCAAGCGCGCGGTAGTCGGCTCTTTGGCCATTGCGGCGTGATAGTAGTCGAGGGCGTCCAGATAGAGTTTGTCGCTACGCAACTCGTCAGCCCGCTTCTCCAGGTCGGCAGCGGTTGCATCCGGCGCCGGAGGATCGGTCGCCCGGATGAGCGGCGGATTGATCTGAACTTGCTCAGGGGAAGTTTGAGCCGACGATAGTGCGGATAGGGCAGAGATACAGACGGCAAGAAACGAGGCGGGAACCAGCAAAACTCTCGGGCAGGACAGCATAAACCACCCCCGCGCGGAACCATTCCAACCAACTTATTCTGACACAATTTCGGCCCACCGGCACGGCATTCGCATTTAACGGAATTTACGAAACGCCCAAATTGCAAGCGGGCCGACGCCCATCATTGCGGCGGGTTCCCGCCGCTGTCTGCGGGTTTAGACTCCGGAGCCGACGATTTGTCATCCTTGAATATTCCCGCGATCTTGCCGAAGAATCCCTTCTTTTTCTTGCTATCCTGATTCTGCGCATCCTGCGCCGGCCCGTCCGCAGCTTGAATCGGTGGCGGCAGCACTTTCTGGGGTCCGCCGCCGAAGATCCGCGAGAAGAATCCCGCCACGCCTCCCTGCTGATCGCAAGTCTCGCGCGGTTCGGTTCCGGCGACGAACGCGGACGTGTAGTCATCCGGGCAGGAGGGCGTCGCCAGACGGTTGGTGGCTTTGTCCAATTGCACGTCGACGACACCGGTGGGCTGCGAAAACGGCTGCATGTTGGCATACTGCGGCAGCGTCGCCGCCTTCTTCATGAATTCGGTCCAGATCGGCGCCGCAGTCTGCGCGCCGCTCAGTCGCAGGTCGCTGTAGTCGTCAAAACCAACCCACACAATACACAGCAAGTCCGAGGTATATCCCGCAAACCAGCCATCGTGCGATGTGCCGGTCTTCCCCGCCGCCGGCTGCGTAAAGCCGCGCACCCGCACCGCCGAATATCCCAGCCCGTTGTTGATGACCCCTTCCATCATGTTGGTCATCACGTACGCGATGCGGGGATCGAGCACTTGCCGCTGGTCGGTGCTGAAGTTCGCGATCACGTCTCCTTTGGCGTTGCGCACGGAGTTCACCAGGATGGGCGAAATCCTAATGCCGTTATTGGCAAACGTGGTATAAGCGGCGGTCATATCCAGAGGAGTCGCGTCGTAGGAACCCAGCGCCATCGCCGGCGTTGCCTTCACCGAAGCGATGCCTGCCGATTTCGCCAAATTCGCCACTTTGTCGTAGCCCACCTCTTCCGCCACCTTCACAGTCGCATTGTTCAGCGACATCGCCAGCGCATACCGCAGCGTGACATCCCCGTGATATTCCTCCTTGTAATTGCGCGGCTCGTAAATCTGATCGCCATAAACGAAGGTCGAAGGAGCATCGGTCACCGTCGAAGCGGGAGTAATCACACTCGCGGACCCGTCCAGCGCAGTATTCAGCGCCGCGGCATAAACGAAGGGCTTGAAAATCGATCCCGTAGGACGCCTGGCCACCGCGTGATTCAGCTGGCTCCAGCCATAATCCCGGCCTCCAACCAGCGCCAGCACCGCGCCCGTGTGCGGATCCATCGCCACCAGCGCCACCTGCGCCTGCGGACCTTTCTCCACCTTGGTTTCAAATTTCTTGCCCACCTTGATCCGCTTCGACCGCAGCTTCGTCACCTGCTCGTCGACCAGCTTGACGCCCGTCTCGACTGCCTGCGCCGCCGCCTTCTGCAAGTCGGGATCGAGCGTGGTGTAAATGCGGTACGACTCGTCGTTCAAATCGCGTTCGCTGAACTTGTTGATTAGCGTGTCCCGCACCATGTCGACAAAATATGGAGCATCGCTGGCCTCCACATTCGGAGGCGCCAGCTTCAATGGGGCCGCTTTGGCCTTCTCTGCCTGCTCCGGCGTGATGGCGCGGGTTTCGACCATGGCGTCGAGCACGAGATTTCGGCGCTCCAGAGCCCTCTCCGGGTGCCGGTACGGCGACAGATAACTCGGCCGTTGAATCAATCCCGCCAGCAGCGCAGCCTCGGGCAGCGTGATGTCCTTCAAATCTTTGTTGAAGTAAGCCCGAGTCGCTTCGGCGAAGCCGCTGATGGCAAACGATCCTCTCTGCCCCAAATCCACCCAATTTGCGTAGAATTCGAAAATCTGCTGTTTGGGGAACTTCTGCTCCAGCTCCTCGGCAATCAGCATCTCGGTGAGTTTTCGCCGTACCGTCTTCTCGGGCGTCAGAAAGAATCCGCGGGAAAGCTGCATGGTGAGCGTCGACCCGCCCTGTTCATGCCGTCCGCGGGTCAAATCGATCCAGGCGGCTTCGGCCATGCGCAGAAAGTTGACCCCGCTGTGCTCGAAGAACCGGCGGTCCTCGATGGCCAGCACCGCCTGGATCATGACCGGAGGAATATCGCTGTACTTCACCACTTGCCGCTTGGAACGCTGCTCGGCATCGAACAGCGCGGTGATCAGTTGCGGCTCCAATTCGTAAGCGGAAAGCTGGTTGCCTCGGCTGCTGATACTCTCCACCTGCCCGTCTTCGACCTTGATCAGGGCCGATTCGGGGCTGTGATACGACTCCGCTCCCGGCGTGATCTCGATCCCGTCGCCCACCAGCCGAAAGTTTCCCAGTTGTGAATCATCTCTCTCGGAGTATCCCGCATGCCGCAGTTCCGCCACGATCTGCTTAACCGTGATCTTTTCCCCGGTTCGCACCGTCTGCGGAATGGCATAAATCTTGGCCGAGTTGCTGAATACCGGCGTGCGGAACCGCCGCTCAATAATTCGGTCGTACTTGATATAGAAGTAGGAAAAGAAGATGGTGAATGAGACCGCAATCAGCAGGAATAAGAACAGCGCCGCCCGCAACACGGGATCTCGAGACATACGGTCCCTGTATTTGCTGCCGCTACTGCCGGCCGGGCCTCTGGGGATTCTCAGTTTGATGGTCACAATTCGAAAGCCGGACCAGTCATCAGTCTCTCAGACGCCGCAGAATGCGCTTCCCGTTTCCCGCCGGGAAATACAAAACACGGCTCCGGTGAAGATGCATCTTCGCGCTCCGCCAGTTGCAGGAAGATCCTAATAATGTATTGTACCGCGTGGATTCGCCCGCCTAGTAGTGCTGGTTGGTTCCCGCGCCATTTCCCTTGAGGTTTCGCGCCTGAATTCTGGGAACCCTGCGGCCGATCCTAATCGGTGATAGCGAAGGGAGAAGTATTATTTACTGCAAAGCCAGTCCCGCTCTGTCCAACCGCTCCGGTGGAGGAATTCACATTGAGCACAGTAAAAGTTGTGCCCCCCGGGAAGTTATCGAAACAAAGGGCCTCACTGCCGCCCTGATCGATCTGGCAGTCGTAGACGGTTGGCAGCGACGTAAACGGCGACCCCGACATCTCCTTCAACGCTCCTGTTGTCGGATCCATTTGAAAGCCCTCCATGGAACCGATCGCCTTTGTAGTCGAATCAAATCCGAAGGTAAAAACGAAGTTTCCATTCGGCACGACCAGAAAGTCATACGGAGCGAAGGTCGTCGTGAATGGCGACCCCGCCACGGCCGACGGCACCCCATTGTTGGCAATGGAAAAAACTGAAATGTGGGTGTCGGTTGCACCCGTGCCCTGGTCCGGAATCTCCCCCACGCCGAGTAGGAATTCGGCGGCTGGATCCGCATGCACCTGGGCAACTCCCAATAAGAACGGGCTGCCTGCGACCTCAGTCAGCGCCCCACTGGTTTGGTCGATGGAGAAAGCTTCCACCCCGGCACTGGCCGATCCTTGTCCCACATACAAGAACTGCCCGCCGGCGTCAACCGTAAGGTTGTCTGCCGATGTGAAGGTATTCAGAGGCGAAGTAAATGGAGAGCCGCTCACCGCGGTCAGCGCCCCGGTGCTCGCGTCAATCTGAAAAACCCAGACTTGTCCGCTAAACTCGCTGCCCACAAACAGAAATCGCCCCTTCGGATCCGCGACCGCCCCATCTGCCGTCCCCGAACCGGCATTGGGAATCGTAAACGGGCTACCCGTAATTGCCGTCAGGGCTCCAGAAGAGTGATCAATCGCGAACCCTTGCACCGTCGTGTCTGACATGGGGATGTACAGGAATTGCTGGTTCACGATCACCATGTTATCGGAGGCACTGGCGGGAATTGTGGGAGGCGTGAAGCCACTGATGGCGCCCAGTTGTCCCGAACTGCTCAGGCCTGCGCCGTCGATCTGCGTAAAGTTGGCGTCCATGTAATAGAGCAACGCAACGAAGGATGAGCCACCGCCGCCACCGTTTCCACCCCCACCGCCGCTATGGGTAGAGCAGGTATTGTCGCCGGGAGAGCCGCCAGACGTTCCGCCCGATCCTCCGGAACTGCCCGAGCCGCCACTGTTGGCGGCGCAGCTACCCGCGCTGCATGCCGCCAAGACCAGGGTCAGGCCCAGGGCCAACATCAGAGTCAGGATTTGCGTCCTTGTACTCGGCTTCATACTGTCCCTTCAAATCGATCGGCTATTCGTAATCGCTGTCGCGAAGCTGAGGCTCTGCCGCACGGGTAACTGCACGCGTCAGAAATGACAGACAACTCTTCTTACGGGCCACACTGGCCGCTTGCGCCAGCCGCAGACGCCATCCCGATGAATAGTGGCTGCGAGCTCACTCCATTGAAGGTCGCAACCACCTTGTACCATCCGGTGAGCGCAAAGGCAGGTTTTGTGCTGGTTCCGATGTTGGTGAAAGTGCAGATCCCCGGGTCGACGGCTGTGAGCATGCCCGTGCCGTCAACGGTGATGCTTTGCGGTGGGGTGGGTAGTGGCGTCACTCCATCGTCCAGCGTTCCTTCCGGTGTAAGCGTGAACTTCACTCTTGAACTAACGTCCTTGGACGTAAAATTCGAATAGTTTCCAGTCGCGGTCAGCTGCGACGTCCCGCCCAAGCCTTTCAGCTCATTGCTCGACGCGCTCAACGTGATTGATTTCAAATTGTAGCCGCCGCACCCAGCCAGACAGAGCAAAGCGACGGTGGTCGCTAGTGCCAGATAAATAATTTTGTGCTTCACTGTCGAATACCTCCGGATCGATTCTGCTGGGATCATGCCAGCTAGATTTCCTTCGAACAAGCGCAATTGCCCTCGGTAATACACCAAAGTCACAATTGGTCCGCTGGTTCCTCTCGAGCCGCAGCTTCGCTTCGATTTTTTCGATGCAGGGGCGCGCCAACTTCCGGCAAGAGTTCCTTCAGTGGCGATAGTAGAGGGGCAGTAATGGCATGACAACATTACGAATGTCACTGTCCCGCGCGCTCTGTGTTGTTATTGCGCTGCAGTACAAGGAAGAACAAAACTCTTAACAGTCGGTGAAGAACACGGCCGAATGACGAGGGTCAGCGGCTGTAAACCGGCAGTGATTCTGCGGCATTACGGCATCGCTAAAAGCGATGCCCTGATACAAGCGCAATCTCTCAACACTGTTTAAGGAACTGGAACAGGAAGGGGCCGGTTGCTTAGAACCCTTTATTCCCGCTCGTTGGTGTGAAGTGCATCTGGAAGGAGTAACCCGGCAGGTCCACGGGCACGCTGTAATCCGCCGCGAGATACACTGCGGAAAGTCCCGGGGTGTTCATGCGTTGCACGGTGACCTGCATGGGCTGAAGCGGAATTTCGTGTTCGCGCGCCTTGATGAGCACAACGTTGCGGAGGTCTTCGTCGGTCTTACTCGGGTTCGCCCCGCCGGTCACTGCGATCTGCCGCAGATCGTCTTGAAAGGAATAATTGGCCAGCTCCGGGGGGATGACCTTCGCCCCGGCAATAACCATAAACGCGATGACCCCGATCCCGAAGATTAGCTTGATGGTTCCCATAGCGTAGGTCCGCTCCCGAACGCCCCACTCTTAGCCTTTCCGGCGGAGCAACTCCTGAAAATGTTCCACTATTGCCGAAATCCTAACATCGCGTACTTCATGAGTCGAGCGCAGAACACACTCGATAGTACCTTCGGTAACCTTCTTTCCAACGGTAATGCGGAAAGGAATTCCGACCAGGTCGGCATCCTTGAACTTCACCCCCGGCCGTTCATCCCGGTCGTCGAGAATTACATCGAATCCCGCTGCCTCCAGCCGCGTCGCTATGTCCTCTGCTGCCGATTTCACCTTCTCGTCGCCTACATTCGTCGGCGTGACAACAATTTCGAACGGCGCAATCGCGGCCGGCAGCCAGAATCCGTTCTCGTCGTTCCCCTGCTCGACCGCGGCCGTCAGAATGCGCTCGATCCCGATTCCGTAGCAGCCCATGATCGGCTTGACTTCCTTGCCATTCTTGTCCAGCACTCGCGCTCCCATCGACTCCGAATAGCGGTAACCGAGCTTGAAGATGTGCCCAATCTCGACCGCCGTGTCAACCCGGATCGGCTGGCCGCAATTGGGACAAGCTTCGCCTGCCGTCACCGCCCGCAAGTCCGCGTACGCCGTCGGATGAAAGTCTTTGCCCGGCGTCAGGTTTTTCAGGTGATAGTCCTTCTTATTCGCGCCCGCAATCAGATTCGTGCGGCCTTCCAGCGCCTTGTCGACCAGCAGCACCGGAAGATTCCCATCACTCTTCCAATCCTTTGCCCACTCGATCCCTACCGGCCCAAGATAACCCGCTGGAGATTTGAATAGCTCCTCGATCTCAGCTTCCTGCATTGGCCTCGTCGCCTGGGCTACAGTGGCGTTGAGCTTCGCCTCGTTCAGCTGGTGATCGCCCCGCATGAGCACCACGATTGCGCGCGATTTCGTTTTTCCCGCTGCGTCCTTCTCCTCCGCCATCAGCGCCAGCGTCTTGATTTTGTTCTTGGGCGAAACTCCCAGAAATCTCGCTACGTCTTCAATCGTTTTCTGCCCCGGCGTATGAACTACGAGCGGCTTGCCGTCTCCTTCCGCCTGCAAATCCTGCACTGGCGCAAGTTTCGACGTCGCCTTCTCCATGTTTGCCGCGTAGCTACATCCGTCGCAGCTCACAATCTGATCTTCGCCCGCCGGAGTGCGCACCATGAACTCGTGCGATTCCTTCCCGCCCATCGCTCCTGAATCCGCTTCGACTACCATGTATTTCAGACCGCAGCGATCAAAAATCCGGCGATACGTGTCGTAATGTTTCTTGTAGGAAACATCCAGCCCGGCGGCGTCGATGTCGAACGAGTACGCGTCTTTCATGATGAACTGCCGCACCCGCAAGAGGCCCGACCTCGGCCGTGGCTCGTCGCGAAATTTCGGCGCAATCTGATACCAGATCTGCGGCAGCTGCTTGTAGCTGCGCAATTCCTTGCGCGCAATCTCGGTCATCACCTCTTCTTCCGTCATCCCCAGGCACATGTCGGCGCCCTTGCGGTCTTTCAGGCGAAACAGATTGTCGCCCATCAAAGACCAGCGCCCGCTCGCCTCCCAAATCTCGCGCGGATGCAGCGCCGGCAGGAAAAACTCCTGCCCGATCCGGTCCATCTCTTCCCGCACGATGGCCATGATCTTGTTGAACGACCTGTTGCCCAAAAAAAGGTACGAGTAGATGCCCGCCGCCAGTTGCCGGATGTACCCAGCCCGCACCAGAAACTTGTGGCTGGCGACCTCGGCATCCGCCGGCGCCTCGCGCAATGTAGGGATAAACTGTTCCGACCAGCGATGCATAGTGTGTAAGTACCGTGTAGCGAGTCGCGAGTAGCGAGCCTGCGAATGAGGCCGTTATAGGCGCTCGCTTATTCCTAAGAAGAAGTGGTTATTGTAGCAGCGGACAGGAATGCAGTTTGACCTTGCGAGCCTACATTCTGTTGGGAGTCATCTTGAGGGTAACGGAGAGCTCATCGGACTAGAAATGCTCAGCCCAAAACTGGGCCCGGTGAAGCCGGAACCGGCCGCCGATCTTTCTCGTCTTCATCGCATTGGCGCGGAACAGAAACTCTGGGGAAATTGGCCGAGGTCTCGGCCGGCTCCGGCAGGTACTCGTAGCCTTGCAGGACCACCGCTACTTCAATCTTGCTTTCAGAGGGGCTCGCGTTGTCCTGCGAGTTCGAGGATTCCGCCGCCCAGTTCTCCGCAGGCCTGACGATGCGCAAAATCTGCCCTCGGCAGCGCACGCGCATGCTTTCCCCCAGCGTAATTTCGGACGGCATCTTGAGGGTGAGCTCGATTTCGCCGCCTTGGTGAAGCGGAGCGCTGGTCAAGAAGCATACTCCCCGCGAACTCAGGTCCTGAGTGCAGCCAACGCCTTCCACTCCCCCGGAAATTTCGCGAAATGAAACCGGGATATGGAACCCAAACCGCTGCCCGGCGCGGCGTTCGACTTGCCCTGGAGGACTGGTCATCTGGTTTCCCTGGCGGTGGAAAACGTGAGCTTACTTTAGCTCACCTAGGTCCGATTGAGAAGCCAAAAGTTGTCCAGGCGTCTTAAATGATCAGAAAGCCGGAACCTACGTTTTTGCCGCAGACTGCCGCGGTTCTTTCGCGATATCCTGATCCGGTAAGCGCCTCGCGCAATCTAATCATCGATCGTGGCTGACTCCAACGTTTTCAATGAAGATTCGCCGCAGGTTCCAGCGAATGCTGCGCCTGCCTCCGCGCAGCGGTGGCGAGCGGTGGGCCGGGCTCTCCGCCACCGTAATTTCCAGCTCTTCTTCAGCGGACAACTGATCTCCCTGATCGGCACCTGGATGCAGAATGTTGCACAGTCCTGGCTGGTCTACCGCCTCACCGGCTCGGGCCTGCTGCTGGGCTCAGTCGGCTTCGCCAGCCAGATCCCGGTGTTCCTGATCGCGCCCCTTGGCGGGATTACTGCCGACCGTTCCAACCGCCATCGCGTGGTGATCGCCACTCAGGTGGCTTCTATGGTCCTGGCCTTTGCCCTGGCCGCCCTTACCTTGTCCGGAAGAGTGCAGGTGTGGCACGTTTTCGTTCTCGCTGCATTGCTCGGTGTGGTGAACGCGTTCGATATTCCTGGGCGCCAGTCTTTTCTGGTGGATATGGTGGGCAAGGAAGA
>Ga0070732_10002402_pt1 | contig 10138 bp, 12 predicted proteins | sample Coa_R1_5_FD_66449 | JGI IMG/M metagenome (GOLD analysis project Ga0070732, IMG submission 66449) | Surface soil microbial communities from Centralia Pennsylvania, which are recovering from an underground coalmine fire - Coalmine... | ecosystem: Environmental > Terrestrial > Soil > Unclassified ...
GGCGACGGAACTTTTGAAGATGTCACGGCGAAGGCGCACATCGACCGCACCGATGGCCACTACGCCTTCAGCGTCTCGACCTTCGATTTCGATGAGGACGGCTGGCCCGATATTTACGTCGCTTGCGACAGCACCCCCAGCATTCTTTACCGCAATAACCACGACGGCACATTCACCGATATTGCCGCTATCTCAGGCGCGGCCTTCAACGAAGATGGACGTGAGCAAGCCGGGATGGGCTCGACTATCGGCGATTTTAACGGCGACGGCCATCTCGATATCTTCAAGACAAATTTCTCCGACGATACATCCACGCTTTACCGCAACAACGGAGACGGCACCTTCACCGATGCCACGTCCGCAGCCGGCCTTGGACTGTACACGCAGTATCTTGGCTGGGGCACGATGTTTTTCGATTTCGATAACGACGGCTGGCCCGACTTGATTCTGGTGAATGGGCACGTTTATCCCGAGGTGGACAGCCACCACTTGGGTAGCAGCTACAAAGAACCTCGCATCCTGTATCACAATAACGGCGATGGAACGTTCAGCGATATCTCGGCGGCGGCGGGCGCGGGCATTTCAACTTTGGCGTCTTCGCGCGGCCTCGCCGTAGGCGATCTTTGGAATGATGGCAGAATTTCGCTGGTGATCAGCAATATGAATGCTATGCCCAGCCTGCTGGGGAATCAGATTCGCCCTTCCAATCACTGGATCGCAATTCGCACCGTGGGCACTAAATCCAATCGCGATGGCATCGGGGCTCGTCTTCGCGCGAAAGCAGGGGATCGCATCCTGGTCGACGAGGTTCGCAGCGGATCCAGCTACATTTCCAACAGCGACATGCGGGTGCACTTCGGCCTGGGACCGGCGACGAAGGTTGAGTGGGTGGAGATTCGCTGGCCAAGCGGGTTGCTCGAGCGTTTTGCGAACTTGAGTGTAGATCAGATCGTCACGGTAAAGGAAGGCTCCGGCTCTCCCGTTGCCGCAGTGCCGAAGAAGCCCTGATCGATCGCCGAGCCCGCCCCGTCGAAACAGTCCTCCACCAGCGGCGTAGAATTGCACGTAGGCGGCACATGCATGAGCTTTCGATTGCGATGAGCATTGTTGAGGCTGCACAGGAAGAGGCCGAGCGGCGAGGCCTGCAAGTCAGCGCAGTTCATCTGCGGCTGGGAGCGCTCGCCGGCGTGGTCAAAGATGCTCTTCTTTTTTCCTACGAGATGGCCTGTCTGGACACTCCCCTGCAAGGTTCCAGACTCATCGTGGAAGAAATTCCCGTAGCCGTGTTTTGCCCCCGCTGCCAAGCCCGGCAGACGCTGAGCTCGGTGCAATCTTTGGCTTGCCCCGAATGTGGGGGGCCGACCAACGATATCCTGCAGGGCAAAGAGCTCGAGGTTTTCGCATTGGAGGTACAAGAATGAGCGAGCCGCGCCTGGTGGAAGTCCGGAGAAACGTCCTCAAGCAGAACGACATGATCGCGCGCACGTTGCGCGAGCAATTTCGGGCGGCGGCAATTTCCGTAATCAGCCTCGTATCCAGCCCCGGGTCGGGAAAAACGGCATTTCTGGAAAAGACACTCTCGCGGTTGCAGCCGCGTTTCCGGGTAGCGGCACTGGTCGGTGATCTCGCAACAGAAAACGATGCCAAGAGGCTCGCTCGCAGTCAGGCTCCGGTGCGGCAGATCACCACCGGTACGTTGTGTCACTTGGAAGCCGCAATGGTACAGCGCGCCCTCGAAGGGTGGGACCTGCGGGACTTGGATTTTCTGTTCATCGAGAACGTAGGCAATCTGGTCTGTCCGTCATCCTACGACCTGGGCGAGAATCTCCGGCTTGTACTGATGTCGGTCACCGAAGGTGAAGACAAGCCGCTGAAGTATCCGACAATCTTCAATACTGCAGACGTTGCCGTCATTTCTAAGATTGATTTGGCGGCAGCGGCCGAGTTTGACTTGGAGGCGGCACAGAGAAATATCCAGGCGGTTCGGCCCGGGATGCAGGTTTTTCACCTCTCAGCCAAGACCGGTGAAGGCATGGATGAATACCTGAATTTCCTCGCGGCTCAGCGCAGTGAGATGCAGTCGACTGCGAAGGCCTGATTTCTTTTTTCCTCACGCCGTTTAGTTCCGCGCGTCTGTGGTCATTCCGATGCGCTTACGATGCATGTAAGTATCTCGACCGGCGCGGCTACGGCATTAGCCTGATTCTGCAAACTTATCCTGCATACTAGCCTTAAGCACAGGCAGAGACAGCTGGCGGTCATGTCCTCATCACTGAAGGAGTGACTGCACACGGCGGCCCGAGCAGGCCTTTGCAGTTTGACTGTTTTGGAAGCCGTCCTTGGCCGCCAGCAACGTAACCCCTCGGAATCTGACCACCTACTCCGCTTGTTTCCATGCAGATCTAAGGCATTCATCGGATGGAGGCTTGCACTACCGGAAGGCACATTGGGGAAGACGAGGGACAACTATGCCCTTTGACCTATACACGAATTAGAGAGGTGGAACAATGAGATCATCAAGAACCTTCGTTTATGTCGTCATTCTTGCCATTTCGTTTGCTGCGGCGTGTTCAGATCGAGGATCGAAGGCGCCGGACGTTTCGGATAACATTCGGCGGGCCTTGGACCAGGCCGGCCTGAAAGATGTCAAGGTTAGTCAAGACCGGGACAAGGGAGTAGTCCGACTTACTGGAACCGCACCCAGCCAGGGTGACAAGGATCAGGCCGAGTCCGTGGCTCGTTCGATCGCTGAACCTCAAACCGTTTCCAATGAGATCAGCGTTCGGCCCTCCGGCGAAGAGAGCTCTGCGAGAAAAGTAGATTCCGACCTGGATAAAGGGATCGACAACAATCTCGAAGCCATGCTCATTCAACACAAGCTGAACCACGATGTTCGTTATGACGTCAACAATTCCGTCGTGACGCTGAAAGGAACGGTTTCCTCCGAGCAGAAACGAACTTCGGCTGAAAAACTTGCGGCTCAGGTTCCGAATGTGAAGCAGGTTGTGAATGAGATCGAGGTCAAGGGCCAGAAAGCGACTTCGACGGAAAACTCACGGTAAGAATTCTTGCAGCTCGGCCGCGCGCAATCTTGACCTGGCGGCGGTTCGCCCCAGGAAGGAGAGACGACATGGCGACAAGCAAGTCGGTGTTCGGAATCTATTCGACGCGCCTGGACGCGGAACGGGCAGGAACCGCTCTCGGGGAAGCAGGGTTCGCAAATGCCGACATTTCGGTGCTGCTTCCGGAAAATCCCAATCCGGCAGATGTGGTAGCCGAGAAGAGCACCAAAGCCCCTGAGGGCGCAGTGGCGGGAACGGGATCCGGCGCGGTGGTAGGCGGCACCATCGGCTGGCTTGCAGGGGTAGGAGCATTGCTGATCCCAGGATTGGGTCCCTTTCTCGCTGCAGGGCCGGTCGCTGCCGCCTTAGTCGGAGCCGGCGCCGGCGGAGCCCTCGGTGGATTCGTGGGGACCCTCATTGGACTGGGCATTCCTGAGTCTGAGGCAAAAGCGTACGAAGGGCGGTTGATGACGGGCGGCATCTTGATGGCTGTTCACTGCGCCACTGCGGCTCAAGTGCAGCGCGCAATTGCTGTGGTGAAGAGAACTGGCGCTCAGGATATTTCTACTTCCGCGGAATCTGGTGGGAATGTGAAAAGCAGCGCCGCGTGATCAGCCTTTCCAAAAAATTGGGCTCCCCTTAGGGGAGCCCTCTCCTACCTCGTCCTTAGCCCATTACACGCTGCTGCCACGATGGGTCAGGTGGGACGCCAGCGTGATTACAAACAGCACCAGGAACACGAAGAACAGCAGCTTCGAAATGCCGGCAGCGGCAACTGCCACGCCGGTGAAGCCAAGAACGGCAGCAATCATAGCCACTAACAGGAACAGTAACGCCCAGTAAAGCATAGTTGCCTCCCTGATCTAGCAGTGCGAGCTATCTCCCTCAGCTTAGTCGCTGAAGAATTTCCCGGCGATCCGAAACAGACCGTAAAACGGAACCGCGTTTGCTGTAGGAAATCCTTCGGTAAGGAGCAGGTGCCGATTCCTCCCAGTGGACCGGCACCTGCTGATGGGGGCGTCGTGTCGAGTAGGATTCGAGAATAGCTTTCAGGCGCAGCGCCCGCAATACTGTGAAACCCGTAGGGTTGAAAAAAAACTACGTTGTTGGCCTGGCGCTTTCATCCAGTTCCGCTCACCAGCGTCCGGAAACGTCAGGAAAGTTCGCTGGGCCTTTACAGCCTGAACCGGATGGAGAAGCGTTACTTCCGCGTCTAGGCTATCCGTGGCGAAAACCATCTCTTGCTCAAGTCGAGCATGGAAATTGAGGTCTTTGGATATGAAACGAGATTCTGGAGCATGGCTGCGGTATGCGCTTGTGCTCGGCGCGGCATTCGCGCTCCTGTGCACTTCGGCATGGAGCAAGGACAAAGACCAGTCCGACATTCAAAAGCGGATTGAGGAATCAGCCAGGGTCCTGAACGAGGTTATGGCCACCCCCGACAAAGCGATCCCTGACAAAGTGATGAATTCCGCGAAGTGCATCGCCGTCATCCCCTCGATGGTAAAGATAGCGGTGGGCTTCGGCGGCAGTCACGGCAAAGGCGTAGCCTCCTGCCGTACGGAAAATGGGACTTGGAGCGCGCTCGCCCCGATCACCATTACCGGCGGAAGTTGGGGCCTGCAGCTCGGAGGCCAGGCAATTGATCTAGTGATGATTGTTACCAACGATGCGGGCATGCAGCATCTTCTATCGAGCAAGTTCAAAATAGGCGCAGATGCCTCGGCGGCAGCTGGGCCGGTTGGCCGGGATGCCGGTGCCGACACCGATTGGAAGATGAAGGCAGAAGTGCTGACGTATTCACGCGCGCGCGGTATCTTTGCGGGTATTGATTTGAATGGATCTGCAGTCACCCAAGACAAAGACGAAACGCGGCTTCTCTACGGCTCGTTCCTGCCTTTCCAGGACATACTTGACGGTAAGGTGGCTCCGTCTCCTGGAAGTGAACCCTTTCTGACCGCCGTCAACAAGTACGCGGCGCAAGGCAAAGAGCATGGCGCCTTGGAGAATTATCCTGGCTCCAGCGTGGGGAGCCGTTAGCCCTCGGGACTGATCACAACAAGAAACTATCGGAGGTGTTCGATGTCTACATTGCTGCTCATTATTCTGGTATTGCTCTTAATCGGAGCGCTACCTACCTGGCCGTATAGCCGAGCGTGGGGATACTACCCCAGCGGTGGGCTGGGGCTTATTGTGCTGATCGTGCTGGTTCTTGCCTTGGCCGGCAGACTCTGAACTCAACGACTGGAACGACTGAAAGGCCACAACGCAATGAAAAACCTGCGGTGTGGCCTTGGCTTCGAGGCAGGATATTTACACTTCGATCCTCCCTTTCAAGTCGAAGGTATGGTGATTTAGTGGAAACGCCAGCTCGCGCATTTTTCAACCTAACTGTTCGCGGGAGCGGTTCTCGCTGATCTCGATCGCGTAGCGCACTCCGCTTATTCCACGTTTTCGCAGGGCTACACAGTTTGCCCTAGTGTGTTCAATTCTCATTTCTCAATCAATTTCCAAGCCCCTTGAGTCCGGGTCACTTTGTGGAAACAAACCGCTTCCCGTTGGATCGCATCTATTAGTGCACACCAAAATTGCGAGAATAGGGAGCGTCCATGTCGAACTCAAGAGCACTCGGTTACCCAGGTCAGACGCCAACCAACTCGCGCTCTACCGCGCTTCCGGCTTCGTTTGGACGAACCGCTGCGCGGCCGGCGAATAAGCCTCGCAATCGCGGAACAGAGCCTTTTGCTTCCGATCAGATCTGGGGACAGTACAACAACTACCGATCGAACGGTCTTGTCGGATCCGCCATTGTGCATATTGTGCTGCTCGGCCTTCTTCTCAGCGGTATTACATTGGGCCACAAAGTAGTGGAGCAGACCAGGCAACGCGAAGTCGTGACTTTGGTCGCTCCTTCGCCCGATTCTTATACGCTGCACAATTCGATCAAGGAAGTCAGCGGCGGCGGAGGTGGAGGAGACCGTGATCCCATCCCCGCGCCAAAAGGAAAGCTGCCTAAACCCGCATTGGAGCAGATTACGCCACCGCAAATCGTAATGCGTAACCCCAGGCCAAAATTGACAGCACAACCTACCGCTGTAGTGCCTCCGCAGGTGCAAATGGCCGCCAATCACATGCCTAATCTCGGCACACCGACGGCGGCACCTCTTCCCGCGGCGCCCCCATCCAATGGCACAGGTTCAGGCGGAGGTATTGGTTCCGGCTCGGGCGGCGGAGTTGGCGTGGGACATGGTCCCGGTGTGGGCCCCGGCAGCGGAGGCGGAATCGGCGGAGGTGTTTACAAAGTTGGTGGAGGTATTTCCGCTCCCCAGGCCGTCACAACTCCCGATCCTGAATATACCGAAGAGGCGCGCAGGAACAAGACGCAAGGTACTTGTGTTTTGTGGCTCATTGTCGACACTGATGGCCGCCCTCGCGACATTCGAGTTGTCCGCGGCCTCGGCTTCGGATTGGACGCCAAGGCGATCGATGCGGTGAAGCAATGGCGCTTCGAGCCCGCTAAGAAAGATGGTAAGCCGGTGAACGTGCAAATTAGTGTCGAAGTCGGCTTTCGACTTTATTAGGCCGGTCACTTTCACAACTCGAGATACGGTGCGTTCCTTGATCGACTCGGGCCTTTCCTGTATAGCTCCTTCCCCCTCCAACCGATATTTATATCGAACGTAACACTTGCCCTTCGTCTGGGTAACTCGATTTGCAGATGGAGGCGTTGTGAATAGTCCATCCTTTCGCCGTTTTCGGCCGGGAACGGCCGATTCCCTACATGCGCTCATAAGTGCTGCGTTGCGCATTTCTTAACGGTACAGCACCGCTCCCATCTAATTACAGCCGTAACCCGATGGGACCCAAGCTTCAGTTTTCTTACCCTCATGGTGCGACACGGAATGGCTTTTTTGATTATGCAGAGTGAAACAGACACGGTTAGCTAGACAGAGAAGGAGACTACAGTGGCGACTTGTGTGATTTCCGCAACCGCATCCAACGACATACCTGTTCAAAAAGAAACCAGCCCCGCCGAATCCGAGCTCACCCTCGTGCAGCGTGCGCAGCAGGGCGATGAGCAGGCATTTGCCACACTGTTCCAGCTGCACAAGAAACGCGTCTACTCAGTTTGCCTGCTGATGACCAAGGATGTAGCCGAAGCTGAGGATCTTACTCAGGAAGCGTTCCTGCAGGTATTCCGCAGCGTGGGCACGTTCCGGGGCGACGCCGCATTTTCCACCTGGCTCTACCGGGTGGCGGTGAATACGGTTCTGATGAAACTGCGGCGCCGCAAATCGCCGCCTGTGCTCTCCTTCGATGAGCCGGTGTCCTCGGAATCTCCATCACTCCGGAGGGATTTTGGAAAGAGTGATCCCCGCCTTTCCGGAGCGATCGACCGCATCGCGCTTCGCCGTGCGATCCAGGAACTGCCTGAAGGATGCCGGACGATTTTTGCATTGCATGAGGTCGAAGGTTACCAGCACCATGAGATTGCCCAACTGTTGCACTGTTCCATCGGCAATTCCAAATCGCAGCTTCATAAAGCCAAGCTGAAGATGCGCGACTTGCTGTTTCCCAAAAGAAAAGGATTGCGCCGCAGAAACCAGGAAGATAACGGTGCGGGCTCGTCGAAAACCAACCGCCACGGAGTTGCCGTTTCATATGCTGAATCAAGCAAATAACTGCTCGTGCGCGCATTGCACGAAATCTATCGGGAGAGTGCAGTCTTTTAATGTTAGGGGCCATTCTATTAGTTGGAGAACGCCGCCTTGGGCACCAGTCAGCTGACTTTGCCGCTGACCGATTGTTGCCCTTGGCGGGGCCTCCGTTCGCATGCATGGAGATTCTCGGCTCGTCCCTCCTGGAACGTACCCTTTCCCGCTTTCACGCTGCCGGCATCGAGCGCCTATCGGTGCTAGTTCAAGAATCGACGCTTGATTCGGCCTCAAACTGCCAGCGTCTTATTCAGAGCTCAATGTGTCAGGTGGTGGCGGATCTAGGCCCGGCGCTGGCGACCCTCTTGCAGCAGTACGCCCAAAGCGGTGTTGATGACGCGTTTGTTACCGACTTGAGCGCTTATAGCGAATGTGATCTCGCGGCCCTCGCCAGCTTCCATCGAGCTGGAGGCCGCCCGTCCACGGCCGCCTTCAATCGGGAAGGTGCTCTCGGCTTGTGGGTGATCGACTGCAAAAAGGTGAGTGACGATTACGCTGAAATAAATCCGGATCGGCTCGATGCTCAAAGTTCCACATATTTTGTCCACGAGTATGCGCGCCGGATGACGGAGCCGGCAGATATACGCGCCTTGGTGATCGACGCATTTAAAGGACGCAATCAGGTGCGTCCCTCGGGAGTCGAGACGCGGCCCGGGGTTTGGCTCGACGAAAATTCCGAAGTCCACAAACGAGCGCGCATCGTGGCTCCTGCCTACATCGGACGCGGTGCAGAGATTTGCGAAGACACCGTCGTCACCCGCTTCAGCAATATTGAAAAGGAATGCTGCGTCGACTACGGAACCGTCATCGAGAACAGCTCGGTGCTGATGAGCAGCTACGTTGGAATTTGGCTGGATGTTTCACACGCGGTCATCCAGGGAAACACATTTTTCAGTGTGAGCCGGAATGTGGCGCTGACGATTTCGGATCCGAGCGTCATCCGGGAAAATTTCTCGCGCCAAAAGGAGGGATACGAATCCATCAAGAGTGCAATCGCCTCGACGCCAATTGCGGTTGCGGCTGCGGAAGTACTGGGAAAGTCCATGTTTTAGATTCTTTTGTTGAAGGAGCATCTGGCGTGGAACGCAAATGACCGGATGCCAATCTACTATCAGGGGTGATTTGAAATGTATACCAATGGGCCCGTAGCGGTGATGCAAATGCCGGAGCAACTCAACAACGCGGAAGCAAGACTTTTTTGGCAGGAGTTATATCCTTTGCTGGAAAGCGATCATCCACGACTGGTTTTGGATTGCTCTCAAGTCCGCTATATCGACAGCGCCGGCATTGAAATGCTGCTGCAGGCTATGGAAGAGGCCATGAAGCGCGATGGCGATCTGAAACTGGCGGAGGTTTCGCCGGAAGCGGCTGTCATGCTGGAACTGATGCGAGTCGATCGCTTGTTCGAAGTCTTCGATTCGTGCAACGCCGCCGTGCAAAGCTTCCAAGCTTTGCCGGAGCAGGTCACGGAACAAACCGAGCCTTGGTACGCCGCCGGCTATGGCACCGTCGGAGATCTGAAGGCGGCCAGCTGAGCGCGACAGATTTGGATCGGAGGCGCAATGAGCCCCTGTAAGCAAATGATCGCGTATGTCTGGATCGCCGGACTCATCCTGGGGGGTTTGTTCGCATCACCTGAGATAGGTCTGGCGCAGCAAGAAACGCCCGTGCAGGCCGCGAACGCACCGTCAAGCGGAGCAGCGGCCCGGAGCGACGGAAATGCCGGGATCGCTCACACCGCTGCAGAACTTCCGGACAGCCCGGGAGCTATCCTGGCCAGATTACAGGATCAGTCCCAGCAATCGAGCGCCTCTGAGCCGCCCGCCACGGCCGAGCCTGCGCCGCAGACGCAATCGCAGCCGCCCCAGGCTTCACAACCACGAGATCAGTCGCGGCCGTCGTCGAGCGACAGGCCCGTTGGCACGGCCGCCGCTGAAGGCTCCAATGTAAGCGGAATCGCTGCATCGCAGCCTGCAGGAGTGGCCATTGCTCCCGCCAAGCAGCACCGCACGCGAACCCTTGTGCTGCGGACGGGCGCGATTATTGGAGCCGGCGTTGCGATTGGGACGGTCGTAGGCCTGACCGCGGCCACATCCAGCAAGCCACCGGGGGCGCATTGATGTTGATCCTGATAATGGCACTGACAATGATCCGCCTCCCGATCGACCGCTGATGTCATCCCAACCCAAATTGAATGTCATAACTTTTTCCGGAATCGATGGAGCCGGGAAAAGCACGCAGGTCTCTGCTTTGATCTCGAGCCTGCGGGAGGCCGCTATCCGCTATGAAATGCTGACATTCTGGGATGACGTCGCGGTATTATCCAGATTTCGGGAATTTATCAGCTGCGCGGCATTTAAG
>Ga0070732_10002403_pt1 | contig 10138 bp, 7 predicted proteins | sample Coa_R1_5_FD_66449 | JGI IMG/M metagenome (GOLD analysis project Ga0070732, IMG submission 66449) | Surface soil microbial communities from Centralia Pennsylvania, which are recovering from an underground coalmine fire - Coalmine... | ecosystem: Environmental > Terrestrial > Soil > Unclassified ...
CTCAACACCGCGCATGGCGCCAACGTCGTGCACGGCGGCTGGCTCATCGCCATCGTCGGCACCGAATCGCTGGTCATCCTCGGCACGCTGGTTGCCCCGCCGCTCGGTGAGTTCGGCACCGCGGTGTTTGTGCTGATCCACATGCTGTGGGGCATAGGCCTCGCGCTCTACGGCATCTTCATCACGTTGTTCGCATCGCGCATCTTTTTCCTCGACTTCGAGCCGGACGACATCACGCCGTTGTTGTGGGTGGTGATGAGCGCGGCCGCGATCAGCACCAATGCCGGCTCGACCCTGATCCTCACCGACAGCGGCATGCCGTTCCTCGATTCGATGCGGCCCTTCATCGACGGCGTCACGCTCATCATGTGGGCGTGGGCGAGCTGGTGGATTCCGCTGCTGGTGCTGTTCGGCATCTGGAAGCACGGTGTCTGCCGCGTGCCGATGAGCTATACGCCGCTGCTCTGGAGCCTGGTGTTCCCGCTCGGCATGTACGCGCTCGCGAGCCTACGACTCTCGCTCGCGTCGGATTTCGCGCCGCTGCGGGTGATCTCGCATGGCATGGTATGGGTTGCGCTTGCGGCCTGGGGCGCAACCGCGGCAGGGCTGGTCGCCGCGAGCCGGCGCAGCCTGCGCGAATTCGAGACGACGGCCGCGTAGCATTGGTGACGCCCATCTCCCCATCATCTCCCCGATCTCCTATCCTGATTTTTTCGGTTGCCCTGTCGAAATTGGCCGCCGTCGATCGTCCGTGGATGGTGAGCCCCAAGAAGGAGAGACCAGCATGAAACTCTACGAGTTCGGCCCCGCCCGGGCGATCCGCGTGCGCTGGACCTTGCAGGAGCTGGGGGTGCCGTTCGAGGCCGTTACCGTCAACCTGATGAAAGGCGAGCACCTGACGCCCGAGTTCCTGAAGCTCAATCCCGCGGGCAAGATCCCCGTGCTGGTGGACGGCGATCTGGTGCTGACGGAATCGGTGGCGATCGTGCTCTATCTCGCGGAGAAGTATCCGGAGAAGAAGCTGGCGCCGAGCGACCGCCGCCGTCGCGCCGAGCTCGACCGGTGGCTCCTCTACACTGTGACGGAGCTGGAACAGCCACTCTGGCGGATCACCCGGCACACCTCTCTCTATCCCGAGAGCAAGCGCTCGCCGGCGGAAGTGGCGCTGGCGCGCGAGGATTTCGCCCCGCTGGCGCAAGTCGTGGAAGACCACATGAAGGGCCGCGAGTTCGTGGTGGGCGATCACGTCACGGTCGCCGATTTTGTGCTCGCCTACACGCTCGACTGGGCGCAGACGGCGAGACTGCTGAACGGCTATCCGAACCTCGAAGGCTATCTCGAACGCATGTATGCGCGGCCGAAGGCGCCACCTCGTATCAAGGAAGCCTTCGCCCGCGTCCTGCAGCAGCAGTGAGCCGCGGGCCGCTACAGCAGCGGAACGAGCGTGGCCAGGTCGGCCGCGCGATCCTGGATCAGCTTCGCCGCCCGCCCCTGCAGCAACGCGAGATTCTCGGGCGTCGTCAGATCCATATCGTCGTAGGCGGCGGTCGGATCACCGGCGGTGCCGAGCGAGATGTCGAAGCGATAGTAGGTCGCCCCGAGGATGCGCTTCAGCTCGTAGTCGACGGTATCGCAGCTGCCGTCCATGAGCACCGAGAGGATCGGCCGCGCCCATTCGATCAGGCCCCAATCCTTGGCGTCGCGATAGGGAATGTCGCGTTCGAGCTGACCGGTGCCGATCGACACCACGAGATATTGATCGCCCGGCCAGAGGCGCTGTGCCTCGGCTAGCGCACACATGGCGGGATTGTTGGCGACCACGCCGCCGTCGATGAGGGCAGCCTGCTCGCCGGCCATGCTGGTGATGAGCGCGGGCGGGAAATAGGTCGGCGCCGCCGAGGTGGCGCGGGCCACGTCGCGGAGACGATAGTCCCAGAGCGGGCTTAGCGGCTGCGTTGGGTCGTCGACGTTCCAGCTCTTGAAGAAGAACGGCGCCCGCGTCGAGTCCGGCACGGCGGCGGTCTTGGCGACGGGCGGCAGGCCGATGGCATAGGAGGTGACCAAGAGCTTGGGTCCGGTGACGGCGGAGAGCTTGGTGTCTTGCAGCAACTGCAGGAGCACCTGCTCCAGCGGCTCGGCGGGATACTTTTCGTCGGCGACACCGCCGACCGATGACACCACCTTCCAGAGCGAGCGATGGAAAATCTCATGGCCGCGCTTCAGGTAGAGATCGAGGAGGTCGCCTGCGGTGAGCGGCGCGCCCGGCCGCGCAAGGCCGCAGGCGATGATGCCGCCGGTCGAGGTGCCGGCGATCAGGTCGAAGGCCTGCCCAAGAGTTTTTGGCGGATTTGCCTGCTTCAGGCGCGTCTCGATCTCCACGAGCACGCTGGCGGGAATGATGCCGCGGATGCCGCCGCCGTCAATCGATAGGATTTTCCGGATCGCCATCGCCAGCCCCCTTGGTGTTTGTTCCAGCCCCACCGCTCAAGCCGGAGCACCAAAACAGCTAGCGCAAGAATTCGGTTCGACCAGATCACTTCATATTCGGGGCCGAGGCCTCCTGGGCGCTTGCGCGGGAAGGAAGCCTTCCACAGGATCAAGGATCGAGCATCCTCGCGATCGACAGGAGGGGCGCATGGTCGAATTCACCGTCAATCCGAATCGGCGGGATCCCTACGACAACTTCAAGTTCCGCGTGAAGTGGGACGGGAAGTACGTGGCCGGAGTGAGCCGCGTCAGCGCGCTCAAGCGCACAACCGAGGTGATCGAGCATCGCGAAGGCGGCGATCCCTCCAGCAGCCGCAAATCGCCGGGGCGGACGCAGTTCGAGCCGGTCACGTTGGAGCGCGGCCTCACTTTCGACAGCGCGTTCCAGGATTGGGCCAACAAGGTCTGGCAGCTGGGCGCAGGCCTCGGCCAGGAAGTGGCGCTCGCGGATTTCCGCAAGGACATCGCGCTCGAGCTCTATAACGAAGCGGGCCAGCTCGTCTTCCGCTATTTCATCTATCGCTGCTGGGTGTCGGAGTATCAGGCGCTGCCGGATCTCGACGCCAACGGCGCAGCGGTGGCGATCGAGCACATCAAGCTGGAGAACGAGGGCTGGGAGCGCGACATGTCGGTGGTGGAGCCGAAGGAGCCGGGCTAGAGCGCCTCACGCGATTTCGTAGACGCGGAACTCGTCGGTGATGCCGCGGAGCGTGCGCTGTTGCGGCTGGGCGGTCAGACCCCTGGTCTCGAGCAGCGTGCAAGTCTGCGGATAGTCGATCACGCGTTCGGTCGCGAAGATCGCGCGCGAATCGGCAAGGCCCTGGACGCGCGAGGCGATGTTGACGGTCTGACCGAAATAGTCCTGGTTCTCGTTGAGGACGACGGCGAGGCAGGGTCCCTCGTGGATGCCGATCTTGAGGAGCAGGTCTTCGCCGCCGCGCTCGTCGTTGAGGCGCCGCATCGCCTCGCGCATGCGGAGCGCCGCGGCGACCGCGCGGTCGGGCGTCGGAAACGTCGCCATCACCGCATCGCCGATGGTCTTGACCACCGCGCCCGCCTCGGATGCCACGATCTCGTTCAGCACGCGGAAATGCGCGCGCACGATATCGAAGGCGACGAGGTCGCCCACCCGCTCATAAAGCTCGGTCGAGCCTTTGAGGTCCGTGAACAGGAAGGTGAGGCTGGTGATCTTGAGACGCTGATCGACGTCGAGCGTGTCGGTGCGATAGATGTCGCGGAAGGTCTGGTTGGTGAGGAGCCGCTTCGCGGTAAGGAACGGTCTCCGCTTGCCGATGAAGTCGTGGAGCGCGTCGTTGGCGATCCAGACTCCGGGCAGCACGCGGGCATTGGTGCGGTTCTCGAGCGCGAGGCGGATCGGCCCGGGGCGCAGCTCCACGCGCCCGGTGGGCGCCCGCACCTTGTTGAAGATCATCGACAGGTTCTGCCGCTCGCGCGTCGGCTCACCCGAGACCGCGATGAATTGCGCCGCGTGCGTCACCGGCTCCATCACGATGATGAACTCGGCCGGCAGCTGCAGCGACACCAGCGCCTTCTCGCCGGGCGGCAGTTCGATCTGCTCGAGCGTCACTTGCTCGGCGAGCCGCTCCAGCGAGCCCTCGGGTAGTTCGAGCGCGGAGCTCCAGAAGATCTGCCGGTAATATTCGAGCGGCGGTAGCGTGTGCGGATCGTGCGCGGCGATGCGGCGCACGCGCGGGCTCACGGTGAAGGTCACCTCCACCATCTCGTCGAGCGTCGGGCGGTAACCCGCGGCGCATAGTGCGCAGGTGTATTCTTCGTGATCCACCGTCTTGAGAGTAGTGCCGGCGGCGAGCACGCCGCCGCAGCCCGGACAGAGCACGTTCCAGGAGAGCTCGAAGATGCCGAGGCGCGCCGCGTGCAGAAAGGCCGCGATCGCGCTCTCTTCGCCGATGCCGTGCTTGGCGGCAAAGGCCAACACATTGACGCGATTGAGCTCGGCGTCGGAGCCGTCGCGCACCAGAGTTGCAATCGCGGTCGCGGCTTCGGGATCGGCCGATTGCCGCAATACCGCGAAAAGGGATTGAGTGTCGTCGTTCATGGACCGCCAGATCATATAGGCATTGGCGCCGCCTACACCAACAGCGCGCCTTCCAGCACCAGTAGCGCCTCTTTGGTCCTGAGGCCGCCCTTGCCGCTGTAGCCGCCCATGCGGCCCTGGGCCGCGAGCACGCGGTGGCAGGGGATCAGGATCGGCAGCGGATTGCTGCCGCAGGCCTGCCCCACCGCCTGCGGCTCGCCGTGCACTTCGGCCGCAAGCTCGCCATAGCTCCGCCACTCGCCATAAGGAATGCGCGCCATCGCCGCCCAGACGCTCTGCTCGAAAGCGGAGCCGGCGGGTGTGAGCGGCAGGTCGAAGTCGCGGCGCCCCTTCGCGAAATACTGACTGAGCTGGCGCGCTGCTTCCTCGAGGAGCGGCGTCGGCGTCTGGCGCGGCGCGCGCTCCCAATAGAGCGCGGTCAGCGTGTCGCCTTCCTGCACGAGGGTGAGCGGCCCCAGTGGGCTATCGGTGGTGAGGGTGTGTTGAGTCATGGCGATTCGTTTCCTGGTCGAGAAGAAAATTTCACTACACAGACATGGAGACACCGAGGAAAAGACACTTGTCACTGCGAGGAGCGAAGCGACGAAGCAGTCCAGAATCCTGGATCGCTTCGCTCCGCTCGCGATGACGGATTTCTTACTCGGTGGCTCTGTGGTGAATCCTCTTTCATCGCCGCAGCGCCTGCACCAACCCGTCCGCATCGGTGATCGGCAGCGAGCAGACGGGGCCGCGGCAGACATAGGCGGTGGCGCGGCCATCGAGCTGGTCCTTGCCGGCGGCGGGATGATTGGCGGGCAGTGCCGCGCCTCGCGGCACGACGGCGAGCACGCGGGTCGGCAAGGATACGCTGTGGGCAGCCGCGAGAAGCGCATCGGTTGTTGGTTCGCCGCGCCGGCCGCGGATCACGATCTGCACCGCGCGCTGTAGCGTCTCGTTGCCGTTCAAGAGCGAACCGAACGGGAAGAAATTCTTCGGCACGTCGCCGGCAAACGCCTTGACCGTGGCCTCGGCGCGCGCGCGATAGCGCTCGTCGCCGGTCAGGTAATAGAGCCGTGCCAGCACTTCGACCATGGTGCCGTTGCCGGCGGGCGTCGCCGAATCCGAGACCATCTTGGGCCGCGTCAGCAACCCTTCCACGTCGTCGGCGGCGACGAAGTAGCCGCCCGCGAGATCGGCGTAATGACGCTCGACTTGATCCACCCACTCGATCGCGCGCTCGCGGTAATGCGCGTTGCCGGTCGCTTCCTCGAGGAAGAGCGCCGCGCGCGCGAGATTCGCGTGATCGTCGAGGGTTGCGGGATGGCGCGCGCTGCCGGCGCGGTAGCTGTGACGGAGCCGACCGTCGCTGCCGATCATGCGCTGTTCCACGAAGGCAAAGGCCTGCTCCGCAAGCGCGAGCCAATCGCCGCGCCCGAACACGGGCGCCGTGTAGGCGAGCGCCGCGATCATCAGGCCGTTCCAGTCGGCAAGCACCTTGTCGTCGAGGCCGGGTCGCACTCGCTCAGCGCGCGCCTGCAGCAGCACTGCGCGATCCCGCGCCAGCTCTGTTTCGCTCGCATCGTCCAGCAGCTCCAGGTGCTGCAGGCGATTGAGAATGGTGCGGCCTTCCCAGTTGCCTGCCGGCGTCACATCATAGATTTTCTTGAAAGACGGCGCACGCTCGCCCAAGACACGGTCGATCTCCTCCGCGCTCCAGACATAGAATTTGCCTTCCTCGTGCTCGCTGTCGGCATCGAGCGACGAGGCAAAGCCGCCTTCCGGCTGACGCATCTCGCGCTTGAGCCATTCGATGGTTTCGGCGACCCGTTGCGCATAGAGCGGGGCCCCGGTCTCCTGCCAGAGATGGGCGAGGGCCTCGACCAGCTGCGCGTTGTCGTAGAGCATTTTCTCGAAATGCGGCACCAGCCAGCGGCGATCGACCGCGTAGCGCGCGAAGCCCCCGCCCGCATGGTCATAGATGCCGCCCTGGGAAATGTTGTCGAGCGTGAGCTTGACGGCATTGCGCATCGTCTCGGTGCCGGTGCGGCGGTAGCCGCGCCAGAGAAGCATGAGCATGCTGGCCTGGGGAAACTTGGGGGCGTCGCCGATGCCGCCATGGGTCCAGTCAATCTCTTGCGTCAGATGCTCGGCAACGCGGTCGGTGAGTTCGAGGCTCACGCCCTCGCCCGCGGTGGGCTTGGCGAGACGCTGGAGGGCGTCCTTGAGCGCCGTCACGCTCTGTGCCACGGAGGCCACATCGGTCTCGTAGGCCTTGGCGATGCCGTTCAGCACCTGAGCGAAGCTGGGCCGGCCCCAGCGCGGCTCCGGCGGAAAATAGGTGCCGCCCCAGAACGGCTCGCGCGCGGGCGTCAGGAACATGGTGAGGGGCCACCCACCCTGCTCGCCCAGGAGCGCGAGGGCATGCTGATAGATGGTGTCGACATCCGGCCGCTCCTCGCGATCCACTTTGATGCTGATGAAGTGCTCGTTCATCAACCGGGCGATCGCCGGGTCCTCGAAGCTCTCATGGGCCATCACGTGGCACCAATGGCAGGCGGCATAGCCCACCGAGAGCAGGATCGGCTTGTTCTCGCGCGCGGCGGCGGCGAAGGCATCGGGACCCCATGCCTGCCAGTGCACAGGGTTGTCCTTGTGCTGGAGCAGATAGGGGCTCGTCTCGGCGGCCAGGGCGTTCTCGAGCGGCATGAAGGGGCTTTCTGGTACGGTGCGGGCGTCGCCACCTATACTGGGGGCGATCCGCCCAGGCCTCAATCCGTTTCGATCCGCGCAATTTCATGCCGTTGCCATCGACCGATACCATCTTCGCCTGCGCCACCGGGCCGGGACGCGCCGCGATCGCGGTGGTGCGGATCTCGGGACCCAAAGCCATCGATGCCCTCAGAGCGCTCGGCGGACAGCTGGGTGAGCCGCGCCGGCTGATGAGGGTTAATCTCCGTTTTATAAACGGGAAACAAATCATAGATTCTGGATTATCAGTAAGTTTTCCCGGACCAAATAGTTATAGCGGCGAAGATATGGTCGAATTGCATCTCCACGGCGGACGCGCCGTGATCGCTGGGATTTTAGGCGAGTTGGCGCGAATTCCCGGATTGCGCCCTGCGGAACCAGGCGAATTCACGCGTCGAGCCTTCGATAACGGCAAAATGGACCTGACCGAGGCGGAAGCCGTCGCCGACCTGATCGCGGCCGATACCGCCGCCCAGCAGCGTCAGGCGCTGCGGCAGCTATCTGGCGAGTTCGGACGTCTCTGCGAGAACTGGCGTGCGCAGCTTCTACGGATGCTGGCGCATCTCGAAGCTTTCATCGATTTCCCGGATGAAGACCTTCCTAAAGAGATCGAAAACGAAGTCAAGCACGCTGTCGATAGCCTGGAAGCGGAGATTGCGGGCTTCTTGGCGGATAACCGCCGGGGCGAGCGTCTCCGCAATGGCTTTCATATTGCGATCATCGGACCCCCCAACGCCGGCAAATCCAGCCTGCTCAATGCGTTGGCGCGACGCGACGTGGCGATCACGGCGGAGACTGCTGGCACCACGCGCGATGTGGTGGAAGTGCAGCTGGACCTCGAAGGTTTTCCGGTGACGATCGCCGATACGGCGGGGCTGCGAGAAGCAGCCGATGCCGTCGAGGCCGAGGGGGTTCGCCGCGCGCTGGCGCGCGCGATGGAAGCGGACCTGAAACTGCTGGTCGTCGATGCGACGTCTCCGGGCGGCCTATCGCCCCTGAGTTTCTCTCCCGCCTTGGTCATCGACGCTAACACCATCGTCGTGCTGAATAAGGTGGATCTGCTGTCTCGCCAAGAACAACCCTTTGATATGGAAAGCGTAGCGGCGCCAATTCAACGGCTGTCGGTAAAGACCGGCGAAGGCCTGGCGGAGCTGCTGGAACGCCTCACCGCCGAAATTGCAGCCCGCATGCCCAGCGAGGACGGGCCGTTGATCACCCGGGCTCGGCATCGGGCTGCGCTTGAGGAATGCCTGGCAGCACTCCGACGCTACGACTCGGACAAGCTGCCCGAGCTCGCGGCCGAGGATCTTCGGCTGGCCGCGCGGGCCCTCGGCCGCATCACCGGCCGCGTTGATGTGGAGGACGTGCTCGACCTGATTTTCCGCGAGTTCTGCATCGGGAAATAGGAGCATCACCGCCGCAAGAGCAGGAACACACACTCTTGGCGGGTTATATCGACGAACCTTCTCCTCCAGAAAGAACGTTTCACGTGAAACATTGCTGTTGATCATGCGAACTCGGGAATCGGGACACTAGTGCGATTGCAGTGTGACTGCGGTACTATCGGGCCATGACTTCTTTCGACGTCATTGTGGTGGGTGGGGGGCACGCCGGGTGCGAAGCCGCGGCTGCCGCTGCTCGGGTGGGGGCGCGAACGCTGTTGCTGACCCATCGGCGCGGCACCATCGGCGAGATGTCTTGCAACCCGGCAATCGGCGGTCTTGCCAAGGGTCATCTGGTGCGGGAGATCGATGCCCTCGATGGCGTCATGGGGCGCGCGATCGATCGAGCCGGCATCCAGTTCCGCATGTTGAACCGCAGCAAGGGCCCGGCCGTCTGGGGACCGCGGGCTCAGGCCGACCGCAAGCTCTACAGGCAGGCGATGCAGGCGATCCTGGCGGAAATTCCGGGCCTGGAAATCCGTGAGGGTGCTGCCGAAGACCTCGTGATCGACCCGTCAGGCACGGTTGCCGGGATAACGACCGCCGCAGGCGAGACGATCCATGCCGGGCGGGTGGTGCTGACCACCGGCACCTTCTTGCGCGGCCTCATCCATATCGGCGAGGAGAAGATTCCGGCCGGGCGGGTGGGCGAAGCGCCCTCCCTTGGGCTCTCGGCGACCCTGGCCCGGGCCGGTTTCGCGCTGGGACGTCTCAAGACCGGAACGCCACCCCGCCTCGACGGCCGCACCATCGACTGGGTGAGCCTTGAGGTACAGCCCGGTGACGACCCACCCCAGCCCTTCTCGTTCCTGACCAACCGGATCGAGACGCCCCAGGTCCCCTGCCACATCACCAGCACCACGATCGCGACGCACGACATCATCCGGGCCAATTTGCACCGGGCCCCGCTCTACTCCGGCCAGATCGAGGGCGTGGGGCCGCGCTATTGCCCCTCCATCGAGGACAAGGTGGTGCGCTTCGCCGAGCGCGAACGGCACCAGATCTTCCTGGAGCCGGAGGGGCTCGACGATAACACCATTTATCCAAACGGCATTTCGACCTCGCTGCCCCGGGACGCTCAGCTCGCGCTGCTGGCCACCATCCCCGGCCTGGAGCGCGCCCGGATGCTGCGACCTGGCTACGCCATCGAATATGACTTCGTCGATCCTCGGGAGTTGTGGCCCACCCTCGAGACACGCCGAATTCGGGGTCTCTATTTCGCGGGCCAGATCAACGGCACCACCGGCTATGAGGAAGCGGCCGCCCAGGGTCTGATCGCCGGGATCAATGCGGCCCTGAGCGTCGGCGGAGGCGAGGGGGTGGTCACGTTCGATCGTGCCTCTTCTTATATGGGCGTGCTGGTGGACGACCTGGTCACCCGCGGCACGACCGAGCCCTATCGCAT
>Ga0070732_10002405_pt1 | contig 10131 bp, 5 predicted proteins | sample Coa_R1_5_FD_66449 | JGI IMG/M metagenome (GOLD analysis project Ga0070732, IMG submission 66449) | Surface soil microbial communities from Centralia Pennsylvania, which are recovering from an underground coalmine fire - Coalmine... | ecosystem: Environmental > Terrestrial > Soil > Unclassified ...
TCCTCGCGTGAAGTCCTTGCGCTATTGAGTCGAGTCGTATTGCAGAACATCGAGGGCGTTAAGGGTGGCTTCTACGCTGTGACAGGCGACACGTTCCTCGGGGACTCCTTCTCGGCCCCTACGGGTTCCTCTGCGAATCCGTCATTGGATACCTCCGCAGCCGACGATCGAAATGCGATTTTGGACGTTGCGAAAAGCGCGGCTAAAATCCATCAACCTGCGGAGCGCGTTCTCTCTGGTGCTGCCAATATTACTCTGATCGAGGCTGTTCCCATTCGCGACGGTTATTCCGTCGTTGGCAGCGCATGGACCGTCAAACACCTAAGCGCACTCCCTGGCGCCAATCGATTCCGGGCCTATTTGATTACCGTCGGCCTAAGCATCGCAGCCTTGGCCAGCGTGCTCTTGACTCTGTTGGTGATTCGCAATTTGCAAGGCGGAGTTCGCAAGATCGAGGGTGGATTGCGCGGCCTCGAACTCAACCTGGCCTCGCATATTGAATCCGAAAGCGATCCGGCAGAGATTCAACAAATCACTCAAGCCATCAACCGCTTGGGAGAGGCACTCAAGGCCAACATTCAGCGGGAAAAGCAGATCGAAAGTCAGTTGCGGCACGCGGAGCGGCTTGCCAGCCTCGGCAGATTAGTGGCCGGCGTGGCACATGAGGTTCGGAATCCGCTGGCGACAATCCGCCTGCGAGTGCAAATGTGCCGCCGTGACGTTGACAACCCGAAGGTCAAGGAGTCCTGTTCCGTCGCGCTCGAAGAAATCGAGCGCCTCAACGGCATTGTAAACCGGTTGCTGAACTTCGCAAGACCCGTCCAGCTTCACATCGAACGCGCCGATCTGCGAAATTTGATTGAAGAGCGGATGGAATCCTTCCGCGATTGGGCGCATCAGCGTCGTGTCACTCTCAGCACAGAACTACCTCAAGGCAACCTACCCTTGCAACTCGACAAGGATCGCATGGCGCAAGTCTTTGACAATGTCATTCAGAATGCTATCGAGGCGATGTCCGATGCGGGTGGAACACTTTGCGTAACGCTGGCGCTGCAATCCAATCTGACCGATAACGGTGGCGGCGTGTGTGTCGAGTTCCGAGATACGGGCAAGGGCATGAAATCCACGATCGTCAGCCACGTATTCGATCCGTTTTTCACAACCAAGCCTTCCGGGACGGGGCTCGGTCTGTCTATCTGTCACGAATTGGTGCAGGCGCATGGGGGCAAGATTCAAGTGGATAGCGAGGAAGGCCGGGGAACAAGCGTGAAGATTACAATTCCCGCTTCTCACGCTTGATTTTGTGGCCGAGTGTTTCGGGAGTCGAACTCAAATGAGTGGCGCGATTCTCATCGTCGACGACGAAGCGAATCTTCGCAAGACGCTCGCGGAGATTCTCGGTACTCGCGGCTATTCCGTTTTAGAGGCCGATGACGGCGCGGCCGCGGTCGAGCTTCTGCGCGATGCGACGCCGGACCTGATCTTCAGTGATTGGAAAATGCCCCACATGGGCGGAGGGGAATTTCTTCAACACCTGCGCGGCGACCCCCGTTTGGCTTCCATCCCGGTCATCGTGATAACCGCATTTGGTTCAAGTCATAGTGCCATCGAGGCCGTTCGTCTCGGTGCGTACGATTTTGTGACTAAGCCGTTTGATCTGGATGAAATTGTCCTGGCCGCTGAGCGAGCACTAGATCATTCTTCGCTAAACCGCGAAGTCGTGCGTTTGCGTGCGCAGGGCGCACAGAATCATTCGCCCGCGGCAGGTAGGCTTATTGGTTCCAGCGGGCCTATGCTGGACGTCTTCATCATGATCGGCAGAGTTGCCGAGACCGACTCCACGGTTTTGATCTGCGGGGAATCCGGCACCGGCAAGGAGCTAGTCGCGGAGGCCATCCATAGTTATAGCCAGCGTAAGGATAAGCCCTTTGTCGTCGTCAATTGTGCCGCTCTTCCGGACAATCTTCTTGAGACGGAACTATTCGGCCACGAGCGGGGCGCGTTTACCGGGGCGGTCGGTCGCAAGATAGGCCGCTTCGAGATGGCCGAGGGTGGCACGATTTTTCTGGATGAAATTGGTGAGCTATCGCCGAGTCTTCAGTCGAAGTTGCTGCGCGTCTTGCAGGAGCGAACCTTCGAACGAGTCGGCGGTACCGAGACAATTCGAGGAAATTTCCGGGTTCTCGCCGCCACCAATCGCGATCTTGAAGCTTCCGTCCGCGAGAAGGTGTTTCGCGAGGATTTGTTTTATCGCTTGAATGTAGTGCGCATTCCTGTTCCGCCGCTCCGCGAACGGCGCTCTGACATTGTTCCCCTGGCCGAGCATTTCCTGCATTTCTACAGCAATAAGAACGGCTTGTCTGCGGTGGGGTTTTCGGATGAGGCCATCCTCATGCTTCAAAATTATTTCTATCCAGGAAATGTTAGAGAACTCGAGAACATGGTGGAACGCGCGGTGCTGATGGCGCGCGGCCGCGTCGTGATGCCCGAGCATTTTCCAGCGAGGACAGACCGCAATGGTGACCGGGACTCCAAAGAGTTGGAAATCGATCTCTTATCTCTGCCATTTCACAAATCCATCTCGGCGCTGGAAAAACGCTTGATCGAGAACGCGATCAAGGATTCTGGGGGGAACAAATCGGAAGCCGCAAATCGGCTCCAGATCAACCGCCGGTTGCTTTACAACAAGATGGAAGAGCACAAAATTCAAGAATAGCAACATGCGCCAGCTATGGCCGTCCATCCGTTGATTTCGCTTCAGGCTGATCCGTACATTTTGTCTCGAAAAGATACAATCGTTTGAGCGATTGCTTTCGCCGAAGTGCGGCAACTCCCGCGTCGTCTACGGCGGTCGCCGTCAGATTCAACGATTCCAGATGGCTCAGGCGGGCAAGGATCGGCGTGCCGGCCGAAGTGACAGCAGTATGCGCGAGATCAACGGCTCGAAGGTTGGAAAACGTCGCGAGCGTTTTCAGTCCGGCGTCCGTGACCTTCGTGCGCGCCAGTTCGGCATCCACGATCAAGTTCCCGATCACTTTTAGCCGCGCGATTGCAACATCATCCAAGCGTTCCGGTGCGCTCACGGTGCGTAATATCAATCCATCCTCAGGATTTCGCGAACGGGGAACTAGGCGCACACCCAATTCCTGTTGGAGTGAAGCGATCAATGGCAGTTTTGTGCGATAGTCACTGGAAAAGGGCAACGCCGGAGGCTCGGAGACCGGAAGAGGTGGAGCTCCGCGGACTTCAACTGCGGGCAGACTGCTCGATGCGCCGGAAGCGATCCATAGCTCGATCACTTTGACTTCCGAGGCTGTCAGCGGCGGTTTGCCGTCGGTCGGCATGAAATCTTTGTCGTCCGGCGACAAGTTGATCCGGCGAAACAGTTCGCTATGCTTCAAGTCCCCGGCTTTTACGACGATGCCGTCTTTTCCGCCGCGCATCACGTTTTCAAAGGTATCCAGCCGGAGTTTGCCTTTTCTCTTTTCCGCGTTGTGGCAATTCAAGCACTTATTCTCGAAGATCGGCGCAACCCGCGCATCGAAAAACGTGGCGGACGGCGCCGGAGTAGCATTTGCGCTCGCCGGAGTTACGCTCGCTGCCTCGATCGTTGGTTGCACTTTCTTGGGTATAACCGGCACCCTTAGCAAGGTCCGCAGCTTGCCGGGCATGTGCCGCGTCATAAACGTTTCGCCGTGCGTCAGCTTTCCGCCCTGGTCGCTGGTCCAGATCAGAAGAACCAGGGAGGCAAAAAGCGCCACACCATAAGCACGTTTGTTCCAGGCACGTAAGACAAAACAGAGCAGCACTGCGACAGCCAGGGAAAATCCGCCCCACATGTGACTGGTTACCAGGTTCCCTTCGTAGCCTCCGCTCCAGGCCAAGAGCCAGCCAAGAAATACCGCCACAAAGGCACTGATGACCGCAAGGGCCAGAACAAATTCCGCTAACTCTCGAACATGATTCCAGCGACGAACCGAGCCCGCCCATTCCAGCAGCGGAACCAGCAGCAAAAAAGCGATCGGCAAATGAACTACGAGCGGATGAAAGCGCCCGATAAATTGGTTCAGCTCGCCGTGTTCGAGGCCGTCGGGAGGAGCGTGAAGCAAGGGCCAGAGGAAAATCAGGAGGAAAGCGGCGCCGATTCCAAAAAGTACGAGCCGGGTGCGCAAGAGCATCCAGCAGCCTCAGACGCGTCGCAAGAGCGTAATTCGTCCGATGGGCAACCACTCGGCCACCAGGATATTCCCGTCACGCAGAAAAATAGCGGCATGAGGCGTGATGAACTGTCCTGGCGTAAATTCGGGTCTGGATTGCTTTCGACGAGAACCCACTTCTCCGTTCGCGGCTTGGCCATCGCCTAGTTGAGCGATCACCTTGTGCTCTCGATCCAGGATGCACACCTGGCTGTCCAGGTCGGGACAAACCATCCACTGGCCCTGAACATGAAAGTGGCAGGGCATTCGCAAATGCGCTTCGTCCTTTATGGTGCGGATATGAGCTCCGCTGAGCGTGAACGTTTGCATGCGCCGATTCCCGCGGTCGGCCACCAGCAATACGGGTTCTTTGCCTCGAGGATCCACCCACAGACCGTGCGGCGTATCGAACTGTCCGTCTCCGTGGCCGGGCCCGCCAATTTCGCCCAAAAACTTGCCGCTCAGCGAAAAACGGAGCACGTGATGCGAGCCGTATCCATCCCCAACATAAAAATCGCCATTTGGTGCAAAGGCGACATTCGTCGGGACAAAATCGATAGGCCGCTCCGCATAAGCCGAATCTTCGCGTGGATAGCCATGCGACCAGACAGTCTTCCCGTCGAGCGTAGTTTTTACGATCTTGCAGCGGTTGATATCGCAGTGATATAGAAATTCGCCTTCGGCCTCTCGACGCACGCTCAGGCCATGAGCCCCGCCGCGAAATTCTTCCCCAAACGCGTTTAAGAAGCGGCCATCGGCGTCATACACGACGATTGACTCGCCACGCATGCTCGACTTATTGACGGTGTGGGCCACATAGATGCGCCCCTGCTCGTCTTGAGCGAGACCATGCGTATCTCCCCATACCAGACCATCCGGTGGCGTGAGCCAATCATGTACGCATTCATACGTGTGAAGGCCGGAACCAACCACCGACAAACGCTGGCCGGATTTGTCCGATGCGTGCACGTAGAAAGGAGGAATTGCGGCGCCAGCAGCCAGCGCCGAGCAGCGTGTGAGAAAAGAGCGTCGAGAGGAAAATTTCATGACATTAGTTCCGGAACAACCTTCGCCGGAACCACCCCCGTCAACTTTTGTTCCAGACCCTGAAACTTGAACGTTAGCCTTTGATGATCGATGCCCAGCAATCGAAGCACGGTCGCATTGAAGTCCCGCACGTGGACCGGGTCCTTCACCACGTTGTAGCAAAAATCGTCCGTTTGTCCATGGGCGATCCCGGCTTTAGCGCCACCGCCTGCCATCCACATCGTAAAGCAACGCGGATGGTGATCCCTTCCGTAGTTTTCCTTGGAAAGACCGCCCTGGCTGTATACGGTGCGTCCGAACTCGCCGCCCCAAATCACCAGCGTGTCGTCCAGAAGCCCGCGGCGTCGCAAATCGGTGACTAGCGCATACGAAGCGCGGTCCGTCGCCGCGCAAAGCTTGGGCAAATTACCGACGGCATTCGTGTGCACATCCCATCCGCGCTGATATATTTGCGTAAAGCGGACCCCGCGCTCGGCCATGCGCCGCGCCAGCAGGCAGTTGTAGGCAAACGTGCCCGCCTGTTTTGCTTCATCGCCATACAACGTCCAGGTGCTGTCCGGTTCGTCACCCATATTCGTCAATTCTGGCAACGAAGTTTGCATGCGGAACGCCATCTCGTACTGATGAATGCGCGCGTGAGTCTCCGGGTCTCCAACATCTTCGAACGTCATTTGATTGATGGCATTCACAGTGTCGATCAGCGTGCGCCGGGTTTCTCGGCTCATGCCCGGTGGATCGCCAAGGTAAAGTACCGGCTCCCCTTGGGACCGGAATGCGACCCCGGCATATTCGTTTGACAAAAATCCGCTGCTCCACAATTTCGGCGCAATCGGCTGCAGGTCTGTGCCCGGCAACGTCAGTGAATTCAGCACCACGAACGTCGGCAGGTTTTCATTCATACTGCCAAGCCCGTAGGAAAGCCACGCTCCCATCGATGGCTTGCCAGGCACCATATTACCGGTGTTCATCAATAGGATTGCCGGTTCGTGGTTGATAGCATCGGTCTGCAGCGAGTGCACCAGGGCCAATTCATCCACCAGCCTTCCCGTCCACGGAAGCAGATCACTCACCCAACGGCCTGATTTGCCCTGACGAGTAAATCCCCAATGCGAGGGCGCAATCGGAAAACGGGCCTGGCCGGCGGTCATACCCGTTAGCGCCTGGTTGCCCCTCACCGAGTCGGGAAGATCTTTGTCAAAAAGAGTCGCGAGTCCCGGCTTGTAGTCCCATAAATCCATCTGCGGTGGCGCACCGGACATAAAAAGGTAGATCGCGCGTTTGGCCTTGGGGGCAAAGTCCGGCACGTAGTGCGGCTGCAAAATTGGCTGCGAATCGCTCGCCGCGCGGACAGCTCGCGGTGTCATGCCCGCGCCAAACAAGGCGGCGAGACTTGCCCAGCCGAGTGTCTTGCCCACGCTGCCGAGGAAATGTCTGCGCGTTGCCAGCCGCTTCCACTCTTCGCGAAGTTCCAGCGGGACCGGCAGGTCGTAAACCGTGGGACCTTCGCCGCCGTGATCACAACAACTACCGCATCCCTCGTGAAGGTTCGCCCTCATTTGTTTGACAATCATTTGTTTAGCACCGCATCAAGGTTCATTGCCGCGCTGGCCACGAGCATCCACGAAGCCAGTTCATCCGCGCGGATCCCGCTGTCCCGGCTGCTCTCGCCTACCTTCAGAACTTCCTCTGCCCGGGGCTGGTCATTCGCATAGGCACTCTGAAACTTCATCAACGCATTTTCAAGGGCCAGTTTTTCCCGAGGTTCCCATCCGCGAGCGAGCAGCACTTCGCCAAGATAATTGAGCCGCGCATCCCTCTCGGGTGATTGCCGGATCACTCGCTCCGCTAATTTGCGCGACGCTTCCAGCCATTGCGGATCGTTCATCAAGACCAGCGCTTGCAGTGGAGTGTCGGTACGTTGGCGGCGGGTGCATGCGGCATCGCGCACCGGCACATCCAGCGTGTCCATATCTGGCATCGTTGCCATTCGTTTCCAAAAAGTATAAAGGCTGCGCCGGTATAAAGACTCGCCATGGTCTTGCGTATAACTTTTTGTGTCGCTACCTTGATGGCTTCCGGCTTCCCAAACACCAGCCGGCTGATAGGGCTTTACGCTCGGCCCTCCAATTTTTTCTACCAGTAGACCGCTGGCCGCCAGCGCCGTGTCGCGAAGCATCTCGCCATCCATTCGATATCGTGGACCGCGCGCCAGCATCCGGTTCTTCGGATCGATTTCGAGCAACTGTGCAGGTACTCGCGCGGATTGCCGGTAGGTCGCAGACAGCACCAACTGCTTGTAAAAACGCTTTACGTCCCAGCCGTTCTCACGAAAATCCAGCGCCAGCCAATCCAGCAATTCTGGATGGCTCGGACGCCCTCCCATCACTCCAAAATCCTCGGTAGTCTCCACCAGGCCCGTGCCAAATATCTCCGACCACATCCGATTGACGGTCACTCTCGCCGTCAGTGGATTTGCGGCGCTCACGGTCCACTCCGCCAAGCCTCGCCGGTCAAGCGGCGCGTTCGCAGGAAGCGCCGGCAAAAAGTGCGGCACTCCGGGTCTCACGCGCTCCTTTCGCGCTCCGAACGCTCCGCGAGTCAGTACGTCTGCGTAGGCTAGTCCCGGCCCTTCTTCACTTATCAGCGTGATAGGGCCGTCTTTCGAAAGTCGATCAAGCTCCTCATTCAAAGGGGCAATCTGGGCGTTGAGCTTTTGCGTCGCTTCGTCGCGCTGCGCAAAGTAAAACTCGCTAACCGTATGAAATTCATCCTCGGACCAAGCCGACATCGGCTTTTGCACGATTTCCGCCACATAATCCTCGACGGGAAGTCGTGCCGCTTCCTGCGCCGAAAGCGCCCGTTGGAAAAACCGGAAATCCTGATAAGCCGACTGTCGCAGTGGATCCGCGTCCGGATACTCGCGGCCAAATTCCAGCGGCGCGCTGACATGCGTGCTTCCCTGGAGAGCATCCTTGATGATTGCCACGTCCTGCGGTCGCCCATCTACATAAAGCGTTATACCTGCTGCCTTTCCTGAGCCATCATAAGTAGCCAGCACGTGATTCCAGCGGCCCTCCGCTAAGACTCTCTGCTTGGTCTCCACTTGAATAGCGTTGTCCGGCATCTCGTGCGCCAGAATAAATCCGAGCTTGCCCTTGCTCACTCTCAGTTGCCATCCGCGGTGCTTTTGTCCCTCGTCCGCGGCGGACAGAATCACTCCTGCGGGCTTTTCTTCGTCTTTGTATTCCAGCGGTCGCAGATTCGGCCGTAGCCACGTTCCCACGCTGAACGCCTGATTTGCTTCTACCTCGCCGGTGTTTGGCAATTCCAGCTTGGTACTGATTTCCATCCGCATGTACGGCCAGAACCAGGTGCCTTCGCCCCAGACTACCGGCGCTCCCGTTGCCGGAACATGTTTTTGCGGAGTGCCGGGCGCCGAATCGACAAATGTCGATCCTTTCTGCTCGTCGAAGCGCAACCTGACCGCGACACCTTCCGAACTTACAGGAACTGCGATTGCAGTGCGTTCCGGCTGGGCAATCCACGCAGAAATCAACTCGCGAGCCTGTTCGCGGCGAAGCGCCAGTTGCCGCTCGAGTTCCGAGCGTTTCGCCAGGGTCTGCCCATAAGCTTCGCGGTTCTCGATTTTCGGAAGCCGAAGAAAAGGCGGCCAGTCATTGCGATCATCGTTCGATGGAATTTCGGTCAGATTGTTGAAGAAGGCCGTCAGCTGGTAGAAATCTTTTTGCGTGATGGGATCAAACTTGTGGTCATGGCAGTTGGCGCAGCCCACCGTTAATCCAAGAAACGCCGCGCCGTACGCCTCCGTCCTTTCCCTCTTGTTGTTGACCCGCGACTCTTCAATCAGCGTGCCGCCTTCACCGCTGCTGATTCCGGCGCGCAGGTAGGCTGAGGCCGTCAAGGTATCAAGGGTTTTCACCGGGAGCATGTCTCCGGCAAGCTGCTCCCGCGCAAACTGATCAAAAGGTTTGTTCTGGTTGTACGCCCGGATCACATAGTCGCGATATGCCCAGATGCTCCTGAAATTATCCAGATGTAGACCGTGGGTATCGCCATACCGAGCTACGTCCAGCCAGTAGTGCGCTCGATGCTCCCCGTAGCGAGGACTGGACAGCAACCGCTCGACAACCTTCTCATACGCGTCGGGCGCGGAGTCGGCCACGAACGCTTCCACTTCTTCCGGGGTCGGCGGCAGCCCCGTCAAGTCATAAGTCACCCTCCGGATCAAGCTCCGCCGATCCGCTTCAGGGGAAGGTGTCAATCCTGCTTTTTCCAGCCGCGCCAACACGAAGTTGTCGATTGCGTTCCGCACCCATTCGCCGTGCGTTACCGTAGGAATCGGCTGACGCTTTGGCGGAAGGAATGACCAAAGCTCCTCGTACTGCGCCCCCTGTTTCACCCACTCTCTCAGCAGCGCGATCTGCTCCGGCTTCAATGTCTTATGCGCCTCCGGTGGCGGCATGCGATCTTTCACATTTTTCGTTTCGATCCGGTGGACCAGCGGACTTTTGTCCGGGTTGCCGGGAATAATCGCCGGCGGATACTTCTCGTGAGAATCCTGATGGGGTGCAAAAGCAAATTCTCCGCGATCCAGCCGCAGGCCCGCTTTCCGTCCTCCGGGATCCGGACCGTGGCATGCATAACAGTTTTCCGACAAAATTGGTTGGATCGTGTCATTGAAGGAGAGTTTTCCGGTGTTTTCTTGCGGAGCAGGAGCGGGCTTCGCTTCACCTGACCGGGTGGCTATGAAGAAACCCAGGCAGAGCCATCCTGCGAGCAAACTTGACACGCGTCTGCTTAGTAGCGATATTCGCCTTCGACCGCGCTGATTCAACACCACTTACTCTCCCCGGGGTTCTGTGCGGGC
>Ga0070732_10002407_pt1 | contig 10124 bp, 11 predicted proteins | sample Coa_R1_5_FD_66449 | JGI IMG/M metagenome (GOLD analysis project Ga0070732, IMG submission 66449) | Surface soil microbial communities from Centralia Pennsylvania, which are recovering from an underground coalmine fire - Coalmine... | ecosystem: Environmental > Terrestrial > Soil > Unclassified ...
GCATCGATCAGGATGGACTTGCCGGCGCCGGTTTCTCCGGTGAGAAGATTCAAACCGGGGGCGAACTCCACGGCGACGTTGTCGATAACCGCATAGTTCTCGAGGCGCAATTCGACGAGCACAGTCCGTCCTGCAATGGTGGAGTCGCTCGCAGCATAGCATGGAATGAGAGCTGGGATTCAGACGTTACGATTCGGGCGTTAAGGCTCAGCCGCCGGCCTGCCGTCTTCGGGATCTGCGATGCTGCCGAATTTGCGCGCCACATTCTTTAGATAGGTGTCGAGCGTTGCGCTGTAGCCGAGGATGAACCGCGAGACGAAGCGGAAGACAGGATTGTAGATTTCGCCACGCTCGGTGATGTTCAGCCGGCAACCGTCCGGCGCGGGAAGGATTTCGAAAATCCAGAAGCCGCCGAAGGGCAGTTTGGAATCGGCAACTCGCGTGACCAGACGTTGTGGGGAATCCGTCTGCATCACTTCCATCGTGATTTCACCATTCTTGCTTTTTTCTACGAAGCGCATGCGGCTATTCGTTGGTGGCAGCAGCTCTACCTCGCGCACGTCTGGGCGCCAGCTTGGCGCCTCCTTGAAATTTGAAATCAGGGCAAAGACTTCAGCTGGTTTTTGCCGGAGCGGGATTGCCCGCGCGGTGATGTGCTTTTTCGGCAGAGCGTATCCGATGACGACAACCAGTACGATCGACCCAAGCAAAATTGCCAGCGCGATTCCAGAAATTTTCAGCATGAACGCCCTCTTCGATTCGTTCTCCTTTTCGCCTGCAAATCACGACTGAGGTTGCGACAGGCCTTCGCCAGCAACTCCAATCCGTCGAGCGCACGCCTGCGTTCGCTAACGGTCAACTCGCTGAGAAGGGCGCCGACGCGCTCGGAATCAAGCACGGAAGTAGCCGCCATCGCTTTTGATCCCTGTGCCGTGAGCGTCAACGCCGCAGCGCGGCGGTCGTGGGAACTTTGCCCGCGATGCAGATAGCCGAGGCGGGCGAGCCGGCGAATGGCTGCCGACAGCGTGGAGGCGCCAACTCCCATGTGCGCGGCAAGCGCCGTTGGGGTCATCGGTTCGACGGGATGCAAATGGACGAGCAGCGACGAATCGTTGGCTGACAAGTGATGGGCAGTGCTAGCCGCGCGGATGTGCCGCACGTGGCAAGCCAGATAGATCTGGGGATAGCAGCGCTGGACTACTTCAATCGCTGCGGCACGAGCCTGAGCCTTCATGGCGCAGATTATTCTCGCCACGAGGATATTTCGTCAAAATGAAGTATTTGCCGACCAGTTTGCAGTCGCCAGGCCTCAGCTTCGAACGGGCACTAACAGCGTGGAATTCACGCAGCCCTGGCGAGAGCGCAGCACACTCTCGCCTCGGGCCGACAAAATTCAAAAAGACTACGCTAGACAGCTTTTTTCAGTGTGTCTGTGCTCTCGCGCGCCGTTTGCGGACCGACCGTGCAGGTCTTGCAGCCAATCACAGCTTGCTTGCGGCGTTCACGCAGACGGCTCTGAAACGTGTCCCAACGCCCACCGATCCCGACCGCGCTTTGGCTGATCACAACCGAATCGGTTCCCGCTGGAACAACGCGGCCAGTAGGGCTGCTCGCAGCTTCCGCGTCAGCGACCTCTGACCCCGCAGCCCCTCCTCTGGACGCGGCGCTGGCTGCACGAGTTGAGGGCGAATTGCCGGGCATCTGTGAAGTCGTGGGCGTGATGTTGCGGTCGGTTCCGGCACGATGCATCACGGGACTGGCTTCCCACTTCGAGCGATACCGCCCTTCATAGTCGGCCCACTTCTTTTCCGATTCGAGATCGGATTCTTCATATGGCGGGAAGTTCTCAATCTGCTTCTTATTCAAGTCAATTGAGAAATCGTCTTTATGTTCGGTCGAGGCCCGCAGGCGCTCGGCCGGGACGATAAACTTCTTTGTTTTAAGCCATCCGCCGGTGTCGACCACCACATAGCGGATCAATCCGGTGGTGTGATCGAAGATTACGTCATCAATCTTGCCCAGCTTTTCGTCGTTCAAGCCATACAAATGCGACCCGCGAATGTCCTCCGAAGATTCGGGAAAGCGGTAGTCTCTCAGCGTCCCATAATGCGACATGTGTTTCCTCCTAAATGCTGATCAGTGCTGTAACCAAGCTTTGGATGCCATGGCTTGAGCTGGGGTATAGCAGCGAAAATGAGTTAATGAATGGGGTACTGGGGGAGGAAGGCACGCTTGCATCATCTATAATCGGCAGAGGCGTTCTCCCAACAAATGATGCAACTTTTCCCCTGGCTCGCATTTTTCGTGGGCGGCGACATTCTGGATTTGCTTTCGAATACAGGCGCCGTTGCCAAACTAGTCCTCCTGGTTCTGCTCGCGTTCAGCCTGATTTCCTGGGCGATCATTCTCACTAAGTGGGGACGGCTACGCCGCGCGCGGGTGCAAAGCGGACGATTTGTGCGCGCGTTCCGCAAGGCGCAGCGACTGCAGGACATTGCGGCGGTAGCGGATCAATTTCGTCCCAGCCCCCTGGTCGGCGTATTCGAAGGCGGATTCGAAGAATACAAGCGGCAGGTAAATGCGACTGGCACGCTGCGCAGCGTGACCGCGGTGCAGCGGGGCATGCAGATTGGGGCGTCGGAGGAGATCACGCGTCTGGAGCGAAACGTTCCCTGGTTGGCAATCACGGCGGCGGTTACTCCGTTTGTAGGCCTGTTCGGGACCGTGTGGGGCATCATCGACGCGTTTCACGGATTGGGCACAGCTGGGGCGGCGACGTTGCGCGCGGTGGCGCCGGGAATTTCCGAAGCGCTGATCACTACTGCGGCGGGACTGGCAGCCGCCATTCCCGCGGTAATTGCTTATAACCTGATCGGCAGCTCGATTCGGGAGTTCGCAGCGCGCAGCGATGACTTCACGTTGGAAATGCTCAACGCAGTCGAGGGCTCGCAAGTGCAGGCCATGGCGGAAGCGAGGCGTTAATGGCGTTCACCACTTCCAATGGGCGCACGCAGAGCGGCCTGGCCGATATCAATATAACGCCGCTAGTCGACGTTGTACTGGTGCTGCTCATCATCTTTATGGTGACGGCTCCGGTGCTGCAGTCGGGGATCGATGTGAGTGTCCCCAAAACCCGCACGGTGCGCGAGATTACCCAGGAACGGCTGGTCATTACCATCAATAAGGATCAACGGGTCTTCCTGGGAAACGATGCTATCAACATCAACGAGATCGGCAGCAAACTGCGGCAGAAAATTCGTGATCCGCGCAATCAATTCATCTTTGTGCGCGCTGATGAGAATGTTCCCTTCGGCGCCTTTGCCACGGTGATGGACGCAGTCAAGCAGTCCGGCATCACCAACGTCAGCATCGTGACCCAACCTCTGGAACAAAATGGCCGCAAGCGCTGACATCTATTTTGAGCACGAGCGGTGGGGACGGCCGCTGGCATGGTCGGCGGGACTCCACGTTGCCATCACAGCGGGACTGCTGATCTACACGGCCATTATTTCGACGCCGAGCGGATCGGGATGGGGCGCCGGCGGGGGCGGCCAAGCAATTGGAGCGACCCTGGTCAGCACGGTGCCGTTACCTGCGAATCCCACCCAGACCCAAAACGTTCTGGCCAATGAATCGAAGGGGCTGACCAGGTCGCAGCCGAAGCCGGAGGAAAAGATCGAACCGGACGCGATTGAAATTCAGGGCAAGAACGCCAAGATCAAGCCCAAGAAAATGCCCACGGTGACCAAAGAAAAACCTCAAGCGGCGCCGGAAGAGGAAACGAACCAGGTCGCGTTTGGCGAAGGCGGGCCAGTGAGCGGGCCTTACGGGACATTCAGCGCGGCGGGCGCCAAGGGAGGCTTTGGTTTTACCGGGGGCGGCGGCGATTTCGGCACGCGCTTTGCCTGGTATGTGCAGATCGTGCAGCGCAAAGTCGCGGAAAACTGGCTTAAGTACGAAATTGATCCGCGGATCAGCACCGCGCAGCGGGTGTACATAACGTTCGACGTGATGCGCGATGGACATCCTGGGAATGTGCAGGTGGAGCAATCGAGCGGTGTCCCGTCGCTGGACATTTCCGCGGTGCGCGCAATTCAGCGCATTGATACTTTTGGGCCACTGCCTCCCGAATACGCGGGGAATAAGGTCTCGGTGGAATTCTGGTTCGACTATAAGAGATGAACCAGATGGGTAATCGGAGATGCATTTCTGAGTGTGCGCATCCTTCCCGGAAGGCGCACAATGCAGTGCAGGAGTGAGAGGCTGGAACACGCAAGGGTTGTGTCAGAACCTAGGCAGGTGTTTGCGCTGTCTGACAAGACATGCTGTCAATTGATTGCGCGACGATAGCGAGGCGCGGTGCTGGTTCAGATTTTTCGATGGGTCTAAGCGCGCCACCCGGGATCCCAAGTCCAATGAGCTGTTAGAGGAAGAAAGTCTTGCCAAGCAATTCATATCGGGATACGATATTGTCTTACGCTGAATACTTCTCCGCAGAAATGGACGAAAGCGCTAGACCACTTTTCCAGCTCCGGCATGCCCCGCCACTAGCCCGATTCCTGCTCATCCTCTCTATCTCCTGCCTCCTTGTCCCCGCGGCTGCGGCGCAGGACTGGATCAAGACCGGCACGGGGCTGGGAGTAGAGAAGGTAAGGCTGGCAGTTCCCGACTTCAAGCCTTCGACCAGCGATCCGCGAAATGACGCCTTGCTCAAGACGTTCAACGACACCCTGTGGAACGATCTGGATGTTTCGGGCGTCGTCGAACTCGTTTCCAAGAGCTTCTATCCGCTGCAGGTTTCCGGCCAACCGTCTGATGTGAACTTCATCGCCTGGAACGCTCCTCCACCCAATGCGGGCATGCTTGCTTTTGGAAATTTGGGCGCGAATGGCGGCAGTATGAAGTTGCTGGGCTGGCTTTACGACGTGAAGAACACGGCTTCTCCGCAGGTGCTGGGCAAGGAATACAGCGATACGGCAAGTGACGCGGGCGCGCGGCTGATCGCCCATAAGTTTGCCGACGAAATCATTTTTCGCCTTGGCGGTGGCATTCCGGGCATTGCCGAGAGCCAGATTTATTTCGTCAGCGATCGCAGTGGGCACAAAGAAATCTGGGCAATGGACTATGACGGATCGAACCAGCGGCAACTTACGCACGTGGGCTCGATTTCGCTTTCGCCCCGCATTTCTCCCGATGGGTCGCGGTTGGCCTTTAGTTCCTTGACCAAGACTGGCTGGGAATTGATGATGTACTCCTTGGATCTGAACCGGATAGTGAGTTTCCCGCGTTTTGGCGGAACCAATCTATCGCCGTCCTGGTCCCCGGATGGACTGAAGCTGGCGTTTGCTTCCACGCGCGGCGGAGAATCGGAAATTTACTTGGCCGAGGCTTCTGGGGGGAACGCGCGGCGCATGACCAGCGACAAGGGACCCGATGTCTCTCCGAACTGGAATCGGAAGACCGGCGCGCAACTGGCCTTCGTCAGCGGACAAACAGGATTGCCGCAGATTTACACAATGGAGGCGGACGGCACCAATCAGCAACGCCTGACCGATCAGGGCTACGCGGTGTCGCCGAACTGGTCGCCGAATGGGCAGTTCTTGACCTTTGCATGGGTCCGCAAGTACGGGCCCGGAGAGCCCGGTTCGTTCGACATTTATCTGATGGACATTGCCAGCAAGCAATGGGTGCAACTGACTCATGATGGCGGGCATAACGATTCGCCGTCGTGGTCGCCGGACGGGCGGCACATCGTGTTTCAATCGAATCGCTCCGGTAAGGAAGAGATCTGGATGATGCTGGCTGACGGCAGCAAGGTGAGACAATTGACATTCAGCGGCCGCAACAGCCAACCCAATTGGAGTTGGAAATAAAACACTTCGTTCGACCTCGAGATGCACTAATTTGGGGTCCGCAGGAGGAATAAAAGTGAAGCAAAGCATGAAATGGTTCACGCTTACACTCGCCTTGGGCGCCATCATGATGTTGGGCGCCTGTAAGAAGAAAGCTGCTCCGCCGCCACCACCGCCACCCCCGCCACCACCTGCGCCGACAGCTTCAATCTCGGTGGATCCGAGCACGATCGAAAAGGGACAGTCGGCCACCCTGTCGTGGCAGACCAGCAACGCGACGGATGTCTCCATCGACGGAATCGGTGCGGTGCAGCCCAGCGGGTCACAGCAAGTTTCTCCGACGGACTCCACCACCTACCATCTTGCGGCCAAAGGCGCGGGCGGATCACAGGAAGCTACGGCGCGGCTCACTGTGACGCAGCCACCGCCTCCGCCGCCTCCGCCGCCCTCGGCCAGCGAAGAGGATTTGTTCAGCCAGAGTGTGAAGGACGTCTATTTCGACTATGACAAGTCGGACGTTCGGGCGGATCAGCAGGGATCGATACAGGCGGATTCCAGCTTCCTCTCGCAACATTCAGGCATCAGCTTCACGATCGAAGGCCACTGCGATGAACGCGGTTCAACCGAATACAACCTGGCATTAGGCGATCGCCGGGCGAGTTCGGTGAAGAACGCCTTGGTCACGGCCGGGATCAACGCCAGCCGCATCAAGACCATCAGCTACGGAAAAGAGAAGCCGTTCTGCATGGAGTCGAATGAGGCTTGCTGGCAGCAGAACCGGCGCGGTCACTTTGTGTATCAGAAGTAACGATAACGGCGGGAAATGGCTGGATGCTGTTTCCCGCCCAAAGTCTTGCGCCACGACCGGTGGAAGCGACAGGTATCTGGCACTGATCATCGCCGCAGATGCATGCTGTTCCCGCACTCGGTTTTCTATGCCCAAGAACCACACCCTCAGGCATAGTCCTGGCATCTAAGATTGGGATTAGGACAACCTTTATGAAACCGCATCCTTTTTCGACGCTTCTCGCTTTGTTCCTGGTTCTCTGGTTGGGAATTGCTCCCGCCTGGGGCGCGAGCAAAGAGATGATTCAACTGCAGACCCAAGTCCAGCAACTGCAAGAGCAGATGACCGCGATGCAGCGTAGCTTCGACGAGCGCATGGGAGTGATGAGGAACCTGGTCGAGCAGGACACCGACGCCGTCAACAAGGTTTCGGCGGCGCTCAACGGCCTGCAGGCTACGCTGGAGAAGCAGCAGGGCGATTCTTCGGGCAAAGTCGACCAACTCTCTGGGCAGATTCAGGCTCTGAACGATACGATGGACGAGCTCAAGGTGCGGCTGGCCAAGGTGAGTAAGCAACTCGAGGACATGCAGGCATCCCAGCAGAATCTGGCGGCACAGCAGGCCCAGCAGCAGGCACAGCAGCAGGCCATGGCGCAGGCTCCTCCGCCGGACGTGCTTTATAACAACGCGTTGCGCGACTACAACGGCGGCAAGAACGATTTAGCGTCGCAGGAATTTTCTGACTACATCAAGTTCTATCCCAATACCGATCTCGCCGGGAATTGCTACTTCTACTTGGCCGAGATTCAGTACCGCCAGGCCAACTACCAGCAGGCGGTGCAGAATTACGATCAGGTCTTGCAGAACTTTCCCAGCGGCAACAAGGCGGCATCAGCCCAGCTGAAGAAGGGTTTTGCTCTGATCGAACTGGGAAAGCAGGATGACGGGGTCAGCGAGTTGCGGCACTTGATTCAACGTTATCCGCATTCGCAAGAAGCACTGCAGGCACGGGACCGGCTCCGCAAGCTGGGAGTATCGGCGAACACAAGGCCAGGAGCGTAAGGCTGCAGCCTGAGCCGCTGCGCTGGCGATCCTGTAGTCCAGCGGGTCACGCGGTCCGATGGCGCTTGGGCTGACGATGCTTGGCCGCCTTATGAGCATGATGATGCGTAGCGTGATGCGCCCTCAGCTTAACCGGAGTCAGAGAAGCCTGCGCCTGGGCTGATGCCAATCCGCATAGGAAACTGCTGAACACCAGGCAACGAACGATCCTGAAGACGACCGTGGATGCTTGCAACATATATCTCCAGTAAAACCAATCCTATTTCATACCGATTGCGTGAGGAAACTTTTAGGGTTAGGTTTAGCTGAGGCAGGCAAGATATCAGCCCAAGCAATTCTACCAATGGCGATTCTCTTATGAACAATCATCAAAAAGGCGAACGTGACCAGGACAGCATGAAAGGCGCGGTCGAGGACGTGGTTCCTGCTGGCCGCGGGAATCCTGGGCAGCAGTCCCAACTGGGTCATCGAGATCAGGATCCTTTGATCAAGGGAGCCGATACCGATTTTCCGGAGCCGGGGCAGAGCCCGGAGCACAGCGGCGAGCCCAACAAATTGGGGAAGCGCAAGAAGAGCCGCAGCAAAGCCCCGAAAAGATAGTGGCTTGCCGCCGTTCACTGCTGACCCCTTACGCGGAGTCACCCGGCGGCTTCTTTTCACAAGGGACGCGGCTATCCGCTATTGCAACTCCTCCATCACAGCATCAAGGACTTCCTTGCCGGGACGCACGATGGAGTCCGGCAGGGTAGCCAGCGGCTCGCCGACCACGTTCAGCAGGTCGAGGAAACTTGGCGCTTTCGTGTTCACGTAAAAGACTCCTGTCAGCACTTCGCCTTTGTCGTGGGCCTCGGTAAGACGTGAGATCGCGCCAATCTTGTCGGTAGGGTCGTAGTCTTCCTCGAGTTTGCGCAGACGCAGCCGCGAACCATCATGCATGGTGACGCTGACGGTCGTTCCAGGATCGTATTCGACGTCGATCTCTTCAAAATGCGGGACGAAGCTCACCTCCTGTAAGGGCTCATCATGATCTTTCACATATTTGTAAGATTTGGTGGAGCCCTCATGATCGTTAAAAGTGACGCATGGAGATACCACGTCGAGCATGACGGTGCCTTTGTGCGCGATCGCGGCCTTGAGCATGGCGCCAAGCTGCCGCTTATCGCCGGAAAAAGAACGTCCCACAAAGGTGGCACCCAATTGAATGGCGAGCGCACAAGTGTCGATCGGCGGCAAGTCGTTGATGACTCCGGTCTTCAGCTTGGAGCCCAAATCGGCGGTGGCCGAGAACTGTCCTTTGGTCAGCCCGTAGACGCCGTTATCTTCGATGATGTAGATGATGGGCAAATTGCGGCGCATGAGATGCACAAATTGTCCGATGCCGATCGAGGCGGTGTCGCCGTCGCCACTTACTCCGATACAGACCAGCTTGTGGTTCGCCAGCATGGCCCCGGTAGCGACCGAAGGCATACGCCCGTGCACGGCGTTGAAGCTGTGCGAGCGGCTCATGAAATACGCCGGCGTCTTAGAGGAGCAGCCGATCCCGCTGGGCTTGATGAGAAACTCGGGCTGCACGCCCATCTCATACATAGCCTCAATGATGCGCTCGGAGATGGCGTTGTGGCCGCAACCGGCGCATAGCGTCGTCTTGGAACCTTTGTAGTCCATAACGGTGAGGCCGATGCGGTTGGTTTTCGGTTCTGCGGCAGGAGTGGTTGCCATTTACTTGCCCTCCATCGTGGTAAGTTCGTCAGTGATGGACCGCGCGTCGAGCGGCAGTCCGGTGATGTGCGCAATGCTGCGGAGCCTGGTAACCAGCTCCGGCTTCGCGTCGAGCTTCAGCAGGCTGAGCATCTGGGCATCGCGATTTTGCTCGACCACGTAGACCCGCTCGTGCCGCTCGATGAAATCGTGAACCTCGCGCGTGAAAGGATACGCCCGCAGCCGCAGGTAATCGGTCTCAATATCGTACTCGTCCCGCAGCTGGTCACGACTTTCGGTGATGCCCCAATGCGAGGTGCCGTACCCGATGATCCCAATTTTCGCGTTGTGGCCGTTGATGATTTCAGGACGCGGAACAAACGAGCGGGCAGTTTCGAACTTGCGATTCAGCCGTTCCATATTGCGCTCGAAGTCAGTCGCGCGCTCACTGTATTGGGCATTCTCATTGTGGCCGCTGCCGCGCGCGAAATAGGCTGCCGCCGGATGCGGCGTCCCCGGCAAGGTGCGATAGCCGATGCCGTCGCCATCGACGTCTTTGTAGCGGGCAAATCCGCCCAGCCGGTCCAGATCTTCCTTGCTGAGCACCTTCCCACGCTTGATCGGGGTCGTGGGATATTCGAAGGGATCGGACATCCAATTGTTCATGCCGAGATCCAGATCTAGCATCACAAACACTGGCGTCTGGAGATGCTCGGTCAGGTCGAA
>Ga0070732_10002409_pt1 | contig 10115 bp, 12 predicted proteins | sample Coa_R1_5_FD_66449 | JGI IMG/M metagenome (GOLD analysis project Ga0070732, IMG submission 66449) | Surface soil microbial communities from Centralia Pennsylvania, which are recovering from an underground coalmine fire - Coalmine... | ecosystem: Environmental > Terrestrial > Soil > Unclassified ...
CCTCCCGGTCTTCAAATTGTACATGGCGCCCGCGATCTTGATGGCACCCTTCGACTCCAGGTCGGCGAGCACCGGGCTTTCCCTGCGGATGTCGGCGATCGCGAGCTCCACGTTCTTGCGGGCGACGGCGTCGACAAATGCATAGTTCTTCGACGTCCTTTCGCCACTGTAGGTCGTCGCCGCCACGGCGGGCTTGATCTTCGCCAGCAGGCCCGTGAGGTTGCCGAGCTCGGCGTCGTCGATGGCGCCCTTGATGGCGCCGCACGCCGTATGGCCCATCACCAGCACCACCTTGGCGCCCGAGAGCTTGCAGGCGAACTCCATGCTGCCGAGGATGTCGGGATTCTCCACATTGCCGGCGACGCGGCAGTTGAAAATGTCGCCGATGCGGAGGTCCATGATCGTCTCCGCCGGGGCGCGCGAGTCGATGCAGCTCAGCAGGACCGCGGCCGGGTGCTGGCCCTCGGCGGTCGCACGTTGCTGCGCCAGGAAATCGTGGTTCTCGCGCTTGCCCGTGTAGAAGCGCTCATTGCCTTTCTTGAGGAGGGCCAGGATCTCGTCCGGCGAGAGCTTGTCGCGCTCGGCCTTGGTGAGGACAGTGGCAAAGGCGATGCGGGAGAGCGCCCCCGTCCCCGCGAGCGCCATCGCCGCGATGGCGCTTGAGGCTCTTAAGAACTGGCGACGATGCAACGCTTCGGGGGAATGGCGGTGTTGTGCGGACATACGCAATCTCCCGCGGAACTTTTTCGTCCCTCTGAACCGTCCGATTGCGAAAGTTTCTAACCGGGCCTAGGCCTCGTGGCTATGGTGCGCGAAGAGGGTCGCGTAGCAGCTCGCCTGCGAGACGCGGATGGTGTCGCGGTCGTGCGTCTGCGCATAGACCACGCGGTAGGTGTCGCCCTGGCGATAGAGGAACACGTCGAGGACGCAGGTGTCGCCACGGTACTGCCAGACCTCGGCCGGCGGCTCGTTGCGGCGGAAATCGGGTTTGCCGAGCGCCGACCTGAGGTCGGTCTCGGTCATGCCGGCAAGCCGGCGAAAGTCCGGCATTGGCGGCGCGGTATTCGCCGCCTCGGGCCGCGGTGCGGTGCATCCTGCGACCGCCGCGGCCAACAGCAGGGCGCAGAGGCTCTGCCGTCCCAATCTCAATCCTCGACCGATTCTCGGTCCGAGGCGTCCCATCGAAACCCCCTGGTTTACCAACCAGTCCGGCGCCGACCGCGCCGGGCTGTCGACCAACTCCGCCGCCTCCGTCTTAGGAGCGCGCCAGCTCCGGCAGCGGCTGGAACGCCGGCTGTGCCGGTTGTCGCGGTTGCGACTCCGCGGTCGCCGGCGCCTCGTTGCTGGGCTGCGCCTGGACGTCGCCCGAGATCTGCCCGCCGCATTCGATCTCGATCTGGCCGTAACGCACGGTGCCGACGACTCGGCCCGAGGAGCGGATCAGCAGGCGCTTGCGCACATGCAGCACGCCCTCGAAGCGCCCGCGGATCTCGGCGTCCTCGATGGAGGCCGAGCCCTTGTAGACGCCGCTCTCGGAGATCTCCACGTCGCGGCAATTGGCGAGGTTCGCCTCGACGCTCCCCTCCACCACCAGCCGGTCGCAGGAGGTGATCTCGCCGGCGAGGGAAATCTCGCGGCCGACAATGAGCTTGCGCATCTCTGCCTCATGCTTGACGGGCGCCGGCGGGGGTGGGGTCTCGACTCGGCGCGGAAGCTCGGCCGCCGGACGCGGCGGGTCCGCCGGCTGCCGCGGCGGCATCACCGGCGGGCGGTTGGGTCCCGCCGCCGCTGCCGGCCGCACCGCGGGCTTCACCGGCAGGCTCAGCTCGTCGAGCGGGTCGGTCTTGGTATCCGGCACGATATCGATGGTCTTTCTGCGCCCAAACATCGGTCACTCCATGTTCTTCGGGGCCCTCGAGCACCGAACTCTTGTTAGACGGGGGTCCCACGGCCGAGCTGCCGCCGCCATCCCGCTCCGCTCCATGGGGTTGCCCTGGCCCCTACGATTCCGCTCACGACCTCGCCTGTTGCGCTGCCGCTCTCGCTGCGTCGCGGCCGGCGATGCTGTCCGTCACCAGATGCAGCATCAGCGCCGCCGCCACCAAGGGCGCGGCGAGGTTCAGCACAGGTATGGAGAGTAGCCCCGCGATCGTGATGCCACCCAGCATCCAGCGTCCCCGCCGCTCGCGCCACAGCGCCTTTGCCTTGGCACCGTCGAGCCGCCTCAGCGTCACCAGGTCGAAATACTCGCGGCTCAGAAGATACCCGTTGAGCACGTAAAAGAGAACCAAATTCAGCGCGGGAACGAGGACATAAATGGGGAGCGCCAACAGGTTGAGCCCGATCGTGAGGCCCAGCAATCGGGCGCCGCTCTTGACCACCGCCCGGATAGGAACGGTGAAGGCCGTCGGCAAGTCCGGGTAGTGCTGGCGGTCGAGTCGGGTGAGCACGCCATCGAGGAAGAAGCTCAGGATGGTGGTCGAGACCGCCGGGAAGAGGAGCCAGGAGAGCCCCGCCACGGCGAACCCGCCCAGGATCTGCAGGAGCCAGCCGACCCAGCTCTGCTCGGAGGGATGCCAGAGGGCGATCCCCAGATGCACGAGCACGGCGAGCAGGACGAACACGAGAAGCGCGGCGATAACGCTGATGATGAGCGCGCGCCGCTGTCCCGGCGCGAACGCGTCTTGAAAGGCGAGGGTCACCGTCTGGAGATACGCCTGCATTGCTGAGCCTTCGGCAAGAAAGTATCACCACAGAGGCACGGAGGTGGATTGCGCATCGGCCGTCATCGACGTGTGTAATTCGGGAGTGGCTCTTATTTATAGACCATCCTCCGTGCCCTCCGTGACTCCGTGGTGAATCCTTCCAACGGCGCCGCTTGCTCGTCGCTCGCCGCTTCTTGATACTCCTCCGGGTTCTCTTCACAGCGACGGAAATGAACTTAATGACCAGCGCCCATCACGACGTCCTCGGCATCGGCAATGCAATCGTCGACGTGATCGCGCAGACGACCGACGCGTTCCTCGCCAAGCATGCGCTGGTGAAGGGGACCATGCGGCTCGTGGGTGCGGAGGAGGCGGAGCGGCTCTACACCCTGATGGGACCGGCGCTCGAGATGTCCGGCGGCTCGGTCGCCAACACCATGGCGGGGATCGCCTCGCTGGGCGGCCGCGGCGCCTATATCGGCAAGGTGCGCGACGATGGCTTGGGCCGCGTCTTCCGCCACGACATCGCATCCGCCGGCGTCACCTATCGCATGGGCCTCTCGCAGCACGGACCCGCGACCGCGCGCTGTCTCATCCTGGTGACACAAGACGCGCAGCGCACCATGAACACCTTCCTGGGCGCCTGCGTCGAACTCGGGCCCGGCGACCTCGACCACGACCTGATCGCGAGCGCGCATGTGACATATCTCGAGGGGTATCTGTTCGATCCGCCGCAGGCGAAGGCCGCGATCCGGCGCGCCGCCGAGATCGCCCATGCGGCCGGGCGCAAGGTGAGCCTCACGCTCTCCGATCCGTTCTGCGTCGACCGCCACCGCGCCGATTTCCGCGACTTGATCGAGCGCCATGTGGACATTCTGTTCGCGAACGAGATCGAGATCTGCTCGCTCTACGAGACCCAGGATTTCGACGTGGCCGCGCGCGCCGTGCGCGGTCATTGCGACATCGCCGCGCTGACGCGCAGCGCGCACGGCTCGGTGATCGTGACATCCGACGACACCGTGCGCGTCGCCGCGGCGCCGATCGAGAGGGTGGTCGACACCACCGGCGCCGGCGACCTCTATGCCGCGGGTTTTCTCTTCGGCTTGACGCACGGCAAGACGCTCGAGGAGTGCGGCCGCCTCGGCAGCCTCTGCGCCGCCGAGATCATCGGCCACATGGGCGCACGCCCTGAAACCTCGCTCAAGGATTTGGCGCGGGCGCGGGGGCTGGCTTAGGGTTTTCTAACTTCCAGCTTCTGACCTCTTGACATTCCGACCGAATGATCCGATATTTCTGTACGTACAGAAATAGGCGACCGTATGCGTCTGACGCCGATCATGGAGCGCTACGTCCTGCACTGGGGCGAGATGGGGACGCGCTGGGGGGTCAACCGGTCGGTGGCGCAGATCCACGCGCTGCTCTATCTGACGCCGCGGCCGATCACCGCCGAGGAGATCGCCGACACCCTGGGGCTCGCGCGCTCCAACGTCTCGACCAGCCTCAAGGAGCTGCAGAGCTACGGCCTCGTGAACCTCACTCACGTGCTGGGCGACCGGCGCGACCATTTCGAGGCGCAGAAGGACCTCTGGACCATGTTGTTCACCATCGTCGAGGAGCGGAAACGCCGCGAGATCGACCCGACCCTGGTGATGCTGCGCCAATGCGTCGCTGAGGCGGCGGAAGACAGGGAGACCGACCCCGAGATCAAGGCGCGGATCGAGCGCATGCTGGAATTCATGCAGACGCTCACGACCTGGTACGAGCAGGTGAGCCGGCTGCCGAAATCGACCTTGGTCACGCTCATGAAGATGGGCGGCAAGATCGCGCGCTTCGTCGGCCGCCGGCAGAAAGACGCCGCCTAAAATTTTTTTGCACCGTGATTTCTGTTTCAACAGAACTTACGGAATATGGAGGCAGAGATGAGAGCAAGGACATCGAAATTCGATCCCCCTCTGCCCCTTGGGGGCGGAGGGGCAAGGGGAGGTGGGGAAATCGTCGACCTCGGCCAACTTCGCGCTCTGCTTCTGCTGCCCACCTCACCTTCCCACGCGGCGTTGCCGCGCGGGCCCCTTCCTCTCCGCCCTGAAGGGCGGAGAGGAATATCCGAGGGAGCGCTCCTCCCCGACCCCTCCTTCGAGCGCCTGATGGGCGCGCTCGCCTGGCGGCGCTTGCCGGAAGCGGTGCGCGAGCGCTTCCGCTGGAAGCCCGCACCTGGTGCCGAGATCCGCTACGCCGGCACAATGGAAGCGGTGCGCTGCTCGCGTCTCGGCTGGTGGCTCGCGCGGCTCTTCCGCGTGATCGGCACGCCCCTGGCGCCGCATCGCGGCCACAACGTGCCGGTAACCGTCACGCTCCGCCTCGACCGCGACGCCGAAGGCATCGTCTGGGAGCGCCGCTACGCCTTCGCCGGGAGGCGCCCCGTCACCTGCCGCTCGGTGAAGCGCGCGACCGAAACTGGCGTCATCGAATCCGTGGGCGGCGGGATCGGCATGTGGCTCAGGCTCATCGTGCGCGAGCGCGCGCTGCTCTTCGAGAGCACGGGATATTTCTGGCGCCTAGGCCCGCTCGCGCTCCGGCTTCCCGCCTGGCTCACGCCCGGCGCGCTCCTGGTCGCGCATATCGACGAAGGCGAGGGCCGCTTCCGCTTCCGCATCACCGTCACGCATCCGCTCTTCGGCGAGACCTTCCATCAGGGCGGCGTCTTCGCCCGGACAAGGAGCTGAACCCATGGACCGTATTCTCATGCTGATGACCGCGCAGGGCGCGCTCGGCGCCTTCGATGCCATCTTCCATCACGAAGTGACGGAGCGCCTGACCTGGCGGCCCGGCTCCGACGCGGAGCTTCGCGTCCACGCGATCCGTAACTTCTTCTACTTCTTGCTCTTCATGGGTTTTGCCTGGGCCGAGTGGCACGGGGTCTGGGGGATCGCTCTGATGCTGCTGCTCGCAACCGAGATCGTGGTGACACTCATCGATTTTGTGATCGAGGACCGGACGCGTGATCTGCCGGCGACCGAGCGCGTGACCCACACGGTGCTCGCGATCAATTTCGGCGTGATCCTGGCGGTGCTGCTGCCGGAGCTTTGGCAGTGGGCCGCGCTTCCGACCGCGATCGTGCCGGCGAGCCACGGCATCCTCTCCTGGATTTCGACCGCGATCGGGGTGGGGGCGCTCATCGATGCCGTGCGCGACGGCACGCGTCACTTTGCCATGCGCAAACGCAGCCGCCAGGTGACGCCGGCCTTGGGCGCCATGCTGCCGGGGCGGCAATCGATCCTGATCACCGGCGGCACCGGTTTCGTCGGCACGCGCCTTGCCGAAGCGCTCGCCGATGCCGGCCACGCCGTCACCGTATTGACGCGCGATCCGCGCAAGGGCCGCAAGTTCCGTGGGCGCGTCACCTTGATCGAAAACCTGGCGACCCTCGGCCGCGACACGCCCTTCGATGCGATTGTCAACCTTGCGGGCGAGCCGGTCGCCGACGCGCGCTGGAGCGAGGCCAAGCGCCGGACCATCCTCGAGAGCAGGCTCTCGACCACCGAAGCGGTGGTGAAGTTCATCGCCAAGGCGCGGCGCAAGCCCGCCGTGCTCGTGAGCGCCTCCGCGGTCGGATTCTACGGCTGCGATGCCGAGCGGAGCTTTGATGAGACGAGCGAGGGCAAGGCCTGCTTCGGCCACAAGGTCTGCGGTGCCTGGGAAAATTCCGCGCGAGCCGCCGAGCAATACGGCGTCCGAGTGGTGCTGTTGCGCGTGGGGCTGGTGATGGGCGGCAGTGGCGGCATGCTCTCGAAGCTGCTGCTTCCCTTCGAGATGGGGCTCGGCGGTCCGATGGGATCGGGCACGCAGTGGATGTCCTGGGTCCATCTCGACGATCTCGTCGGCTTGATCCTGCACGCAATCGCGGTCGAGACGGTAGCGGGTCCGATGAACGGCACCGCGCCCGAGCCGGTGCGCAACCGCGACTTCGCCCGCGCGCTCGGCCACGCGCTCCATCGTCCCGTCTTCCTGCGCGTTCCCGCCTTCGTGCTGAAACTCGCCTTCGGTGCCATGGCCGAGGAGCTGATGCTGAGCGGCCAGCGCGTGCTGCCGAAGCAAGCGGAAGAGACGGGGTACCAGTTCCTCTACCCGACGCTCCCCGAAGCGCTCAAAGAGATCGTGGGGTGAGGCGATGAAGCGATTTCTCACGATCGAGTGGGCGGCGAGCGTATTCGCTGCTGTATGGGGCGGCATCGCGATGATTGCGCTACTCCTCGCCATCTCTGGCGGTTCGCTCCTGAGCAGCCGCGAGTTCATCGGGCTGGCTCTCGAGATCGGGTTGGTCGCCGGAATGGCTTTCGGTGCCACGCAACTCAGCCTGCGGAAACGGCCGCTGCGCGACGGCGAGGTGGGAGCTCGCGCAGCACTTTGCAGCGCAGTCATTTTTTCGGCGCTCGTTGCTGCTTGCACGGTGATTTTGCTGGCGATCGCGGCCTTGTGGCCGCACCCCTCATTCGCAACACTTGCAGCGGGGATCCCGGGCGCGTTTGCAGTTTTCGCATTCAGCATGTCGTGCGCACTGATCGTCTCCGCTCCTTGCTCTGTAGCGGGTGCCTTCGTGTTCTACGGGCTCCGACGGCTCGCTGCGCAGCTCCTCTGTCACTGCCACCCAACGGAGGCCAAGCCATGAAACTCACCGAACCGATGGCGCGCTTCATCGCGCATTTCGCCGAACTGGGGCCACGCTGGGGTTTAAACGCCGAGACCTGTCGTGCCCATACGCTCCTTTATCTCGCGGGGCGGCCAATGACGCTCGCGGAGATCGCGCAATCGCTCGGCCTCGCGGAAAAAGAGGCACGCGCGGCGATCGACGATCTCGTCGAATGGGGCATGGCGCGGCCCGCGACCGGCGAAGCCTGGGATGCGAGCGGCGAGCCCTGGGACCTGCTCTTTTCGGCGCTGGAGCAGAGGCGCCGCCGCGAGATCGATCCGGCACTCAGGATGCTGCGGGAATGCCGCGACGCCGCGAGCAAAGACGGGGTCACCGAGCCGGGGGTGCGGAGCCGCATCGCGCGCATGTTGTCGCTGGTGGAGGATATCGCTGCGATCGACACGCAATCGCGCCGCCTGCCGCAGAGTACGCTCATTCGCCTCGTGGGATTGGGCGGCCGGGCCGCGCGCCTTCTCGACCGCGCATTGCCGACATCTCGTCCGCAGAGGTCCGCATGAACGCCGTCGGCGCCCCTCGTGATCCCTACAAGGTCAATTCGCTGATCCTTGGCCCCGATGTCGATCCCGTCGCTGGCACAGTTCGCTGGGACCCGGTGCGGTCGATTTGGAACGGCGGGATGCTGTTGGCTGCGCTGAACCTGGCACCGATCTTCATCACCTGGGGCGCGGTGCTGGTCTTCCTCGTTACCTGCGCCGTCACGCTCTGCACCGGGCATTCCGTGGGTTTCCATCGCCGGCTCGTTCATCGCAGCTTCCAATGCCCCAAATGGCTGGAATACATCCTGGTGGAGATGGGCACGCTGGTGGGCATGGGCGGGCCGCTCTGGACGATCCGCACCCACGACACGCGCGATTGGGCGCAGCGGCAACCTCGATGCCACGACTTCCTAGCGCATCGGCACGGCTTGCTGAAGGACGGCTGGTGGAATTTGCATTGTCGCCTCGCCTTCGTGCATCCACCGGGCTTCGATCCCGGTCCCGGTATCGCCGATGACACCGTCTATCGAGCGATGCAGCGGACTTGGATGCTGCACCAGCTCCCCGTCGGCCTCGCGCTCTTCGCCCTTGGCGGCTGGCCATGGGTGGTCTGGGGCGTCTTCGTTCGAGTCGCTGCCTGTACGACCATGCACTGGTTCATCGCTTATTTCGCGCATACGCGGGGACCGCAGAGCTGGCTCGTCGACGGCGCTGGCGTGCAAGCGCACAACGTGCCGCTGGCGGCGATCCCGACCATGGGAGAAAGCTGGCACAACAATCATCATGCGTTTCCGGCCTCGGCGCGCCATGGGCTTTATCCCGGCCAGATCGATATCGGCTATCGCTTCGTGCAAGTCCTGAAATGGCTGGGCCTGGCCTGGAGCGTCAACACACCAGCGACCCTGCCGCCGCGCGCCGGCATCACGCCGGTTCGTCCGGATGCGCTCTCATTAGCGCCAGCGGGACAGGGATCGGTGCTTTCATGACCTCGTCCTCCGATCCGGTCTCGCTCTACGAACGCCTGCTCGGCCCGACCTTTCGCGAGGGCACATGACCCTCGACCGCGCTCGTTGCCTCTTCGCGGCGCTCTGGGCCGGGCTCGCGGCGACGCCGATGGCATTGCTGGTAATCGCCGGGAACCCGCGGGTAACCCCGCTCATGGTCGCGGGCGCGGCGGGCTTCGTCTTCGGGGCGGCGCTCGCCGCCTTCGTCGCCACTGGGACCACCATCAGGATCGTCGGCACGCTCGGCGGCTTGCACTATTGCCTCGCCCTGCTGCTCGCCGACGCGATCTTCGCCGGTTTCGTCGCGGCCGGAACCTGGGTGGTGGTGGCGGTGGGGACATATCTCGATGACCCGACGATGATGGACGAGCTCGCCGGCGCGGCGGTCCTGAGCCTGGTCGTGCTATTCTGGGCTTTCGTAGCGGCGCTCTGCGTCGCGGTGCCGTGCAGCCTGGTGGGGGCCGCCATGTTTCAGCTTCTGTGCCGTTCTTTCGAAGGCCGCAGGGCGCGTTCATAGTCTTGTCCGCCGTAAAATACTCGGATGATGCGGACCCGGGATTTTTCGATTTCAAACGCGATCGCGGCACGTCGTTCAAAGCCGACAATCCGGAGACCGGGGCGAATGTCATCTCGCTGCGTTCCCCGCGCGGGGAAGGTCGCGAGCCCGTCGCATGCTGCCTGAACTCTCTCTACAAACCTTCTTGCGACCAAGTGGCCGGTGGCTTCAGCGATATATTGGTAGATATCGACGAGGTCGGTTTCCGCTCGGGGACGAAAGGTACCTTCATACCTTCGCATTCCGCGCCGCCCTTCCGTGTCGGGCATGCAAACGGCGCAGCTTGGCAAATACTCTGGTCGCTGGGATGTCGGGCCGCGGATCCGCGAAGGCTTCGTCCACTCGCTGCCGTAGCCATTCATCGAGCGCCGCCTCTTCGCGATCGAGGGCGCGCACCGCTGCGCGCATCACTTCGCTCGCCGAGGCATAGGCACCCGATTTCACTCGCGCCTCGACACGCCGCTGAAGGTTGCCAAGGGTTACGGTGATGGGGCGGCTGGTGCGGGGCATTGGTGTGATCCTTACGACGAGAATGACAATGTCATACTAGTCGGGAACGCGGTCCCTCGCTAGTGGTGAGCTTCTGGCGATCGCATTCCGTTCCGACCATCGTCATTCCGGTCCCCCGGGTCCGGCCGAAGGCCGGCCCGAGGACAGGCTCCGCGA
>Ga0070732_10002410_pt1 | contig 10115 bp, 11 predicted proteins | sample Coa_R1_5_FD_66449 | JGI IMG/M metagenome (GOLD analysis project Ga0070732, IMG submission 66449) | Surface soil microbial communities from Centralia Pennsylvania, which are recovering from an underground coalmine fire - Coalmine... | ecosystem: Environmental > Terrestrial > Soil > Unclassified ...
TCGTGACCGTTCCCGTTCCGCGCGCGCACGCTCCATAAACCTCCGCATCACCTCGCAGCAACTGCGCGACAGCCTGGAGAATCTTCGCATCTACGCCGCCGAGGTAAATGGGGGGCTCCCGGAAAACCACAGGCCGCACTCTGGCGCCGCCGCGGAACCGCTTTCCCCTCCCCGGCGCACGCCCCTGGATTTCGCAAGCCAAATACGGCAACGCGTGCACAAAGCCCGCGTCGAGGCGCAGGCGCTGCGCCGCCGGGCCGCCGATCTCCGTAACCAGGCGGCGGAGTTTCGCGCCCGTTCCGAGAACCTGCGCAGTAGCTCCGCGGCCCTTTAAGCAGGCCATCCCCCCTACTAATTCAGGCTTCTCACCTGCTGGTGACCAGCCGTGACATCATCGTAATGGGAGGCTCGGCCGGAGGCATTCCCCCCATTCAGCGGGTGATTGCCACTCTTCCCGATAAGTTTCCAGCGGCCGTTTTAGTGGCCATTCACACCGCAGCGGAAGGGCCGCGTTTGCTGCCGGATGTATTCAACCGCATGAGTTCGCTGCCTGTGGCGTACGCCGTGGACGGTGAGCGCATTCGCAAATCCCGCATCTATCTGGCGCCTCCGGACCGCCACCTGCTGGTGGATAATCAGCGCATCCGCTTGACCACTGGTCCGCGGGAAAACCGTCATCGTCCGGCCATTGATCCCCTGTTCCGCAGCGTGGCCCGGGCTTATGGCCCGCGGGTAGTCGCCATCCTGTTCAGCGGCCTGCTCGACGACGGCACGGCGGGCTTGACCGTCGTCTCTCGTCATGGCGGTGTCACCATCGTGCAGGACCCCGGCGAAGCTCGCTTCGCCGCTATGCCGCAAAAATGCCCTTAAGAATGACTCCCCGCGCTACGTCCTGCCGGTGCGCAAGATCGCCGCTACGCTGCTCGACCTGGTCGCCAATGGACAGGGGCAGCAAGCCCGCTCCAATCATCCTGATGCCAAATTAAACAACGAAGTTAAAATCGCTGAAATTGATATGGCGGCTATTGAACACGAAAAAAACGGGGTTCCCTCCGTTTACTCCTGCCCGGAGTGCAACGGGACTTTATGGGAAATCCGGGAAGGAAAACTTCTGCGTTTCCGTTGCCGAGTGGGCCACGCCTATGGGGAAAGCCTGCTGGCTTCCAAAAATGAAGAACTGGAAAGCGCGCTGTGGACGGCCTTGCGCGCCCTGGAAGAGAAAGCCGCTTTGCACCGCCGCCTTTCCGAAGACGCCACCCGCAAACAAAATTCCAGGATCGCCAGGCAATTCCGGCAGACTGCGGAGGAGATGCACCAGCAAGCGCAGACTATTCGCGAGGTGTTGCTGGAGCGCGAGCAGCCGCCCCTGACCGGAACCGACGATTGAGGGTGGCCGGCGCCTATCTCCGGCAACTTACTCGAGAGATTCGACCGCGGCCCGCGCTTGTTTGCCGCCTCCCGTTTTTCGCCACGCATCTTCGAGCTTTTTCTGGTTGGCGATGCGGTTGAGCACCGCATTCAGGATGAAGCCGCTGATGGTCCGCCGTTCCCGCTTGGCCGCTTCCCGGATAGATTCCGCTTCTTCTTCCGAGCAGCGCACCAGCAGAGCTGTTCTCTCTTTAGCCATAAAGACCAACCCTTGCTATCGAATGCTATCCTCGCTATCTAATGATATCCTACGGGACAAAAGAAGCAAGCAATTTCCGTATAGGCGTGCTTTCACGATTCCAAAGCGGGAAGGCATACGAGGATGGACTTTACCTGTCCAACATGCCTGCCTGACGGCATAGCCAAAAACGGCGGTAAAATACCCACTGGCTTCGGCGGCTGAGGGCATTTATGCCGCGGGTCCCCATGAACTCTCTTCCCAGATCTTGGCATCCGCAGCGATTTACGCAGGAACTGGAAGCGGCCGTGGAGCGAAGTCGCCGGCTCATTGAGTCCGCTCATGAGCAAGTCAGCGTCGCCCGAGAACTCCGCGCCACCTTGGCTGACCTTCGCCAGACCAATAAGGATTTTCGTGAATTCCTTCGCGAGCAGCGCCTCGTTCACTTCTGCCTTGAGGTGTTTGTTCCCGGGACCAGGTCTTCAGGCAAGTAGCCCGTCGCTGCAGGTCAATTCCGCCGCCCTGTTTCCCCGCGTTTCAACCCGCGGCGTTGCTTCCGCTGAAAGCAATCCGCTATCCTTGCGGCTTGTTACTCGCGAGAGCCTCACAGGATGCCGGCCGTGCAAGGATCCCAGGCGCCCGGTTGCTGCGCCTTTTTGCGCTCGGTTGGGCATGGCTGCTGATTCCCCTGGCGCTCGGGCTGTCTAATCCAGCAGCCGCCCGCAGGGGCGATCTTGCCGGACCTCGCATCGCCAGGGCCGCGCGGGTGGAGCGCGCACCCCGGCTGGATGGCACCCTCCAGGATCCGCTTTGGCGCACCGCCACTCCCATCACCGACTTTCGCCAGCGCGAACCAGCGGAGGGCGAACCCGCCACGGAATCCACCTCTGTCCGCATCCTCTACACTCGCCGCGCGGTTTATTTCGGTGTCGTCTGTTTGGACTCGCGGCCAGCCCAGATTGTAGCTACCGAACTGCGCCGCGACCTCAGCCAGGCGCTGGACGACTACTTCGAAATCATCATTGATTCCACCCACGACCGGCGCAACGCGTACGTCTTCGAGATCAATCCTTTGGGCACGCAGCGCGACGGCGTCATCACCGAAGAGCAGCGGGAAGACATGTATGGCGACGAGTTCGACCCCGGCTGGGACGGAGTGTGGACATCGGCCGCCCGCATAACACCACAGGGCTGGACCGCCACTATCGAGATTCCCTTCACGACTCTGAATTTCATGCAGTCGCGCGATGTGGTTTGGGGAATTAACTTCAAACGCTTCATCCGCCGCAAAAACGAAGAGGACCTGTGGTCAAGCTGGCGGCGTTTCTCCGGCATCAACAAGATCAGCGAGGCGGGCGACCTGCGCGGCATTTCAGAAATCAACAGCGGCCGCCTGTTTATCGTCAAACCTTACGCGCTGGGCGGCTACCAGCACCTGCCGCCCGCTGCGGCCCTCAGCGGCCTGCCTCCAGGTTCCAAGCCGCTCTACACCGGCGGGCTGGACATGAAAATCGGCCTGCGTTCCAATCTCGTGGCCAACCTCACCGGCAATACTGATTTCGCCGATGCCGACGTGGACATCACCCAGTTCAACCTCACGCCCTACAAGCTTTTTTTTCCGGAGAAGCGCCAGTTTTTCCTGGAAAACTCCAGCATTTTCAATTTCCCGCTGGATGGCGCAGGCGATCTGCTCTTCTTCAGCCGGCAAATAGGCATTGATCCCATCACCGGGCAACAGGTCCCCATCAACGGCGGCGCCAAGATCACCGGCTCGCTGGGCGGCTTCGATGTGGGCGTGATGGATGTGGACACGCGTTCCAGCGGGCCCAATCCTTACGCCAATTTTGGCGTGGTTCGCGTCAAGCGCTCCATCTTCGGCCAGTCCTACATCGGCGTAATGGGGGTGGACAAGCGCTCGGGCAATCCTCTGGACCCTTACAACCAGACTGGCGGGGCGGATGCTCGAATTCTGCTCACAAAAAACCTCGTGGTCACCGGTGTGGCCGCGGAAACTCGCAGCCCTGGCCTGATAGGCGGCCAATCCGATGTGGGCGGGTCGGCCACTTTCCGCAGCAACTTGTTTGACTTCGTGGCTGAGGAACACAAGATCGGGCGTAACTTCAACCCTGAGGTCGGCTTCCTGGAGCGCAACAACAGCGTTTCGCAATATCTGGAAGGGATTTTCAAGCCGCGCCCGCGAATCCGCGGCGTGCGCGAACTCAACTTTGAAAGTTTTCTATTTCACGCTCCCGACACGCGCGGTGTGCTGCAGACGCAGGAGTGGCAGGCCACTTTCCGCGCCCTGTTTAACAACGGTTCCTATACGGATGATGACATTATTGACAACTTTGCCCAACGCATCACCACGCCCTTCAATCTGTACAAGAATATCTACATTCCGGTGGGATATTACCGCTGGTCGCGCCATCAGCTCACCTACGGCTCCCCCGAGGACCGCCGTTTCACCTGGAATGTTTATGAGCGTTTTGGAACGTACTATGACGGACGCTTGAACGAAGCCCGCCTGCGCGGCACTTATCGCGCCAGCGAGCATCTTTCGGTCAGCCTGGGCGAGCAGTGGAACCGCTTTCGCCTGCCCCAGGGAAATTTCTCCATTCTTTTCGGCGATCTGGAAACCGACTACGCCTTCTCCCGCTTCCTCATGCTCTCCACCCTGGTGCAGATGAACACGGCCAACACCCAGGGCGCCAGCGCCAACATCCGTTTGCGTTGGAACTACCGGCCGGACAGTGATTTCTACATCATCTATACCGTAGGGCAACAATTCGCCAGCCTGGCGGCGGCCAATCCCATGCAACTCATGCAACACCGGCTGGCGGTAAAGTTCACTTACTCATTTTCGCCCTGAGGGCGCACCCCAGCCTCCGCCGCCGGGAGTATCCACGCGGATGCGCTCGCCGGCTTTCACCCGTACGCTGGCTTTTCCGGCCAGCTGCTGCCGGCTACCATCAGCCCGCACCACTTCCGTGCGCCCGGCGGCGCCCGGCTCGCCTCCATTCAAACCGTACGGGCGGCCCTCCCGCCGGTCGGCAAGCAAGGTGACGTCCGCTTCGGTAAGCACTTCGATTTCGCGCACTATGCCATCGCCGCCGCGATGTTTCCCCTTCCCGCCGCTGTCCGGCCGCAGCGAGTAGCGCCGCACCCGCAGCGGATAAGCGTATTCCAGCGCCTCCGCCGGCGTGTTCAGCGAGTTGGTCATGTGGGTATGCACTCCGGAAACTCCCGGCTTGCTGGGACGCGCTCCCATTCCTCCGGCAACAGTTTCGTAGTAGGCGAAAGGCTCGCCCGTGCGCGGGTCCATGCCCCCGATAGTCAAATTGTTCATGGTGCCGGAAGCGGCGGCGGGGATGCGGTGTGGGATGGCCTCTGCCAGCGCCCGCAGGAGCACATCTACAATGCGCTGTGAAGTTTCCACGTTGCCTCCCGCCACTGCTGCCGGCGGGCGCGCATTCACCACCGTTCCCCTTGGCGCGATAACTTCGATGGCACGCATCAGCCCCGCGGTGGCCGGCACATCTTCGGTCAGCAGGCAGCGAAAAACGTAGAAGCACGCCGACCAGGTGATGGCCTCCACGGCGTTAATGGCGCCTTCCACCTGCTGGTCGGTGCCGGTGAAATCCACCGTAACCAGCGGCCCCGTTTTGCGGCTCTTGCGGAAAGTGATTGCTACGGCGATGCGCACGGGGCGTCCGCTCACACCGTCGTCGTCGAGCGCATCCTCCGCGCGGTAGCTTCCCCGCGGCACCTGCGCCAGGAAGGCCCGCATCATGCGCTCGGAATAATCCAGCAGCTCGCGCCCCGCCGCCGTCACGCGCCTCAGCCCGTAGCGCCGGCAGATTTCTTCCAGCCGCGTGAGCCCGGTGTGGCAGGCCGCGATTTGTGCCCCCAGGTCGCCCTCGCGTTCGCCTGGCGTGCGCACGTTGTTCAGCACCAGCGCCAAGACGTCGTCATCAATTCTGCCCCCGCGCATGAGCCGCACCGGAGGGATGCGCAACCCCTCCTGGTAGATTTCGCGGCAGGGTCCCATGGAACCGGGATACGCTCCGCCCACATCGGCATGGTGAGCGCGCGAAGCCACGAAGAAATTGGGCGCCCGGCCTCGTCCCCGCGTTCCCCCGGCATAAAACGGCGCCACCAGGGTGATGTCGGGCAGGTGGGTGCCGCCGCAGAACGGATCGTTGAGCATGGCCATATCGCCGGGGCCGAGCGGCAGTTTCTCCAGCGCGGCGCGCACAGACATGGGCATGGAGCCCAGGTGCACTGGCATGTGGTCGCCCATGGCGATCACTTCGGCGTCGCCGTCGAAGACGGCACAGGAGTAGTCGCGACGCTCTTTAATGTTGGGGGAAAATGCCGTGCGGCGCAGCGCCGCTCCCATTTCTTCCGCGATGGAGTGGTAGATGTTTTTGAAAATCTCCAGCTCGATGGGATCGCTTGCCATGCGGAAAAGTGTACGCCGGTTGCCTTGAAAACCAATATCTACCGCTGAGACGCAGAGAACGCCGAGAGATTCGAGAACAAAGGAGATTCCTGAATTGCATCAGGGATTGGCGATGAAACCGGATGAGCACGATTTTCTTCCAGATTTCTCCGTTATCTCGGCGTCTCGGCGGTAAGATTTTCTTACTCTTTTCCACAACTTTTTTGGCCTCGAGCCCATTTACTCCGGAGGAACCCGACTTTGTAATTGACAGCAAGACTTTTCCACCGCACCATCGCACCAGAAGTGCTGCTCGCAGCGAGAGCAGCCGGGGCCCTTTCGTACCTTTGCAAGGGAAATCGTTCACGGAGGGAAACTTCGATGCCGATGAAGAAGAAGGCAAAGAAAAAGAAGAAACACTAAGCGAGGCTGTACCTCGTGTTGGGCCCTGTAGGGTTTTTTGGGTCTCCGCCTCAGCGGGGACCTTTTTACTTACGTCCGGCTGTTATGAGGTGTTTTCCTTACGTCGCCGGCCAGGGCTCACCGGCTGGCTTTCTAAAATCCCAAATCCTTACGAAAATTGTTGTTCTCGGTCCAGCATCATGCTAGAAACACGCCAGGAAGCTCTAGCGCGCCGCACTTTCTCCCAGGGAAGGAAGAACGATGAGCCTGACCAAAAAGAAAGCCGAAAAAGCCAAGTCTATCGAACCTGTCATTCCCGATAAGCTTTACTTCCGCATCGGCGAAGTCGCGGAGCTATGCGAGCTGCCCACGTATGTGCTGCGCTTCTGGGAAACGGAGTTTTCCCAGTTGCGTCCCACGAAGAGCAGCACCGGCCAGCGCATGTACCGCCGGCGGGATGTGGACAACGTGCTGCACATCCGCAAGCTGCTTTACGAAGACGGGTTCACCATTGCCGGCGCGCGCCAATACCTGCGCGACGCGGCTCGCGCCACGGCTGCCAACCAGACCGCCTTGCCCTTCCCGACACGGCACACGGCCGAAATCAAACGCGTGCGCCAGGGATTGCGGGAAGTTTTGGGGATGCTTTCAACGCGCCCACACTAGCCGTCTGCCTCACTTTACGCCAAACGTGGGCGCTGGCGTCTTCCTGGCTGCGGCACGAGCCTGCTGGTGGTAACCTTTTATCGCCGCTTACCCGCCATGAAAGGTTGCGCATGAAATTTCGTCGCCTGCCGGCCTGCGTTTGCCTGTTTATTTTTCCCACGTTTTGCTCCGCTCCGCTTCGCGCCCAGCAGCACGACATGCAGGGCATGCAGATGTCCATGCCGGTGAACCGCACCGCCACTCTGGCGGTGAAAGACGACCCCGCCGCCCAAGTACTCACCGCCAAGCTCGGCCCCTTGAACTTGCCTGCCAATACCAGCCACATGCGCGCGGCACAGCCGCGGGCGCAGTTTCTGAAGATTCCCTTCGACGCGTGGATCATTGCCTACCATCCCCGCCTGGTGGACGGCAAGGGCAACGCGATTCCCGGCCGCCTCCTCCATCATGTCGCCTTCTACAACACCGCGCGCCCCGATTTTGTCTGCCCCAACAAGCAGGAGCACATCTTCGGCGCCGGCGGCGAGATGAACGACTGGCCGGCCACCCCTGGCTTCGGCTATCGCGTCCGGCCGGGCGACCGCATTCGCATAACCAGCATGTTTCATAACCCGACTGCCGTCAGCTATCCCGCTGCGTACCTCGAAGTGCGCATGGATTACCGTAAGACGGGAAGCGCGGGCACGCCGCTCAAAAGCGTGTACCCGACGTGGCTGGACGTGAAGAGCTGCGGTGATTCCGGCTACGACCTGAAGCCCGGCCGTAATGTCGCCACCGGCGATGTGACTTTGAAGTATCCGGGAATACTGCTCGGAGTCGGCGGCCACATGCACGATTACGGTCGTGAACTGGTGCTCACGAATTTGACTCGCAAGCAGACCGTAGCCACCCTGGAGTCCAAACTCGATGCCAGCGGCCACATGGTTTCCATGCCCATTGTGCTGTTCATGAAGGAAGGCGGGTACAAAGTGGCGCAGGGCGATCGCATGCAGGTCACCGCCACTTACCTTAATCCTACCGGCCGCGTTCTACGCGAGGGCGCCATGGGCATCGTGGTCGGCTACTTCCTGCCCGCCGACGAGGGGCAGTTCATGAAGCTCCATCGCCCGGGCGGGGTCGCAATGAAGAACGAAGAATGAGGAATAACGAATGGGCTCAGGACCCGGACCGCTCTGGGCTTAATTACGCCGCGTGTTTCTCCACCAGAAACGCCATGGCCGTGCGCAGCGCCTCTTCGCCGTTGAGCGCGATGGGAAAGGACTGGTCCGGCATCTTGCGCCACACCCCGTTTTCCTGCAGGTAGGTGGAAACGTAATAGGGAATATCCGGGTTGGAATAGGAATGCCAAAGTTCCAGCCTGTAGGAAGTACCGGAAATAACCACTAAGCCGGTTTTCATCAGTTCCCAGGATTCATTGATCCCGGCAAAGCATCGAAAATCCTCCAGCGCATTTTGGGCCATGCTGGCTATCCCTCCGTCCTGTAGTCAGATGCCCGCCCCTGGCCGGCGGGAGCACGAAAAAGGCCATTTTGAAGCCACGAACGGGTAGCTTTTTGATGGCCGAGCGTCCAGCGACCATTGGCTTACACCTGCCATTCCGCAATCATCTAAACTGGTCCAGATGCGGACCGTGCTCAAACTGCTGGGACTCGCGGTGCTTGCGGCCGCCGCCTGGCTCGCCTGGGCTTTGTGGCTGCCCGTGCGGCCAGCCGCGCAGACCACCGTGTTGCTGCACCCCGGTTACAGCACCCATCATATTGCCCGTGAGCTTAAATCCGCGGGCGTAATTCGCAGTGCCAGCGCCTTCCTGCTGTGGCATTTTGTGGTCCATCCCAAGACGCTGAAAGCCGGCGAATACCGGTTTGAACAGTCCGCCAATGCCATTCAGGTGCACCGCCGTCTGGCTCGCGGCGATGTTTACGTGCACACGGTCGTGGTACCGGAGGGCTTCAACATCTTTGAAATTGCCCAGGCGATGCAAGCCGCTGGCCTGGGCTCGGAAAAGGAATTCCTGCAGGCCGCCCGTGCCGACATCGTGCTCATCCATGACCTGGATCCTCAGGCCACTTCGCTGGAAGGCTACCTTTTTCCGGACACTTACCAGTTCACGCGTACCCAGACGCCGACCGATATGCTGGCCGTGATGGTGCATCGTTTCCGCGCCAAGGCGCACTCGCTGGGATTGACCGGGAACCTGCACCAGGTGGTCACCATGGCCTCGATTGTGGAGAAGGAGACCGCCGTCTCTGAGGAACGCCCCCTCGTGGCGAGTGTGTATTACAACCGGCTGAGCCAGCGCGTCGCTCTGGACGCCGACCCGAGCATAATCTATGCCGAACTGCTGGCCGGCTCCTACACGGGCGCGCTGCACCACGATGATATGCAGTTCAATTCGCCCTACAACACTTACCGCCACATCGGCCTGCCTCCGGGGCCCATTGCTAACCCGGGAGTGGCGTCACTGCAGGCCGCGATGCATCCCGCCAGCAGCGACTATCTTTACTTCGTCAGCGCCGGCGACGGCCACCACCGCTTTGCCGCTACTTTGGAAGAGCACAATCACAACGTGGCTCTGTACCGCAAAGCCGTTAACGTAATGAGGTAAGCGGCGCACATCACCGCGTTTCCCCTTGCATCTAAAGAGGTTGGTCGTGCTACAGCCCGCGTAGAAGCCAGCGTCACGTTATATACTTTCGGGGAGCTCTAATATTCATAGTAACTGCTGCATGGCTTTTCCACTCCGCCAACGTGTTCTCCTGCTGCTTCTTGTAGTTATCCCGTTAAGCGGCTGCCTTTTCCGCTCACACAAAGTGGAGAACCGGATCAGCACTGCCAAGTTGCTGACCGCCAGCCGTGACCAACTGGTGCAGGAAATAAACGCGGGGGCCAACCAAATCCACACCCTCAATGCGACTGTGGACATTGACACCTCGGTGGGCGGCCAACTGAAGGGTAAGGTCACGGAATACAAGCAGATTCGCGGCTATGTGCTGGTGCGCAAAC
>Ga0070732_10002411_pt1 | contig 10114 bp, 8 predicted proteins | sample Coa_R1_5_FD_66449 | JGI IMG/M metagenome (GOLD analysis project Ga0070732, IMG submission 66449) | Surface soil microbial communities from Centralia Pennsylvania, which are recovering from an underground coalmine fire - Coalmine... | ecosystem: Environmental > Terrestrial > Soil > Unclassified ...
CCAACTGGGGAAAGCGGCCGGCGGCGATGACGGCCTGAGCCAGCGAAACGAGCCGGTTCGGGTCGACCGGCTCGGTGGTGGGCTTTGTCATGGCGCGTGGTCCCGTCTCAGGTGGAGCTGACAGCGCGGACTGATTGTATCAAGCCGCTCGAGAAGCTCTGTTTCCAAGTGTGATGGCAGCGCATTGTGATCGTTCGTTTCCCATGCTACCGTGAAACGGGGTTGCCAGGCCAAGGGTTCACGTGGCAAATCGTTCGAGAGCTACCGGATACAGGCTCACCAGGGTCATGCCCATGCAACGCCGCGATCTCTTGAGAGGAGGGCTCGTGCTCGGGGGCTCTGTTGCGCTTGCTGAGAATCTCCCGGCCGAGCTCCAGGACACGCGCAAATCGCGGGGCCTGGTGATCGACGCCCATTGCCATGCCGGCAAGGGTGAGGCAATGAGCGCGCCTTGGACCACTTTTGCTGATCCTGATGTCACGCTGCGCCGCGCACGTGAGGCGGGGATCGATCGGACGATCATCTTCCCGATCGAAAACCCCACCTATGAGAAGGCAAATGATGACATTGCTCGGATCGTTGCGCAGTATCCCGACAAGTTCATCGGTTTCGCGAAGCATAACCCGGCGACCGAAGCGGGCAATATCAAGAGCTTGTTGACCTCGGAGGTGAAAGAGAAGGGGCTGAGAGGCCTGAAGTTGCACCAGCTTCCGACGCGCGAAGTGCTCGACGTCGTGGCCGAGCTGAGGATTCCGATCTTGTTCCATCCGCCCAAGGCCGCTGACTTCCACATGATCGCCTCGGCCTATCCTCAAATCGACTTCATCATGGCCCACCTTGGAAGCTTTGCTTCGCGCGACTGGTCCGAGCACATCCAGGCCATTGAAATCGCCAAGAGATACCCCAACGTTTACCTCGAGACATCCTCCGTCGTATTCTTCGAGTATCTCGAGCTGGCCGCGCGCGACCTGCCGGCTGAAAAGATCATCTTTGGAAGCGACGGCCCCCTGGTTGATTCACGCGTCGAGCTGTACAAGATCCGCCTTTTGAACCTGCCCAAAGAGAGCGAAGAGAAAGTGCTCTCGGGCAACATCCTGCGGCTCCTCTCAAAACGATAAGGAAAACCGATGAGTACCGCGACCAAGTTCCTGCGGCGCGACCCGGCGGAAGTGCAGCCCTGGGCGGAAACCTGTGGTCAAATCCGCTGCCTGATCGAGGAGAGCGACGGGGCTGCCGGTGAAGTGCACCACGTCGAGATCGAAGACGCCAAGCTTCACTACCATGAGCGCACCGACGAGTTCTACTACGTGATTGACGGTCAGGGGACGATGTTCCTTGACGACGAGGAAATCGAGCTGCACCGCGGAGTCGTCGTCTACGTGCCGAGAGGGGTCAAGCACAAGGCGTTCGGCAAGCTCACCGTCCTCACCGTTTGCGTCCCGCGCGGCGTTCTGCATGACGTCCACGAGCTTGAGTAGCCCGCTCACGAGACCCTGTGGTATGATCATTTGAATGGCCCGATCGGTCGCCTCGCAGGGACCAACGAATGCAATGGCCGGAATCTCGCGAACTCGGTCGCGCGGACCTGCGCCGGCAAGTGCGGCAGAGCCGGAGGAGTTTCCTCAAGGCAGGCGTCCTGGGCTCGGTCGGGCTGAGCCTCGGTAGTTTGCTGCGCTGGGAGGCCAGTGCGTCTGCCGCGGCGACACTGGCGCGCAAGCCGTCCGTCATCATCCTCTGGATGCGGGGCGGGCCGAGCCACATCGACCTGTGGGACCCGAAACCCGATGCGCCGGCCGAGTATCGCGGTGAGTTTGGAGTGATCGGCACCAAGGTTCCGGGCATCCTGCTTTCGGACATGCTGCCAAAGTGCGCGGCGATCATGGACAAGTGGTCGATCGTTCGCAGCCTGAATCATAACGACGCCGGACACTCGACGGGCGACCAGATTTGTTTCACGGGCTACCCAGCCGGTCCGACCCCTGACGAGAACGTGACGCCAAGCTGCGGCTCGATCGTCGCCAAGCAGCTTGGGCAACAGGAGCCGCAACTCCCCGCCTACGTGATGATCCCCAAGATGGTGCCCGGCACCGGCCCAGCCTACCTCGGCGTGGCGTACAAGCCCTTTGAGACCGGCGCAGACCCTGCCAGCCCCGGGCCATTCCGCGTGCCGAACTTCCAGCTCCCCCAAGGCGTGACACTCGAGCGCGCCGGTGGCCGCCGCGCCTTGCTTGGTCAATTCGACAAGCTTCGCCGCGACGTCGACGGCTCGGGGCAGTTGGTCGCCCTCGACCGGTTCGACGAGCAGGCGTGGGACATTCTCACCTCGTGGCAGGCGCGCGATGCCTTCGACCTCGACAAAGAGCCGGCCAAGGTGCGCGAACGATACGGCTTCCTGCCCGCGTTCAACCCCGGCGCCGCGAATCGTTGCGGATCGCCCGCGTGGAGCCAGCGCGTGCTGCTGGCCCGTCGTCTTGTCGAGGCCGGCGTTCGCTTGGTGACCGTCGACCTGCGCTGGTGGGACACGCACGTCGCGGGCTTCGACTCCCTCCGTCGCGGATTCCTGCCGCGCTTCGACTTGGCCTACTCGGCCTTGATTGAAGACCTCGACCGGCGTGGCTTGCTTTCCTCGACCCTCGTGATCGCATGGGGCGAGTTCGGCCGCACGCCGCTCGTGAACAAAGACGCCGGCCGCGACCATTACCCAAACGTCTTCAGCGCCGCCATGGCCGGCGGACCCGTGCAAGGCGGCCGCGTGGTCGGCGAGTCAGACTCCAAAGGAGCTTTCCCCAAGACCAACCCGAAGTCACCACAGGACGTGCTCGCGACGATGTACCGCCATCTCGGCATCGACACCGAGGTGCAATACGCCAACAACACCGGACGGCCGATCTCGGTGCTGCCTTCTGGTGCACCGATTGCCGAGCTTTTCTAGCCAGCTCGGGCGTGGGATTGATGAAAAGTTGGTCTTGTGCTGTCCTTTTTGCCTGTGCGCTGGCCTCTGGTTTTATCGCGTGGGAAGCTCGGCAATCTCGTCGCCGCTTGAGCGATTCAGACGCCCTCCCTCCTTGTGGGGGAGGGTTGTGGCGGGGGGTTCTCTGCCTTCGCTGGGAACTGGGCAACCGACAGAATTGAGAGGAGCGGGCATTCGGGACAAGACCAGCTTTTCGTCACTCCAGTGTTATGCTCTCACTCGTCACGCTTGGCGACTCGATCCTCGACTGTGGGGGTTACAACCCGTACGGTGTCACCCCCGGCGGGCTGATCGTGCGCAACAACGACCAGCTCTTCCCGGAGTTCCGGGGCCAGGACCTCTCAGCACGCGGGCCGGCCCAGCTCGAACATCGGGCATGCGATGGAGCGACCATTGACGATCTGCTAGGGCAGGCACGCGGGTTGAAGACGAACGGCACCGCGATCGCGCTGGTCACGATCGGCGGCAACGACCTGCTCGCCGGATTGGTGACCGATCGGAGGCGCGGCATGCGAGCATTTGAAAAGGCTCTCGACCGGTTCTTGAGCCAGCTTCCCATCCGGCCGGTCTTCCTCGGCAACGTGTACGACCCGACGTTCGGCGACGACGCCCAAAACTTTCTTGAAGTCGATCCGGCGCTGGCCCGCGCGAACCATACGCGCATGAACGACGCGATCAGCACCGTTGCCGCACGACACGGGACGCTCGTTGACCTGCATGCGCATTTTCTTCAGGGCGAGGCTTCCTGGTTTGTCATGACCATCGAGCCGAGCCTGCAAGGCGCGTCCGAGATTCGCCGCTGCTTCTTGCGAGCGATCCTCGCTCGGGTTGAGGGATTGGGTTGTTGAATGAGGATTGGGTTCGAGGGGGAGAAGTTCGAGCTGGTTCGCAACGGATGCTCGGGGATTTGAGGAGTCGCTATGAACGCTGAGGAGCTTCGCACGCTGCAAGCACCGCTTAAACATCGCTATCGGGAGGATCCAGCGAGTGCGCTCGTCACGCTAAGGGCCGAGGGGGCGCTCGGTTCGGAGACGATCGCTTGCAAGGTCGGGACCGGCAAAGGAGTTGTCGAGGCGGGGCTGCATCAGGCCACGGGCGGCGACGGTCTGTCGGCTTGCTCCGGGGATATGTTGCTCGAAGCGCTCGTGGCGTGCGCAGGAGTGACCTTGAAAGCCGTTGCCACGGCGCTTGGCTTGACCGTGCGGGGCGGGACAGTGAAAGCGGAGGGCGACCTCGACTTCCGCGGGACGCTCGGCGTCAACAGGGACGCCCAGGTGGGGTTCAAGGAAATTCGCCTTGGCTTCGAGCTCGATACCAATGCGAGCGAGGAACAGTTGGCCACGCTCCTCAAGCTCACCGAGCGGTATTGTGTCGTGTACCAGACGCTCCAACACGCACCTGTCTTGCACGCCTCACTCGCGGCAGTGAAGGGTTGACACCGAGCAGTGCGCCGGGCAAACGGAGGTTCTTCCCTTCGAGGCCCTTCTGTATTCCGTCGGGGGGTGGGATGTCCGGGCTCGTTCGAGTTTCGGTCGGTCGAGTCGGGGCCTTGGACACCACGAGTCACGAGCATCTGGAAGCAAGCTGAAAGGTAGCTGCTGCCCGCGCGTTTTCACTGGGTCAGGTGCACGCGTACAAGTCCACCCGATTGCCAGCTCCAATTCGTTGGCCATTTGGTGGTATCGGTCAGCGGGATGGCCGTCGAATCGCGCAGCAGGCAAGGTTGGATGATCATGTGTTTTGGATTGCCCTGAAAGTTGACCGAGACGATCCGGCAGGTTTGGAACGCGATCACTCGATACCAGGCGTTGTTACCGTTGCCGCCCGACTGATCGTAGATGGGAATCGCCACCGGCTTGCCGATGATGCTTTCCAGGGCTGACTTGAGTCCGGCGCTGATGCCGGGGTTGCCTGAGAAAGTGATCGATGGCGGATTCAGGCCGTAATCGAGGGCGATCTTACTGTTTGGGTAGGTCGCCATCTCGTCGGGCGAGATTCCATTCTGAATCTGAGCCGAGAGGGTGGATGTTCCGTTGCTGCTGACTCCGACGTTGATCGTATTCCAGTTCCCCGGGCTGCCCGAAGCAACGGGGTACAGGAGAGATTCCGTGATGCCATCGGCTCCACTGGTGACGGTATTGGTGGCCGAGTCGTAGCTGTACTGATCGGTCGTCGTCCTCGCCATCATGGCATTGTAGGTTGTGACGTCGAGCACGATGGGCAGCAGGTTGGCGTTCGGGCTATTGGCTGGAGTGCTGCCGGAGGGGCGGAACCCTTGCACGGGAAAATTTTCGGCCATCGCCTCGGCCGTGACTGTCTCGGATGTGCCCGTGTTTCCCCAGATCTTGCTGAAGAATGCCGGGATTGGGCCCCCGTGGTCTGCATCGCGCGTGGCTCGAACCAAAACGGTGTTGAAGAGAGGCTCGAGCCCCGAGGAGGTCTGGATCGCCGCCTTGGGAGTCGCCGGATTGACGTATCCGATCACCACGTCGCCGTTGGGGTCATTGGTCGTGTTCTGGTTGATGATGGCCGCGGTGTTGATCACCTTGTTCATCTGACCCACCGACTGAGCGCGGCTCCGGGCGGCGATCTTCTCGGTGCTGAGGTTCGTTGAGCCGCGCACGCGCATCTCATCGGCAAGCTGCATCACGCCCGCCAGCGCCGCGGCATCGGCCACCGTACTGAGCTGGGCCCGAGCCGTGGTGAGCATCGCCACATCGGCGGCGAGCGCGATGAGTCCAAAGAGGGCCGGCAGCATGAGCGCCGTCATGAGAAGGATCTTGCCCCGCCGCTTCTTGTCTCGCCTTCGCATCGATAGTTGCATTGGATTGGCTTTTCACTGTTCGGGACCGGTTCTTCGTCAGTACCGCGTGGTCCGCATTCATATCGGAGCCTAGCTTCTCACTCAGTTGCATCGTACGCCTGAGGGTGCTCTGTAAGACATCCGTACCGGCGCGTAATTCAAAACGTTATACTGCAGGGTTTCGCCTGCGCTTTTCACTTAACATCTGTAAAATATTGAATCCGTCGATGCTTAAAATGGCAATGCGGCAAGGGGCGGGCCCTGCGCGGATCTTCCAGCAAGAGCCGGAATCGGTTGCAGGGAGCCGGACCTGACCGCACTTTGCGAGAGCCTCTCGCGAGTATCGCTAAGCGGAAAAAGCCGGCCCGGCTGCGCCCAACGCGGCCTTTCTCCGCGACGGCGTGCCCTGAATCTCGAGTTCGTCACGGATGCAATGCCGCGAGATTGCCTTCTTACGCGAAATGTCGCCGCGGTGCTTTGACGGCGACGCTTCGCGCAGGCTCCAGTCTATTTCATTCCCCTCACAAGTCCGCGACCCAGCCGGCGCGGTCGGTCCCTTGTCTGTCATTTAGAGCTGACCCCCTACTGACTGCCGACGTCTCTCGCCGCATTGATCCGGATCCAGTGGTCGGTGAACAGAATCTTCTGCCCCGAGTCCCTGCGCGGCATGTGGCAGTCGATGCAGCCCCTCTCCGGCGACACGGAACAAATCGTTTGCGGTGTTGCTCGATGGCATTCAAGACAAACGGCCTCATAGGAGGTCCGGTCGGAGGAGGCCCGCGCGTGCGGGTCGTGGCAGGTGACGCAGCTCAGGCCTCCCGCGCTCTGCGTGTAGCACTTTGACTGCATGAGGCCTACGGGCTGGAACCGGGTTATGGCGGGATCGTCGGGACGGATCTGGCCTGGCGAAGCCTTACTCGGATGGCGGTGGCACTGTCCGCAGAGCGCCATCTGCGACTCGGCCGTCCACCCGCCGAGGCCGAAAGGCATCGACAGGTCCTCCCGCCCCGCGCGCGCGGCCTCCACGTGCGCCTGCGCGGGTCCGTGGCAGCGCTCGCAGGTTACGTTGGCGATCAAGTCGGCTGTGTCCGAATCGCGCCCCGCTTCGGGCGCTGCGCGCGTGGCGTGGCACTGGAAGCATTTGAGCGTCTCGCGGGGTGACAGCTCGCGCCCGTGCGGTGTTGTGCCTACGTCCGGATTCGCCGCCCTCTGGCCGGGTGTGATCCCGAGCGAGTCGTCGCGCGTGTAGTGCGTGAGCCGATGCTCGAGAACTCTGGGTTTCTCCGGGTCGATCACGGTGACGAACGTAGTCGCGTGGTGGCCCGAGCCGAAGGCATAATCGGCGACGAACCGTTCGGTGGTCCCTCGCTCTGACCGCTCGAGGTTGAGCCTCCCCTTGCGTAGGGCGTAACTCCAGGTGACATCGGGCCGTTCCGGGTCGGGCACGACCCTCCCGTCAAGCTTCTGGGCCAGGCGCGTCTTCTCGGCAGTGTGCAGAGTTCGAGCGTGCCCCGACCTCGTGTACAGAGCATATTCGCCGGGATGGCATTCGCGGCAAGACCGCGATCCGACGTACGGGCTTCCCGGCATCCAGCCCGACGTCGTCGGATCAACAACCGTGATACGGCTGCCTTCTCGCCTCGTCAGAGAGAGCAACCCCAAGACGACCGCGACGATCAGGAGCAGCCCGCCACCGATGACCAGGGCCGCCTCGCGCGCTCGCGGAGGAGTCGGACGTCGATCAGGTAGAGAATCCAACGCGATCACGACGGTAACGACCTGGAGGCGAGACGTTCGACGCGGGCCGCGCTGTCGAACGATTGCAATTCCTTGGCTCCGCCGCTCACCGCGACACAGGTCACTGTAAGAGGAGATTCCAATGAAACCACCTATCGATTTTACGAGCTGGCGGGACTCATGCCCAGGCGCCAAGCCGGCGCGATTGCCACGGATCTCACAATACCCACGGTAGCGTCTCGCGCGCAATCGTGGAATAATGAATATCGGTCCTCAAATGTGGCCACTTGCTTTGCGACCAGGAGTTCCTTCTGAGCCTGTTGCCACGTGTCCGATGTCACAAAGGATCCAAGCGTGAGGCCCGAATCATGAGCGACGAGCGGCGACCGCATACGCGATGATCGGGAAGGCTTGGCATTGCAAGCAGTCACTAGATGCCCAAACCACGCACGAGCACAGTCGGTCGCAGGCAACTGGTGTTCGCGATGGCGATCGCCATAATTGGTCCGGGTTTGGCCTTGCTTGTCATTGTCGCAACCGTGTTCTTGAACCGCGCACAAGGACACTGGCCCGCTGTGAATCGAGGCAGAGCGTTCCTTCAGCAAGGAAGGCCCGACCTCGCCTTTCAGGCCGTGCAAGAGATCCGCGATGAAGCACCCGGGGCTGGCGAGGCGATGACCGTCGCCGGCCTGGCACTTGTTCAACTCAAGGAACTCAAAACCGCGCGGATGGCTCTGGAGCGGGCTATCAGGCTCCAGCCCAAACAGCTCGACGCGACAAAGGCGCTTGCGGGGTTGTATCTGATGGTGGGCGCGAGCGAGCGAGGCGCCCAGCTCCTGGAATCAGCCGCGCGCCTCGACCCAAACGACGCCCGGCTCTGGGTCGGAATCGGCAACGTCTACGACGACATCGGGGAGCCCGAGCGTGCGTCCACTGCATACCAGGAGGCGCTCCGGCTTGACTCCCGCGACCGAGAGACTCGGCTGAGACTCATCGGCGATCTTCTGGATAGCAATCAGCCCGGTCGAGCAGCGCCCTTTTTGGATGAGGCGCTCAAGGAGAAACCCGACGATCCTCAGCTCTTGAGTCACGCCGCGCGGCGGGCACACGAGATGGGCGACGAGAACGAAGCCAACGCGCTGGCCGAGCGCGCGCTGGCGCGAGACCCGGATGACATCGTCGCGTTGCTCATCCGCGCCAGGGCGTATGTCACCGCGGGGAAAGACAAATCGGCATTGGCTGACCTGGAGCACGCCGTGGACATCAGCCCCAACGACCTGGAGGCCCTGCAATCGCTCGCGCAGGTCGAGTCGCGGCTCGGTCTGAAGGAACGAGCGGCCAGAACCATCGAAAGGCACCGTCGTGAGACCGATCGGATCGAGCTGATGGTCCAGCTCACGTCCGAGATGGTCGAGCATCCTGACGATCCCGAGCTGCGCTGTCGTATGGCCGAGGCGGCCGCGGAGGGTGGCAAGACGCTCCTCGCCAGCCAAAGTTTCCAGGCCGCTCTGGTCCTTGATCCGAAGAATCGACGTGCGCAGGCTGGCCTGGCCTCCCTGCAAGGGGCAGATCTCAAGGCTTCGCCGCTCCGGCAACAGCGGCGCGCTCCGAAGGCGCTTTCCCCGAACGCCGCCCCGGCCTCCAAGAAGTCGCCGGCTCCACATTGATTCTTCTCCGAACCTGCTGGCGAAGTGCGAATGGGAGGAATTCAAAGCAAAGAGATCATGCAGACTCTCATTGCTTTGATTCTGCCGACGCTCTGTAGAAATTGGCGAGGCCCGGTTCTCCGTTCTTGTCGTAATAATCGGCCAGCAGGCGGTTCATGTCTGGGTCGCCAGGCACTGAGCGCAGCAATTGAATCGCCCATGTGATCCCCTCCTTGCCCTCTCCGTGGTCGAAGAACCAGTGCGCGGCCTCGCGCTGGAGGGCAACGTCGTTGGGGTCGCGCAGGAGTCCGTCGCGGATCGATGAGAGCTGGTCGTTGTCTTTCTTGAGCCGCGCGGCGGCGTCTTGCTCGGCGCGTGCTTCCGCGCTCCTGCCGAGCCGCATCAGGGCCTCGGCGCGTTGGTAACGGATCTCGAAGTCGCGCGGTGAAGCGAGGAAGGCACGGTCGAGCAAGGCGAGCGCGCCCGCCGCATCGCCCAGTCGGATGGCGAGGCGGGCGCGCTCGACCAGAACCTCTGGATCGTCGGGCGCCAGGGCGATAGCGCGGTCGAGGTGGCGCAGCGCGGAGGTCTGGTCGCCTTGCTCGAGCGCGTTGCGTCCGGCTCCAAGGTAACCCGCGGGGTCATCAGGCTTGTGGGCGATGTAGGCGGCATAGGCCGCTTCGGCCTCGGCGTATCGGTCGGCCGCGCGCAGCGCATCGGCCAGCCCGAGCCGAGCCTCATCGAGGTTCGGGTCGCGCTTGAGCGCCTCGCTGTAATCGAGAATGCGTGGCGCCGAGCTGAGGTCTCTGCGGCGCGAGATTTCCGTGCGCATCAGAAAGGGCATCGGGTCGGCGGGCGCGTCGATGATCCATCGCGCGATCGCCTCGTCCGCGGCGCCAAAGTGCGACGTCTCGAAACAGGCACGCGCCAGCGCCTGATCGAGCTCCGCGTCGGGTT
>Ga0070732_10002412_pt1 | contig 10113 bp, 12 predicted proteins | sample Coa_R1_5_FD_66449 | JGI IMG/M metagenome (GOLD analysis project Ga0070732, IMG submission 66449) | Surface soil microbial communities from Centralia Pennsylvania, which are recovering from an underground coalmine fire - Coalmine... | ecosystem: Environmental > Terrestrial > Soil > Unclassified ...
AGCTGACCGCGTTCCGGTAGTCTGTCGCCCATGCCACGGGTCGCCATCGTCGGGTCATTCTCGACCGGCAAGACGACGCTCGCCGAAGCGGTCGCGGAACCGCTCGGCTTGCCGCTGCTACCCGAGGTCGCGCGCGAGGTTGCTTCGCTGGGCTTCAAGCTCGACAAGGACGCAACGCCCGAAGTCGAGACGTTGATCTTCCTCCGCCAGCTTTACAACGAGATGATCCACGACGACTTCGTCGGCGACCGCTCACTGATCGACGTGATGGCCTACGCCGGCTGGGTGCTCGACAACCAAGAACGACGTCGCGAGTTCGCCCTGTGGGACGCGTGCGTGAAGGTCGCCGAGTACCAGCTTCGCAGCCAGTACACCCACGTGTTCTACCTGCCGATCGAGTTCCCGATCGTGCCCGACGGCCTGCGGCCGCTCGACCCCGACTTCCAGAAGGAGATCGACGAGCGGATGGTCAGGCTGCTCGACCTCCACGACGTGAAATACGAGTCGCTGACCGGTTCCGTCGAAGAGCGGATCGAGCAGCTGGCCGCGCGCGTCAAAGCCTGAACCTTCGGTCATCCCGCAGCCCGGAAGGCGTCCTTATACTCGCCGATATGCGACGAGCCGCCCTGTCCGCTTTGACCGTCATGCTGCTTCTCGCAGCGTGCAGTTCGAACACGCCGAACCCTGCAGTCTCGGGATCGAGCACGCCTCCGGTGACGGTCAGCAGAAGCGCGACTCCAACGAAGAAGCCCGCGCACGTCGTGAGCGCGCGCCAAGCGCTGTACGTCTACCAGAACGCGATCTGGCTCTACGACGTGAAGACGAACAAGACGCGACAGGTCACGCAAGGTGGGACTGTCTCGATGCCGGAATGGCTTGATGCGAACCATTTCTCGTTCGTGCAGGGCGGCAACACCCTTAAGATCGCCGATCTGAAGGCGGCTTCGACGACGGACGTTTTCACCGCTCCGGGCGGCATCCAGGCCTACGGATGGAGCCCCGATGGTCAGACGGTCGCGTACATCGAGACCGATTCGAGCGCCTACCCGCATCTGCGATACCGCTCGTTGTCCGACGGCGCGACGCAGTCGGTCGCGACGCTCGCACGGGCGCCCGGCCGAGGTGTGGCGCCGTCCGACCAGCTGAAGATCCAGTTTTCTAAGGACGGCGCCTACGTCCTCGTGGTCTACACGCCCGCCGACGGTGACCCAGGCACGCCGGTTCCGGCGGAGCAGAGCCAGTTCCAGATCCGCGGGAGCGACGGCTCGCTCTCGTTCTCCGTCGACATAGATCAAGATCCGACGATGGGCTTGTTCTCCCGAGACGGAAAGACTGTGTATTTCATGGATAAGAGCGGTGTAGAGGCGTGGACGGCCGGGTCCGGTGCGACGCGAACGCTTCGGCACATGCAGTGGTTCGACCCATGGCAGTCTCCCGACGGGGCTTTCGTAGCCTTCGACACCGGTTCGTTCTCGACGGAAGCGCGCGTGAAGACCTTCGACCTGCGCGCGTTCACGGTGAAGACGATCTCGAAACCGGGGCGCGCGCTGCCCGTTGTCGCTGGGCCGCAAACCGTCTGGGCCGAGCAAGTGTTGCCGTGTGCCGGGGCGTGCGATGGGCCGACGCTGGGCGCGGTGTTCGCGATCGACACGAAGACGTTGGTCGAGACGAAGCTTCCGGTGCAGTCTCTGCAGGATGCGGACGTGCTGTACGGCTAAAGCGCGCGCAGCTAGGGCAAGTACGGCGCCGGGTTCACCGGGTGTCCGTTGATCCGGATCTCGAAGTGCAGGTGCGCACCCGTCGCATTGCCCGTCGCGCCGCACGCACCGATGTTCTGGCCGCGGCGAACGATCTGTCCTTCGTGAACGTAGATCCGCGACTGATGCGCGTACAACGTTGCGTATCCGCCGCCGTGATCGATGATCGTCGCCTCACCGTAGCCACCGCTCCAGCCGGTCGAGATCACCTTGCCGGCTTTCGATGCGAAGTCCGGGTTCCCTTCGGGACACCAGATGTCGATGCCGGTGTGGAAGCCGCCCCAGCGTGGACCATAGGGGGAGTTGATCCGATGGCTCACGGTCGGCCAGGCAAAGCCGCCGCGGCTGAATGCCCCGTTATAGCCGCCCGAGCGGGAGCTGATGATCCCTTCGATCATCGCCTCGTCGTGTTGGAGCGAGGCCACTTCGCTTCGATAGCCGGCGATGCGGCCCGCCAACGCGTTGTGGGCGTCCTGCTGAACCTGCGCGGCCTCGTTGACGATCTCGACGCGCTGTGCGATCTGATCGCGCACCTGCGCCGCCTGCGCCATCTCCGCGTGCAACACGCCCTTCGCTTGGTTCGTCTGGTTCTTGATCACGGCAAGGTCCTGCAACACGCGTGCGTCGTAGCCTGCGACGAAGTCGAGCGTTCCGGCCCGGCCGTAGAAGTCACTGATGTTCTTTGACGATACGAGGGCGTCCATTCCGTCCATCGGGCCCATGATGTACAGAGCGCGCGCGCGCTTCGCGATGATCCCGACGCGCTGAAGCCGCTGGACCTCAAGCGAAGAGAGCTGGCGTTGCACCGACGTGATCTCGATCCCGATCATGCTCAGGTTGTTCTGAGCAGCCGCGAGCAGCGATTGCTGCATCGCAAGCTTGTGCGTGATGGAGCCGAGCACCGCGAGGATCTGCGCGTCCGTTTCAACGGCTGCGTTCAAGCGCGCGCGGGCGGCGCGGAGGTCACGTCGAGTTTGCTCGAGTGAGCTGTTTGTAGAAGCGGACGCTGAAACCAGGGGAAGGGTGATACTGATAGCGATGGTTGCAACGACGAGACGTGCGAACTTGCTTACCCCAGGCACCGCGACGATTCCCCCACCTTCTTCCGACTTAAGGTGTCGTGCGTCCAGCCGACCAGAACTTCGACCAAAACTTCGGCCCTTGTTACCAAAGTCCTTCCTCGACTTCAAAGCCAGAAGTCGACGCCTCCGCGCTGACCTGCGAAGATGCGGCTCGTTACGATTTCATGACATCGATCGGAACACGATCAATGGCAACTGCTGAGCAGCTGAAGGCGTCGATCGCCGATGTGATCGGTGCGTTGTGCTATGCGTTGTTATGTTCCTTCGAAGCCGCAACGCATGCGTTGAAATCAGCGCCAACGACGGCGCTGGCCGAGCGTCAAGCGGCGTTCGCAACGGAGGAATACGAGCGGTATCGCGTGTTGCGCGCGCGCTTGAACGAGCTCACCAGCGAGCCCGATCGCTCGATGGAAGCGTTCCGGCTCGCGCTCGACGTGTTCTATCGCTCGACCGTTGCGGAGGACTGGCTTGAGAGTCAGGTGTTTCAGTTCGTCGGCGGCACGATCACGACCGACTTCGCCGATATCATCGGCGCGCGCCTCGACGAAGATACTGCTGCCGCGGTGCGTCGTTCCCTCACGGACCGGGGCGACCAAGAGATATTCGCGCTCGATCAGATCATGGAGGCGCTGTCGCGCGACGGCGACGGGGCGCAGCAGCGCATGCGCACGTTCGCCGGCACGATGGTCGGCCAGGCCCTGAACACGTTGCGAGAAGCGCTTGAAACGTCCGACGCCCTCGAAGTTGTGCTCGGCGAAGGTGGAACGAAAGAAGTTGTGCTCGAGCTGCTTGGACGTCATCGCGAGCGGCTGGAGCGGCTCGGTCTCGATTCGATCGAGTGAGCGTTACTCTTCCTGGGTCGCGCTTGCGCGCGTCCTAATCTCTTCGACGATCGCGGGATCAGCGAGAGTCGTCACATCGCCGAGGGTTCGCTGTTCGGCCACATCGCGCAACAGGCGACGCATGATCTTTCCGCTTCGCGTCTTCGGCAGCTCCGGCGTGAACACGATCTGCTTCGGGCGCGCGAGCTTCCCGATCTTCTCCGCAACGTGCGCGCGCAGCTGTTCGCCGAGCTCCGGCGTCGGCTCGGTGCCGGCGCGCACGATCACGTACGCGAAGATCGCTTGACCGGTTTGCGGATCGTTCTTCCCGACGACGGCGGCCTCGGCGACCGTCGGATGATCGACGAGCGCGCTCTCGACCTCCGTCGTCGAGATGCGATGCCCTGCGACGTTCATCACATCATCGACACGGCCCATGAACCAGAAGTCGCCGTCTTCATCGACGCGGCAACCGTCGCCCGCGAAGTAACGGCCGGGGAAGCGCGACCAGTACGTCTCCTTGTATCGCTCTGGATCGCCCCAGATACCTCGAAGCATCGACGGCCATGGCTTCGTGATCGTGAGGTATCCACCGCCGCCGGGGCCGACCGTTGCGCCCGCGTCGTCGACGATCTCGGGGAAAACGCCAGGAAAAGGCTTCGTCGCGGATCCGGGCTTCAGCGTCGTTAGGCCGGGCAGGGGCGTGATCATGATCGCGCCGGTTTCCGTCTGCCACCATGTATCCACAACCGGACAACGCTGGCCGCCGATCACGCGGTAGTACCACATCCACGCTTCGGGGTTGATCGGCTCGCCGACGCTTCCGAGCAGCCGCAGCGAAGACAGGTCGTGCTTGGCCGGATACTCCTCGCCCCACCGCATGAACGCGCGGATCGCGGTCGGCGCGGTGTAGAGGATCGTCGCGCGGTAATGCTCGATGATCGACCAGAACCGATCCTTGTCGGGGAAGTCCGGGGCCCCCTCGTACAGGATCCCGGTCGTGTGGTTCGCGAGCGGCCCGTAGACGATGTAGCTGTGCCCGGTCACCCAGCCGATGTCGGCCGCGCACCAGTACACATCGTCGGACTTGATGTCGAAGATCAGCCGGTGTGTCGCCGATGTGCCGGTGAGGTAGCCGCCGGTCGTGTGCACGATCCCCTTCGGCTTCGCCGTCGTGCCGGACGTGTACAAGGTGAAGAGGAGATCTTCCGCGTCCATCTGTTCGGGCGCGCACGTGTCGGGCTGCTCGGCAACGAGATCTTCGTACACCACGTCGCGCCCGTCGGTCATAGGAACGTCGTCTCCGGTTCGCGTGACAACCACGACGTGCTCGATCGTCGGGCAGCGCGCAACGGCTTCGTCTGCGTTGTCCTTGAGCGGCACTTTCGCACCGCGCCGCCAGCCGCCGTCGGCCGTGATCAGCAAGCGCGCGCCGGCGTCCTGGATCCGGCCCGACAGCGCATCGGCGCTGAAGCCGCCGAACACGACCGAATGCGCCGCGCCGATGCGGGCGCAGGCCAGCATGGCAACAGGAAGCTCGGGGATCATGGGCATGTAGATAGCAACGCGGTCGCCCTTGCGGATCCCCAGCGCGCGCAACGCGTTCGCGAATCGGCACACGTCGGCCAGTAGCTGCGCGTACGTCAGCGTCTTGCGATCGCCGGGCTCACCCTCGAAGTAGTACGCGATCTTGTCGCCGCCACCGGCGCGAACGTGGCGATCGAGGCAGTTGACGCTCACGTTCAGCGTGCCGCCGACGAACCACTTCGCGAACGGCAGATCCCATTCCAGAACGGTGTGCCAAGGTGTCGTCCATTCGAGCAGCCCGGCCTGCTCGGCCCAGAAGCTCTCAGCATCTTCCGTCGCGCGCGCGTAGATCGCGGGATCGTTCGCGTTGGCGTTCTTCGCGAAATCCGCTGTCGGTGCGATGGTGCGACGTTCCTCGAAGAGCGTTTCGATCGCGCGTTCTGAAGCCATCGGCCGACTCCTCGCTACTTACCCTCGCCGTCCCGACAACGCGAGGATCTTCGTCTGATCGCTTGAGCCCTCGGGGATCGGCGGGGGTGCCGCCGTCGCTCCAACCTGCTCGTACCCCTTCATCGCGATCTCAGCCCATGGCATCAGGTACGACGTCAGGTCCGCGTCCATCGTTGTGTCTGCGCCGATGCCGGTGCGCAGGTCCCACCCGTGTATGTGCAGGTCGAACACCATTTGGTCGAGGTATTCCTGCGCGGGGAAGTCTCCGAACGACAAGTGCGTCACCGATTGCAGGTCGTTCACCGCCATGACGGCGTCGCGCGCAGCGGCAGCTGCTTCATCCCACGCCGCAACCGGATCGTCCCCGAGGTTGTCCCCGTCGAATCGATCACCGACTTCCGCGATCGTCTTACCCTCGAGGAGAGGCGGAAGCCACAGCTGCTCGTTCACGAGATGCTGCAGCAACGCGTGCACATCCCACTCGGTGCACGGGGTCGGCAGATGCCATTGGTCCTCACGGATCTGATGCACTGCGTCTTCGTACAGATTCGAGGCCTTAACGAAGAGATCGCGGACGTCGGCCATGGATCCTCCTAGTCGAGCCAAACCCGATCTTGGTTGTGTGGATCGTCGATCGGTGACGAGATGAATAACACGTCGCAAGGATCACCGAATTCCGCCGAGTGAGGCGTGTTCGATGGGATGATCCAGACGTCGCCGGGCTTCACCGGCCTGGTCGTTTCGCCGACGGTCACCGACCCGCTGCCTTTGAGCACGTAGCCGATCTCGTCGTGCGTGATGTGCACGTGTTTCTTGAACGGTCCGGCGTGGCCTTGGAACACGAAGACGCTCGACTGCTTCCCGTGGCCGAGGTACGTGCGCTTGAACGCGTCGTCCGCGGTGAGCTTGTCATTCGCGACGGCCTCATCGATATCGATCACGTCGACCTTCGTCATCGGCAAGGCTTGCTGGCAGGTCGGGCACAGATGCTGTTCCATCGTTCCCCCTTGGTCAGCGCCGCGCGACCGCGGCTTCGAACAGGAAGTGATACACCTCGGTGTGCCGCTTCGCTTCCCACACGTCGCCACCCCAGATGTACGCGCCGTGATCGGCGACGAGGATGGCGAATGCAGTTGCGAAACGATCATCTTTCAATGCGGCTTCGACCTGATCGACGAGCTCGCTCTCGCGCGGCGTGTTGCGGATCACGGGAACGAGGTGGCGGTCTTTGTTGGTCAACCCGCGGATGCCTTTCAGCATCTCGAGCTGCTCGAACACGACGTGGTCGTTATCGCCGGCGAGATCGGCAGCCAACACCGACGACAATGCATGCGAGTGCACAACGCTGTGCGCGCTCCGCATGCGCGCGGCCGTGCGGAAGATCGAGTTGCACTCCGACGGCCGCAGCGATGGATCCACCGCCGGGACGACGACCGATCCATCCGACGGATCCACGACGAAGAAGTCGTCCGGTTGGATGCGCTCCTTGTGCACGCCGGTCGGCGCGAGGAAGAGGTTCCCGTCGTCCGTCGGCCCGCAGATGCCGCCGCCCGTCCCCGACACCCACCCCTTCGTATAGAAGACGCGCAGTAGCTCGCACAGCAGTTCTTTCGTCTGCCGGTCGCTCATGACCGGTGCACCTTCGTCGCGCGCGCCTGATCTCGCGGCTTCACCACGATCGTGTCGACGTTGACGTGGCTCGGCCGGGTCGCCGCCCACGCGATGCAGTCTGCGACGTCGTCGGCTGTGAGCGGGGTCAAGCCCTCGTAGACCTTCGCCGCGCGCACGGCGTCTCCGTCGAACCGTACGAGCGAGAACTCCGTCTCTACGAGCCCCGGCTGCACCTCGGTGACACGGATGGGCTTGCCGAGCAGCTCGAGCCTCAAGGTCTCGGTGATCGCCGCCACGGCATGTTTCGCGGCGGTGTAGGCCCCGCCGCCCTCGTAGGTCTCGATGCCTGCGATCGAACCGACGTTGACGATGTGGCCGTCCCCCGACCGTTCGATCGCCGGCAGCAGCGCGCGCGTGACGCGCGCGAGACCGACGACGTTTGCCTCATACATCCAGTCCCAATGGTCATCGGGGATCTCGGCCAGCGGAGCGAAGCCCTTCGCGCCTCCGGCGTTGTTGACCAGCAGGTTGAGCGAGCCGATCCCTTCGACGAAGGCCTCGACCGAGGCTTGGTCCGTGACGTCTAGGGGCCTCCAGCGAGCGCCCGTCTGGCCGGCGATCTTCTCGAGTCGATCGGTGCGGCGCGCGCCGATAAGCACCTCGAAGCCCTCGCTCGCCAGGCGTCGCGCCGTCGCTTCGCCTATGCCCGAAGAGGCGCCCGTAACGACGGCAGTTTTCATCGACGGTGTTCTAGCAGGCGCAACCAGATCGGTGCGAAGCGGAACCGTGCGTTACGAACGGCGGGCGGCGTGGAATACCGACGATATGTGGGCGTGGGTCTTCGCAGCACCGGCGGGATTCATGCTCATGATCTTCATCCTCGCCTGGCTCGAGGAGAGGATCGTTACCCCGGTCGATCGATCGGCCCGGATCAAGATCGTGCTCGAGCGATCCGAACCCGACGAGGTCGAGAGCCTTGTAGCGCGCATGCTGGCCCCCGTGGTGCCTGCGCGCCGCGTTGCTTCTTCATAGCGGCGCGATCGTGAAACCCGCTTGCTCGAGGGCTGCTCGAACCGCGCGCGCGCTCTCAACTGCGCCTGGTGTGTCCGCATGCACGCAGATGGACGATGCGTGGATCGTGACCGAGCTGCCGTCGACCGGTTCGATCGGAGCGCCGCGCGCGATCGCGAGGGCCTGCTCGGCTGCTGAGACGGGGTCGGTGATGAGCGCACCGGGAGTGTCGCGCGGGGCGAGCGTCCCGTCCCTGCGATAGCGGCGGTCGGCGAAGCCTTCCTCCGCGACCAACAGCGTCGCAGAGCGGCCGGCCGCGGCGAGCCACGAACCCGACAAGGCGATCAGGCGCGGCTTCGGCTTCAGCGAGCCGACGGCATCGGCGACCGTCGCTGCGAGCCACGGGTCGCCGGCAGCCTCGTTGTAGAGGGCCCCGTGCGGCTTCACGTGCATGATCGTCGCCCCGCGCCCTGCCGCGATGCTTCGCAGGCGCGCGATCTGATGACGGATCGACTGCCGCAGCTCGGCCTTGTGCATCTCGAGCGGCTTGCGCCCCAAGTTCTGGCGATCCGGGTAGCCCGGATGTGCGCCGATCGACACCGGGTGTTTGAGGGCGAGCTCGATGGCGCGCGCCATCGTGTCGTCGTTGCCGGCGTGAGCACCGCACGCGATGTTCACCGACGACACGATCGGGTAAAGGGGCGCATCGTCGGCACCTTCCCCGACGTCCGCGTTGATGTCGATGTTCACTCGATATCCTCGATCGTGCGTCGCCAGCTCTCTTCGCGTTCGCGCCACGCAGCACGCGCATCCTCGGGAGTCGTACGGTCGAACGACAACGTATCCCCTGGTTTCGCTTGCGCCGCGAGATGCATGTCCGCTCCGATAACGGTCGCGACCTTCGCATACCCGCCGGTGGCAGGCCGATCACATCCGAGAAGGATCGGTTGGCCGTCTCCCGGTATCTGCAGCGCGCCCGTTACGACTCCCTCCGGGTCGATATCGGGCTTGGCTCGTAGCTCCAGCGGTGGACCCTGCAGCCGCATCCCGGTGCGGTCGCTGCGCGCCGTCACCGCGTAGGGAGAGGAGAAGAAGCGTTCAACTGAACCTGCGAGGAAGATGTCGTGTTGCGGGCCGGCGATCGCGCGCACACGCAACTGAGATCGATACGCGACGTCGAGGTGCGCGCGCCGGAGGGGAGCGTCCGACGCGGTGCCCGTCTCCAAACGATCGCCTTGGCCCAAGACCCGCCCGCCGAGCCCGGCCGCGACCTGGGTCGAGCGGCTCCCGAGTGTCGGAGGAAGGTCGATGCCGCCGCGAACCGCGAGGTACCCGCGCGCGCCTCCCAGCGTTGTTCCGATCCGAAGCGATTCTCCCGCTCGCAACCGGAACGAGCTTTGATGAGGCGCCGTCGTCGCGTCGACATCGCGTTCGAACGCGCTTCCGCTCACCGACCGAAGGATCGACACTTCGAAGCGTGAGCCGGTCAAGGCGACGACCGCTTCGTTTTCGAACGCGATCGTCGGCCCTCGCATCGTGAACTCGATCGCGGCCGCGCCTTCCTCGTTGCCGGCGAGGACGTTCGCTGCGCGCAGCGCCCATGGATCCATCGCGCCGCTCGGCGCGACGCCGGCCGACCCGTAGCCCGGGCGGCCGAGATCCTGCACCGTGCTGAGGGCGCCCGGATGCATCACGAGCAGCGTCATGCAGGCACGAACCGTACGACGTCGCCGGGCTGCATCAGCGACGGGGGCTCGGATGTTTCATCGAAGAGGGCTAGCTCCGTGCGCCCGATGAGGCGCCAACCTCCCGGGGTTGCATCCGGATAGATGCCCGTGTACCTCTCGGCGATCG
>Ga0070732_10002413_pt1 | contig 10112 bp, 5 predicted proteins | sample Coa_R1_5_FD_66449 | JGI IMG/M metagenome (GOLD analysis project Ga0070732, IMG submission 66449) | Surface soil microbial communities from Centralia Pennsylvania, which are recovering from an underground coalmine fire - Coalmine... | ecosystem: Environmental > Terrestrial > Soil > Unclassified ...
GTGCTTCATCTCCCCCACCTTCGGCGGGCCGGGCGCCGATCGGCGACGAGCAGCGGCAGGTGCGCGCCGTTCTCGCCTCGCCGGACTGGTGCATGGCGCTCGGGCTGGCCGAGCGTGCCGCTTGCAGGCCGCCCATGCCGCCGGGGCGCCCACTCGCGGCGCGGCGGCGGCGTGCGGCGCGGCGCCTCGCTCGCTGGCAAGCCCAGGAGCCGTTCGCCCGCGACGGGACGTTCGCGGGGCGGCTGTCGCGCGACGGCGTCTCGGTTGCCGGGCTGCGCGCGCTGCTCGGCGAAACGCCGGCGGAGCTGGCGGCCTCGATCACCGCTCACCCCTCCTGGTTGGGGGAGCTGGCGGAGGCGTTCACGGCGCCGCCGGCGGCGCGCTTCCCGCTCCCCCCGGAGGTGCTGGCCGCCGGCGGTCAGGCGCCTTTCCTCGAGGCGGTGCGGCCGGTGCTCGACCGGGCGTTCTCCCGCCTGCTCGCCGGCCTCGAGGCGCTGGCCGCGGGCTCGCCGGCGCCGCGCTTCGACCCCGGGGACGCGGCCGAGATGCTCAGCCGCGGCCTGACCCCGCACATGCAGCTGCTGCTCGGCCGCACGATGGTGCTCGAGCTCCACCTGGCCGCCCTGGCCGGCACCCTCGCGGGGGAGACGCCCGAGGCGCGCTTCCGCGGCTTCATCGCGCGGCTGCGCGAGCCGGCCTTCGCCCTCGGTATCCTGCGCCGCTACCCGGTGCTCGCGCGGCAGGTCGTCGAGACCGCCGGCCGCTGGGTCGACTTCGGCCTGGAGATCTGCGGTCACCTGGCCGCGGCGGACGGCCGGTGGCGCGCCGCCTTCTCCCCGGCGGCAGAGACCGGCAGGGTGGTCGAGATCGCGACCGGGCTTGGCGACGCCCATCGCGGCGGCCGGTCGGTGGCGCGGCTGCGCTTCGAGTCGGGGCTCCAGATCATCTACAAGCCGCGGCCGATGGCGATCGAGGCGGCGTTCCAGGAGCTGCTGCGATGGACCGGCGAGCAGGGCTTCGCGCCGGCGTTCCGGCTGCTGCGGGTGGTCGATTGCGGCGGTCATGGCTGGGCGGAGCTGGTCGAGCCGGCCCCCTGCGCCAGCCGCGAGGAGGTCGAGCGCTTCTATACGCGACAGGGAGGGCTCCTGGCCCTGCTCTTCGTGCTGTCGGGCACCGACATGCACCACGAGAACCTGCTCGCCGCCGGCGAGCATCCGATGCTGCTCGATCTCGAGGCGCTGTTCCATCCTCTGGACCAGGCGCTGGGCGCCGCCGAGGTGGAGGCCGCGCTGCCCGACACCGTGATGCGCGTCGGCTTCCTTCCCGACGGCGGCTGGGGCGGCGAGGGGGGCGGGGCGGGGATCGACCTCAGTGGGCTGACCGCCGCCGCCGGCCAGGTGGTGCCGCAGGCGATCCTCGGCCTGGCGGATGCCGGCACCGACCGGATGCGCTTCCAGAAGCGCCAGATGGCGATGCCGGTCGAAGGCGCGCATCTGCCGAGCCTGGGTGGCGACGCGGTTCCCCTGGCGCCGTACACGGCGGCGCTGACCGAAGGGTTCCGCCGCATGGCGCGGTTGCTCGCCGCGCATCGCGAGGAGCTCCTGTCGCCGGCAGGACCGCTGGCAGCCTTCACCGTCGCGCCGGTGCGCGTGCTGCTGCGCCAGACGATGGCCTACGCCACCCTCTACAACGACGCGCAGCACCCCTACGTCCTGGGCGATGCGCTGGAACGCGAGCGCCTGCTCGACCTGCTCTGGGCAGTGGTGCCGGAACGGCCGGCCTTCGAACGGTTGGTGGCCGCCGAGCACCGGGACCTGGGCCGCGGCGACATTCCCTTCTTCACCACCCTGCCGGGATCGCGCGACCTGCAGGCCAGCGACGGCGAGCGCATCGAAGGCTTTCTCGATCAGAGCGGGCTCGAACGGGTCCACGCGCGGCTGCGCGGCCTCGACGAGACGGAGATCGACCGCCAGGCGTGGCTGGTCCGGAGCGCCCTGGACTCGGCGACCGGCAGCCGCGCCGCATCGCCGGAGTACGAGCTGCGCGAGACCCCGGCTCCTCCTTCCACGGCAGAGCTGCTGGCGGCCGCAGCGGCGGTGGGCCGGCGCCTCGATGCGCTCGCCTTCCGCAACGGCAGGGCGGCCGGCTGGTTCGGCCCCGACCTGCCGGCAGGCGAGAGCCGCTGGCGACTGGTCCCGTCCGGCCCGGACCTGCACCTGGGAATGCCGGGGATCGCCCTCTTCCTTGCCTACCTGGGAGAGGTCGGCGGCGACGAACGCTTCACCCGCCTGGCGCGGGAGGCGTCCGTGACCCTGCGCAGCCAGCTGGCGCCGAGCGCCGCGCTGCTCAGCGCCATCGGCGCCTTCTCCGGCTGGGGCGGCGCGATCTATACCCTGACCCATCTCGGCGCCCTGTGGCAGGACGAGAGCCTGCTCGCCGAAGCCGAGCGCATCGCCGCCTCTCTCGGGCCGGAGATCGACGCCGACGAGCACTGCGACGTGGTGGGCGGCGCGGCCGGCTGCCTGGTCTGCCTGCTCGGCCTGCATCGCCTGCGGCCGTCGCCGTGGCTCTTCGAGCTGGCCGTGCGCTGTGGCGAGCGCCTGCTCGCCCGGGCGCTCCCCATGCCGCGCGGGCTCGGCTGGGCGCCCGTCGTGGCTCCCGGGCCTCCCCTGGCCGGCTTCTCTCATGGCGCCGCCGGAATCTCCTGTGCGCTGCTGCAACTCGCGGCGGCCTGCGGCGACCGGCGCTTCCATGGCGCGGCGCTGGCGGCGGTGGACTACGAGCGGTCGCTCTACTCCGCGTCCGCCCGCAACTGGCCGGACCTGCGGGCCGGCGGCGAGGCGGCGGATGGCGGTCCGCGCTACCTCACCGCCTGGTGCCACGGCGCCCCCGGCATCGCGCTCGCTCGCCTGGACGGGCTGCGCTTCGCCGCCGGGCAAGACGGCGCGGCCGGCAGCGTGCTGCGCCGGGACGCGGCGATCGCCGTGGAGACGACGCTGGCCACCGGCTTTGGCCACGGGCACTGCCTGTGCCACGGCGATCTCGGCAACCTCGACGTCGTGACCCAGGCGGCCGAGATGCTGGGCGACGCCGCCCTCGCGGCACGCGCCGGGCGGCTCGCCGGCGGCATCCTGGGTGGCATCCGCGATCGCGGCTGGCTGCTCGGCCTGCCGGTGGCCGAGCCGCCGGGGCTGATGGTCGGCCTGGCCGGCGTGGGCTTCGGCCTGCTGCGCCTCGCCGCGCCGGGCCGGGTGCCGGCCGTGCTGTGCCTGGCGCCGCCGCCGATTCCATGAGCCTTGCCGGCGTGGGATGACCCCATGCCGGTTCGCAGCAAGGAGAGCAGCATGAAGATGAAGAAGATCGACGTTCCCCGTGCCTACCGCGACCAGGACTACTACCTGGGCCTGAGCGACGCCGAGCGCGCCACCCTGCCGGCGCATCCGGCGGCGGCGATCGAGGTGACGGGCGAGCACCTGAGGGCGGTCAACGGCGCCCTCACCACCGCCTGCTCCCAGCTCTGCACCAGGACCTCGATCTGCAGCCCCTGCCCGCCGAAGGTCTGTTCCTGATCCCCAGTCGGTGAGAGTGGAAGTGCACCCGCTCTCACCGGCGCCTCGCCCGTAGCCTGTCCTCGCCGCGGGCGCCGCGGTCAGGGCCGCGCGCCGTTGGTGGCATCCATGAAGGCGGCGACGTCGGCCTTGAACTGCTGCAGCGACGGCTCGTGCAGGTACATCATGTGGCCTGCCTGGTAGAGCTTGATCTGGATGCGGGAGCGCGCCGACGGTTCGAGCCCGAGATGATCGATCTGCGCCTCGGTGCCGAAGAACGTGGTCGTCAGGTCGTAGATGCCGTTGGCCACCAGCACGCGCAGGTGCGGGTTGAAGAGCATGGCGTGCACCAGGTCGGGGCTGGTGTTGACGAACGGCAGCGGCGTCCCGCCCGGGATCTTGTGCTTGAAGTCCCAGGCGGCGTTGGCGTCGTAGTTGAGCAGGCGATAGGTCTTGCCCTGGCCGAACTTCAGCTCGTCATGGTAGTAGTCGAGGAAGGCGGCGGCGAACGGCATGGAGGTGTACTCGAGCGCCGGATCGTGCTCGGCGTCCTCGGCGAGCAGGTCGAAGGGCGAGCCGGTGAAGCGGCCGTCGAGCTGACCGGTGATGCGGTGCCGGTCGCGGAACAGCTCCTGGGTGAACTGCGAGTTGCGGACGCGCAGCTGGGCCTGCTTGACGAACTCCACGGAGAGGCCGGTGTACTCGTGCAGCTTGGCGGCCACGGCGTCGCGCTCCGCGTCGCTCAGCGCATCGCCTTTGAGCAGCGCCGCGGCGTACTCGCCGAGCGCGTACTTGCGCACCTCGTCGAGGAAAGGCTCGAGCTGGGCGGGCTGGTGCGGCAGCGCGTGATGATAGGCGGCGACCGCGGCGAAGGTCGGCAGCTCGTAGATGTAGGGCCGGTCGTTGGCCGGCCAGGGAATGAGCGCGTCGAAGTCGAGCGCCACCGAGACCAGGACGACGCCGTTGAAAGCCATGCTGTCATGGGTCTGCAGGTAGTCGACGATCCCCGGCGACCGGGTCGAGCCGTAGCTCTCGCCGAGCAGGTACTTCGGGGAGCTCCAGCGGCCGTTGGCGCTGACGTACTGCTCGATGAAGCGGGAGATCGATTCGATGTCGGTGTCGACGGTCCAGAAGTCCTTGTCCTTGGCCGCGCCGACGGCGTGGCTCACGCCGGTGCCCACCGGATCGATCATGACCAGGTCGCTCTTGTCGAGCAGGCTGTAGGCGTTGTCGACCACGCGATAGGGCGGCGGCGGCGTCGGGCCGGCGTCGGCGGTGACGACGCGCCGCGGCCCCAGCGCCCCCATGTGCAGCAGCACCGAGGAGCCGCCCGGCCCGCCGTTGTAGGCGAAGGTCAGCGGGCGCCTCGCGGCGGCGGCATCGCGCTGGGTGTAGGCGACGTAGCCGATCGAGGCGTAGGGCTCGTCCTTGTCGTCGCGGACGACGAGGGTGCCGGCGGTGGCGGTGTAGGAGATGGTCTTGCCGCCGATCACCAGGCTGTGCTGGGTTGCCGACTGCTCGGACTTGGGCGCTTCGGGCGCCGGCTTCTTGCCCTCGTCGCCGCCGGCGGGCTTGTCGGCGGCGGCGGCGCCGGCGGCGGCGCAGAGCACGACGGTGGTGGTCATCAAGCAAGCGAGCGTCTTCTTCACGGTCTCTCCTCGGTGGCGGATAGGTGCGGATGGGCCAACTGCACGCTTGTACGCGCGCGGAGGGCGCGAGTTGCGGCAGCCCCCCCGGGGCCGGCGGCCGCGCCGGCTCCGGGGGCGGTGATCGTCGATCAGTGGCCGGCGGAGGGCGCCGGCTGGGCGATGCAGGCGACGCAGGCCTTCTCGGTGCCGTCGCGGAAGAGCTCGAAGAACTTCGACGAGGAGGTCGTGCCGGTCGTCTTGCAGCAGATCTGTTGCTGGCAGCTGCTCGAGCAGAAGGCGGAGGCGCCGCTGTAGGCGTCGGCGAGGCTGACGGCGATGCTGCTGGCCGAAGCCTGGGCGTAAGCTGCGGCGGCGGCGGAGGCCGAGGCGGAGGCTGCCGCGGAGGCCGCGGCCGAGGCGAACGCCTGCGCATCGGCCTGCGCCTGGGCGCCGGCGACGGCGGCCGAGCTGGCGGAGGCCTGGGCGGAGGCGGAGGCCCAGGCCGAGGCCTGGGCGCTGGCGGCGGCCTGTGCCGCGGCGGTGGCGGCGGCGGTGGCGCTTGCCGCGGCGGTGGCGGCGGCGGAGGCGTTGCCGCCGCAAGCGGCCGCCAGGGCAGATGCCTGGGCGGTGGCGGCAGCGCTGGCCTGGGCCTGCGCCGAGGCGGATGCCGTGGCCAGGGCGGCGGCGGAGGCATTGGCGGAGGACTGCGCGGAGGCGCAGGCGGTCGCTGCCGCGCTGGCCGCCGCCGAGGCGCTGCCGGCCGCCGACGCCGCGGCGGAGGCCGCCGCGGAAGCCTGGGCCGCGCTGCTCGCCACGGCGGCTGCCCCGGACGAGGCGCTGGCGCAGGCGGACGCCGAGGCCGATGCCGAGGCGCCGGCGGAGGCCGACGCCGAGGCGCATTCGCAGGAGGCGGCGGCGCTGGAGATCGAGGAGGCCAGGGCGCTGGCGTTCGAGCAGCTGCTCGCGGTGGCGGTGGCCGCGGCCACCGCGGTGGCCCAGGCCGATGCGGCGGCGGAGGCCGACGCCTTGGCATTGGCCCAGGCGGTGGCGGAGGCGCTGGCCCAGGCGGAGGCGCCGGAGCAGGAGCTGGCCACGGCGCTGGCCCAGGCCTGGGCCTGGGCGTACGCCGCGGCGACGGCATTGGCCGAGGCGGTGGCGCTGGCCGCGGCCGAGGCCGCTGCCGAGGCATAGGCAACGCTGTGGCCGAGCAGGTAGTCCTCGATCTCGCCCGAGGCGAAGGCGCCGCTGCCGTCCCAGCCGGTGGCATTCACCGGCACGACGTCCTGGACGCGCTGGGTGGTCAGGGAGACGCGCATCCACATCGGCGCCGAGGCGGCAGGCACGTTGAAGGGTCCGACGGTGACCTGGTTCGAGCCGACCTGCAGGTTGTTGACCGGGAAGTCCTCGATCACCCATTCGTTGTTGCCCGTGCTGCTCGACCAGGTGCCGTCGTGGTTGAGGTCGAGCAGGACGTTGACATAGCGCGTCGCGGTCGAACCGCCCTGGGCGAGGGTGACGTCGAGAGTCAGGGTCACGGGCACGTTGTTGTTGTCATAGGGACCCGAGGTGGTGGGGCACAGGTTCCCCACCAAGCCGTCGTCGTTGTCGTTGCCGACCAGGTTCATGACGGTGTCGGGATCCTGGCAATCGCGGGCGCCCTGCTCGAAGCTCACGGTCGGCCCGAGCCAGGCGTCGGCCGTCACCGTGTAGGCGCCGGGCAGGCTATAACGGCTGTTGGTGGTCGCGAAGTCGGTGGGGAACTTGCCGGTCACCGCGTTGAAGGGAGGCGGATAACGGGACGGCAGGTTGTCCGGGGCGTCGCCATAGTCGCCGATGGGGATCGTCGCCGCCCGCGCGCCGGCCGCCGCCGCAAGCAGCAGCAACAGGAACGCCATGATCGCAACATGCCGCAGCGACGTGAGACGGACCAGGGATCTGACACGCAGCTCTCGCATCTCGGCCTCCTCTCGCTGAACGTTGCTTTGACTTCATGATACAGCGAGAGCATGAACGCGCGGGCGAATACCCGCTGCCGGTAACCGGGGCCGGGAGAGGCCCGTCGAGAAGGCGAGGATGCGGCCAGCCGCGTGCCGGCCGCGTGCTCAGGAAGGCAGCCGGCGGCCGCGGTGCAGGCGCGGCAGGGCCAGGAGGGCGAGGCACAGGCCCAGGAGCAGCAGGCCCTGGTGCGAGAGAGCCGGGACCTGGGCGATCGCTTGCGCATCGAAGCGGATCGCGCCGCTGAAGGGCGTCCAACCGGTGTCCCTGCAGAAGGTCCCGCCTGGACAGCTGGCGGTGTAGTTCGACGCCTGCGTGTTCCAGTACGCGGTGTCCGGGAACGGGTTGCTCCCCGCGGCCGGCGGGACCTGCGCGAGCCCGAAGTTCAGCGAGATGTAGGGTCCTGGCGTCCCGATGGGGTTGGCGCCGTAGGTCTCGGTGTCGTACGCCACGCCATAGATGATCTGGTCCGGCACCGTGACGCCGGTGAAGTCGAAGACGACCGTGAACGCCAGGCCCGAGTAGCACAGGCCGTCGGGGGCGCGGAACTGCGTCTTGTCGGTGCACGAGGGGTCCGCCACCGGCCGCCAGGGGATCGCGGCGGTCAGCGTGCGCGTGGCGATGAGAGCTCCGGGCGCCGGGTTCGGGCCGCTGTTGTCGACGTCGTAGAGGTCGAGAGTCAGCGGATGGCTCCAGGTAGGCCCGCCGGCGCCCGGGAACGCGGGATAGTCCGACGCCAGCGCCCAGTCGCTCATGACGATCGTCACTTGCGAGAGCGTGCGGCCCGCACCTGCGAATTGGATCAGGTCGCCGAATTCGGCCGTGTGTTCCGATTGGTACCCCAGGCTCGGCACGTTCCCCGGGAGAGGGTTCGGAATGCTGTCGTAGATCGCCGCGGCGCTCGCCGCCGCCGGCATGCAACACAGGATGAAACATGCTCCGCATGCGATCCGCCTCGCCGCGGACCAGCCGAGTCCCGCGCCGCCGCAAAGCCCCTCCGACATTCGGCCCCCTCTCTCCTGGACCGGCGCAACATAACACGGCAGACGGTGATCAACCGCCGCGCATTGGCATGACTAATCATTGATGATTTAATATTAATTGCGCAGCCCCGCGCAGCTGACCAGGAAAGAAAGGTGCGGCCGGGGTAGCAACCCCGGCCGCTGCCGCGGCGAGCCTCACTGGATCGGCGCAGCTCCCGGGGCCGCTCCCCGGCGCGTGATGGCCCGGGGAGCGGGGGGGGGCGGCGAGGCGCCTCAGGCTCGGCGGCGCGCCAGGGCGAGGAGGGCGCCGCCCGCCAGCAGCAGCGCGAGGAGCGCGAGGCCGAGCGGCGACAGCGCCGGGACCTGGGCGATGCCGGCGACCTGGAAGGTCGTCGGATCGTTGGCGCCGGGGGCGCCCGGGTCGTCGGTCAGGATCGAGGACTCGTTGGTGCCGTTGCCGTCGGCGTCGAAGAAGATGGTGCCCTGGTTGGCGATCGTCTGGCCGGCGGCGCCGTGGTCGACGACCGCGTGGATGGTGATGGTCACCGAGCCGCCGACCGCGATGCTGCCGTTCCAGTGCACGGTGTTGCCGCCCATGGTGGCGGTGCCGCTGGTGGCCGAGGCGCCGGTCAGGGTCAGCAGGGACGGCAGGACGTCGGTGAACTCGTCGCCCGGGTTGTCCTGCTGCGCCGACGGGCCCGAGTTGCCGATGGTGACGGTGTAGGTGACGGCGCCGCCTTCGGCGAAGGTGCCGGAGACGGTCTTGGTGCGGGTGCTGATCATGGCCGGCGAGGCGACCACGAAGGTGGTCGGGTTGGCCGTGCCGGCGACCGCCGGGTCGTCGGTCGGCGCCGAGGACTCGTTCGTGCCGTTGCCGTCGGCGTCGTAGCTGGCGGTGCCCTGGTTGGTGACCGTCTGCAGCGCGGTGCCGGCCTTGACGGTGGCGTGGATGGTGATCGTCACCGCGCCGTGGGCGGGGACGGCGCCGTCCCAGGTCACGGTGTTGGTGCCGACGGTCGCCACGGCCGTGCCGGCGGTCGCCGAAGCGCTCACCAGCGTCAGCTGCGCCGGCAGCACGTCGGTGAATTCGTGGCCGGGATTGTCCTGCTGGTCGAAGCTGCCGCTGTTCGAGATCACCACCGTGTAGGTGACGGCGCCGCCCTCTGCGAAGGTGCCGGCGACCGACTTGGTGGCGGTGACGGTGGCGGGGGAGAGCACCAGCACCGTGGCGGTCGCCGCGTTGTCGCCCGGGTTCGGATCCACGGCCTTGCCCCGCACCGGCGCCGCGTTCGACGCGGTCGAGGCGTTGTTCACCAGGTTGCCGGCGAAGTTCGGCGCGGTGACCGAGAAGGTGAGGGTCGCCGTCTCGCCCACCGGCAGGCTGGCGAGGTTCCAGATGCCGGTCGCCGGGGTGTAGAGCCCCTGCGACGCCGTGAAGGAGAAGGGGTTGAGGGCCGGGAACAGCGGGAAGGCCTCGTCGACGTTGACGCTGTAGGCCGGATCGCCGCCGTTGTTCTTGACCGTCAGGGTGTAGATGATGGTGCCGCCGGGGTTGACGGAGGTGACGTTCGGGCTGAAGGTCAGGTGCAGGTCGGCGGTGCGCGGCGCCCGCAGGGACACCGTCGCGCGGTCGTTCGCCGGGTTCGGATCGAGCGGCGTCGAGGCGGTGATCTCGGCGACGTTGTCGATCTCCTCGGTGCTCTCGGCGGTGGCGGTGACGTGCAGCGTCGCCGAGGCCGCGTTGGCGAGAGCGCCGACCGTCCACAGGCCGGTGCCGGAGACGTAGGCGCCGCCGCCGTCGTCCGACACGTAGGTCAGGCCCGCCGGCATGGGGTCGCTCACCACCACGCCGGTGGCGTTGTTCGGGCCGTCGTTGGTCACCGTGAGAGTGAAGGTCACGTTGCCGCCGGCCGGCGGCGTCGCGTCGTCGACGGTCTTGGTGAGCGCCAGGTCCGCCC
>Ga0070732_10002414_pt1 | contig 10110 bp, 10 predicted proteins | sample Coa_R1_5_FD_66449 | JGI IMG/M metagenome (GOLD analysis project Ga0070732, IMG submission 66449) | Surface soil microbial communities from Centralia Pennsylvania, which are recovering from an underground coalmine fire - Coalmine... | ecosystem: Environmental > Terrestrial > Soil > Unclassified ...
GTAGTTCTGCACGTTCACCACGGCCTTGATCGGGTCCACCACGCGGAAGTACACCACCGCGTCCACCCGGACGCTCACGTTGTCCCTCGTGATGCCCTCCTGCGCGGGCACCGCCATGGCGATGATCTGCTTGTTGACCTTCTGCATCCGGTCGCGGATCGGCACGATGACGTGCAGGCCGGGCGGGAGGGGCTGGGGCGAGACCCGCCCGAACCGGTAGACGATGCCTTCCTCGAACTGCTGCACCACCTTGATCGATCGGGTGGCGGCGATTATTGCGAGTATGACCACGATCACGATGACGGCAATCACTGCATCCACCGGGATCACCTCTCTTCCTAGCTACCAGCGTAGTGACTAACGGATCACGCTCCAGCCACCGCTATCGAACCATTAGGTGCCCTCGCGGAGATAGCCTCCGTACCAGAGCACTACCGGAGGAATTATTCGGCATGACCACCAGGGACACCGACTGGGATGGCGTGCGGCTGCACGTGGTCACGGGCAAGGGCGGCACCGGCAAGACCACGGTGGCGGCCGCCATGGCGCTGGCCCTGGCCACGGCGGGCCGCAAGGTCCTGCTGATCGAGGTCGAGGGCAGGCAGGGCGTGGCCAGGCTCTTCGATCGTCCCCCGCTCCCGTACGAGGAGCGGAAGGTCGCGCTCGGCCTGGGCGCGCAGGGGACCGGGCCAGGCGGCGACGTGTACGCGCTCGCGGTCGACCCGGAGGGCGCGCTGCTCGACTACCTGGAGATGTTCTACAACCTGCGCCGCGCGGGAAGGGCGCTGAACAGGCTCGGCGTGATGGATTTCGCGACCACCATCGCTCCCGGCCTGTCCGACGTCCTCGTGACGGGGAAGGCCACCGAGGCGGCCAGGCGGCGGGTGACCCGCGGCGGCGACCACGTGTACCACGCCGTCGTAATGGACGCCCCGCCCACGGGCCGGATCGGCCGTTTCCTCAACGTCAGCACCGAGGTCTCCGCGCTGGCCAAGGTGGGCCCGATCAAGACGCACGCGGACACGGTGGCCAAGGTGATCAGGTCGCCGCAGACGGCGGTGCACTTCGTCACCACCCTGGAGGAGATGCCGGTGCAGGAAACCCTCGATGGCATCGCCGAGTTGCACGAGCTCACCGGTGGCGCCATCCGCGCCGGCGGCATCATCGTGAACATGGCCCGCCCGGCCCTGCTCAGCAGCGCCGACCTGGCGGCGGCCGCCAGCGGATCCCTGGACGTCGCGGAGCTCGCCATCGGCCTCAAGGCCGCGGGGATCAGCGACAACCACGGGCTCGCCACTGACCTCATGACCGAGCTGAGGGAGCATGCGCTCCAGGTGGCCCTGCAGGACAGGGAACGGGACGAACTGCTGACCGTGGGCGCCCCGCACTACGAGCTGCCGATGATCCCCGACGGAATCGACCTGGCGGGCCTGTACCAGCTGGCCGACGCGCTCAGGCAGCAGGGGGCGGCATAACCATGGCCCCGGTAACGCTCGACATGGACCGGATCATCGATGACCGCCGGACCAGGATCATCGTCTGCTGCGGTTCCGGCGGCGTCGGCAAGACCACGGCGGCGGCGGCGATCGGCCTGCGCGCCGCCGAGCGCGGGAGGCACACCTGCGTGCTGACCGTCGACCCGGCCCGGCGCCTGGCCCAGTCGATGGGCCTGACCTCGCTCGATAACACCCCGCGCCAGGTGGACGGCGTCGATACCTCCGGCGGCGGCAGCCTGCACGCGATGATGCTGGACATGAAGCGGACCTTCGACGAGATCGTGGAGGCTCACGCCGACCCGGACCGGGCGGCGCAGATCCTGGCCAACCCGTTCTACCAGTCGCTGTCGTCGAGCTTCGCCGGGACGCAGGAATACATGGCCATGGAGAAGCTCGGCCAGCTCAGGCACGCGGACGAGTGGGACCTCATCGTGGTCGACACCCCGCCGAGCCGGTCCGCGCTGGATTTCCTCGACGCTCCGCAGCGGCTCGGCCGGTTCCTCGACGGCCGGCTGATCCGGGTGCTCACGGTCCCGGCCAAGGCCGGGCTGTCGTACATGAAGGTGCTGAACACCGGGCTCGCCATGATCACCGGCACGCTGACCAAGATCCTCGGCACCCAGGTGCTCAGGGACGCGCAGACGTTCGTCACCGCGCTTGACACCATGTTCGGCGGGTTCCGCGAGCGGGCCGAGTGGACCTACCGGCTCCTGCAGGCGCCGGGCACCGCGTTCCTCGTCATCGCCGCGCCGGAACCTGACGCGCTGCGGGAGGCGTCCTACTTCATCGAGCGCCTCGATGCGGAGCGCATGCCGCTCGCCGGGCTCATCCTCAACCGGGTGCACACCTCGCCCGCGGAACGGCTGAGCGCCGCGCGCAGCCTGGCCGCCGCCGAGACCCTGGAAATGCGCGACCGGCCGAACGGCGATCCCGTGACGAGCCCGCCGCGCTACGCGGTAACCATCGCGGCGCTGCGGATGCACGCGGAGCGGATGCACCTCGCGAAGCGGGAGCGACGGCTCGCCGAGCACTTCACGTCGGCGCATCCGGCCATTCCGGTCGCCGAGGTAGGCGCCCAGCCGGAGGACGTTCACGACCTCGACGGGCTCCGCGTGATCGCCGCGACGCTGGCCGGGCAGGCTCCATGAGCGAGCAAAACCTGTCCGGATCCGGGTAATCGGGCTGAGTTAACCGGCGGAGGCCGGCGGGCCGCTGCGTGGTCAGCTGGCGACGAGTTCGTCGATGGACTGCCGCTCGTATTCGTCGCGGGCGCGCTCAAGCAGGTCACGCCATGAGGTCACTTCGGGCCTGCGGCGCAGCAGCGCGCGCCGTTCCCGCTCGGTCATCCCGCCCCAGACGCCGAATTCGATTCCGTTGTCGAGCGCATCCGCAAGGCACTCCGTGCGCACCGGGCAGCCCCGGCAGATCAGCTTGGCGCGATTCTGCGCTGCTCCCTGGACGAACAGCTCGTCAGGGTCCGTTCCCTTGCATGCGGCGCGTGTGGTCCAGTCAGTGATCCACATGTGCCCACTCCTCTTGATCGTCGAGCCCGAGTGCTCAGACGGCCGTCTCGATGGTTGCGATCTCCGGGATGGCGCGTGCGGCCGCACCCCCACGGTTATCTGTTCGTGATCCAGCAACTTACGGAAGTCCGGACGTGCTGCCAAGACCCCGGCATGGCCATTTACCAAATAGTCCTGATGGGCTATATACAGCGGACCAGTAGTTACTCACCGACACCAACCGTGTCTCTGTGGTGACCCCAGCGCACTAGGCACTTCGCCATGGGTTACGACCTAGAGTCCGATTCCCGAAGCAGAAGGCCCTGGCTACTGGGCAACGCGGCGTACTCTAGGTCGCGTGCAGCGCGGAGAGACGTTCTTCACCCGGACCGGGGCGGTCGGACTCCTGATCGTCTTCGCGGCGGTCGCCGGGGTGCTGGCCGCGGCCATGGTGGTTCCGCTGGTGGCGGCGACCGGAGTCCTGGTCAGGAACGAGGCCAGCAAGTTCACCACGCTGTCGCTGAACGCCCAGCGTCTCCCGCAGCGGTCGGAGATCCTGGACCGGAACGGCAACCTGCTCGCGTACGTATACGGCGTCGACATGCCGTTCTATACCAGCAGCAACAGCGCCAGCGTGATCCAGTACTACGGCTGGGACCGGCAGCCGGTCACCTACGGCCAGATCGACCAGAACATGCTCAACGCGATCGTGGCCATCGAGGACTCCAGGTACTGGGAGCACGGGGCGATCGACCTGCGCGGCACGATCCGCGCCGCGCTGAACGACATCGAGCATAAGCCGGTCCAGGGCGGCTCCACGATCGCGCAGCAGTACGTGAAGAACGTCCTCCTGCTGACCGCCGAGATGGCGGCGAACACCCAGGCCGTGCAGGCGGCGGACGCCGCGACGCTGAGCCGCAAGCTGAACGAGTTGCGGATGGCGGTCGCGGTGGAGCACCAGCAGTCCAAGCAGGACATCCTGGCCGGGTACCTGAACGACGCGTATTTCGGCAACAACGCCTACGGGATCGAGGCCGGGGCCGAGACCTACTTCGGCACCACCGTCTCCAAGCTGACGGTGACCCAGGCCGCCACGCTGGCCGGGATCGTGGAGAACCCGTCGGAGTACAACCCCATCGAGAATCCAGGGCAGGCTCTCCTGCGGCGTAACACGGTCCTGGCCCGCATGGCGCAGACGGGCAGCGGCCTGACCGCGGCGCAAGCCGCCGCCGCGGAGGCCACGCCGCTCGGGCTGCACGTCTCGGTCCCGCAGAGCGGCTGCGAGTCCGCTTCCGTCGGGTCGGCCGGCTTCTTCTGCGAGTACGTGGAAGAGGTATTCCTGCACGACCCGGCCTACGGTGCCACCCCCCTGGCCCGGGCCAAGCTATTGTCCACGGGCGGACTGCAGATCTACACCACCCTGGACCCGCAGGATCAGCGGGCCGCGAACAACGCGGTGAACTACGTCGAGCCCGCCAGCAGCAACTATTACAACCCCGGCCGCAACGCGGACACCGAGGCGGTGGTCCAGCCCGGTACCGGCCAGATCCGGGCCATCGCCGAGAACAGCCCGTACGGCACCGGCCGCGGCCAGACCGAGATCGACTACGCGGTGAACACGGCGTACGGGGGCAGCGCCGGGGTCCAGACGGGATCGTCCTCGAAGCTGTTCACGCTGATCACCGCCCTGAAGCAGGGGATACCCTTCGGCTTCAGCCTGCACGTCCCCGGCACCACGACCCTCCGCGGGTACACCAACTGCCAGGGCGGGCCCGCCGGGTTCTACAAGGACCCCCAGGGCACCTATATCCCGGGCGCCTATAACGTGACGAACGCCGAGGGCCCGAAGTCCGCCTCCACCCAGACCCTGTACACGGGGACCACCCAGTCGGTCAACGTGTTCTACGCGGAGCTGGAAAGGAAGGTCGGCCTCTGCAACGTCGTGCATACCGCCGTTGACCTGGGGATGACCTGGGCCGACGGCACGTCGCTGCTCAAACCGGACGGCGGGCTGGCGGCCGCGGACAACTTCCCGGCGTTCACCCTGGGCTCGATCAACGTATCCCCGCTTTCGATGGCCGCGGCGTACGCCACCGTCGCCGACGGGGGCGTCTACTGCTCACCCGTCGCGATCGACAAGATCGTCACGGACACCGGCGGCCGGCTGGCGGTCCCGTCGGCGGGCTGCCACCGGGTGCTTTCCTCTACCGTGGCCGGGGCGGTCAACTACATCCTGCAGGGCGTCCTGACCACCGGCACGGCGGCCAGCGTCGGCGGCCTTTCCGGGCGCCAGGCGGCCGGCAAGACCGGCACGTCGAACGTGGCGAACGGCTTCGGCACCCCCTACGCCGCCTTCGCCGGCTACACGCCAAGCCTGGTGGGCTACGTCTCGGTGTTCAATCCGATCTCCCCGACCGTCCACGACACCATGGGCGGGTCGGCCAGCTGCTACCGGCTGGAGTACGGCGGCCTGTCCTGCCCCGGTGAGATGTTCGGGACGAACGCGCCCGCGTCCACCTGGCACATGACGTTCGACCACGCCAACCTCGGGCCGGTCACCTACTTCGTGCCCGTCCCGCCCGACAGCCCGCTCTTCCGCCTCGGGGACGGCCAGACTGTCCCGCAGCCGAGCCGCGGCCACGGCCACGGAAACGGGAATGGGAATGGGAACGGCGGCGGCAACGGTCCGCCCAACCCGTTCCCGACCACGGAGCCAACCCCGTTCCCGACCCCGTCATTCGCGTTCTGACCTGCCGGCGATCCGAGCCGGGGCGGCGCGGCGTGCCCGGCGAGCCTGACAGCCGGCGCGGACCTCGGCGGCGACGGACCTCGGCGGCGACTCTTACCTGGCTAGCCTGACAGCCGGCGGCGGACCTCGGCGGCGACGGACCTCGGCGGCGACTCTTGCCCGGCTAGCCGGACAGGCGGCGGCGGACCTCGGCGGCGACCCGGGCACCGTCGGCCCGGCCCGCGACCCGCGGCGTTACGGTCTTCATGACCAGGCCCAGGCCCGGCAGGCCGGTGGCCCCGGTCTCCGCGATCGCCGCGGTCACGAGGGCGGTGAGTTCGTCGTCGCTGAGCTGCGCCGGCAGGTAGCCGGCCAGGACCTCGCCCTCGGCCCGCTCGGCCGCCGCCTGGTCGTCGCGCCCGGCCGCCGAGAACGCCTCGGCGGCTTCTCTGCGCTTCCTGGCCTCGCGGGTGAGCACCTTCACGACCTCGTCGTCGGTCAGGTCTCGGGCCGTGGCCCCCGCCACCTCCTCGTTGGTGATCGAGGTCAGCGCCATCCGCAGGGTCCGCATCCGCACCTGGTCACGTGCCCGCATGGCGGCGTTCAGGTCCGCGCGCAGCCGTTCCTTGAGTTCAGCCACGAGATCCATCCTAGGAAGCCACCGGGCCGCCGGTGGCAAGGGCACACCCGCGGACATGGCACCATGAGTGGGTGCGAATGCGAACCCTGCTCCAGGCCACCGCGGTGGCCGGCGCCGCCGCGGTCGGCTACGCGGCGGTAATCGAGCGGAACTGGTTCGCCCTGCGCCGGTACGAGGTGCCCGTACTCCCCCCGGGTGCCCAGCCGCTGCGCATCCTGCACATCTCCGACTCGCATCTCACTCCCGGCCGCAAGCGGCTCATGTCATGGCTCAGGTCACTCGACGACCTCGACCCGGACCTGGTGGTGAACACGGGCGACGCCATCGCGCACCCGCAGTCGGTCGGGTATCTCCTTGACGCGCTAGGGTCGTTGCTCGACCGGCCAGGCGTCTTCGTCTTCGGCGCCAACGACCTCTACGCGCCGACGCCGGTTAACCCGCTGCGGTACGCCATGGCCCCCAGCAACCGCTGGCACCGCCGGAACGAACCCAACCTGCCCTGGGAGAAGCTCCGCGACGGTATGGTCGCGGCGGGCTGGCTGGACCTGAACAACCAGCGAGGCCAGCTGAAGATCGCCGGACTAAACATCGCCCTGGCTGGCGTACACGACCCGCATATCAGGCGAGACCACTACGATCGCGTGGCGGGGCCCGCGGATCCGGCCGCCGACGTCCGCATCGGCGTCATGCACTCGCCTGAGCCGCGGGTGCTCGACCAGTTCACCGCCGACGGCTACGACCTCCTGCTCGCCGGGCACACCCACGGCGGCCAACTGTGCCTGCCGTGGTACGGGACACTGGTGACCAACTGCGGCCTCGAGCGCCAGCGCGCCCGCGGTCTGCACCGGCATCCGGCCGACGGGCAGACCTGGCTGCACGTATCCGCCGGGCTCGGCACCTCGCCGTGGGCGCCGGTCAGGTTCGCGTGCCGCCCGGAGGCCAGCCTCCTCACCCTGACGGCGCGCGATTCCGGCTGAGGGCGGCCGGGTCCGCACCGGTCCGCATTTCCGCTAGACTGTCGAGGTCCGCCCGGCCCACAGGCTCGGCATGGGCGGCGGGGTGTAGCGCAGTTTGGCAGCGCGCTTCGTTCGGGACGAAGAGGCCGCCGGTTCAAATCCGGCCACCCCGACCAGTTCAGAAGGCATCTGACCATCACCGAGTCGGCTCACGTCCACGTCGGCATCAGAACACAGAGAAACAAAGCTGCGCCGCAGCTCGCGCCGAGTCCACTCGTGAAGGTCCAGCCCCGCCGCCGCGACGACGGTACGGAGGGGAACGCAGGAGGCGATCACGCCGGGTGCGCGTTACGGTGGTCGTCCGACGTTCAGCCCGCCCAGATCCGAGGAGATTCCCATGGCGGTCCCGATCGCCGCCCGCGATGTAGCCGCCGTCGTCGGTGCCCTGCTGGTGCTCACTGCGGCCGTCAGTGTCGTCGGCACCTTGATTGTGCCTCGTTCGGTCGCCAGCTGGCTGACCCGTTGGGTCGGCGTGATCGTCGACGGCGCGTTCAAGCTCATTACCAGCCCGATCGCTAGTTACAAGCAGCGGGACCGGATTCTGGCCGCAGAGGCGGCGACGTTCCTGATCAGCCAGCTGGTGGCCTGGCTGTTCATCTCCTTCATCGGGTACACGCTGCTGGTGTGGCCGTTTACGTCCGGAGGCATAACCTCCGCGGTCACTTTGGCCGGTCCCGCGGTGTTCGGGCCGAACGACGCGGTGGGTGCTGCGGAGCGGATCATCGGTGATCTGGCAGCGGGGACCGCGCTCCTCATCGTCACCTTGCAGATCGCCTACCTGCCCACCTTGTATTCAGCGTTCAACCGGCGCGAGGACGACGTGTCGCTGCTGAACGCACGGGCCGGTGTCCCGTCCTGGGGGCCGGAGCTGCTGGCCCGTACTCACTACGCTCTGGGCTCGGGAGCCTCGACGATCGACACGCTGCCCGGCCTGTACGAGCACTGGGAGAGCTGGGCGTCCGACCTCGCCGAGAGCCATACCACCTACCTGCCGCTGGTGTGGTTCCGCTCCCCCCGGCCGCTGTCATCCTGGGTGATCTCGCTGCTGGCAGTGCTGGATTCAGCCGCGCTGTACCTTGCCCTGTCGCCGCAATCGGCGCCGGTCGTCCAGGCCCGGCTGTGCTTGCGTTCCGGGTTCGTATGCCTGAGGGAGATAGCGCAGGCGATGGGATTCGCCATACCCGACGAGCCTGACCCGAACGCCGGGATTACCCTCGGCTACCAGGAATTCCTCGATGCGGTCGAAAGGTTGCGCAAGGTGGACTTCCCCGTCGAGCGCGACCCCGCCGACGCATGGCCCGACTTCGTCGGCTGGCGGGTCAACTATGAGCTGGCTGCCTACACGATCGCTTACGCCCTTGATTTGGTGCCCGCGATATGGTCGGGCCCGCGCCGCCGGCCCACGCCGCCGATCACGCCGTTCCGGCCGCCGCCCGGCCGGGCCACGTGATCACCATGCGGAACCTCCAACCCTGTCGCCCGCTTGGTCCAGGCGCACCTGCAGGGCCTGTCACCGTGCGGACCACGGGAGCAACTCGAAATCCTCGACACAGATGAACTGGCGTTCGATAGTCACACCAGCGGCCTCCTCGTGGCCGGCGCTGATCTCGCGGAGCGCCTCGGCAGCGGCTAGGGCGTCATCGAAGGTGAATCGGCGCCTCAGTGTTCCCTGCCGCTCTCGAACCGGCGGATCACCAGATCCTCCGCCATTACCCGCCGCGGCGCGCCCTCGAGTGACAGCCACGCCGCACGGCCCAGCGCATCCACGAGACCGTCCAGGGTGCGCGGGAAAGTCTCCACAGGGTCCTCTGCGGCCTCGCTGACAACTCTGTACACACCGGCAACATAAGTATGCTAAACCACATGAGCAGCCTCCTGGCCCCGACCGCCTGACGAAGACGCTGAGAACCAGGCAACATCGCAACTTGGCTCGGGACGAAGAGGCCGCCGGATCAAATCCGGCCACCCCGACCCAGCTCAGAAGGGTTACGATCATCACCGGATGGGGTCACGGCCGGAGTGATTAGTTGATCTACCGTGTGGTCGGAGAGTCGAGCCAGTGGGTCTGGTCGGAGGAATCCGGCGCCATGGAGATCGACCTGCTGAACCCAGGTCGGCTGATGGGTGCGTTCAACGCCGGACTCGCGTTTGGGGCATGGGGTGATTTGCCTATGCCTGGGCTGTCCAACCCCCGGGTGCGTTTCTGGTTCACCGAGCGCGGATGGCGCGCCTATGGCCTGCGAGTGGCGGCCGAGGCTCGAGCCAGTGGTCGCACCTACCGTGTCATCCGCCGTAAGAATCCGCCCGATTCAATGGTGGTATACCGAGACGACTGGCAAGTCGCGTTGCTACCTGACCGCGATTAGCCGATCATGAATGCACCCCGCGTCGGACGGCCCGCCAGCCCGGCGGCCACGAGTGCTAAGTAACCAAGACGGATATTCATGAAGCTCGAGACCACGTCGCCGTAAGGCTTCGTTAGCGTCTCCGGGACCGGCCGGCGAGCCGCAGTGGTGTTCTCCGACATCGGATGACGCCACCTCTTCATGGTGTCCCAAAAATAAGCAGAAAATCTGGCCCGAACGGCGTTTCTCCGGGGAAATGTCCTAGCCGAGTGCTAGAATCGAACTAGTTGATGCTCCCAGATCCAACCGTTGAGAAGCCTCCGGTCAAGATCCCGTAAAGCCAGGCAGAGCAGCAGAAACTTCCTTATCAGGTTCCGCGCGCA
>Ga0070732_10002415_pt1 | contig 10110 bp, 2 predicted proteins | sample Coa_R1_5_FD_66449 | JGI IMG/M metagenome (GOLD analysis project Ga0070732, IMG submission 66449) | Surface soil microbial communities from Centralia Pennsylvania, which are recovering from an underground coalmine fire - Coalmine... | ecosystem: Environmental > Terrestrial > Soil > Unclassified ...
TTGGGCCCATCCCCGTCTTGAGCTGGGCCGAGTGCAATGTAAGCGTGGCCAAGAATCAAGGGAAGGTCTACAGATGCGAGCTCAATTCCGGATATCGATTTCGGTAGCCAAAGTGTTCCCGCGGTTTGCGAGCAGTTGAGGCTGAACATGTTTCATGCCAACAAGGTTTTTCAAATCCTCGGCTCAGTATTGGCTCAAGGAGCTCTGGTGATGTCGACAATTCCGGTACCGAATTCCGCCTATGGTCAGGCCACTGCTACAGCTAAGACCGCGAACACCTCAAATTCATTGGCCGACATTTTGCAATATATTTCCGCTAGTTGGGATACATTGACGCGCACGATGAATCGCTGCGAAAGCCTGGAAGATACCAAGACCGGCGGCGAGGCCGTCTTGTATCTTCCCGCCGAAATGGGGATTCCGCCCGCCATGGCGGAACTTCAGACTCGTTGCCGCGTTCGCGTGGAACACCTTCCAACGAAAATTACGAGGCCGGGAGAAATGGACCCCCACAAGATTCAAACCGACGGGCTGTTGTATCTGGAAAACGCCTATGTGGTGCCCGGTGGCCAATTTAACGAGATGTATGGTTGGGATAGCTATTTCATTATCCGGGGCTTGCTTCGCGAGCACCGGACAGAATTGGCCAAGGGGATGGTTGAGAATTTTTTCTTTGAAATCAACCACTATGGCGGCGTGTTGAATGCCAATCGGACTTATTACTTATCTCGCTCGCAACCTCCATTTCTTACTTCCATGATCATGGCCGTTTATGATGCTGAAAAGGCTGAAGGAAAGCCGAATCTTCCATGGCTTGAAAATGCATATCGATTTGCCCTGCGCGATTATGAGCAATGGAATGAGAAACCCCACCTGGCAGGGGAGACCAGGCTTTCCCGTTATTTCGATCACGGAGATGGTCCAGTTCCAGAAATCTTAGGTGATCCCAGCCACTATTATCGCGGCGCCGCATACTTTTTCCTGGCTCATGAACGTCCTTTCAAAACATTTCTTGTCCACGAGGGCGATGATCGATCAGCCAGCACCGTTCTGGGTCCCCGGTTCCCGGTTTTCGTGTGCGACCCCGAGGCGGTCGATGTAGGGGCGTCGGAATGTGCACCGGCATCCTGGGTGACGTTATCAGCCGACTTTTATGAGGGCGACCGAAGCATGCGAGAGTCTGGCTTTGACGTCTCGTTCCGCTTCGGCCCCTTTGGCGCCGCAACGCATCATTTTGCTCCGGTTTGTTTGAACAGTTTGCTCTATAAGACGGAAAAGGACATGGAACGAATGAGCATCCTCCTCGGTCATTCTCAAGATGCCAAAAAATGGAGCAGTAAAGCCGCCGACAGACGAAAACGGATGATTCAGTACTTCTGGGACGCGCGGCGGGGACTCTTCTTTGATTACAACTTCGTGACTGGCAAGCGGTCAACGTATGAATATGCGACGACGTTTTATCCCCTTTGGGCTGGCTTGGCCTCGAAAGCGGAGAGCCGGGCCATCGCGCGCAATTTAAAACTATTTGAGCAGCCGGGCGGCCTGGCAATGAGTCGAACCGAGACTCAGGCGCAGTGGGATTTCCCGTATGGCTGGGCTCCGATCCAACTACTGGCAGTGGAGGGATTGCGCCGCTACGGATACGATAAAGAAGCTGCCCGGATCAGCGGAAACTTTCTTTCGATGGTTTTGGAGAATTTCGGGCAGGATCACACCATTCGGGAAAAATATAACGTCGCAACAAGATCATCAGAAACAAGGGTAGTAGAGGGATACTCTCAAAACGTAATGGGATTCGGTTGGACGAACGCGGTATTTCTTGAATTGTTACATGAATCACTGGAAATGACTGCCCTTCTGGAAAGAGGCCAGAAATGAACGGCACGGTACAGACATAAGGAGCATTATCTAGATATTGAAATCAATGATATGAGGATCTGAATTGTCTCTCCGCCCAGCTAAGACTATGTCCCACAAAGGTCGAAGCCATGAGAATCGATCCGGATTTGCAGAATAGCGCCGTACTCGCGAGATCGCCCAACCAAGCTTTCGTTTACCTCGCGGCCACCTTCGCCGCTTTGGGGGGGCTGCTCTTCGGATACGACACTGGCGTAATTTCCGGCGCCGAGCTTTTCTTCCGGAATGAATTCACTCTTTCGACCTTCGCATTGGAGGTCATCGTCAGCGGCGTGCTTGCCGGCGCAGCGGTTGGCGCTCTGATTGGGGGACGACTGGCTGACCTGTTTGGCCGGCGGAAACTGCTAATCGCGACAGCAATTATTTTTGCCGCGGGTGCAATCCTCTGTGCGATGGCTACTTCACCTCTGATGCTGGGCGTCGGGCGCATTATTGTCGGAATTGGAATCGGCTTATCCTCCAGCGGCGTGCCTGTATATATTTCCGAAGTTGCTCCGGCGGATGCCCGCGGCTGGCAGGTTTCCCTTTTCCAACTAGCGATCACAGTGGGCATTCTCCTTGCGTATCTGGTGGATTATGCGTTTGCCGGAATCCAGGGCTGGCGGTGGATGTTTGGCTTGGCTGTAATTCCCGCGGCGATTTTTGGTGCGGGTATGGTTTTCTTGCCGGAGAGTCCGCGGTGGCTGTTGCGCCGTGGGGACCGCGAAACAGCGCGTGCCATGTTGGTGCGCATTCGAGGGACAGGAGACGTCGATACGGAATTTCGGGAAATCGAGCAGTCCGTGACAAGAGCGCCGGAGAGCGGCCGTTTTTCAGATCTGTTCACACGCTCACTTCGACCGGCGCTAGTGGTTGGAATCGGCTTGGCAATCTTTCAGCAAATAACGGGTATAAATACCGTTATCTACTACGCGCCGCTCATTATTCAGACTGCGGGAATTTCGTCCGCTTCAGGCGCGATACTTGCAACCGCAGGCATCGGTGCGGTGAACGTGTTGATGACCATATTTTCGATGTGGCTGATTGACCGCAAAGGACGAAGGCCCTTGCTGCTGGCGGGAATTGCGGGGATGGCGGTCACCCTTGGCTTGTTGGGATACGTGTTTCGGATATCGCACCAGTCGGCCGGAATGGCTTGGTTGGCGGTGATCAGCATGATGGCTTATGTCGGTTCGTTTGCAATCAGCCTTGGCCCGATTTTCTGGCTATTGATCTCTGAGATTTATCCTTTGAAGATACGAAATTCAGCCGAGGGAATTGCGGCAACCTTCAATTGGGGGGCGAACCTGTTGGTCACTCTGACGTTTTTGACGCTGGTGGAAAAACTGGGGCCGAGCACGACTTTTTGGTTTTATGGACTGTGCGCGATTGCCGCCGGATTGTTTTCCCATTTTTTCGTCCCCGAAACAAAAGGGCGCACGCTCGAGCAGATCGAAGAGTTCTGGCACGCTAAAAACCGGCTTGCGACTTCGCCAAAAAAGCATTAAGCGACCCAGCTGGAATCAATTTCTCAAGACATATCAGTTTGCTTATCTCGCATGCATCGAACTCATCGAATGCGAATTCTCGCAAATTTCAAAGTGCTCAAACGCCGTACCTTCATTATGGTTTGCAAGATAAAAAAAGGTGGCTCGCTCATCCAAGAATGACGAGGATATGATGTTCGTTGCCATCATCTGCTAGTGGAATGTTGGCAGGACCTGGAACCGCGTTGCCGTCAAACTCCACTCTGGCAACACCGCGGGAGACGCCGCGGGGATTTTCCACCCTAATTTTGTAGCTAGCCGAATGGTATCGAAAATTAATGGAATAGTTTGGCCATGAGCGAGGAATGCAGGGATCAATACTGAGGATTGTTCCCCGCACCCTAAACCCGAGTACCCATTCTATTCCTGCACGATAGAACCACCCCGCCGAGCCTGAGTACCAAGTCCATCCACCACGTCCTACGTGGGGAGGTTCGGCATATATATCGCCTGACATCACATAAGGCTCAACTTTGTATCGCTGTACGCCTGCACGTGAAGACGAACGATTAATCGGGTTGAGCATTCGGAGCAATTCGCCCGCTTTGTTCCCCTCGCCGAGGGCCGCGAATGCCATTAGCGTCCACACGGCCGCATGAGTGTATTGCCCACCGTTTTCACGAATGCCTGGGACGTAGCCCTTGATATAGCCGGGATCCAAAAGAGTATGGTCAAACGGCGGCGTGAGCAGCAAGATTAGCCCGTCTGACTGGCGCACCAATTGTTCATTGACCGCCGCCATAGCGCGCACGGCTCTTCCCGGTTCCGCTGCGCCACTGATCATTCCCCAGGACTGTGCGATGGAGTCAATACGGCACTCCGTATTTGCGGCAGAGCCCAGCGGAGTTCCATCATCAAAAAAGGCGCGGCGATACCAACCTCCATCCCAACCTTCGCGCTCGAGCGCCGCTTTTAACGCGCTGACCTGTAGCCTCCAGGTTTCCGCTCGCTTGAACTCGCCTCGCGCGTCCGCAATTTTTGAAAACTCCCAAAGGATCGTGTGCAGGAACCAGCCGAGCCAAACACTTTCTCCTTTGCCTTGTTGGCCGACGCGATTCATGCCGTCATTCCAGTCCCCCGTACCCATCAACGGAAGACCGTGGCTACCCACACCAAGGCTGCAATCCAGCGCACGAGCGCAGTGTTCAAACAGGGATGCGCTCTCGGCGGATTTATTCGGTTGGAAATACGATTCGCTTTGTCCCTCTCCCAAATCGTCTCCATCCAAAAACGAGACAACTTCATCCAAAACTTTCGCGTCTCCAGTCGCTTCGATGAAATGGATAACGGCAAATGGAAGCCAAAGCCGATCATCGGAAATACGGGTTCGTACCCCGCGGCCGGAAGGCGGGTGCCACCAATGCTGGACGTCGCCGGCGCCGAATTGGCGTGAAGCGGCCCGCAGAAGGTGTTCTCGCGCGATTTCACGACGAGCCGTAGTGAGGGCCATGACATCCTGTAGCTGGTCGCGAAATCCGTAAGCACCGCTCAACTGATAAAACCCTGCTCTGGCCCAAACGCGGCTGGAGAGCGTCTGATAGAGGAGCCAACGATTGAAGAGCAAATCCATGGCTCGATCGGGCGTTGTAATCTGTACGGCGTCGATGATTTCGTCCCAACGTGCCGTGACATCGCGCAGAACTTGATCCAAATCTTTTGTCCGATATTGGCGGAGCAATTCCCGCGCTTGCTCCTTATTTTCTGTTTGCCCCAGAAAGAACACCACTTCGGCGGATCCGCCGGCACGCAAATCAACGGGCGCCTGCAAGGCGGCACAGGGATCGAGGCCGGCGCCAACTTTTCCAGAAGGCGAGCGCCCTGGCTCGAGACCGTTCGGCCGCTGAGGCGTTCCATTCCGGCCTAAAAACTCCGCCCGGTCTGCCGTAAACGAATTTTGCTTTCCCGCGAGGTCGGCAAAGGCGATGCGGCCGCCAAATTCGTTATTCAATGCGCTCCGGGCAAAGAGCGCTCCCGAGTCTTGATCTATTTCCGTAACGATGTAGGGCGCCGCAGCAGTTCGTGAACTTCCAAGAACCCATTCCACATATGCCGTGACCGAGAGGCGTCGCGCGCGGCCCGAATTATTCCGCAGAGAAAGCCGGGAGATTTTAATCGAATCGCCAGGAGGGACGAATTGCACAAGGTCAAGCACAATTCCGTGGGATTCATGCTGGAAACGGCTATAACCTTGGCCATGCCGCGCAACGTAGACGTCGGCTTCTTCCCGGATCGGTAGCGCTGTGGGACACCACACCTCGCCTGTCGCCTCGTCGCGAACATAAATCACCTCCCCGGATGGATCCGTGAGGTGTTCGTTGGACCACGGCGTTAGCTGGTTTTCGTGGCTGTTCAGTGACCAAGTGAAGCTGGAACCCGACTCGGAGACGAGAAATCCAAAGCTGGGGTTGGCGATCACGTTGACCCAAGGTTCGGGCGTGCGCAATCCCTCTCCAAGAACCGTCACGTACTCGCGCCCATTCTTGTCAAAGCCGCCGATGCCATTGAAGAATTCCAAATCCAAGGCTGGCAGCGGCACGTCAGGGCGTTGGTCAACTCGTGTTCGCCGCCGTGCAGGCAGGTCCGCGGGCTCGCGGTGCTGGGACTGGGATCGTCCAATTTGCTCCGATAGGGTGCCGCGCCGGCCAAGAATCAGCACTCGGGCCACGCTTTGAAGTTGTGCGCGGGTCTGCTGACTGATCAGATCTCCACGCACCAGGAATATACGCCCCCGCGTATTTCCCGAATCCGGTGAAAGTCGCAGTTGGCTTCCGTGAACGAGAGCTTCCAGCGATCCTTGAAAATCCTGGTTGTAAGATGGCGGTTTTTCATTGACGATGACTAGGTCCGCCGATAATTGCTTCATGCGCCAGTATTCATGGGCACGCAACAGTTGCCTGATCGTCTCAACATCTTCCTCGTTGTCGATGAGCGCCAGGATGATTGGCAAATCACCGGAGATTCCCAGGCTCCATAATGTGGAAAGATCCACATTGACGCGGCCGAGTTGATCGGAGGCAGGACGCAGCGAAGCTTCCGGGTAAATCACGGCATTGGCCAGCCTCTGAAACAGGTGTGCTTCGTCGGCCCCGATTCCCAAGTGATGAAGTTGGACTTGCGCGTGCGTCCAGGCAAGCGTCAGGGTACGGTCAAAAGTTCTTTCGTCCCGGTAACGATCCGCGAGATCGAGGACTTGCTCACGGGTCTGGGCCGCTATTGTCGTAAAAACGAGCTGGGCTGTTTCCCCTGGAGCAACCCGCACGGTGCGCCGCAGACAGATTGCCGGATCAAGGACCGAACCTACTGTGTTCGATAGTTTCCTGCCGTCGATAATCGAAATGGGGTTGCGAAGATCATGACCGCGCCCAAGAAACCGAGCGCGATCCGTTTCATATTCCAGGTCACCGACGGTTTCGCCTTTCACGTAGAGCACATGCGCAACCCAAACGGATGGTTCGTCCGGCGATCGTTTGCGGCGTGTTGCCAGCAAAGCGCCCATATCTGAAACGAATTCTGTCTCCACAAATAAATTCGCAAATGCGGGATGCGCCACATCAGCAGCTTGCGAAGTAAGCGAAAGCTCGGCATAAGAGGTGACCTGAATATCGCGTGCACGTACTCCTAGATTTGTAATGGAGACACGGCGCACTTCCGCGTCTTCCTCCGATGAAACGATAACCTCCAGCTTGGTATTCAACGAACGATCACGCCTGAGAAATTCAGCGTGGTCCTCGTAAAACTCTGCCTCATAGGAATCAGGTTCGACCCCAGTGGATTGGTACCCCGGCGACCAGACACTCTGGTTTAGTTCATCACGAAGAAAGAAGTACGTTCCCCAACAATCCCGCGTCGCGTCTTCCCGCCAGCGTGTTATGGCGATGTCACGCCAGCGGCTGTAACCCGATCCCGCCGCGGTCAACATCACGGTATAGTTGCCATTGGAGAGCAGTTGAGTACGAGGCGTCGGATCATCCGGCGTGGTAAACCGGCGAACGACGGGTGCGATCACGTCCCGAACTTTTGCGGCAGCGGAAACCTCTTCCGCTCGGGGCCGCGCCACCAACACGTCGCGAGGCGTGCGTTCCTGCAAGAGTAGTTCTGTGGCTTGCACGATCGGGTCGGCGTGGAACCGACCTCGCATTACGCCATCTTCAAGGACATTTGCGAGGGCCACCAATGACATGCCCTGATGATGTGTCATAAATGCCTGGATGACGGCCACATCTTTGCCTTCGGGAAGCCGAGTCTTCGTATAGTCGAGGGCTTCATAAAAACCGTATCGACCCTCGCCGCCGGCTTTAGCGATCCGCTTGAAATTTTCTAGAGCAGCGGAAGGAAAGACCATCGCGGCAAGCGCAGTGGCGTACGGGGATATAACAGTATCTTCGCTAAGACCACGTTTGAGCCCAAGGCCCGGCACACCAAAGCCTGAATATTGGTACGTCAGGGTCAGATCGCGAGCGTTGAAAGCGGACTCCGAGACTCCCCATGGCACATTGCGCTCCGCCCCGTAGTCGATTTGGCGGCGCACCACTTGCCTGTAAGTCTGGCTCAGCATGCTGCCTTCGGGTGAGCGCATAAGCAGTGCCGGCATCAAGTATTCGAACATCGATCCTGACCACGAAATGAGCGCCGAACCGCGGGCGACTGGGGTCATGAAGCGGCCCAATCGAAACCAGTGGGACGATGGGACATCTCCCTTGGCGATCGCAATGAAACTGGTTAGTCGCGCTTCGGAGGCCAGCAGATCGTAACAACCCGGATCCAGGCTTCCCTCTGCGACACGAAATCCAATGGAGAAAAGCTTTTTCGTGTTGTCAAACAGGAATTTGAAATCCATTGCGAAAAATATCGTATCGGCCGCTTGCGCCACCTGGTGAAGCCTTTGAACCAAGGCCGCGGAATCACCCGCGCAATTCGATATCGCGTTGGTCAGCACGTTGATGCGTGCCAGTAAATCTACATTTGTTGATGAGTCATGAAGCGAGCGTTCACGGATAACGGCAAGCTCGCTCAGCACGGACTCGAAGTATTCCGACGCTCCTTCCAGGGCTGGGATCTTCCGAACAATAGCGTAAAGATCGGGCCATTCCGGCACCTGCCTGGTCAGGCTTTCGACTATGTCGGAAGTCTGTTTCGGCTGCAGGCGCGCCCACGGATTCACAATCTCCATGTCACGAGCGTGACTTTCCACACAAGCTCTGACCGCAGCCGCCCAAACGCGCAGTTCCGAAGTCTGAGGATCACCTTGTTCCTGCGCCAAGGCTTGCGCAATGTCATCGATTGTTTGAGCGCGGACTTTTAACTCAACGAAGAGAGATGCCCACTCCATCGCATCCGTTGGGGCGGGATCTAACAATATCTCGAGTGCGTCCAGTGCGTTGCTGAGTTGCTTCCGCGTCACTGTAAGACTATGCCCGGTTTCTCCGGCGTCAATCATGGACTCGCGCAAGAACACAATCGTATCCTTCAGCGCAGTCAACATTCGGGCTTCGACTACTGATCTGTGAATCAGCTCGCGGCAGCTGTTTCCCAGAGCGATTAGATCGCCGGCAAGATTTCCACTATCCACAGAGGAAACATATTTCGGCTCGAGTGGGTGCAAATCGCGCGTGTCGTACCAATTGTAGAAATGGCCCCGCAAAAGCTCCATCCCCTTCATCGTACCCAGAGTCGCTTCCATATGCTCCACGGCTTCCAGAGTGCCCAGCCAACCGAAATCCCGCGCGGCAACCGTGGAGAGCAGATATAGACCTATATTCGTCGGCGACGTGCGATGAGCTACGATGGGTTTGGGGTCTTCCTGAAAATTGTCGGGCGGAAGCCAATGGTCCTCGGCGGTAACAAAACTTTCAAAGAAACGCCACGTTCGGCGAGCAATGAGGCGCAGGTCTCGCGCTTCCGTCGAGGATAGCGGCTCCAATTCCGTGAGCCGCGGAGGTTGGCTGATCCGGAGCGCGAATATCGGCGCAGTGGCCCACAAGACAACAAACGGCAGCGCAACTGGCACCGCGTGAGGCAACCTGAAGATGACGATTGTAATTGCCGCCAGAGCGAGCAATACCCCACCGACCATCTGTCTAAAAATTCCGGAAATTTCCAGGTCCATGGCGTGCTTGGCCTGCGCCGCAGTCACCCATTCCAGCAAGTTCTTTCGTGTTGCGAACATTCGCATCAGCGTGCGCACAATCGCATCCGCCATAAGCCAGGCCTGATATGCCAAACATGTGATCGTGAGCCCAATCTGTGACAATGCGAGAAGGAGGTCCGCGAGGACTGCGCGAATGTGACTCCGCCTGGAGGTTCCTGCTCGGAGCGGGCGCAGACCAGCCAGGAAAGGTAGCAGCGGCGGGATCGATATCGTTAGAACCGCAAATCCCGTCCATACCCATGGCGACAAGACTGGTATCAGCCAACCCAGGAGCAGCGTCAGAAACAATGCGGGTGAGGACAGAGTGCGCCGCAGGTTGTCCAGTATTTTCCAACGGCTAATCAACGGGATGGTGAAATGCCCGCTCTTGCCCCTCGATGCACCACCCTTCCCAAATAGCCAAGGCAAGAGTTGCCAGTCGCCGCGCGCCCATCGATGCTGCCGCGCCGCGGAAGCCCCATAGTGTGAGGGAAACTCTTCGAACAATTCGATGTCCGAGGCCAAAGCAGCGCGCGCAAA